>Ga0209807_1000700_pt1 | contig 15437 bp, 15 predicted proteins | sample GraSoiAngelo_154_FD_186168 | JGI IMG/M metagenome (GOLD analysis project Ga0209807, IMG submission 186168) | Grasslands soil microbial communities from the Angelo Coastal Reserve, California, USA - 14_1009_13_20cm (SPAdes) (version 2) | ecosystem: Environmental > Terrestrial > Soil > Grasslands ... | reverse complement strand
GTCCCATATGCCAGCTCGGGACAGCGCACTGCCAAACTCGTCGCGGGAGCGCGTCTCGTCACAATCAAGAATGGACCGCATTGCATAACCTGGACCCATGCGGACGAAGTCAACACCGCACTCCTAAACTTCCTGCGAGAAGAGAAGAAGCTCCTTCTAGAGACGCCCGCGTAGAACCAGAGGCAACAATCCAGCACCATACTATCCTTCGTTCAATTCAGGGAACTGCCACCAGATCCGGCTCAACCCAGCCTGCACGAGCCCGGTCCGACTTGAAAGTCTCTGCTCGCCAGTGACGATAAGGAAGACTCTTGTCGAGCAAGTATGGAAATCTAGCCGTGAGATCGTCAATACTCCGAACTTCTGGCGCATTCTCGATCGCGTGACCCACGACGTGTACCCAGAAACGCGTCAGGGTATCATGATACCTGTTCGAAGCTCCATTCGCGACAGCAAACCGCCGAATCTCGCGAGCAACCATACTCTCAGCCTCGATCCTCGAATGTTTGGAGAGAACAAGCCAAGCAAGGCGAAGATGACCCCTGTGACGAAACTCTTCTCCTGAAAGGTTTCCGTCGTGGAAGAGGCGGAGAAACTCGCCATCATCCATTGAGTATCAACCCATGAATATCGTTTCGGAGCATTAAACCGTTCATTGGACCTGGTCAAGAAGCCCTGTCATTTTCGGCTGGAGAAAACTGGGCATCTGTCTCTCAAGGATAGGTCTGAATGACACTGTCCAGATTGAGAAGGTTGATCGCTAAGAGTGTGAAATCGTTGCTCAGATTCTGTAGAGTAAATGAGGTCAGCGGACCCGTATAGTCGTTTGCGAGTTTGAGGTAGTAGAGGCAGATCGTCTGGTAGAGGCTCGTAAAGTTCGAGTTGCCAGTATTCATCTTGATCAACTGGAAGTCTCCTTTAGCCGTGGGGTTGCAGGGAGTCAGATTCTGGCCGAAGACAGTCGAGGAAGCGTTCGCTGCCTTGAACACTGAGTAGAGAGAGTTGAAGCCCGCACTGGGCGATTTTACAGACCTATTCTGTGAATCAAAGGCCAGCTTGCTAAGCACTAGTTGGAGATAGCCGTAGTAGTTGACTTCAGTGCTCTTGATGCTCTCCTGTATCTTGTTGTAGTCGAGATTCCCGTCAGCATATCCAGCGGAGTACCCTGAAGCGTATCCTCCGGCGTGGCCTAGACTATAGCCCACAACACCAACGACTATAACCGCCAGGACGACTAGAGCCCCCGTCAGTATACGATTCCCGACCAAACGTCGGAGTCTCGGCCCCACCATCAGATCCCAGTAGAGCTTTAGACATACCACCCGTTCGCTAAGCGGATCTTAACGAGGTTTTGCTCGCGGGCCAACCTGCCTCGCTTCAGAGAGAAATCCGCGAAGCTTGACATACCTCCCACGAGCCAAGCTGCGCTATGAGTGAGCAGAGGACTCTCTCCCTCGGGTTCAGAGAGTTTCGTTCCAGCAGCTACGAAAGGCTGGTTGAGGTCTATAATGCGAATTATCCTGACTATCGCATCAGCGAGGCAGAACGTCGTAGCCGTGACGAGAGCGTGGACCGGACAAAGTATCTCCTGAAACGGTTCGAATGTGTCGATCTTGAACGGGACCGGATTGTCGGCTTCGGGGAACTGATCAATGTACCTGACATGTATCATCCAAGAAAATTCATGGCCGGCATCCTGGTAGACCCGGAACAGCAATGCAGAGGCATCGGACGAGCAATCTACAATCGACTCGAAGAAGAACTTGCCCATCGAAACGCCATGCTCGCCTGGACAATGACGAAGGAGGATCTTCCCAAACGAATAGAATTCTTCCGTCGGAGGGGTTTCAGGGAGAAATCTAGGAACTGGGAATCACGGCTAGACCTGCCATCAGCCAACACTGCACCGTTCCAAAGATACCTAGACAAGGCTCTGAAGGATGGAATAACGTTCACAACACTTGCCGAAGAGCAGAGTCACGGTGAAGACTCTTTGAGGAGGATCCACGAACTCGTCCAACTGATCCAGGCAGACATGCCTCGCGAGGCGGATTTCACGCCTCTGAGTTACAAGGACTGGGATACCTATTCGCTCAAGAACCCTCAGCTCCTCCCTGACGGCTACTTTCTAGCCAAGGACGGTTCCAACTTTGTGGGAATGAGTGATGTGCATCGGATCGATTCAGAGCCTGCTGTCCTGAATCAGGACGATACTGGAGTCATACGCGAGTATCGAGGCAGGGGCATAGCCACTTCCCTGAAGCTCAAAGTCATCGATTTTGGGAAGAAGAACGGGTACGGGACCATAAAGACGTGGAACGATTCTGGCAACGCTTCGATGCTGGCTATCAATAACAAGCTCGGATTCAAACGACAGGTGGGATGGATCTTGATGGAGAAGGTTCTCCGTTCAGAACCCAGCCCGTGACGGAAACCTCTGGGCAGACCTAGACTTTCGCAAGTCGGCCTCTCGTTCCCGGTTCTTCGGCCTCGCGCTCGTCTCAAGTGAATGTAGAAAACGTCCTGAAGCCTGAGCTATTTCTTCTATAGCCGCTGTGAATGAACGCTCGTTTGCTTTCGAAGGCTGGTTGAAGCCGCTGATCTTCCGAACAAACTGCAGCGAAGCAGCCCGAATCTCCTCGTCGGTGGCAGGCGGATCGAAGTTGAATAGGGGTCGAATATTTCTACACATTCCCAACACTTCAGAGTGCTCAAGGGTCTATACGGAATCTATTATAGAAAGACTCCACTCCATAGAAACAGAGGACAGAGCACCCAGCTAAAAATAGGGTCGACAATTTGACCAAGATTGTGGTCGACGATCTCGACAGCGACGAAGTCTCCTCCTTAGTGGAATACATGACAGCCATGTCAAGCGGCCAGATGGTTCAGCACAAGAAGATCATCGAAGTCAATGGACTGACGAACAAGAAGATCAAGTTCCACCTCCACAAGTTCCTCTACACAAGGCACCTAGCAGGTTACGGCGTCCTCGACACCGCGGGAAACTTCGAGATAGTGCATCTCAAACCTGAAGAGAAGCATACCGAGCAGCACGAGACCCTGAGCCCAACCATGGACGTCAGATTACCGGTGGTCATTCCACATTGGGTCCAGCCGTCTGACATGATCGAATGGCAGGGACAACGACCACCCCTGAAGAAAATACGCTACAAGAAGAAGTAACATCGGCATCTAGCACCGCGTCCAATCGTCACCCGTTAACTAGTCTTCATTCCCACGTAGTCAGCATGGTGAACAGAGCAGCAGCAACGTTCGTAGTCGCTATCACACGAGCAGTCTTTCAAATGATAGCAGCACACCTTGCCGGTATCGTGGACCGCAACACTCCTGTGTACTACTACACGATTGACTACGACACCCTGTTTCTCACGAGTTTCATTGCGTTCTGGAGTGCTAGTCACATTCTAGAAGACTGGAAAGGCCGAATAACGTGGCCATCCATAATATTCGGAGTGGGCATCGCGAATCTGTCAACCATAATGCTGGTTTACTACGCGCAAATTTCGCAGGTACCGAATTCTTCTACGTTACCCTCGCCTGGTCGATTCTGGTCCTCATAATTGGGCCACTAGTCATGATCCTGGGGGGCGTTCTCGGCTTCTCGGCCGTGCGTCAATACTCGCGAGAGCAAAGCCACGCAGTCTTATGTCACAACTAACCCAGGTCCTAGCTTCCGAGCAGAATAACGAACGGCCCCACTGCCAAGAATCTTTGAGAACAAGAACGTATTTGAGCCGCCAGGGACTATATCTTGAATGAGTAGAATGCATGGGCATACGTCTCCTCCGGACCAAAGCGCACTGGGCCAAGCTGTCGGTTCCGCTACTACCTTCGGGCTTCTGATGAGTCCGCCACAGCAGATCTACTACGAGGCGTGTCCGGTCTGTGGGAGTCGTCAGCCAACGGGTGGGAAGTACTGCAGCCAGTGTGGTATTCGACTACGCTGCCCTTCTTGCGGAACGGGGTCGCTTGGGAAGAACTACTGCCACATCTGTGGTCAGCCTCTCAAGCCCTAACGGTCCCGCGCTAACCTCACGTGTGTATACTCATTCTGTCTATGTTCAGTTGTATACGTGATTCTCATATGCGACCATCAACATACTACTGGCCAGCTGTCCCCCATGCTATTTGTCCCATGAGGGATAGTAGCGGAGAGGTGAACAGCCAAAATAGCTGCGTAAAAACCGGAACCCTCAACCCTGTAGAATAGACGAGTCATTTCGTCTATAGTCAAAATGCAGAAGTGACTCTCGGATTAGACGCTCGACATGAGGCTGGGGGTCACATCTTTTTTCTCAGAAAACTATCCTAATCGGCCATGTTTGTCCACTAGTTTCTGAAGAGAATTCGCAACCTTCTCCGCCTCCGGTCTACGCCCAGGATCCTTCGCCAGCATGTCCTTCAAGACCGGAATTATTGCTGAGAATTTCGGATCAATCTTCGACACGTCTGGACTGAAGGAATCCCACGCTGACTCAAGATCATTCGCGGCCTTGTTCGAGGAAGGATTGTTTGACAGATTATTCATCGCTTCGATCAACGTGTTGGAGTGGACCGGGGTCCGTGTCAACATTGTGTACAGCGCCGCTCCCAATGCGTAGACATCCATGCTCGGATCCGCCTCGTCGCCGAGAACCTGCTCGCCCGGCGCATACTCCGACGTGAACTGAACCACCTTTCCGCCACTCTTGACCGCTGAGCCTAGGTCAGCCAGCTTCGGCACGAGCGACCCGGCGACCATCTGTTCTAGCATATCCTGCCCAGTCAATGGCGGCTTCGATGTGAACAGAACATTCTGCGGTTTGACATCAAGATGAACGAATCCGGCTTTGTGGACCATGTCTAGTGCCTGGGCCATCATCTGGCCCAGCATCACAACAATCCCACCCCACTTCTCCGAATAGTACAAAGGCTCATACGCTGGATCCTCGATCAGCTTCTTCGCCGTCCCACCCTTCATGAAGTCCATAACGATCGCTGGTGGGCTGCGATAATAGAGTGCGATATTCCCCTTGACAATCTCCTGAACGTTCAATCGATCCACCAGCACCCCTCGGATCTGGACCACGTACTTGGATTGACCTGACAGCTCCAACAATCGAGTCGCCTCAGACATCGTCTCGTTCAACGTCGTCACCCCGGTAGTCGGCTCGTTCACGCCTCTCACCCTACTGGTCGTCTTCAGGATCGGAATCTTCAGCGCCATCTCAGTCGCCCCCTGGCCAAAAGTTGCACGGAGAACATAGCCAGTCGCACCCGTAGCAACGTGTTCTACAACTTTGTAGCCATGGATCTCCTGGTTCACCCAGACTCTCGGATCCCACTTGTCGAGGCTCGGCAGGCCAGTCTTCGGCAATGGAGCCGAAGGCGGAGGAGGAAGCGAGACTATTGGCGGGGGACTAGGACGTTGAACGGGCGGTGGTGGAGGAGCTGGACGTGAGACGGGAGGAGGATGCGATACTTGAGGAGCGGGACGCGCAGGTGGTGGGGGAGGTGGATGTGTGACTGGTTGGGGCTGCACGCTGAACGAGAAGGACTCCTTGGAGGTTTGATGCGTCTTACTCGTTGCAATAATGTGCGCGTTGTAGTTACCAGGTTTTCCCGGAGCGTAAGCCGCATTGTATCTTCCAACCGAGACATGTGACAGTCTCAACTGATCACGTTTTCCCGCGGGCGTTTGTATCGATGCGTCGATTGTGGCCATGTCTCGCGGCTTGCCCTCAGACTCGGTTGCTATCTTGATCGTCTCAACATGACCTATCCTGATGGAGTGGTCTCCTGAGACCCTGATCCGTGGAGGAGCGACGGAAGGACTAGAGATCTTCGCAGGTCCCGCGGATATTTTCGGAGGCGCAGGTGCGCCGAGCATTCTGACCGCCAGTCCAGACGCGACTATCCCGGCGATTGCCAAGAGTGGCAGGAATCCCAGGGAGGAGAAGAAGATGTACGCGAGTTCTGGACTAGGAGATGTGATGTAGAGATAGCCGATTACAGCGTTGTAGGAGAAGAAGGCTGGCGGCATTACTGCCATTGAGAATCTCTTGGTCTGCCAGAACTTGTCCAGGAAGAATAGAAGACCCATCTGGAGAGAGTTAGCCGCAAGGCCTAGCCCAATGAAGAACGAAGCGGAGAATAGCGAGGATCCAATGAGGTTCGAGCCCGTGCTTTTCGAAGCCCCAACAACAAGTCCGATGCCTGTTGCAAGAGTCGCCAGAACCATTTGCTTCGGAACCCTGTAACGTTCCTTCTTCGAGAAGAGGATCGTCGACAGGAAGACCCCTGCTGCGGGTGGCAGGGCAACGAAGAGGAAAGTGAATTCTCCCGCTGATGAGATCTGGGATGAGAAGGCTGAGTTCTGGAGAATGTAGGACAGGGTCAGGAGTGTGGCTGCGAAACCGAGAATGGATCTAAGGAATCCAGTTTTCAGATCGAGAGCCGTCAGAAGTCCGAAGCTAACAACAGTGATCGCATAGGTCAGAGTATCCCCCTGAAACCCGAGTGCGAATGCGAAGCCGAGGGGAAGTGAGAGGACTGTGACGAGTGATGGCGCGAAGAAGCCTGTCGGGGCTGGAAGACCGTGATGTGGCTTAGCTAGGACGGACGCCTGGGGCTGTTTTCCTCCCACCGCAATCCACCATTACGAATCCGGCAATAGTTGTCAGAGAATCCTCTCTATCGTCTCTCGACGAGAGGGGAGAACCGCGACCCAAAACGAAAATGTCTCTAGTGACAGTGACCCTCGGTACTGTCAGAGATTAAACTGCGTCCATCAACCAATGACCAGTTGTTCCATGAAACTCCGTCATTCTAAGCCCGCCACCGATGAGGACGAAATAGAGACCGGAACCAGTACTGATACATCCACGCCCCAGACAGCTGCGACCGGCAACTGGAAGTGCCCATCGTGCGGCGCTGAAAACGAGGATTACCGATCGTTCTGCGACGGCTGCGGAGACAAGAGACCCGGAGCCAAAGTCGCATCCAAAGGTATCGACATGGCCAGCCTACTCGGCTCCTCAGAATCATCCGACGACACAACAGCCAAGGACGACACATCCCCCAAAGACGACAGATCGTCCAGCTGGGAAGACTCTCCCAAGAAAGAGAAGGGCAAGAAGAGCAAGAAGAACAAGAAAGCCGACGAAGAAGAGGCCGAACCGCTCAAAGCAGAACCTCTCGAACCGGAAAAGATCGAACCCCCAGAGAGCATTACGCCCAGCGACGATTTCGGACCCCAGAAGCCCTCATTCGTGCTCACTGGGCCATCGGCAGAGCCTGAACCTGATGATAGCCAGGCAGCAGCACCATCACCGCCGACCTTCCCGTCCAGCTTCCAGTCGAGCTTCCAGCAGACATCTCAGCCAAGCTCGGCCCCAGCCGGATCGCACTATTACTTGGTCTTCGTCAACACACCAGCGTCATCTCTCATCAAAACCAAGGTCAGCATCGACTTCGACGACTTCCCCACCATAACCATCGGGAGAAGCCCCGAGAACGTGGTGGTAATTCCCGACCAGGAAGTGTCACGGAAGCACGCCTCGCTCAACTTCAGTGGCAGCAAGCTCATGCTGAAGGACCTGGGAAGCCTCAACGGCACCTTCCTCTACGATGGCAAAGAGTTCCAGCGAGTCAGCGATAGTGTCGAAGTCAAGCCGAATAACGTTTTGAAGTTCGGCACAGGCACTATCGTGAAGCTCGTGAGTGAATGATTGAAGCCGCAGAGGCGCTCCGGGTGATCGGTGAAGCCCAGGCAGAGCTCGCTGGACCCCTACTCAACCCGAGATATGAGGACAGAGTGATCTTCGTTGGAGACACGCACGGGGCAATAGACGTGACACAGACCGTCATCGACAAATTCTTTGACGACGCAGATCTCATCGTCTTCCTAGGCGACTATGTTGACAGGGGAAACAAGAGCTTAGAGAATCTCGGGCTAATCGCGTCAACACTCCTAGAAGACCCTCACCGAACAATAATGCTCCGAGGGAATCACGAAAGCCCGCTGACAAATCCCTACTACGGATTCACTGACGAGGTGACGGAGAAACTTGGCGAGGGTAGCTACGAGAAATTCAAGGAGTTTTTCCAGGCAATGCCCTATGCAGTTGTTGTAAACGATTACCTCTGCCTTCACGGTGGAATTGCGAAAGGCATGGAGCACGTGTCGGAGATCGCCTCGCTTCCCTGGCCTGACTTGAACCCTGATGATCCGATAGCCTTCCAGCTCCTATGGAATGATCCTAGAGATGTGATCGACGAGTTCGTCCCTAGCGTCCGAGGAAAAGGAGCCTACTACTACGGCACCGAAGCGACCAAGACATTCCTAGAAAACAACTCGCTCAAAGGAATCATCCGTGGACACGAGGTCGTTGATGGTTTCAGAGAAGATATGGGTGGCCGAGTCATGACCGTCTTCTCCAGCAGATACCACGGCGGCAAAGCGGGAGTCCTAGTACTCGACAAGGGCAAGATGGAGAGAATAACAGTATGACCCTATCTGTAAGAACCGAGCTTAGCCACTCCTACTCGTACGACTCCAAGGTCGATGCCGTCTTCAAGATCACGCTCGTCGCCGAGAAACAGGCCGAGGCGAAAGGATTCCAGCACATCATCGTCCTCGACACCAGCCACTCAATGGCGGGAAAGAAACTCGAACTCGCCAAGAAGGGAGCCCAGGAATACTGGAGCAGAATCCCTACTGGAAACAAAGTCTCATTCATAACTTTCTCAGACTCAGTCCACACTTATCCCGACACCAACCTTTCCACCACCCTCCCGGGAATCAAAGCAACAGGCATGACAGCACTCTACTCCGCACTCACGACCGCCTTCGACATGGCCGCAAAAAGCGGCGCCTCAGGCTGGATTCTACTCCTCACCGATGGTCACCCGACAGACGTGACGAAGCCAGAACCCTACTCGGCATTGAAGACCCCACAGGGTTTCAAGATGATCGAGTTCGGAATCGGAGAGGACTATCGCGAAGACATTCTCAAAGCCCTAGCAGATGCTTCCGGAGGAGTCCTCTACCACGTCACCGACGCCGACAAGCTACCCGTCGTTATGCAAGAGAATGCTGTAAGCCAAGTTGCGGGACGAAACATCACGGTAGACTTTGAACCCTCGGATGTTCGGATCCTCAACTATCCCGGCCCCCCAGTTAAGATCAACGCTCTAGAAAATATTGCAAAAATCTGGGGCCAAGTAACCATGCCAGAGGGCTTCAAGGGTCAGCTACTAAACGTCCAAGTCTCCTACGGCGACGCGGTCGACGGGTCCAAGCAAACCATCAACTCATCTGCAAACATTCGACCGGCAAAAAGTGACGAAGAGTACACTCAGGGAATACGCAACAGTCTCATGGCAGAATTCGCCTACTACCAGGGACTGGAAGAGTACTACAAGCAACTCTCCGCCGGAAAGTTCAAGGAGGCTACGAAGACAATGACGCAATTATCGTCTAACGCGGGACAAACCCAGCGCGCGGACATCATCGAGTCCACGAAACGACTGTCAGAGCAGCATGAGCAGACGCTGCGACTTGGAGGAGGCACCGAGAACACGAATCGACTGCTGAAAGAAGCAGCAAGCGAATCCACTAAGAGAACCCGCGGCAAATAGATCACGGTCTTTTCGCATCCAAAGCACCACGTTTTCATACGCATAGAGCCCTCAGCACTGACAGCTATGACTATGTGAGGCTGGTTTACACGTGACGCAAAACACGTCTACTGTGCGGTATCCTACACGTGCACCTTATTTTTCCAAGGCCACTAGTTTGGCCGACGTTGCAGTCCAGAGAGATCCGACTGAGATCAAGATCCAGCCGGTTCATACAGTCACTCGATCCAGACGCATTCTCCAAGCTGAGAAGACTGGCTCAGGAAAGAGGGATCACAACTCAAGAACTAATCAGAGCAGTAATCATCCCAGACTGGATTGAAACTGAGAGCTCAGAGCCAGTCCCACACCTGTCGAGGCCTAGAGCTATCTGCAGGTTCCGGTCGTATAGAACGCCGATAACTAGAAGGTCAGCTTGATCCCGGTTAAAGTGGAACCTCGATCATAAGCTTCTCCAACAATTCCTTGTACCGGTTCCGAATCGTAACTTCAGTCACATTGGCGATCTCCGCAATCTCCCGTTGAGTCTTCCGTTCATTCGTCAACACTGTCGCAATATACGTGGACGCCGCAGCAATACCGGCTGGACCCCGACCACTAGTCAATTTCATTTGACGAGCAATCTCCAGAATGCGAATAGCGATACCCTCCGCTTTACCAGAAATCACGAGTCGGTTGGAGAACCGGGCCGCGTAGCTCCGGTTGGCTGAAGGAGGCACGAACATGCCGAGCTCGCGAAGCATGAACCTGTAGCTCCGGCCAATATCCTTCTTGTTCAACGTCGACACTGATGCAATCTCGTCCAGCGTCCTCGGAACACCGCACTGGCGGCAGGACATGTAAATGGCCGCCGCGGTCACGTTGTGGATCGAGCGTCCACGGATGAGCCTCTTCTTGATGGCACGTCGGTAAATCACAGAGGCTGTTTCTAGAATATTCTTCGGCAATGTCAGAGCTGCCGACAGTTTACTCAGTTCCGAGAGTGCAACCGCAAGATTCCTCTCGGTCGCGTCGGAGACTCGGACCCGGCGCTGCCATTTCCGCAGCTTGTACAACTCGATCCGCTGGTCAGCGCTAACGCTTTTCGTACCAGAAGGGCGATCCCTCCAGTCAATGATCGTGGATAGACCCTTATCATGAATGGTAAACGTCATTGGCGCGCCAGTACGAGCACGTTTCGCCCGCTGCTCATCATCAAACGCGCGCCACTCAGGCCTAGAATCAGCAATCTTGTCAGTAACCACGAAACCGCAGGTCATACAGACGACCTCGGCTGTATCATAGTCGCGGATGAGCTTCGAACCCTTACACTCGGGACACAGTCGAGCAGGTCTAGGACCAGTCGGGATTCTCGGTACCTGTTCCAGTGTCTCAGTCAAGTCTTCCTTTTGATGCTCCTAATCCTTCTCGACCTGGTAGAGGACCCGGCCGACGAGTGCGTCATCAACATTCGCTACTGGCTTCACCGAGACGTATGGAGTCTTCACAGGACCCAGAATATTATTGACCACACCAACGCTGCGGATTTTGTAATCGCAGACCTGCGCGCCGATTATTGGCACTGGATACTGCTCGAGTCGAAGGAGAAGATTGCCACTCTTTGACAGGTGCAGTACTTTGCCAAGCCGCCTCAATCCCGCACCTGGCACACTCCGGAACGCGATAAAACCCCGATCGGCTATTTAAACAATCCGGATTTGACAAGAACTTGTAATTTTCTCAACGATAGCTCAAATGTTGATTAGACCCCGGCGATCTAATAGTTCCAAGCATCAGGTCTAGTGAGAGATTGATCCGGGAAGTACAGCTCACCAACTTCATGAGCTACAAAAACGCAAGCATCCCACTAGAGCCTGGCCTAAATCTTATTGTCGGACCAAACGGCGCGGGAAAATCCTCCATCCTCCTCGGAATATCCGTAGTACTGGGACAAGCCTACACGGAGAGATCGAGAAAGCTCAGCGAACTAATCCGATGGGGCGAAGACCAAGCCCGAATCTCAGTCCTACTAGACAACGAATCGGAGAAGGGTTCGAGACCCTTCCCGCAAGCCCGAAGCGACAAGATCCTACTCACTCGCATCCTGAAACGCTCCGGCGACTACCATTACCTCCTCAACAACAAACCCGTCTCCAAGACCAGTCTTATTGAGGGATTATCGAAGATCGGGCTCAATCCTGACAATATGCTGGTGATAATGCACCAGCTAATGGTTGGACGCTTCGGAACAGTTAGCCCAATAGAGAAACTGCTACTTCTAGAAGACGCGGTCGGATTCGGGGCGTACCGCAAGGAAGTCGTAGAAGCCAGCGACCGACTACAGAAGCTAACGACTGAACGAGAAACAATGTCCTCCGTCATAGAAGGGACGAGAGAGACCTACCTCCACTGGCAGAGAGAATACGAGAAGTACGAGACTAAGAAGAAACTGGAGCAACAGCTCAAAGATCTACAGAGAGAACTCACTTGGCGCAGAATCCTCAGAAAAGAAACGTCCCAGAAACGACTCCAAGACAGAATATCCTCCCTCCAGACAAAATCAGAAGACGCGAAAGACGAACTAGACTCGGCCCAAAATGAACACCTCAAACTCTCTAGCGAACTTGATCGAGTGAACCAAGAGCTTGAAACGTTCAGAGAAGAACACCTGAAACTGGAGCATAGTCGCGGATTCCGCTCAGGCTCGCTTGAATGGATAGCGAGATTCAGGGATCTAGTTACACCCGGAGCTGAACAGAATGATCAACTAAGACAGACACTAGCGGAGCTCAATCAGGAACATGAGAAAATAGCCAATACAGCACAACTGGACGAAACAGAATACGTCAGGGTCCGCTCAAAGATCGCCGAACTGTCAGGACATCTTACGAAGAGCACGGATCTTCTTGTTGAATCGAAGGTCAGGTCCGAAGTCAACAGCTTCAAGCTTTCAATGATGGCTCAAGAAGTGCAAGAACTCGAAGTCCAACTAAGACTTGGCGAAGAGGAACTTGCACCCCTGCGAACCCAGGCCCTCCAACTGGGACCAGCATTCGAAAACCCAAGGGATCTACATGATGTAACGCTTGAGACGGCGGCCGTTCAGGAAAGGATCCGTCCTCTCGCGCACTTGTCAGCCGATGTGGAGAAGATGTTCAAGACATACGGCGACATGTACGAGGATCTGAGGAAGAAAGCGGAGGTTGTAGAACAGAACAGGTCTGAGGTCCTAGGAGAACTTCAGGGACGGTTTGACCGCTGGAAAACGGTCATGGGGAAACTCCTCGAAGACCTCTCGTCGCGATATGGCAATTTGCTCGATGAGGTCGGAGGCAAAGGAAGAATCGACCTCAAGTCCTCAAAGAACATTGAAAAAGCGGGCCTCGAACTCTACGCGGGCTTCAAGGGAAACGAACCGGTATCGTTAGACAGTCTCGCACCCAGCGGTGGAGAACGAACTGTCGCCTTGATCGCGTTCCTCCTATCCCTGCAACAATTCATCTCATCACCCTTCCGAGCAATCGATGAATTTGATGTTCACATGGATCCGAAAAATAGAGAGACGGTATCTCGACTCATCTACGCAGCCTCAAAGACGACGGATAGTAGTCAGTACATCGCTATAACGCCTGGACAATTGTCGCTGCCCAGTGAAGACCAAGTCCACGTGGTTGTGGTCCAGAATGTTGAAGGCAGCTCGATGGTAAAGGAGCTGAAGTAGAGTTGGCGCAAAGAACCAGCAAAGCGTCCGGGAGGAAAGAGCTCGAAGAGCTGATCCAAACATGTAATTCCATTGAGAACCGTCAATTCAATCCCTTCCTCCTCGACGTGTCCGAAGCACTCAGAATCATTAGACGACACGCGGGGAGCTGGCAGACGCTACAGGACAACCTTCTAGACATGCGAGCCATTACCAGCCTCGCGAGAGTAGTAGGGCTCCAGAGCGCTAATCTCAGATTCCAATCCAGCTCACTGTTCGTCGATCCTAGCATGGTCAAGCAGAAGATTGGATCAATGTCGAGAGAACAACTGGCCGAACTCCTTCTACTATCATGGCATCCCGTGGTAGAACTGGAGCAGTTGACGGATGCGTCCACTAAGGAAGCTCTGGATTATTGGCAGCAGATGCTGTCCTTCTTTGAAAGGCGCAAGAGACTTGCAGCTGGACCCTTCGAAACTCCGGGATCGATGGATTCACCGGAGCTGGCGAGGATGAGAGTTCTTGAAGAGAAGGCGTTCACTAAGCGCTTGGACGAGTTACGGATAGAGATGAAGGAGAAAGCAGGAGAGGATAAGCGAATAGAGTATTGGAGCTTTGTCAGAACGAGTAATTTCCCTCAGACAGTTCTTCGCGCTCAAATGGTCAGCTTCCTCGTCAGCTACGGAATGGCCGCGTTGGATAGGAAGAGAGAGAAAATGTTCTTGATACCCCGCGACCCACCATTCGCGTCCCGGCAGGGATCACCGCTCAGCTATCCTATACCAATCACTAAGGAGGTTGTCCTGTCACGGGCGAAGTAAAACAGGAACAATCCTACTATCCAGAACGGGTAAAACGAGCAGCACACCTACTCTTCTTCAAGAGGGGAAGGGTACCGGGCGCCAGATCGTGGGAGCTGAAGACAGGTCTTGGCAAAGAGTATCTGAAAGTCTTGACGCAACTTGACGAGAGCTTGAAGGATCTAGACCTAGAGGTCAAGAAAGTCGAGTCACGGGTTCTCAGCGACTACAAGCCAGGACCCGATGCAGAAGAAGAATCCAGATACTTCGTCAGACTGAAAGGAACCCTGACTCCTCGAGAGGCGAGGATGACAGGGTGGAGAATCGACAACTTAGCTGCCCTGGCAGCTTGCTTGTCACTTATTGTCTCAAAACAGGGAAAGAGTGAACGAAAAGAGCTCGAAGAGATAATTGGACAGAAAGTGGGACGTTGGAGAGCGCTCACCCTTACGGACGCTTTCCTGCGCTCCGGCTACCTCGAAGAAGACGAGGAGGGTCTCGTTAAGCTTGGTTGGCGCACGAGAGCCGAACTCGACCTCGAGAGTCTGATGATGTTAATCGCCGAATCAAAGCCCAAAGGAGTTATTGACCCAGATTCCGCAGAAACTGCGGAAGCCTCTGAGGAAGAAGACGCCGCGCGAGAAGTGGAAGCTGAGCGTCTTGAGCAGGATCAGGCTTCGACGGACGCTTGAAGCCGACCTAGATACTTGGCTCCTTGCGGCGCAGACTTGGCACAATACTGGTCAAAGGGCAGAATCTTCTCGTCCCATTCTGACATCGTCTCTGGCTCGAAGCTCAGCGACCCATTATCCTCATGAGTCGTCCCCCAGACCAGCATGTATCTACGATCGCCGTACCCACCACCGGGCAGCCCTGTTATGTGATTGAATAGGACATTTACTCTCTTGCCATCAAGCTTCGATGGCTGGGCAGGTTTCTGAAGCACTATCTTCTTGTCCGGTAATATTTTGAAATCGGTCGACACGCTGAACGGATATCCATCGTCCCCAACCAAGGTTATGACTGCGTATCTGAAATTCCCGAGCCGATGATAATCCAATTTCCTCATCCTTCTAGGCTCCGAACACTTCTGGTGGTCTTGATGTATCGCCATTCTTCCAAGCGAGTATCTTCTTAGGCTCGACTTGGACAACTATCCGCTTCCAGAACCAGCCGAATTTTTCTCTCTCGGCCAAGTAAGCATCAATGTATGGCTCTTTCTTCCGCCAGTAGCCGAGATACTTTTCCCACCCGTGGTCAAGGTCAGAGTCGTCAGCGTGAGCCATGCCTTGAACGAGTACGGCGTGTTTTCC
>Ga0209807_1000697_pt1 | contig 15472 bp, 17 predicted proteins | sample GraSoiAngelo_154_FD_186168 | JGI IMG/M metagenome (GOLD analysis project Ga0209807, IMG submission 186168) | Grasslands soil microbial communities from the Angelo Coastal Reserve, California, USA - 14_1009_13_20cm (SPAdes) (version 2) | ecosystem: Environmental > Terrestrial > Soil > Grasslands ... | reverse complement strand
CTCGTGCAGTGGGGCCTCGGCACCCGGCTCACCGCGCCCGACGGCGGCACCTTGTTCGAGTACCTCTACCTGAGCGGCGAGACGTTCTTCACCCTCGGCCTCGGCGACATCGCGCCGACCTCGCGCGTCGGCCGCGCCGTCATGGTCGCCGAAGCCGGCCTCGGCTTCGGGTTCCTCGCGCTGGTGATCGGCTACGTCCCCGTGCTCTACCAGGCGTTCTCGCGCCGCGAGATCGAGATCACGCTGCTCGACGCGCGCGCGGGCTCGCCGCCGAGCGCCGAGGCGCTGTTGCGGAGCCATGCCGGCGACGACCTCGAAGAGCTGGCCGAGCTGCTCGACGACTGGGAGCGCTGGTCGGCGGAGACGATGGAGTCGCACCTGTCCTATCCGGTGCTGTCGTACTTCCGCTCGCAGCACGACAACCAGTCGTGGCTCGCCGCGCTCACGACCATCCTCGACACGAGCGCCCTGGTGATGGTGGGCGTCGAAGGCGCCTGTGCGCGGCAGGCGGAATTCACGTTCGCCATGGCCCGCCACGCGGTGGTGGACCTCGCGCAGGTCCTGCGGCGCCGACCGCGGCCGGCGGCGCGCGACCGCCTGCCCCGCGAGGAGCTGCGGCGGCTGCGCGTGGCGCTGGCGGCCGGTGCCGTCCTGCTCGACGACTCCGACGCGGCGGCCGACAAGCTCGCGGAGCTGCGGCGGATGTACGAGCCCTACGTGATCGCGCTTGCGGACCATCTGGTGATGCCGCTGCCCGAGTGGCGCGACGCCGGCGGCGGCTTCCACAACTGGCGCGCCAGCGCCTGGCGGGACAGCTGATGGAGCGGCGACGGCTCGGACGCACCGACATGGAGGTCACCGCCCTCGGCTTCGGCGGCAGCGAGATCGGCTACGAGGGCGTGAGCCAGACCGTGGCCACGCGGCTGCTGAACGCCGCCCTCGACGCCGGCCTGAACGTGATCGACACCGCCGAGTGCTACGCGGACAGCGAGACGCTGATCGGACGCGCGGTGAGCGGACGGCGGCGCGAGTTCCACCTCTTCACGAAGGTCGGCCACGCCGCCGGCTGGAGCCGCGACGACTGGCGGCCGCGGGCGATCCTCAAGTCCATCGAGCGCAGCCTCGAGCGCCTGCGCACCGACGCGCTCGACCTCGTGCAGCTGCACTCGTGCTCGGAGGGCGTGCTGAAGAAGGGCGATGCCGTCGCCGCCCTGGAGACGGCGCGGCAGCGCGGGCTGACCCGCTACATCGGCTACAGCGGCGATGGCGCGGCGGCGCGCCGGGCGGTCGAGAGCGGCCGCTTCGACACCCTGCAGATCTCCGTGAGCGTCGCCGACCAGGAGGCCCTCGACGCCGTGCTGCCGGCCGCTTGCGAGCGCGGGCTGGGCGTCATCGCCAAGCGGCCGGTGGCCAACGTCGCGTGGCGGAGCCGATCGCGCCCGCCCGCGAGCGCCTACCACCGGACGTACTGGGAGCGGCTGCGCGCGCTCGACTACGACTTCCTCGCCCGCCCGCTCGATGACGCGGTGGCCACGGCGCTGCGCTTCACGCTCAGCGTGCCCGGCATCCATACCGCCATCGTCGGCACGTCCAGGCCGGAGCGCTGGAAGCAGAACGCGGAGCGACTTCAGGCCGGCCCACTGCCCGCCGCCGAATTCGAGGCGATCCGCGCCCGCTGGCGCGAACGCGCCGCCCCCGACTGGCTCGGACAGATGTGAATTCTGGGGCCATGTCGGGCCCCCAAGAAGTGCACGTGACATCGAGGAGCGCCACGGGTGTCCCGGGGCGCTCCGAGCGTCGGGGGCAGAGGGGCGCCACGGCTTTGCCGGGGTGCCCCGAAGGTGGGGGGTGTGGGGGGCCATATCGGGGCCCCCCACGTTCTTAAGGTGCCTCTCGGGCGTCGGGGTTGACGCCGAGCGACGCGAGCAGCGCGCGGGCGCGCGGAGCGTCGCGGAGCACCCAGTAGGGCATGTCGCTCGGGGCCGGCTCGGCGACCACGCGCTGCAGCTCGCGCTGGGCATCGGCGGAGCGCCGCGTCGCGAGGTAGAGACGCGCCAGCTCGAGGCGCGTGCCCGTCCGCCGCGGGTCAGCCTCCAGCGCCCGGCGAAAATGCTCCTCGGCGCGGGCGCGGTCGCCGCCCAGCATCGCCGGCAGCTCGGCGTCCAGCCCGCCCGCGAGCGTGTGACCCTCCACCGACGCGGGATTGAGGCTCAGGATCGTCTGCGCTTCCTGGCGCAGCACGGGTACGACGGACAGCGCGCGCATGAGCCCGCGCGTCTCCGCCCAGCGCGCGCTGTTGAGCGCGTACCAGACGTGCGCGCTCTCGCTCCGCGGCGCCAGAGCCACGGCGCGGCGGCCGGCCTCGCGGCCGCGGTCGTAGGCAGCCAGTCGCTCGCTGTCACCGCGCGCGCGGAATTCGCCGATGAGGAACCACGTCCGCGACAGGTCGGTCACCACCGTCGCGTCGGGCTGGCGCTCGGCGGCGGCGGCGAGCAGGTCGCGGGCGCGGTCCAGGTGGCCGAGGTCTTCGTGGTAGTGCTCGAGGAAGGCGCGCGCCTCGGGCGGAGTCTCGGCCGCCGCCGGGCTCGCGAGCGCCGCGACGAAGAGCAGCGGCACTCCGACCCGCGATCGGATGGCGCCGGCGGCGCGGCTCACGCCCCGGGACGGTACGCGATCAGATAGCGGTGCTCGCCCTCCAGCACGATCTCGCCGCGCTGGTTCTCGAGCGTCACGCGCAGCGTGAGCAGGCCGGCCGAGCGCTTGCGCTCGAGCACCGTCACCTCGTGGCGCGGCTTCACGGTGTCGCCGACGAACGCGGGATGCTTGAAGCGCGTCGTCTGCTCCACGAAGGCCACGATCGAGCCCTCGATGACCGGGGCCAGCGTGGAGGCGCCGACGGCCGTCATCGAGGTGAGCAGCAGGCCGTGGGCGAGCCGGCGGCCGAAGCGCGTCGTCTTCGCGTACTCGTCGTCATAGTGCAGCGGGTGCGCGTCACCCGTCATGCCGGCGAAGAACATGAAATGCGCGTCGGTCAGCGTCTTGCCCGGACTCTCGAACCGGTCGCCGACCTTGAAGTCGTCGAACCACAGCTGGCCGCTCACCATAGCCGCCAGAAGACCTCGTAGACCTCGGTGGGGGTGCGCGCGGCGAAGATGGCCGGGCGCGCGCGGGCCGCGAACGGCAGTCCGTCCGAGTACCACGCGAGGTGCTTCTTGAGCTGCACGAGCGCCGGGCGTTCGGCCAGGTGCGCCTCGATCAGCGCGGCGTGCCGGCGGATGACGGCCGCACGCTCATCGCGCGCCACCTCCACGCCACGGAAGACCCATGGCCGCCCGAGCGCGCCGCGGCCGATCATCACCGCCGCACAGCCGGTGGCGGCGATCATGGCGGCGGCGTCGGCGTGGCTCTCCACGTCGCCGTTGCCCGTGACGGGCACGCGCACGGCGGCCACCACCTCCGCGATCACATCCCACGGCGCGCGGCCCGTGTACTGCTGGCTGCGCGTGCGCGGGTGCACGGTGATGCCGTCGACGCCCTCGCTCTCGGCCAGTCGCGCGATCTCCGGCGCGTTCACGCTGCGGTCGTCCCAGCCCCCGCGGATCTTGATCGTCAGCGGCCCCGCCACCGCCTTGCGCAGCGTGCGGAAGATGACGCCGGCGCGCAGCGGATCGCGCATCAGCGCCGCGCCCTGGCCCTTGGCGACGATCTTCGCCACCGGGCAGCCCATGTTGAGATCGATGCCGTCGGCCCCGGCGGCTTCCAGCCGACGCGCCGCCTCGGCGAGAAGGTCGGGATCCTCGCCGAGCAGCTGCATGGCGAGCGGCCGCTCCTCGGGCAGATAGGCGGCCAGAGCGAGGGTACGCGCGTTGTCGTGCACGAGCGCGCGCGCGTCGATCTCCTCGCTGGTGAGCCGGCCGGCGCCGCACTCACGGGCGACGAGCCGGAACGGCGCGTTGGTGACGCCGGCCATGGGGGCGAGGCGGAGGTCGAGCGCGCTCACCCGCTCATTGTAAACGTGGAGCCCGGGCCAGCCACGCCGCCGCCAGCGCCGCCAGCACGCCGGGCGGGGCCCAGAACAGCACGGCCCAGAGCGCGCGCGTCGAAGCCGCGTGCCGGTCGAAGGGCAGGAGCGGATCGAGCCTGACGAAGCCGAGGAACAGGACGAGCCACCAGGCCGCCGCCGCGGCGACGAACACGAGGACGGTGACGCCCGCGCCGGCGAGCACGCGTCCGCCGCGCCGGCCGCGACCGAGCCCGATCAGGAGGACGGCGGCGAGGACAACCGCGCCGAGGAGGATTTGCACGTCAGGCGCGGCGCGCGGCCAGGACGGCGACGGGGAAGCCGTAGTGGATCTGCCCGCCCACGCGCCGCGTCTCGATGCCGAGCGCGTCGTCGGCCAGCGAGGCGCGGAACAGCGCGCGGATGCGGTCGGCGTCGCCCGGCTTCGGGAACGAGCGCGAGAGCAGACCGTCCAGCTCACCGTCGAGGCGGTAGAAGGTCTGGCGGGGCTCGGGCAGGCCGGCCTTCGCGAACAGCGCCAGGTGCTCGACCACCGGCAGCGCGCGCGTGTGTGACGGGTCGCGCAGCCGCTCCATGGCGTTGAAGGCGTCGGCCTTGTCCGGCGCCGGCGCGCTGTCGATCACCATCACCGTGCCTCCCGGCGCGCAGACACGCCGCATCTGTGCCAGCACGGCGCCGGGGTCGAGCAGGTGATGGAACGCGAAGCGCGAGACGACGAGCGTGAACGCGGCGTCCGCGTAGGGCAGCGGCAGCACGTCGCCCTGCTGCCACGTCACGTTGCCCAGGCGGTGCTCGGAGGCAAGCGCGCGCGCCCGGTCCAGCATCGCGGGCGTGAGGTCGATCCCCGTCACATGGCGCGCGACCTTCGCGAAGGCGCAGGCGAGGATGCCGGGGCCGCACGCGACGTCGAGCACGGTGTCGTCGGAGCCGCAGCCGCTGAACTCGATGACGAGGCGCAGCGCCGTCTCGTCGCGGATCGACGGCGCCGTCGCGAACGGCATCGCCTGGCGCGTGAACTGGTCGAGAATCGCGTCGCGATGCGCGTCGCTCACGCCATCCTCTTGTAGAGCCGGCCGCCCTTCATGATGACCTTGAGGTTGTCCTGCACCTGGAAGACGCGCAGGTTCTTGAGCGGGTTGCCCTGGACGACGAGGAGGTCGGCATACTTGTTCGGCTCCACGCTGCCGATCTTGTCGTGCATGCGGAACAGCTCGGCGTTGACCTTCGTGGCCGAGAGCAGGACCTCCATCGGCTTCATCACCTGGCCCTTGAGCTCGAACTCCACCGCGCGCTGGGTCATCATGTCGCCGAGCAGATCGGAGCCCGAGCCGATCTTGCAGCCCGCCTTGTACGCGTAGGTCAGCCCCTGCATCGACTGCTGGCGCGCCATGTCGATCTTCGCGACCTGGTGGTCGCCGATGCCGTAGCGCTTGCCCTCGCGGTAGATCGCCTCGTACGTCACCATCGTCGGCACCAGGAACGCGTCGGCGTCCTTGATGGCCTTGGCCGCGGCCTCGCGGATGAGGTTGCCATGCTCGATCGAGCGCACGCCGGCCTCGATGGCGCGGCGGACGGCGGAGTCGGAGTACGCGTGGCTGAGCACGTACTTGCCGACGGCCTGGGCTTCTTCGACGGCCGCGCGCATTTCCGCGACCGTGAACTGGGTGGTGTCGAGCTCGTCCGACGGGGACATCGCGCCGCCGGACGCCATGATCTTGATCTGATCGACGTCGCGGCGGATGTTCTCGCGCGCGGCCCGGCGGACCTCGTCCGGCCCGTCCGCGATGAACCCGACCATCCCGACGCAGCAGTCGATCGGGTCGGTCCACTCGGAGCGGCGGCGCTTGTCGCCGTGGCCGCCGGTCTGGGAGATGTACCGCCCGGACACGAGCAGCCGTGGCCCGGGGAAGTGCCCTTCCTCGAGCACCATGCGAAAGCCGTAGTCGGCGCCGCCCGCGTCGCGCACGGTGGTGAAGCCCTGCATCAGGCACTCGTGCGCGCGCTGCATGGCCCGGGCCGCGATATAGGAGGGAGGATAGAAGCGGTGCTGGTCGGTGATGTTCTCGGTCACCGCGCAGATGTGCACGTGCGCGTCGGTGAGGCCGGGCATGAGGGTGGCGCCGCCGCAGTCGATCGTCGTCACCGGACCCGGCAGCGCGCCGGGTCCACCCTTGGCGCGCACGTCCTTGATGCGGTCGTCCTCCACGATCACCGTCGCCCCCTCCACGGGCTCGGCGCCCGTGCAGTCGATCAGGAACGCGTTGGTGAAGACGGTCAGGCTCATCGCGCGATCACCTTGGCGTCGTACATCCAGACCTTCTCGTCCGCGCGCGGCGTCCACTCCACCGAGTGGGCCACGCCGTAGATGTCGTGCTGCTGCCAGAGGAAGACCCACGGCGCCTCGTCGTGGACCAGGCGCTGCAGCTCGGCATACGCCTCGGCGCGCGCCCTGGGATCGAGCAGCATCTGGGCGCGCGCGATCTTGTCGTCGATGGTCTTGTTGTTGCCGTAGGACGAGTACGTCTGGTCGGCGAGGAACAGCGGCTGCATGGTGCCCTGGCCGTGCAGGGCCGGGCCCCAGCCCAGGAAGAACATGTCGCCGGTGTTGCGGTTCTTGATCTTGTCCAGGTGGGTGCCCCACTCGTTGACGACGACATTGGTCTTGATCCCGAGACGCTGCAGCTGCGCGGCGATGGCCAGCGAGACGTCCTTGTCGAGCGGATAGCGGCCCGACGGCGTGTCGAGGGTGAGCGCGAGCGTCTTCGGATCGAGGCCGGCCTCCTTGAAGAGCGCCTGGGCGCGCGCGGGATCGTGCTTGTAGCACTCCACCGGGGCGTAGTCGACGTTGGCGGGCGCCATGGGGCCGCACATCCGCGTGGCGCGGCCCTTGAGGACCTGCTTGATGAGCTCCTCCACGTCGACGGCGTGGTTCATCGCGCGCCGCACGCGCACGTCCTGCATCGGGCCGGGCTTGAGGTTCACCAGTGCCAGGTAATTGATGCGCGAGGACACGGTCGCGCGCAGGCGCGCGCGGCCGCTCTTCTCGACGGCCTCGACGGCGTGGGGCGGCACGTCCTTCATGATGTCGATCTCGCCCGACAGCAGGGCGGCCATGCGCGCGCTGAACTCGGGGATGAAGCGGAAGGTCACCCGGCTCGCGTCGGCGGGGCCCTGCCAGTAATCGGGGTTGCGCTCGAGGACGAGCCGCTCATCGCGCCGCCACTCGACGAACCTGAACGGCCCGGTGCCGATGGGCTTCTCGGCGAGCTTGGCGGGGCCCAGCTCCTTCAGCGCCTTGGCGGGCATGATGAGGGAGTTGGTCAGCGAGGCGCTGTCGACGAGGTTCGGCCACGGCTGTTTGGTCACGAAGCGCACCGTGTAGTCGTCGACGACCTGCACCTCTTTGACGAGGCCCCAGTACGCCGCGGTGGCGAAGTGGCTCTTGCTCGCGGGGTCGAGCGCATAGTCGATGGTCGCCTTCACGGAGGCCGCCGTGAACGGCTCGCCGTTGTGGAACTTGACGTTGCGCCGGAGCTTGAACTCCCACGTCGTGTCGTTGACGATCTTCCACTCGGTGGCGAGCATCGGTCGGGGCTTGAACGTCTTGGCGTCGCGGTCGAGGAGGCGATCGTAGATGTGCTCGAGCATGTTGTTCGTCGTCCAGTCCACGATGGTGACGGCGAGCATCGTGCGCGGCTCGGCGCCGAGCCCGACCACGATCTCTTTCGTCTTGCTCCGGTCCTGCGCGTGGGCGGCGGGCGCCGCCGCGAACGCGGCGACGAGACAGGACGTGACGACCAATCTCCAAGGGCGACGCATGACGGCCTCCTGAGCGTGGGGATCGGGGCGGCGCGGCCCCGCCACCCACGGCGGCCAGAGTGTATCCGACTCGTAACGTTGACGTCGACCATCACGAGGTCGATAATTCCGACACGATGAGCGACCACGCGTTTCAGGCGTTGATGCTCTGGCTCATTTGTGCCCAGGTGTTCATGAGCCTCGTCGTGCTCGTGGTCTTTTGGTACAAGACGCGCAAGGACCTGGATCAGATCCAGGGCGTCACCGCCGCCGTCTACCTCGAGGTCAAGCGCACCCTGCGGGAATACCGCTCAAACCCGTAGCTTCGGGTCGAGGGTGTCGCGCAGCCAGTCGCCGAGCAGGTTCACGCCGAGCGCCGTGAGCGCCAGCGCCGCGCCGGGAAACGCCCCCAGCCACCACGCCACGTAGAGAAAGTCGCGACTCTCGCTCAGCATGCTGCCCCACGCCGGCGTGGGCGGCTGCACGCCGAAACCCAGGAACGAGATGGCGGCCTCGGCCACGACGAACTGCGAGAACTGCAGGCTGGCCACCACGATGATGGACGGCGCGACGTTGGGCAGCACGTGGCGGAAGAGCAGGCGCGGCCGGCCGACGCCGAGCGCCGCCGCGGCGTGCACGTAGTCCCGCTGCTTCACCGACAGCACCTCGCCCCGCACGACGCGCGCATAGACGACCCAGCCCGCCGCCGACAGGCTCAGGATGATGTTGCGCAGGCCGAGCCCGACGATGGCGTTGATGGTGAGCGCGAGCAGGATGAACGGAAAAGAGAGCTGCACGTCGGCCAGCCGCATGATGGCCGTCGACGGCCAGCGCTCGACGAAGCCGGCGACGAGGCCGAGCAGGCCGCCCACGATCGCCGTCACCACCACCGTGCACACGCCGATGAACAGCGCGAGCCGCGCGCCGTAGAGGACGCGCGCGAGCAGATCGCGGCCGAGCTGGTCGGTGCCGAGCGGATGGCCCGGCGAGCCCGGCGGCTTGAGGCCGCTGGCGAAGTCGGTGGTCATCGGGTCGGTCGCCGCCAGCCAGGGCGCGCCGACCGCGGCGACGACGACCGCGAGGGTGAGCGCCAGGCCGAGGTATTTCTTCATGACCGCAGCCGCACGCGCGGGTCGAGCCAGGCATAGAGCAGGTCCACGAACAGGTTCATGAGCGTGTAGACGATCGACGTGAACGACACCGCGGCCATCACCACGGGGAAGTCGCGGTTCAGCAGCGCCTGCACGGTGAGCCGCCCGAGGCCCGGCCACGCGAAGATCGTCTCGGTCACGACGGCGCCGCCGAGCAGCTGGCCGGCCTCGAGCCCCGCCAGCGTGACGATCGGGATCGCGGAGTTGCGCAGGGCGTGCTTGCCGACCACGTGCCGCTCGGCCAGGCCCTTGGCGCGCGCGGTCAGCACGTAGTCCTCGCCGAGCGCCTCCAGTACCGCCGAGCGCGTGAGCCGCGCGACGCGCGCGGCGTAGAAGGCCGCGAGCACGACGGCGGGCATGACGAGGTGAGCCAGCCCGCCCATGCCGCCCGTGGGCAGCCAGCGCAGCTGCACGGCGAAGAGGTAGATCAGCATGAGGCCGAGCCAGAAGCCCGGCGTGGCCTGGCCGAGCGCCATCAGCACGGTGCCCGCATGGTCCACCGCGCCGTCGCGGCGAACCGCGGTGGCAACGCCGAGCGGCACCGCGAGGGCGAGCGTCAGCAGCATGGCCGTCCCCGCCAGCAGCAGCGTGGCCGGCAGTCGCTCGAGCACGAGGCCGAGCGCGTCACGCCGGTAGCGCAGCGACTCTCCGAAGTCGCCGCGCACGGCGCCCCTCATGAAGCGTGCGTACTGCACGAGGAGCGGATCGTTGAAGCCCAGGCGCTCGCGGTACTCGTTGACGTCCTTGGCCTGGATGTCCATCGGCATGAAGAGCAGCACCGGGTCGCCGGACAGGCGCACCATCCCGAACACGGCCGTGAGCGAGAGGAAGACGACGAGCACGGTCTGGAGCAGCCGTGAGGCGATCCAGCCGCGCATTCAGCGACGCTCGTAGCGGCGGCGCAGCCTCACGGGCTGCCGGCGCTTGCGATAGCGGAGATTGAGCAGCTCGACGAAGAGCGAGAAGGCCATCGCGACGTAGATGTAGGCCTTGGCCACGTGCTGACCCATCCCGTCGGCCACGAGCACCACGCCGATGAGGAGCAGGAAGGCCAGCGCGAGGATCTTCACGCTCGGGTGGCGCTCGACGAAGCCGGCCACGGCGCCCATGCTGGCCAGCATCACGAGCATGGCGATCACCATGGCCGCCACCATGACCGACAGGCGGTTGGCCATGCCGACGGCGGTGATCACGGAGTCGAGCGAGAACACGATGTCGAGCACGAGGATCTGGGCGAGCACGCCGGCGAAGCGACCGCGTCCGCCTCCCTCGCGCTCGACGTGCTCGACCTCGAGCTTGTCGTAGATCTCCCACGTCGCCTTGCCGACCAGGAAGAGGCCGCCGCCGATCAGGATGAGGTCGCGTCCACTCAGGCCGTGGCCCCGCACCGTGAACAGCGGCCGCGTGAGTCCCATCATCCACGAGATCGTGAAGAGCAGCCCGATGCGGATGCCCAGCGCGAGCGTGAGCCCGAGCCGCCGCGCCGCATCTTGTTGTCTCGCGGGCAGCCGCCCGGTGAGGATCGCGATGAAGACGACGTTGTCGACGCCGAGGACGATTTCGAGCGCGGCCAGCGTCGCGAGCGCGACCAGGCCGTCGGCGGTCAGGAACGCGTCCATCGTCGGCGGAATACTACCGCAGCGCCCGTCCGTATACTGTGGAGCCGTGCGCTCCGTCTCGCTCGTCCTGATCCTGCTCCTCGGCGCCCCCCTGCTGGCGGCGGGCGCCCCTGCCCCGGAGGACGTCGTGGCCGAGGTGCGCCGCGCCACCGCGCGCTACGTGGACGTCGCGACCGCGCGCGCCGACGGCTATCTGCAGGCGAGCGGGATGGAGGCGCGTCACGGCTACCACTTCGTGCAGCCGGCGGCGCAGGCGCGGGCGCTGGCCACGGGCACGCTCGATCTCGCGGCACCGCCGGTGCTGCTCTACGTTGAGCGCGACGGTCTGTGGCAGCTCGTCGGCGTGGAGTACGCGCTGCCGTCGGTGCCCCCCGACGACGCCCTCCCCGGCGCCGTGTGGCACGCGCACGAGGCCTCGTGTCACTACCGCGACTTCCGCGAGCTGCCGGCCGCGAGCGCGCGCGCGTGCCCGGCGCGCCATTCGGCCAGCGGCGAGGTGTTCGTCGGCTGGCACCCGGCGCTCGCCGTCGCCCACGTGTGGGCGTGGTACCCGAACCCCGACGGTGTGTTCGCGGAGGCCAACCCGTGGCTCGCGCCCTACGGCGGCCTCGCCGCGCGCGAGCACCACCCACGGAATCCGGCCGAGATGTTCTACTCGCAGCTCACCCACCGCGTGGCCGGCGTCATCTTGCTCACCCTCGCGGCGCTCACCCTCTGGGAGTCATGGCGGCCGCGGCCGTTCCCGTGGAACGCGGTGTCGGCGCCGCTCTGGGTGGCCTTCGGCGTCTACCTGATTCCCAGCAGCGACCCCGAGTCGTGGCCGTACGGGCCCCAGCGCTTCGGCGAGATCTTCAGCGACCCCCTCGTGCTGCAGCACAAGCTGCTCGCGCTCCTGCCGATCACGATCGGCGTGATCACGGCGCTGCGTGGCGTGGCGGTGCTGCCGGGGCGGCGGCTGGCCCGCGTGCTGGCGGTGCTGGCTCTCGCCGGCGGCGCGACGCTCTTCTTCCACTTCCACGAAGGCCGCCTGCACGTCGACGCGGTCTACCTGCAGCACGTGCTGATGGGGTCGACGGCCGTCGGCGTCGGGGTGGCGCTGCTCATCGGCACGCGCACGGCGCGCGTGCGCCCGTGGCTCGCGTGGGCGTGGCCCGCGTTTCTCGCCGCGATGGCCACCGTTCTGCTGTTCTATCGCGAGACGTGACGTTCGACGGCGACGCCGAGACGGGCGGCGCCGAGCAGCAGGGCCCGAGGGGCGGTGGACCGGTGGCGGCGATCGTCAGGCAAGAGGCGTGAGTCGGGCTAGCACGCGTACGACTGGCCGGGCGTCCAGAACGGCTCGTAGTAACCGGACGCGTACGGATGCGACTCCCAGTGACTGTCGGTCCACGAGCCGTCCGCCGCCCACGAGCCCTGCACCCACACGGTCTGCGTGGAGGCGTACGGGATCCAGCGATACGACCAGTACCCCGGCGTCACGCACTCGCTCGGCGCGGCGGCGACCGTCTGGTAGTACACGGGCTGCTGCACGACGATCACCTGCGTCGTCGGCGCGCTGACGAAGATCGTGGTGGCCGGACGATGGTGGCGCCGCTCGACGTCCGGGAGGCTCGACACGAACGCCGGCGGCGCGGTCGGCATGACGCCGCCGGGCGCGGCCACGACGAAGGGCCGGGTCGCCACTACGAAGGGCGAGCTTGCGGGGAGCACGGTCGAGCTGAACCGTGGCGCGGCCGACCCGAAGGGCATCACGACGGAGGGCGTCGTCGCGGTGAACCTCTCGCCCCCCGCCCACGCGGGGGCGGCCAGGGCCAGCACCGCCAGGATCGCGACCACGCCGTTGCGGATCATCACGCCACCTTCGACCGGCGGCCCGGCGGCCCTATTCATGCTCACGCGCGAATTCTGCTTCGCACGGCATCCCACATCAACTCGGCCCATCGGGCGTAGCCGAGATCCGAGGGATGATAGCCGTCGCGACCGACCAGCTCCGGCCGCGCCGGCACCTCGCGCCGGCTCGGCGCATAGAGGTCCACGATCTGGGCGCCGTGGCGCTTGGCCACGCGGGCCAGGGCGTCGTTGAACTCGACCGAGCGCCGGCCGACCAGCGCCTCCGCCTCGTGACCGCGAAAGCGCGGCGTCACCGCCAGGTCCGGCAGGAGGCTCACGACGATGACCGCAGGCGTGGTGGCGGCGAGGCGGGCGAGGATCGCCTCCATGTTGCGCGTGTACGCGGCGAGCGGCACCCCCTCGGTGATGTCGTTGGGCCCCACCGACAGCGTCACGAGGTCAGGCCTCGACGCGATCGCGGGCTCGAGCTGGCGCGCGAGCACGTCGGCGGACGTCGCGCCGCCCACGCCGAGGTTCTGCAGCCGCGCGTTGTGATAGATCGCGCGTAGCCGCGCGTGCAGGAGGCTGACGTAGTTGTTCTCGTGGCGGCTGGCGCCGACGCCCTCGACGGTGCTGTCGCCGAGCGCCACGTAGAGGATCTCGGCATCGCGATCGGCGGGCAGCGTGCGCGCCGCCGCCCCGCGCGTCGACGAGCAGCCGGCCGCCATCGACACCGCCAGCAGCGCCGCCACCACGCGGCTCACCAGCCCGCGGCCTCCTCGACGGTGCGGCGATACCACGGCGCGTCGGGGAAGGTGATCGGGCGAACAGCCGGCAGGGTCACGCCGGCCTTGCGATACGCCTCCACGTACGTGCGCGCCGCGCGCGGGTCGCCGATACCCCCGAGCGCCTCCGCGAGTGCGTCCGGCACCCGCCGGTCGCGGTCGAAGGCGGCGACCCCATCGCCGAGCCCCGCCGCCTGCAGCATCGCGCGATAGAACGGCTGCTCGACGTAGCGCGTGAGCTCGGCGCGGAACGCGGCCATCGCCGCCGGGCGGTCGTCGGTGACCGCGAGCGGCACCGCGGCGACGATCTCAAACCCGGTGAGCGGCTTGCCCGCACGGCGCCGCCCGCGCTCGAGCGCGGGCAGCGCGACGTCGCGCACGTACGCCGGGGGGCAGAGCCAGAGGATGACGCCGTCCGCGATCTCGCCGGCGAGCTCCAGCATCTTCACCGAGAGCGCGGCGAGATAGATCGGCGGCGCCGGCGGCCGCTTCGGCAGCGCCAGCGACCAGCGCACGCGATAGTGACGCCCCTCGAACTCGCTGCCGGCGCCGAGCGCGCCGCGCAGCACCGCGACGTACTCCCGCATGATCGCCAGCGGCTCGACGAGGCGCAGCCCGAGCATCGCCTCCATGGCGTTCTTGTGGCTCACGCCGATGCCGAGCCGGAAGCGGCCGCCGCTGACCTCGTTGAGCGTGGACGCGGCCTGCGCCATGGCCACCGGATGCCGCGGGTAGATCGGGACGACGCCGTTGCCGAGGCCCACGCGCGTGGTGGCCGCGGCGTAGGCGGCAAGCAGGACGAACGAGTCGCGGCCGAGGCCGTGGGTGACCCAGACGCTGTCGTAGCCCAGCCGGTCGGCGGTGCGCGCCAGCTCGATGGCGGCGCCGAGGTCGGCGCCCGGGTTCAGGTACGCGGCGAGCGGTATAGGCTGACCTCCATCGCATCGTCGTCGAACTCGTACTCGCGGCTCGCGTAGTCGGCCGAGCCGCGTACGTGCTCCAGATAGGGCGCCACGTCCTTGCGGTACATGCCGGTGTTGTCGGCGACGACCACGGTGCCGGCGACGAGCTTGGGCTCGAGCGAGCGCACGTAGTCCAGGTAGTCCTCTTTGGCGGCGTCGATGAAGACGAAGTCGAAGCGCCCGGGCAGCAGCGGCAGCAGGCGCAGCGCGTCGCCCTGGATCACCTTGACCTTGCGGCCGAGGCCGGCCTCCTCGGCATTGCGCTTGGTCATGCGCGCCAGGTAGTCGCTGCTCTCCAGGCACGTGAGGCGGCCGCGCGGCACCAGCGAGCCGGCGATCAGGATGGCCGAATACCCCAGCAGCGAGCCGATCTCCACCGCGCGTGTCGGCCGGTGGCGGTCGATGAGCCGGCGGATCACGCGGCCCTTGGCGCGGCCCACGTTGGGGATGTGCCAGAGGCGCGTCGTGCGGTCCATCAGCGCGAGCATGCGCTGCGCCTTTTTGGTCACGCGGCGCCCTTGGGGGCAAGCCGACCGGCGACCGAGTCGGGGACGGGATACTTGCGCGTCGACGCCCCCGCCTTCACGATCTGGCCGGGCAGCGCGCGGCCGACGATCTCCTGCACGCGGCGGCTGACACCGACGAGACGGTCGAGGTCGATGCCCGTCTGCACGCCCATCGCGTGCAGGCAGTGCACGAGGTCCTCGGTGCACACGTTGCCGGAGGCGCCGGGCGCGAACGGGCAGCCGCCGAGCCCGCCGATGGACGCGTCGAAGTTGGTGACGCCGTGCTCCATCGCGGCCAGGATGTTGGCAATCGCCATCGCGCGCGTGTCGTGGGTGTGCAGCGTCCATTCGATCCCGGGAAAGCGCGGGATCAGGTGCTCGAGCACGCGCCCCACCTGCCGCGGGTTGGCCATGCCGGTCGTGTCGGCCAGCCCGACCGCGCGCGCGCCCATCTCGATCAGCCGGCCGACGACGCGCTCGAGCTGCGCCAGCGGCACGTCACCCTCGAACGGGCAGCCGAACGACGTCGAGATGCCGCATCCCACGTGCAGCTTCCCGGCCGCGGACACCCGCAGCACGGCGCCGAGCCTGTCGAGCGACTCCGCGATCGTCATGTTCACGTTGGCGAGGTTGTGGCTTTCGCTCGCAGACAGCACGGTGTGGATCGCATCCACGCCCGCCTCGATCGCGCGCACGGCGCCCTTCTCGTTGGGCACCAGCGCCGCATAGCGCGTGCCGGGCCGGCGCGTGATCCGCGCCATGACCTCCTCGGCGTCGCGCAGCTGCGGCACGGCTTTCGG
>Ga0209807_1000696_pt1 | contig 15473 bp, 15 predicted proteins | sample GraSoiAngelo_154_FD_186168 | JGI IMG/M metagenome (GOLD analysis project Ga0209807, IMG submission 186168) | Grasslands soil microbial communities from the Angelo Coastal Reserve, California, USA - 14_1009_13_20cm (SPAdes) (version 2) | ecosystem: Environmental > Terrestrial > Soil > Grasslands ... | reverse complement strand
AGCAACCAGTCGTGCTGGTATTCGGCAGCTACACCTGACCTCCGTTCCGGCGGGAGGTTCCTGCCTTGAACAAACTCTACGAGGAATATGGGAACCACGTTTCTTTCCTTGCGGTCTACATTCTCGAAGCACATCCCAGCGATGTGTGGCAGATGGAAAGCAATGTACGCGACAAAGTGGTGTTCGCCAGCCCCAAAGACTTTGAGGAGCGCGCCTCTGTCGCTGGAACTTGTGTTCGCAAACTAGGAATCAAGTTTCCTGCCGTGATCGATGGGTTTGGGAATACCGCAGAAAAGGCTTACACCGGCTGGCCTGATCGGATTTACCTCATCGACAATAACGGACGAATCGCTTACAAGAGCCGGCCCGGCCCGTTTGGATTTAAACCGGAGGAGTTGAAAGCCGCGCTGGGCCGCTTGCCGCAAACGCAAAGCCGGATTCAGCCCTGATTCCTATCGGGGAAACTCTAATTGGATTTGGCCGCCCTGGTGATTGCCCCTTCCGACGCCGACGAGACCAGTGCCGCATATTTCGCGAATACTCCGTTCGGATAACGCGGCTCAGGTGGCTTCCATTCCGATAGACGCTGATGCAAAGCCGCGTCGCTCACCTCAATCTCCAGGACGCGCTGGTTTACATCGATGTGGATAGTATCGTCTTGGTGCACGGCGGCGATTGGCCCGCCGAGCGCAGCCTCGGGCGAGACATGTCCCATCATGAGTCCATGCGTGGCACCACTGAAGCGCCCATCAGTTAGAAGGGCGACCGACTCACCCAAACCTTCGCCGACAATCGCTCCGGTCACACTGAGCATCTCGCGCATTCCAGGCCCGCCCTTGGGTCCTTCGTTACGGATCACAACAACATCGCCTGGCCGAATTTTCTTTGCAGTCACGGCGGCCATGGCTTCTTCTTCCGATTCGAAAACCCGTGCCGGCCCGCGATGACTCAGCCGTTCGTGCCCGCTGATTTTGGCCACGCAACCTTCGGGTGCAAGGTTGCCTCGCAGGATCACCAGACCGCCTGTCGCTTTGAGAGGTTTCTCCAAGGGCGCGATGACTTCCTGGCCCGGAGTCTCCTGGGCGCTTTCGGTTTCCGAACGGATCGTCAGTCCTGTCACTGTACGCGGTTCAGGATGAATGTGCTTTCCCCGAAGCAAGCGGCGAGCCAACAGGCGCACGCCTCCGGCCCGGTGCATATCGGTGGCAACAAATCGCCCGGAGGGTTTCAGGTCAGCCAGGAGCGGCGTGCGCTCGCTGACTTCTTGGAAATCGTCAATATCGAGTGGGACGCCCGCCTCGCGAGCAATCGCCAGAAGATGTAGGACCGCGTTGGTTGAGCCGCCGGTAGCGGCAACTCCTGCTATGGCATTCTCGAACGCCTGACGAACCAATATGTCCCGGGCCGTTGTTCCGTTCTTCAAGAGATCCATCACCAGCTTGCCGCAATCAAAAGCAACTTGATCTTTGGCCGGATCCATTGCCGGGACACTGTTGAAGCCCATCGGCGAGAGCCCGATCATCTCCATGACCGTAGACATCGTATTCGCCGTATATTGTCCGCCGCACGCGCCCGCGCCCGGGCAAGCAACATTCTCCAATTCGCGCAGGTCATTGTCAGTGATCTTTCCGGCCGCGTTCGCTCCCACCGCTTCGAAGACGTCCTGAATAGTGACATCCTTGCCCTTGTAGCTTCCTGGCGCAATCGTGCCGCCGTAGAGCACAAGCCCAGGAAGATTCATGCGCGCCAGAGCCATCGCCGCAGCAGGGATAGTCTTGTCGCAGCCGACAACGCAAACCACCGCGTCAAACATCTGCCCGCGGCAAACCAGTTCGATCGAGTCTGCAATGATCTCCCGGCTCACCAGCGACGCGCGCATGCCCTCGGTGCCCATCGTCTCGCCGTCAGAGATCGCGATGGTGTTGAACTCCATCGGCGTGCCACCCGAGGCCCGAATGCCCTCCTTTACCTTGGCCGAAAGCCGGCGCAGATGAAAATTGCACGGCATGGTTTCGATCCAGGTGTTGGCTACTCCGATGATCGGCTTACTCAGATCGCTGTCGGTGAATCCGACGGCCTTGAACATGGCGCGCGCGCCGGCGCGATCGCGTCCATCGGTGATACCACGGCTGCGGTGTTTGGGGTCCATGGGAAATGATTATGCCAGAAGGAGAGTTGCGGGTCGCTCGATCTGATGCTTTACGAATACGATGTCATTCTGAGCGAAGCGAAGAATCTGTGCATCGATACAACAGCCACACACTATTACGCCATCGCGGCACGCGCAGAACCGCCTGCGCCGGCCGAGGCCGGTGGATGCCGGGCTGCGTCCCAGCTCTCCGCCAGCTCCATCATGTCCTCCGTAGGAGCGCCGGCGCGAACCTCTACGACATCCACGATCGCATGCCAGTCACGGAAGAGCTGTCCGATCTGCTTCGTATTAAGTTCAAGCAACAGCGAAACTCTGTGGTTGTACCCGTGAGGCTCAGCCTGGACATAGGGCATCTCGACTCCGCGGCGCGAAATCGCGTTCAGTATGCGCATTAGTGTGCCCTGCGTGTTGCGATAGTGGACATGAAAGGCATGCATATAGTTCTCCGTAGCGCCGGCCTCTGGCCGGCTGTGCGACGGGCGTCCGCGCCCGCCGACTATTCTTCTTCGAACATCATCTCTGACAACGCTGCCCCGGCCGGCACCATTGGGAAAACGTTCGCTTCTGGATGCGTGTCGAACACTAGCAGCTCCGGCTCGGACGAATTCAAAAAACGATCCAGTTCATCTCCCGTCTCTTGCGACACCGGAAATTCCCGCACGACCGCTTCGCTAATTCGCTGCCCATGGATCTTGTATGCCTTCGAAATCGCCACGAAATCCGGGTTGTCGCTTAAGTCGGTCTCAGCATAATTGCGCTGATAAAAAAGCTGCTGCCATTGCCGCACCATGCCGAGATATTTGTTGTCGATGATGACCATCTTGATCGGCAGCCCTAGGCGGTGCACCGTGGCCAGTTCTTGAATGTTCATCTGGAAGCCGCCGTCACCAGAAACGCAGAGTACGGTCGCGTCCGGTTTTGCCAACTGAACTCCAATCGCCGCAGGCAGAGCGAAACCCATCGAGCCTAGCCCACCGGATGTTATGAATCCGCGAGGCAGTGACGAGCGGTAGCGCTGAGCGGCCCACATCTGGTGCTGGCCCACGTCCGCCAGAATCACGCTGTTCTCAGGAAGCCGGCTGAAAAGCTCATCGAGAAACCGAATGGTCGGCTGCGCCAGTCCACGGGGATCGAGCTCCGCGCGCTCTGGGCCGCAGGCGACCGCGCGCCAATCGCTCCAGTCAGGCAGCTTCACCTGGCGGAGCGCGTTGTGACAGGTGGGAATGGTTTCTGCCAGGTCGCCAATTATCGGCAGCTCACAAGGGCGCACGCGGTCCAACTGCGCCGGATCGATTTCAAAGTGAACAATGCGAGCATGAGGCGCAAAGCGCGTGGGATCGCCGGTTACACGGTCATCCAGGCGAGCGCCGAAAACCAGGAGAAGGTCATTCTCATGCAATGCCATATTCGCGGCGCGCGTACCGTGCATCCCAACCATGCCGAGGTAATAGGGGGTTTCAGGCGGTATGGCGCCCAACCCGTGCACCGTCGCGAATGCCGGAACCTGCAGGTAATCCAGCAACCGCCGCAGTTCGGCAACCGCGCCCGAAAGTTTTACTCCCGCTCCCACCAGCGCGACCGGTTTTTTCGCCTGTTCCAGCAGTGTGATCAGCGTCTCTGCGAAAGTCGATTCGCCATGCACATCCGCAGGCTTGGCATGCGGCGTGAACTTCACCGGCCCAGAGAATTCCATCTTCGCTTTCAGCATGTCGGTGGGGATGTCGATCATCACCGGGCCGGGCCGCCCACTGCGCGCCCAGTGAAATCCTTCCGCAATCACCGCAGGAATTTCTTCGATACTCTTGACCAGCCGGCTCCACTTCGTCAGTGCCAGCGTCATGCCAAAGACGTCCGTCTCCTGAAACGCATCAGTCCCGATAAGAGCGCTGCGCACCTGGCCGGTGATGCAGACCAGCGGAACCGAATCCATCTTCGCATCGGCGATTCCAGTGACAAGGTTGGTCGCCCCCGGCCCGCTGGTGGCAAAGGCCACGCCAACCTTGCCGCTGACGCGCGCCAAGCCTTCGGCCGCAAAAACCGCTCCCTGCTCGTGGCGGGTGAGAACGTGCTTGATCCCGCTGCCCTCGAGCGCGTCATACAACGGCATGATCGCGCCGCCGGGATAGCCGAATACCAGATCAACGCCCTCAGCTCGCAAGCACTGCAGAACGATTTCTGCTCCTCTAAGCATTCACGACCTTCGCCTCGGGCTTCTGAGCCAATCCGGGCTTCTTGGTGTCTTTCTGCAGCCATGACATCATGCCCCGCAACTTCGCCCCAACTTGCTCAATCTGGTGCTGTTTTTCTTTCTCTCGAAGCGCGGCAAAATTCTTACCGCCTTTCTTGTTCTCTTCGACCCATTCCTTGGCAAATGACCCATCTTGAATGCGCGCGAGGATATCTTTCATTGCCTTGCGAGTTTCGTCGCCGACAACTTTTTCGCCGCGAGTCAGGTCACCATACTCGGCCGTATTGGAAATTGAGTAGCGCATCCGGGCGAGTCCGCCTTCATAAATCAGATCGACAATCAGCTTCATCTCATGGAGGCACTCGAAGTAAGCAATCTCGGGCGCGTAGCCAGCCTCGACCAAAGTCTCAAAGCCTTTCTTGATGAGCGAAGTCAACCCGCCGCAGAGCACCGCCTGCTCGCCAAAAAGATCACTTTCGGTTTCTTCTTTGAAGGTCGTCTGCAGAACGCCCGCGCGCGTCGATCCGATCCCATAGGCATAGCAGAGCGCGTATTCGTGGGCGCGGCCGCTGGCATCCTGATGAATTGCCAGCAGGGACGGCACGCCTCTGCCTTCTGTATAGACGCGCCGCAGCAGATGCCCCGGGCTCTTCGGCGCGATCATGACCACATCAACGTCTTTGGGCGGAACGATGGTTTTGAAGTGAATGCTGAAGCCGTGAGAAACGCCAAGAATTTTGCCTGCGCGGAGAGCAGGCTTGATCTGCGACTCATAGAAGTCGCCTTGCGTTTCATCCGGCGTCAGAATCTGAATCCAATCGGCTCGTTTAGCAGCCTCAGCCGGCGGCAACACGGTCATGCCGTCTGCTTTCGCCTGCTGGGCGCTGGCGCGCTGCGGATCGAGCCCGACAATCACGTTATAGCCACTGTCGCGCAGATTTTGTGCCTGGGCGTGGCCCTGGCTTCCGTATCCAAAAATGGCGATGGTTTTGCCCTTCAGGGCTGAAGGATTGGCGTCATGTTCGTAGAAAATTGTGGCCACGTTTTCTCCTGGAATTCCAAATGCTCGCGAGTCTTAAGGAACCGACCGGTCGGTCGGCTGATAGAATCTTAGCTATTTTCCCGAATCGCTGTCAATATCGATCTCACTTCTGCCTCCTGGTAACCACCGTAATTCCCTCTCAAAGCAAAAACCCATCACGAGGACCTCTGGCGATGGGCCATAAGAGCTTATAAATTCTGTTACTTAGCTGAATATTTTCTTCGCGCCAGAGTTCGGGAGATTTGTAGCTTGCAAATGCCCCCATTTTCTGGCCGAAGTCCAACCGTCCTAAGAACCTTGCATCTTTAAGAAGTAAGGCCGCTTCGGATTGGACCGGACCCGCTACCCAGCTTGACCGCAGCAATTGCCGTTAAACGCGGCTTCGGAAAATGGCCTGTTATGTCCCGACCTCATAGGTGTTTTTCTATCTCTTTCTTGTTCGCTTTCTTATTCGCAGCTTTACCGTGCTCCCTACACGCCCAAGTTACATATTCCGCAATCGTTGGCAACAACACCAGCGCATGCTCAGAGCGGGGAGTGCCGCCGTATTGCCGATCGCCATTCACCGGCAACAGCACGAAGGCGGCGAATACTGAAGCTCAAACGGTTGTTGTGAATCCCGTCCCGGGCAATGTGAATTTCTCTGACCTCCACTCCATGCTCTACCCGGGCTCGACGAGCAAAATCCTGTTTCACTATCAGCCCTGGTTTGGGAGTTCCGAGCACATCGATGTCGGTTACAACGAGAACAACAAAACTGTCGTTGCCAATCAGATCGCAAGAATGATTGCCTTGGGTGGCTACGGAGTGATTGTCGATTGGTACGGCAGCACCAATCCGGCGCGCGGCTTCCACTTGAACACGACCAATGTGATCGCCAAATATCTGAATAGTTGCTTCTCGACGACCTGCCCCTTCCGCATGGCGATCATGGTAGACAAAGGCGCGTTCTCTTCTCAGTGTCCGAAAGGAAAGAAGGACCAAACTTCCTGCATTACAAAAAACCTGACCCGCGACATGGATTACATCAACAACCATTATGCGAAGGAACCTTGGTACGTCACTGATCGTGATAACCCGATTGTGCTGTTTTTTCTACATGAGCCTGAATGGTCCGGCACGGATTGGCAGCGAGTGTGGTCGGAAGTGAAGTCGCACACCAATTCTTTTGAGCGCCCGTTTAAGTTCGTTTTTGAGGAAGAGGACGTGAACTGTTGGCGTCACTACCTCGGCGATGGCTGCTATGTTTGGATGAATCCAGCCAAATGGTCTCCGCAGTCCCAGTTCGACTGGGGCGCGAGCAGCAATCCGAAACCTGTGTATTACGAGGATTTCTACAAGAATGCCGTTGCGAATCCGGAAAAGATTGCCATCGGCGCAATCAAAAAAGGCTTCGACGACAACAACGCGAGTTGGGGCACGAATCGGGTTACTGCCCAACAGTGTGGCCAGACGCTGCTCAACACCAAGGATCTGATCTCGAACTATTACAACTCGCGCTATCAGCTCGAATATCTTGGCGTGCCGACCTGGAACGATTACGAGGAAGGCAGCGAAGTCGAAACCGGAATCGACAATTGCTACACCGTTTCAGCCTCAATCAGCGGCCACAAACTGAACTGGACGCTAGACGCAAGTAGTTCCTACGCAACTCCTGCGACGGTTGATCATTTCACCATCTATTACGGCGACCGAGCCACGCTGTACGTCGCGAAGGACAGTATTTCTGCTAACCTGACCTCGATTGATCTGGCGCGCTTGGTGCCTGCAGGAAACTGGAACATTTACGTTCGTATGGTGGCGAAGCCACTGTTCACGAACCGAATTTCGGACCCGGTTGCATACAGATCGAGATGAAAGCCAGCAAGAAGAAGCCCGCCAATTTGCTCGTGCTATAATCCGCCCGCACGCTGGCGTTTTCAACAATAGCGTATTCCTGCCAGTTGTGAGGACTTTGCCTCCTTGCTTGACCTGCCGGAACAGTTCAACGTCGCCACTTACTTCGTTGATCGCAATGTCTCGGAAGGCCGAGGAGAGAAAATCGCCATTGAATGCGGCGATGAACGTGTTAGCTATCGCGATCTTCTGGAACGAACAAACCGAGTAGGCAACGCACTTCGGGGCTTGGGTGTTCGTGCCGAGGAGCGAGTATTTTTGCTTCTTCCCGACACGCCCGAATTCCTGTACTGCTTCTTTGGCGCGATCAAGATCGGTGCGGTGGCTGTTCCCACGAATACTCTACTCAAGCCGCACGAGTATGAGTATCTGTTGAATGACACCCATGCACGCATCGCCATCGTCAGCGAAATTCTCCTCCCGCAATGGCAGCAAATTCCAAGAGACAGACTTCAATATTTGGGAAAGACGGTACTTGTTGGGGCGCCGACCGGCGGATTTATCAATCTTCGCGAGTTGATCGCTGCTGCCTCGCCCAAACTGGACCGCGCGGCGCCCACTAGCAAAGACGATCCCGCATTCTGGCTCTACTCCTCCGGAAGCACAGCGACTCCAAAGGGCTGCGTTCATCTGCATCACGACATGGTGGTGTGCTCCGAACTTTACGCAAAAGCCATTCTTCGTATTAACGAGCATGATCGCTGTTATAGTGTGGCCAAACTGTTCTTCGCTTACGGCCTCGGGAACGCCGGATATTTTCCGCTTGCCGTTGGCGCGACCAGCATCCTCTCGCCGCACCGCCCGACTCCTGAAAACGTCTACGCAGATATCGAGCGTTACCGCCCGACGTTGTTTTTCTCCGTCCCGACGAATTACGCCGCGCTTCTGGCGCATCATCGCGACGACGGCCGTGAATTTGATCTGTCCAGCATTCGACATGCGGTTTCTGCCGGAGAACCCTTACCTGCGGCTTTGTTTGAGCGCTTCAAGCAGCGCTTCGGCGTAGAGATCCTGGATGCCCTCGGCTCAACCGAAACACTGCATATGATCACCTCCAACCTCCCCGGCGAGGTGCGGCCGGGATCGAGCGGGAAGATACTCCCCGGATTGGAAGCCAGAATCGTTGACGACCAGGATCGGGATGTTGCTTCGGGTGAGATCGGCACCCTGCTGATGAAGTCTGACGCCACATGCTCCTGCTACTGGAATAAACACGAAAAAACCAAAAACGCGATCATGGGCCACTGGTTCCGAACCGGAGACAAGTATTATCAGGACGAAGACGGCTATCTGTGGTATGCCGGCCGCGCCGATGATTTATTCAAAGTAAACGGCCGCTGGGTCAGTCCCGCCGAAGTTGAGAGCGCGCTGATTTCGCATCCTGCCGTGCTCGAAGCAGCAGTGGTTGCCCGCAAAGATGAGAACGACTTGGAGAAGCCAGCCGCTTACGTGGTTTTAAACAAAGATTTTCATCCCGGCCCTCCTCTCGCCGGCGAGCTGCAGGACCTGGTAGCAGAAAAGCTAGGCGCGTATAAGCGCCCGCGCTGGATAGAATTTCTCCCGGAACTCCCCAAGACCGCCACAGGAAAGCTGCAACGCTACAAATTGCGCAATCGGAAAAAGGTCGAATAATGGCGCAAGGATCTTGCAGGTGAGTTAGTGTTTCAGCGTTGCCACCGTCACCGCGATAAGCAGAATATTCCAGGAAACTATCCCGGTGTAGAACAGGTTTGCCACCCAGAGCAGCTTCTGCACTCGCCATGCAATGAGAACGGCTAGCACCTTGCTGACGGCAACACCGCCGAGGGGGCCAAAAATGGCCGTCATGCGAGCTACCAGAGGATTCACTTCATAGCCGCCCAGATGAAACGCAAACAGAGTTGTTGCGAGGTCGAGGATCTGGAGCGCAATGAAGCTCCACTTAGCTTGAAAAATTTTCACCATCTGATTTCCCCTGCGGCAAACTGAATTCTCCGCTCCCCATGCTCTCCCGCGGACCCGAGCCTGTTCCAGTCACTTAGGTCACTTGGGTTCACCAGCCGGGCCTTTTGATGCTCTGCAAACGGAACAGGTTCCAATTCGAGATTCAGTTTGTGCAGATTGCGAATAGGTTCTTCAGCGTATACAGGGAAATATGTAGCGGAGCGAAACCAGGAGCTTCAGGCCGCGACCGTGGAAGCGCCCTGCGTAACAGGAAGACGAACAATGACGGCGGTTCCCCTTCCTTCGCCGTTAGAATTGATTTCGAGGGTGCCTCCCAGTTGCCGCACTCTCTCGCGCATGCCACGAACTCCGACCCCTGGAGTTGCCGCCTCCGCTATGGCATCCTGCTTCTTCGGAGAAAGTCCTCTGCCTTCGTCCGCTACCCTGACAATGACCTCGTCGCCGGACTGGCTGAGGCGAATTTTCGCTACCGAGCTTCCTGAGTGGCGATGAATATTGGTAAGGCATTCCTGCACCACGCGAAAGATGGTAGTTTCCAACTCGCCCGAAAGACGTCCGAATTGGGCGGGTAGATCGAGATCGACTTGGATCTTGCTGCGTTGGGCAAATCCGTCCGAGTACCAGCGAAGCGCTGACGCAAGACCTGCTTCATCCAGCAACGGTGGGTGGAGAAGATGAGAAATTGTGCGGATTTCTTTGTTGAGTTCGTCGACCAAAGCCGCGCTGTCAGTAACAGCGTTGACCGCTTTGGTGAGCCGTTCCAAATCAGCTTTGACGGTGGAGAGATTCATTCCCAGGGCAGCCAGCATCTGCCCGACGCTGTCGTGCAGTTCGCGGGCGATGCGCCGGCGCTCGTCATCCTGCAATTGCATGAGACGCGCCGAGAGCTGGCGCAAACCGTGGTTAGCGGCGTCCAGTTCAGCGGTGCGCTGCCTGATGCGGTTCTCCAGGTCGGCGTGAGCTAGCCGTAAGATTTCGTTGTCTCGACGGCGAGCCTCGCCCATCAGCATGAATAATCCCGATACCAGGAGGAATGTAGCCAGGCCGATCGCCTGCTCGAAGTTAGAAATCTGGAAAGAGTGGATAGGCCGAATGAACCAATACCGCGCAGCTAGCGTGGAAATCGTGACGGCTACAACGGACGGGAGCAGCCCGCAATACCAGGCAGAAAATCCAATTGCTGCAATCAGGGTGAGATATGGACTGTAGCCATGGAGAACACCCCTAAGTACCCACTGGACGAAAAACGCAAAAGCCACTGCCAGCAAGGCAAAGGCATAGCGTGCGGCAGAATAACCAAGCAGCCGTGCAGACAAAGTAGAATGCGTTCTCATACGCTCGGAATGAAACTTTCGACAACCCGAGAGTCTGACCCGGTCAACAAGCCCACTTAATGTTATATCAATATGAATCGGAGTCAAAGAATACTTAGTGCAGGGGGCTGCGCCTTGCCATGGCGAGAGTCGTAAGTCGTTGAAAACGATGCCTCTCGCCTGGAGCGGCTTAAGCAGCGATACCGGCTAACGCTCGCTGGGAGCCGTGTTTGGAGCTTTTGTTTCTGCACCGCTGGCTTCTTCGCTCCGCGGCTCCTCTTTTTTATTGACGTACTGCACGATGAGCGAAATCCGGCGGTTGGAGGGATCTTGCGGATCGTTACCTTTGCGAAGCATCTGGTCGGCGAAGCCTCGGACTTGCGAGATCTGGTCCGGACGCACTCCATTCTGCTGCATCCATCGTCGTGCTGCGTTGGCGCGATCGACGGAAAGCTCCCAATTCCCGTAATCTCGGGCTTTCGCAAAAGGTCTGGAATCGGTATGGCCTTCAATAGAGATTCGATTCGGAACTCTTCCTAATTCCTGCGCCAGCAGGACGAGCAATTCTTTTCCGTTGGCACTCGGACGCGGGCTGCCGACATCAAAAAATGTCCCGGTCGCGGTTTCCAGCAGTTCGATGCGCAAGCCCTCAGAAGTAATTGTCATTTCAATCTGATGCTGCAATTTGTCGAAGTCGGGCATTTGCTGGATGGTTTTCTGCAATTTCTGCATCAGGTCGGAAACGTTATCTTTGGTGATGGTGAAATTCTCCCCGGAACCCACGTTCTTGCTGCCCATCTTGTTGGCCGTTCCTGAAGGATCGCGGAAATACCCGGCAATCGCTTCTCTCACCGGCTTGCTGGTGTTGAGCAACCAGAGCACGATGAAGAGCGCCATCATCGCGGTGACGAAATCCGCGTAGGCAACCTTCCAGGCTCCGCCGTGGTGTCCGCCGTGCCCGACTTTCTTTTTAATGATGATGATGGGGCGGGCGCTGTTCTCCATGATTGGTTCCTACGCGGATGCAGCTTCAGCGGCGGGCGCAGGCGATTCGGCTCCGCCACCGCGGCAGGCCTTCTCCAGCTCCTGGAAAGTGGGACGGACGTGCCCCGGTATCGCGCGGCGCGCCACTTCAACGGCCATGATGGGAGCGGTCCCTTTTAGAAAAGAGAAAATCAAAACGCGCAGCACATGAAGGAAAGCGTGCTCTTCATCGGCGGCCTTCGCCATGTTTGAAGCTAACGGGCCGACAAAGCCATAACAGAGCAGAATGCCGAGAAACGTCCCCACCAACGCGGCGGCGACTTTGTGGCCGATCTCTTCCGGCGGTCCGCCGAGCGCACCCATAGTGATTACAACGCCGAGCACGGCGGCCACGATTCCCAATCCCGGCAGCGAGTCCGCGGTCGTGCTCAGAGCGGAGATCGGGATAGCCGCTTGATGATGGTGAACTTCGAGATCAAGATCGAGACCCTGATCCAGGTCAAATGGCTCCATACCAGTGACGGCCATGCGTATGGTGTCGCAAAAAAATTGCAAAACGTGGTGATTTTTGATGAAGGCGGGATTTTTCGACAGGATGGGACTCTTCTCCGGCTCTTCGACGTCGCTCTCGAGAGAGACCAGGCCTTCGCGGCGGGCTTTGTTGAACAAATCGTAGATGGTCTTCAAGGAATCTAGATAAACCTGTTTGGTGAATTTTGATGAGCCGAAAACTCCGCCCACACCACCGGCGATTTGCTTCAAAATGTGAAGCGGATTGGCGATCAGCACGGTTCCGGCCGCGGCCCCGCCAATAATCAGGAGTTCTGCCGGCTGGATGAGCACCTTGAGGTTGCCGTGCTCCATGAGGTATCCACCCACGATGGAGCCAAAAACTACGACGATGCCGATAATTGCAAACATGATCGTTCAGCCTGCTGATATACCGCGACTCTTAAGGTTTGAATTTTGTTGATCCGCTTTTTCATTCTGCGATTTTGGCTCCAGCATGCGTTCAGCCCGCTTCATGATGGATTCCATGCTGTCGCCTGGCTGGACCATGGCTTGGCTCAAGGAGACAGTCACGCTTAATGTGTCTCCCCACCACTGAATTCCAGAGGAGTTCACGATTCTCTTCACGTTCTCGGCTGCGCGGATGAGATCACGTGCCTCACAGTTTGGAACAATGATCAAAAAGTAGTTCTCACCCCACCGGCCCATGAATCCTGCTGCGCCGAGCGTGTGCTTCATGTTTTGAACGATGACGTGGAGAATGGCTTCCCCAGCTTCGCGGCCATGCGCGGCACGGAACTCGTCCATCTGCTCGACGCGGATGTAGAGAATGCCGAACGGAAGTTGGAATTGCAAAAAAAAGGCGAGATTTTCGCGCAAGTGCGATTGGACCAGTTCACGGGTGAGGGCGCCACTGCCGATATCGAGCAAATTGTGGGCGGCAAGATTGGTCTGGGAATTGTCCATTTCTGAAACCAGACGCTGCTCGTCGAAACTTTCTGCAGCTCCGATCACAGAGCCGTGGCTGTCGCGAATAGCCACACTCCGCAAGTAAACAAGAATGCGGTGCCCCTTCTTATGGCGAAAATAAACCTCGCATTCGCTCGATTTTCCCTCGTGCAGGGTGCCGGTCATCGGGCAGCTGACACCACAATGCACGCAGTTATGGTCATTGCAATGAGCCAGGACATTCTCGCGGCATAGGCGTCCCAGGGCTTCGTGGCGCAATTAACCGGTTATTTTTTCGGCCCCCTCATTCCAGAAAAGAATTCGTCCGTCGCGTCCGACGACATAGACACCAGTCTGGAGGCTTTCCAGAATCGTGCGGAAGATGTCCGGATCCTGAAGTTCGGGCATGAGGCACAGTTGTGACTACCTGTCGAGTGTTTCATCGGCAGAAAGAAGGAGGGTCTTCAGGTTGCGGTGGGGCGGTTGACGGGCAGATCAACTCCATCCAGTTTCGGAGGAGGAGTTGATCTGCGCAATTCTCCGCGCCTTAGGATGCCCCGGCTGTGCCCGGCCATGCAGGATTCAAAGTGGCGCGTATGACATTCAGCAGTTCGCTGTTGTCCGCCGGCTTTTGCAGGAAGGCGGTTGCGCCGGCTTGCAATGTGCGTTCACGATTGAATTGCGGATCGCGCGCTGTCAGCACAATCACCGGAATCGCAGAAAGCGCGGCGCTTTGCTGCAAGCGATCCAGCACGACGAACCCATCGCCGGCCGGCAGACCGATATCCAGGATAATCAGGTCGGGCCGCTCTTTCTGGGCCATGGCGATGGCAGAAAAGCCATCTGTCGCATACGAGGTTTCGTAGTGATTGGCGCGCAAGCGAAGGTTCAGTCCTTTTCTTAAATCGGGATCGTCGTCGACAATCAGAATTTTTGGTTTAGTGCTCACAAATCCTCCCTCAGTTGGTTTTTGTTTCCGATAAATTGCCAATGTTCCTGGCACGGCCATTGGAATTGCCGGTTCGGTGAATCTTGGCGATCGCGGCTTCGCTGATGACCTCCGCAACCCTTTGAACGATTTGCTCGATGGACTCCCCAGAGTGCTGCGAAGGAAGCTGCAATTCGGTGGTTGCGATCAACAACCAGAAAGAGCTCGCCGCCACTAGAGTTTTCGAATGGTGGCAATACCGTGTCTTTGTCGCGAAGAATGCACGACCGGAGCAGTTGCAAACATTGAGGGCAATCGCGATCCCAATTACCCATAGACGAGGAGTGCAGCGGCGAGAGTTCGACTGTGATTAACGAAATTGAGTCACGAAGTTTCCCTTCCACCGCGATGACCGGCTTAAGGAGTTTGGCCATGGAGAACAGCGGGAGAGTGAAAGTAAAGGCAGTGCCGTGCCCCAGCTGGCTTTCCACCCAAATCCGACCGCCGTGCAGACGGATGAGTTCTCGCGTGATGTAGAGGCCCAGGCCAAGCCCCTTGCGGCTGTCGTCGATCGAGTTGGGATCCTGGTAGAGCCGTTCGAAAATCAGGTTTCGCGCTTCCGGAGTGATACCTCGACCTGTATCAGCGACGGAGATATAGGCAAAATCATGGTCGGCATCGACGAGGCAAGCCTTCACCATGACCGATCCCTCAGCCGGTGTAAATTTGATGGCATTTTCAAGCAGATTGAGCAGGGCTTGCAGAGTTCGCTCCGGGTCGGCATAAACCATCGGAATCCTGGTATCGACCGCGGCCTCAAGCCCGATCCGCTTTTCCTGGGCCGATGCCTTCATCATTGAAATCGCTTGCTGAATCACATCGCCTAGCACCAGGCAGCGAGGCTCAATGCTGATCTTGCCGGACTCGGCGCGAGTGGCTTCCAGCAGATCACCAATCATGCTGCGAAGTTGATTCGAGCTGCGCAGAATTGTCTCCAGATGCTCGCGTTGTTCGCCGTTTAATTCGCCGGCAATGCCATCCAGCATGATCGTCGTAAATTGATGGATGCACGTAAGGGGCGTGCGCAGCTCATGGGAAACGTGCGACAGGAATTGATCTTTGAATTGCAATTGCTGGCGGCGGCTCATGTCGAGCGATGTGATCAGAGCCTGACGTTCCATGGCGTAACGCATAGCACGCGCCAACTGCTTACTATCAAAGTTGCCTTTGACGAGATAATCCTGCACGCCCTGGTGTACCGCTTTGAGGGCAAGCTCCTCATCGTCCTGCCCGGACAATACGACCACGGGCACGCCAGGCGCCTTGCTCAGCACCTTGCGGAAGGTATCGGCTCCATGACTGTCAGGAAGATTCAAGTCCAACAGCACGACCGCAGGCTGTTGCTCGCTGAGACGCGAGAGGCCGGCGGACAGCCGGTCCACACACTGGACATCAACGTCCGATCTGCTTTCCACTAATCGCAGGCGAACCAGGTCGGCGTCTCCGCGGTTATCTTCAATCAGCAAAACATGCGGATGTTGATCACTCACAGTTGCTTCTCCTCTTGT
>Ga0209807_1000692_pt1 | contig 15511 bp, 8 predicted proteins | sample GraSoiAngelo_154_FD_186168 | JGI IMG/M metagenome (GOLD analysis project Ga0209807, IMG submission 186168) | Grasslands soil microbial communities from the Angelo Coastal Reserve, California, USA - 14_1009_13_20cm (SPAdes) (version 2) | ecosystem: Environmental > Terrestrial > Soil > Grasslands ... | reverse complement strand
TCGCCGTCTTCGGTAATAGCAATAAGTGTTACAATTTTCAGCTTGACAATCCGGATATAATATGATCTAATCCCGCAAGCTCGAAGGAATTGGGCTTCCTTCGCTCCGGCGGCGTCCTCAGAGGCGCCGCCGTTCGTTTGCCTTGGGGCTATCCATACGGGACCGTCGACGTCTCGCCGCATGCCACCGCGAGACCGGCGTTCCGGTGAATTAGACCGGACGATCAGACGGTCTCCACCGCCCGTTCCGCTCGCATGTAGACAAGGTCCAGGCGCTTGCTGCCCGGCGTCGGTTGGGCTGCGCTTGCTGAGATCCTGCCCGCGCCCGGGTCGGCCGCCTTTTTGCGTGCATGCGCAAGCTTTCTTGCGCCCAACCTCAGGCTGAGCACCCTCTTGCCGCAATTCAGGCAAGCTACCGCCGACCATTTGACAGATTAACCAAGGTACCCTTAGCCTTTTCTGACGAATACAGAATAGATCACAGTTAATATTTTCTGAATACGAGAGGGAAAGATTTTGTCCGGAATTAATTGATCTATACCGGACTTGGCGCTAGTCGGGAATTTGACATACCTGTGGGTTGACAGTCTCGGAACTAGCTGACTACAGTCGGTTTGCATTTCCCCCGTCCGACCCGGGCGCTCAAGATCCGGGACGACGTCCACCGCAAACTGTCCTTCCGACCTTCCAAGGCGGCGCGCATCGCGGGTCCGCTGCGCTGTGCGATGTTGCAACAACATGGAGACGCATGCGGATGCGAATGCAACGAGCCCTTGGCGTATCCTTCGCCGCTCTCGTGCTCTCGACCGGAGCCTTCAGCCAGGAGGCCCAATCGGCCGACCAACGCGGCAACACGCCCAACCGGGGTAGCGCCGGCTTCGGCAGCCCTGACCAGTACATTGCGCCGGCATCCCGGCAGCCGCCGACGTTCCAGGTCGTCGGCCGGCGCGAAGTCGGCCGGGCATCCTGGTACGGCAATTGGCACGTCGGCCGGCTGACCGCCACCGGCGAGCGCCTCGACACGGCGCATCCGACGGCGGCGCATCGCAGTCTGCCGATGCATTCCCTTGTTAAGGTAACCAACCTGAAGAACGGTCGCTCCGTCGTCGTGACGATCAACGACCGCGGCCCGGTCAGCCCTCGGCTTTCAATCGATCTCTCGCCGCGCGCCGCTGACGAGCTCTCGATGCGGCATGACGGCGTCGTCCCCGTGACGATCGAGCAAGTCGCCGTCGCTCGCACACAGCAGTAACGCTCTCACTCTCCGACTGACCTTCTAGTCCGGCCGCCGTCATCCTCGTGACGGCGGCCGAACGATTTCGAAACCTGCGGTTTCACAGCTTGTCACCTTTTTGCCACTGTGGCTCAAAGGGCACATCACTCGTGAAAAGCCCACCTTCCCTGCGGGCTAGATTGACTCGGATTCGGCGCTCGATTGTATTCTCGCAACGGCTTGAGCGCGGGGCGAGCGCTGCGAATTGGGGGCCGTTTCCGCAGGAGTGCGGACGCGACAAGTGGGGGAGCCGTGGACGAATTGTCCGATAGCACGAACGTCGTAGCCTTTCCGCTGAGGTTCCGGAGCAAGCCGGCGGCGGATTCGGGGAGGGCGTCGGGACCAGCCCTTTACGAGTTCACCGACCGGGAGCTGGATGCGCTGTGCCGCTGGTTCTCGGCAATGAAATACGCCTTCCCCGGGACCGAGGGCGTCATGGTGGTCAGCCATCAGCAGAGCTACTCCGCCGTTGGCCTCTACAACCCGGCAGGCGGCGCGCCGAATTGCCTGGTCGCCAAGCACGAGGTCGGCGGCGCGACGCGCTTTTTCTGGTCGACCGAGGGCGACTCGCCGCGCGTCATCAATGATCTGTCCGAGATCACCGATGCGCATATCCGCGCGATCGAGCCGCCACGCAACGAGAAGGGTTGGCTCGACCCGACGGGGTGGATGGGGGTCTATGCGACCCGTCTGATTGCGACAGCTGTACAAGTCGTTTGACTACCAGAAGGCGAACCGGCACGGTATCGCCGCTACGGCCGGCGGGCGCGCGATAAGACCGCATCCGGCGCCGCGTCGTGGCAAGGGGGATATACAACAAGCGGGCAACGCCGATGCGGTCGGTGAGTGGAGGTCACAGGGCGGCCTCCGGCGGAAAATCGCGCAACAGTGCCCCGGCATCTGATCGTCACGCATCCGATCGTCAGGCACCGTGATCGTCAGGCACCGTGATCGTCAGGCCGGGTTTAGCAGAGGTCCGCAGATGAAAGCGCTCGCCGTCATCGGCGTTTGCGCCGGCTTTCTTGTCGCCGCTTGCTCCTCGCTCCCGACGTCCGGCCCGACCGCGAGCGACGTCAAACACCAGGAGACCAGGGAGAGCGAGGTCCGCTTCGATCTCGTCGACATCGACGACAATGTCGTGGCGGCCCTGCTCGCCGTGTCGCATGAGAGCTTCCAGGCGCGCTTCAAGAAATACGGCAAGCCGCCGCAGCCGAGGATCGGCGTCGGCGACGCGATCGTCGTCTCGATCTGGGAGGCCGCCGGCGGCGGTCTCTTCGGCCCCTCGGCGACCGAACACGTCTCGGCAGGCTCGCGCAACGTCACGATCCCGGAGCAGCTGGTCGGCCAGGATGGCGGCATCAGCATCCCGTTCGCCGGCCGCGTGCCGGCCGCAGGGCGGCTCCCCGTCGAGGTGCAGCGGGAGATCGAGCGCCGTCTCCAAGAAAAAGCCATCGAGCCGCAGGTCATCCTGACGGTGACCCGCAGCGTCACCAACAGCGTCACGGTCGCGGGCGAGGTTGTGCAAGGGGCGCGGGTGCCGCTGTCTCTCAAAGGCGACCGGCTGTTGGACCTGATCGCCGCCACCGGGGGCGCCAAGTCGCCGGTCTACGAAACCTTTGTGCGACTGTCACGTGACGGGATCACGGCAACGATCCCGATGGAATCGCTTGTCGCCAACCCGGCCGAGAACATCTACGCCTATCCCGGGGACGTGTTGACGCTCGTGCGGCTGCCGCAATCCTTCACGGTGTTCGGCGCGACCGGGCTCAACACACAGGTCAATTTCACAGCCGAGCGGATGACGTTGGTGGAGGCGCTCGCCAAGTCGGGCGGTCTGCAGGATCAGCGCTCGGACCCGGCGGGCGTTTTTCTGTTCCGCTTCGAACCGCCGCCTATCGTGAAGACGCTCGGGCGGCCGCAACTCGGCACCGGACCAGAAGGCTCCTCGCCGATGGTCTATCGCCTCGATTTGAGCGACGCCAAATCCTATTTCCTGGCGCAGCGCTTCCCGATCCACGACAAAGACATCATCTATGTCGCCAACGCCGACTTTAACGAACTGCAGAAATTCTTCACGCTCCTGAACACGCTGACGGGGCCGATCATCACCGGCATCGTCGTCAAGAACGCCGCTCCGTAACCGGCGCGCGCGTCATCTCTGGCTGCAGCATCGGCTTCCCTTCCGCACGGCGATGATCGTTCTCGACCTATCGCGCCTGTTGTCGCGCGCCGGGCGCGAGACGCCGACCGGGATCGACCGGGTTGAATTGGCCTATGCCGAGCATCTGATCGCCACCGACCTAGCGGCCCTCTTTGCCACGACGACGCTCGCCGGCGGGCTGGGCCTTGTGCCGCGGCGCATATCGGAAGGTTTTGTCGCGGCGATTGGCGCGGCGTGGCGCAGCAGCACCGATACTGCCGGCGATCAGCGCAAGGTCCGGCGTCTCGGATGGCGCGGCCGCCTCGCCGCGCTCGCCGGCGGCGAGGCGCGTCTGTTCGCCGGTCTGCGTCAAAGCGGTGAGCGACCGGTCTATGTCCTGGTGTCGCACCACCATCTCGAGAAGCCCGCAATCTTCGCACGTTTGCGAGCGCGCGGCCGGGCGCGCTTCGTCTGCCTGATCCACGACCTGATCCCGATGGAGTTTCCGGAATACGCCAAGCCCGGCCAGGCGGACAACCATCGCCGCCGCATTGAGACAGCGATCCGTTTCGCGGACGCGCTGATCGTCAATTCCGCGGTGACGCGCGACGCGTTATTGCCGCATCTCCACCAGGCCGGGCGCCGGACGCCGGTTCTCGTCGCGCCGCTCGGCCTTGATCTGCCGCAGGAACCAAACGACGCACCGCCGCCGCTGCAGCAGCCGTATTTTGTCTATATCGGCACGATCGAGGCGCGCAAAAACCATCTGCTGTTGCTCAATTTGTGGCGCCAGCTCGCGGCCGACCTTGGCGGCACGGCGCCGCTTCTCGTGCTGATCGGCCAGCGCGGCTGGGAGACCGAAAACGTCGTCGATATGCTCGAACGCTGCCCCGGCCTGCGCGGCACGGTCATCGAGCACAACACGCTGCCCGATTCCGAGATGGTGCGGCTGCTGAAAGGCGCCCGCGCGCTGCTGTTGCCGTCTTTTGCCGAAGGCTTTGGCTTTCCGCTGATCGAAGCCTTCGGGGTCGGCGTCCCCGCGTTGTGCAGCGACATCCCGGCCCTGCGCGAGACCGGCGGCGCCGTCCCGGAATATCTCGACCCGCTCGACGGACCGGGCTGGCGCACCGCGATCCTCGATTATGCCGCGCCCGACTCCCCGCGGCGGGCAGCGCAGCTCGAGCGGCTGCACGGCTGGCGTCCGCCGACCTGGCCGGAGCACTTTGCAAACGTCGACCGCCTGATCGCGGAGACCGCCTCGGCGCCGGATCCGAATTGACCGGGGCGCTATCTCGCGGAGGGCAATAGTTTCCCGAGGTGGCGCATGACCCCGGCCAGATCGGTCGGTTCGGCGGCGACCGCCTGCGCTTCCTCACAGAGGATCGCGACCGCTCGGCGCACCTGCTCGTCGGTGTGCTCCGCGGTCAGGAAAAAGCGCAACCGCGCCGCCCCCTCGGGAACCGCGGGGTAGAGGATCGGCTGCACATTAACGCCGCGCTGGAACATCGCCTGGGATAAACGGGCGGCGCGGATCGAGCTGCCGGTGATGATCGGCACAATTGCGGCGCCGATCGAACCCCCGGTGTCGAGCCCCGCCTCGCGCGCCAGCTCGAGGAACAGCCCGGCACGCTCATTGAGCCGCCGCACCCGCTCCGGCTCCTGTTCGAGGATCTCGAGCGCGCTCAGCGCCGCCGCCGCGGAAGGCGGCGCGATCCCGACCGAAAAGACAAAACCCGGCGCCATCCGCTTTAGGTAATCGATGAGGTCCTTGCGCCCGGCGATATAACCACCGCACGAGACGAGGCTCTTGCTCAGCGTCCCCATCCAGATGTCGACCTCGCCCGGGTCGATCCCGGCCCGGTCCGCCGAGCCGAAGCCGCGCGGCCCGAGCACGCCCAAAGCATGCGCCTCGTCGACCATGAGCCAGGCTCGATGCCGCCGCGCTACCGCGACAAAAGCAGCCAGATCCGGCACATCGCCGTCCATGCTGTAATGCCCCTCGATGACGAGGAGCGCGCGGCCGTGGCGCGGCCGAGCCTCCGCCAGCGCCTTGTCGGCCGCCTCGGGATCGAGGTGGTGAAACGAGACCCGCCGCGCGCCGGACAGCATCGCGCCCTGCACGATGCTGTTGTGAATGAGCGCATCATGCACGATGACGTCGTTGCGGCCGAGCAGATGGCCGATAACGGTGACGTTCGTCGCATGGCCGCTGACCAGCGCGATCGCGTCCTCGGCGCCGTGAATACGCGCCAGCGCGCGTTCGAGATCGCGGTGGATCGGGCGCTCGCCGGACACTGGGCGGCTCGCAGAGACCGAGGTGCCGTAGCGGTCGATCGCCGCCTTCGCAGCGTTGGCGATGCGCGGATCGCCGTTGAGCCCGACATAATTGTAGGACGCGAAATTGAGGTAGGAGCGGTTGCCGATCAGCGTCTCGGCGCCGGCGATGCCCTCATGCACGCGGAAGAACGGATCGCCGATCCCGAGATACTCCGCGGCCTCCTCGATCAGGCGAATTTCCCGATATGCCTCCAGCTGCGAAATGTCGAGCCGCCCTGCGGTGCCACCGTTCGCAGCCGGATCGGCAGAACGTGCTCGGGCCGCGGTCCCCCGCGGCGACGCGACGGAGGCCAGCTTCTGCAACAGGCGCGCCTTCGCGTCCGCCGACAGCCCAAACAGATTTCCGCCGGCCGCCATCGCTCTATTCGGCAGCGGCCGAGTTCAGATCGGCCGTTTCCGGTATTTCGGCGGAGTCGGAAACCGGGGCCGCCGCGTCGTCGCCCGCTCCTTCGTAGCGCTCCGCCAGTCTGAGCAGCTCCCGGGGCTGCGGACGCGCCGAGAGGGCGCCCGCAAGACGCTTCACGATCGACGCAACGCTGGTCCCCTCGGCGAGCGACATCAGCGGCAGATCGATCCGCAGCCGGCTTTCAAGCGCCAATCGCAGCTCGACGGCCATCAGCGAATCCATGCCCATTTCGGAGAGCGGCCGGAACTCGTCGATCCCGGCGACGGGCAGCCGCAGGATGCCGGCCGCCTCCTCGGCGACGACTGTCTTGAGCAATGCCAGGGCCTCTTCGGTGTCCAATTCGCTAAGGCGCTCGACCAGCGAGCCGTCATTCGGCAGCGATCCCGTCTCGCCGCGGACCTCGGCAAAAAACGGAGCGGAAAGGGTCGGCAGAAAGCGGCGTGCCTCGTTCCAGTTGGTTTCGGCAAACCCGGCCACAGCGAGCCCGCTGTCACAAATCGCCGGCAGCGCAGAAAGAGCTTGCGTCGCTGGAAGCGGTCTGGCGCCGAGACGCCGCGCCAGCGCATCGCGGGCGTCGCGCCGCTCCGCGAGGTAGCCGGCATCCTCGATGGGGCCCCAGGCGATCGCGAGCCCCGGTTTCCCTTCGGCCCGTCGTGCCCTCGCCAACGCTTCAAGCGCGCAATTTGCCGCGACATAAGCTCCCTGCCCCGGCGCCCCGAGCAAGGTCGTTGCCGACGAGAACAAGAGGAACAACTCGATCGGGTCGTCGCGCGTCAACCGGTCGAGCGCGACCGCACCGCCGAGCTTTGGCCGCAGGATCGCGCTCGCATCGGCCGTATCGAATTCGGTGGCGAGCGCATCGGCAATAACCGAGGCGGCATGCACGACACCGCGCAACGGCGGGTGCCGCGTCCGGATCTCGTCGAGAACAACCGAAAGCGAAGCCGGATCGGCGACGTCGCCAGCATGGATGCTGACGTCGGCACCAAGGCTGCGCAGTTCGGCAACGCGATCCTCGGCTCCGGGCGTCGCAGCGCCGCGCCGGCCGAGGAGCGCGACCGAGCCGGCGCCGTGCTCGGCCAGCCAGCGCGCCGCGGCAAAGCCAAAGCCGGTGAGGCCGCCGGTAACCAGATACGTTCCGTCGCGCCGTAACGCCAATTCGGTTGGCGGCGGCAGTCGCAGCCCGGCATTCCCGGCGGGCAGCAGCACGATCTTGCCGATATGCCCTGAGGCCTGCATCAGCCGGAAGGCGTCCTCGATCGCGGCAAACGAAAAGGCGCGATGTGCCAGCGGCCGGATCGTGCCCGAAGCCAAGGCCTCGGACACCTCGCCGAGCAGAGCGCGCGCCAGATCTGGCCGTTGAAGCGGCAACTGATCGACGTCAATCGCGAAATAGGAAATGTTTTGCCGCAACGCCCGCAGATGAATCCGGCTGTTCAGATAGAAGTCACGCTTGCCGAGCTCGAGAAAGCGGCCAAACGGCTTCAAGACGCCGAGGCTCTGCTCCATCGCCTCGCCGCTCAGCGAATTGAGGACGACGTCGACGCCCTGGCCCTCCGTGATCGCGCGGACCGCATCGGCAAAGCCGAGGTCGCGCGAATCGAGCACATGGTCGGCGCCGGCGAGACGCAGAAACGCGCGTTTGGTCTCGGAACCCGCTGTCGCAATGACAAATGCGCCGCGGTGCTTGGCGTATTGGATTGCGGCAAGGCCGACGCCGCCCGCCGCGGCGTGGATCAAAACATGCTCCCCCGCGGCCAGCTTGGCGAGCGTGCCGAGCGCGTAGATCGCCGTGACGAACACGACAGGGACGGTGGCCGCCGCCGCGAAGCTCGTCTCCGCGGGGATCCGCATGACCGCATGCTCCGCGGTAACAACTTCCGTGCTCAAAGATGCCGGAGCGAGCCCCGCCACGCGGTCACCGACTGCCACGTTTTCGACGCCGGGACCGACCGCGCGCACGATGCCGGCGCATTCCAGCCCGAAGGTCGGGCCGGCAAAGCCATCGATCAGCGCCTCCTCCGGCAGGAGACCCATCGCCCACATCATGTCGCGGAAATTGAGGCCCGCGGCTTGCACCTCGATCGCCACCTCACCTTTTGCGAGGTCGCGTTGCGCGATCGGCTTCCAGTTCAGCGCATCGAGCCCGCCGGGCCGGTCGCTGCTCAGCCCGAGCCGATCGCCGGGCTCAGCCCAGCGCGGCGGCAGGCCACGGCGGAGACGCAGCACGTGCCGCCCCGTTGGCGTCCAGACGATCTCGGTTTCCGGCGTTGCCGCGCTTATCTCACGCAGCAGCCGGTCCGCGATCTCGATGCCGCCGAGCCCCGGCGGCATGTCGACCAGTTTCAGCGATAGTCGCGGGATTTCGTTGACGAGGGTTCGGGTAAACCCCCAAAGCGCGGCGCCGATCAGGTCGGCATCCGCACTGCGCGCCTCCTGCTGCGCGCCGCGGGTCACGATCCACAACGGAATGCCGCGCAATGCCGCCGCAGCCGCAATCCGAGCGGCGCTCGGCAGCAACTCGGCGGCGCCGGACACCGGGTCGGTTTGTTCACCGATGAGCAGAACCGCGAGCCCGGCCTGCGCCTCCGCGGTTGCATCCATTTCGGCGACGGCCGTAAAAGCGGCGCTATTCAATTCGGTGACGCGATGCCCGGCGGCGGCAAAGACATCGGAAATCCCGAGGTCTACGCCGCACGGCATGCCGATCACCGCCAGCGACAGTGCGTCCGACCGGTCGGTCCTCGCCGGTTCTTGTTGCGCCGGCGCCCGCGCCCACAAAACCGACAGCGGCCACGGTCCTGCGCCGGTCGCGATGCTGCCAGGCGCCGCAAAACCCGCCAGGGCCAAGTCGCGGCGCCACGCTTCGCCATGCAGCAAGGGCGACGCGTCCCCGCCCCTTGCCCCGTCGCGCCACCAACCGCGATACCGGCCAAAGGCGAGCGCCCAGAGCGGGTTCGGCTCGGCCTCGGCGGCAAGCAGCAGCCCGCCGGGCGCGAGCCGCTCGCGCAATCGCGACAGCACATCGGCATCGAGCTGCAAGCGCGAGAGCGCCTGCAACGAGACGATGACATCGAAACGGCTCTCGCCGAGCGCGTCATCATCGTCGATGAGGGACCAGCAACTGGCGCTTGCTCCGGCCTGCGACTTGATCGCTCCGGCAAGCCGCGCGGCCTGCTGAGGATCCGGATGGGTCGCCCTATAGGCAAGCGGCGCCCCCGTCTGCGCCAACGCCTCGATAAGCCGCGGGGTCACCGCGCTGTCGGCGCCGATCTCCAATACGCGCAGCGGGCAGTCGGCCGGCCAGGCCGCGCCGATCTCGGCGAGGGTTTCGCGGATGTGCTCGAACGCGGCAACACTAACCGGAGAGGCTTGCACGAGGTGCTCGGCCATCGGCAACGGGGCCGGCTCGAATCGGCGCAACCCGTCCCGCAACAGAGCCGGCAATTCTTCGGCCGCCATGGCGACAAGCGCCAGCTCGGCAACCAACTCGGGGGCTTCCGATAGAAGCAAGCGCCAGATCTCGGCGACATCCGGCAGATCATGATCGTCGGCCAAACGCCAGCCGGTCTCGCACTCCTCCGCGGCGTCGAACCGCTCAAGGAGACGCAAGAGATACTCGAACAGCGGCGCCGTTTCGGGGAGGATCGCGCCGGCATCGACCAGCGCATCGATCGTGACGCTCACCTCGGGATCGACGATCGCCGCAACCGCGCGATAGGCGATTGATGCCGTCATCGCGTCGAACAGCAGCGCACGTTCGCTCGATTTTTCGGCATCGATGTTGGCCCGGTCGGCTTGCCGCGCCAAGATCTCGCCGATCCGATCAAAAATGCCCGGCGCCCGCGCTTCGTCGAGCGGCGCCGGCACGAGGTCGACGCGCAATACGCGATTATCGAGCGAGCCGCTCCGGCTGAGCTCGACCCGGCGGAACCAGCATTCCGACAGCGCGGCGACAAACGCGCCGTTATCGTCGAACAATTCGATATCGCCTGATGCCGAGCGCGTGCCGATCCGTGTCAACCGCAACCGCGCGATGCGCGCCGCGCGCCCGAAGGGTGCAGCGAGCCGCACCCGGCCAAACCGCCAGGGCAGAAAGCTCGTGTCGCGAAGCTCGGCGCTTTTGCCGGCAAGCAGCGCCAGAAATGCCTGCAGCGCGCCGTCCAGCAATGCCGGATGAAGCAGATAAGGGCCCAGGGACTCGCCAATCGCGGCCGGCTCGAAATAGGCTTGCGCCTCGTCGGGCCCCAGCACCTCGACCCGCGTGACGGTGCGAAAGCGCGGGCCGTAATCGAGGCCGAGTCCTGTTGCGATGCGATACAGCTCGTCGGCCTCGATGACCCGCAGCGGCGAACCGGGCGCGCTCGGCATAGTCCTCGCGGCGACCTCGCCGGCGTTGAGGATGCGCGCTACGGCATGGCTCGTTGGCGGCTCATCCGAAAGGCGCGGGCGGCTGCTCAGCTCCCAATCGCTTCCCTCCGATCCGAGCGTAGCCCGCACTTCGCGCGGCCGCCCGGTATCGAAGGGCAACGGGCGCCGCACCTCGATATCGGCCAGCTCGATCGCCGTGGCCGTCGGACGCTGCGCGCGTGCGGCGGCGGCGGCCATTTCGACCACCGCCGCGGCGGGCAGCACCGGCACGCCTTCGACGGCATGATCGGCAAGCCAGGGCAGCGTCTCCGGATCGAGATGATTGACCCAGCCGCGAACCGGCCCCGCTTGCCGGTAGCCGAGCAGCGGATGCTCGAATGGCGGGTCGCTGAGCCCGAGGTTTTCGACCGTATACTCGAACCAGAACCGCTCGCGCTGCCAAGGGTAAAGAGGCAAGTCGCGCGGGTTAGCGGTCCCATCGAACCGCGCCGCCCGTGTGATGTCGTAGCCGGCAATATGGCATTGCGCCGCCAGCGCCGGAAACGGGTCTCCGTCCGTCTGCTTCCGGCTCAGCGTCCCCAGCGCCCTCCCCTGAGTCTCGGCGGCGCGCAGAGCGTCGTGCAGGTATCCTTGCAGAACCGGGTTCGGTCCGATCTCGACAAAGATCCGAAAGCCGTCCTTCACCAGCGCCGCGGTTGCGTCGGTGAAGCGCACCGGCGAGCGGATGTTGTGCCACCAATATTCGGCGTCGAGCTGGCCGGCGCACACCGGCTCGCCGGTCACTGTCGAGAACAGCCGCGCGCGTGGCGCGGAGGAGGTGAGCCCGTCGAGATCGGCGAGCAGCCGGTCGCGTATCGGATCCATCGCCGCGGAGTGAAATGCAAAGTCGAGATCGAGCGCGCGGAACGCGACCCCGCGACGCCGCGCCTCGGCCCCAAGCCTCTCAATCGCGTCGCTCGGACCGGAGACCGTAACGGCATGGGTCGCATTGATCGCGCCGAGTTCCAGCGGGCTGCCGATCTCATCGAGCAGTTCGCGGGCTGCGCTGCTGCCCAGAGCGAGCGCCGCCATGCGTCCGTCACCGCGGGTCCGCTCCTGGTTGCGGCTGCGCGCGACGACAACACGCGCGGCGTCCGTCAGCGACAACGCTCCGGAAGCCCAGGCGGCGGCGATTTCGCCGACGCTGTGACCGACATGCGCTTCCGCCTCGATGCCGAGGCCACCCAAGACCGTCACGATGCCGAGCTGGATCGCGAACAGCAGCGGTTGCGCGACATCGGCATGCACCAGCCGGTCCGCCTCGATGCCGTTTTCGATCAGCTCGGCGACAGACCAGCCGAGACCCGGCCGCAACGCGGCATCGGCCTCGTCGACAGCCGCGCGAAACGCCGCGCTGGCGCGATAGGCGCCGCGCGCCATTTCCGGCCATTGCGCGCCGTTGCCGGAGAAAACAAAGGCGAGCTTCGCTTCGCGCAGCGCGGTTCCGCTAATCACGGCGTGCTGGTCGCCGGCGGCGAACGCGTCGAGCTTCGCAGCCGCTTCCATCGGATCGGCGCCGAGCACAACGAGGCGGTGCGAGTGATGGTCACGGCAACGCGCAGCAGCCCGCAACAACGGACCCGCCCCTTCGGGTGCGACGCCCGCGAGCGTCTCCTGCCAGCTCCCCGCCAGGTCGCGCAGCGCCGCCTCGCTGCGCGCCGAGATGACGAGCGGCGGCATCGGTCCGACCGTCGCTTGAGTCCTCGCGGTCTTCTGCGGCGGCGGCGCCAATACCGCATGGCCGTTGGTGCCGCCAAAACCAAAAGAGTTGATGCCGGCGCCCTTGCCGCGGGCGAGCGCTTCGGCGTCGCGCACGACGCGCAGATTGAGCTCGTCGAACGGGATCTTTGGGTTCGGCGTCACGCAATGCAGGCTCGGCGGCAGCGTGCCATGTTCGAGCGCGAGCGCCGTCTTGATCAGCCCGGCCATGCCCGATGCGGCTTCGAGGTGTCCGATATTCGTTTTGACCGAACCGATCGGCAGCGGTTCCGGCCGGAGTTGGCCCAGCGCATGCCCGACCGCGGCCGCCTCGACCGGATCGCCGGCCGGCGTCCCGGTGCCGTGCATCTCGAAAAAGGCGAGATCCTCCGCCGCAGTCGCGGCGCGCTCGCAGACCGAGCGGATCAGCGCCGCTTGCGCCGCCTCGCTTGGCATCGAGAGGCCAATCGTGCGCCCGTCGGAATTGACCCCGGTACCGCGGATGATCGCGCGGATCGGATCGCCGTCGGCCAGCGCGTCCTTCAGCCGCTTCAGCACGACGACTCCGCCGCCTTCACCGCGGACATAGCCGTCCGCCCGCTCGTCAAACGCGAAGCAGCGGCCGCGGCGCGACAGCATCGAGGCGCGGGAGAAGCCGAGAAACGGATAGGGCGCGAGCAGCAGGTTGATCCCGCCGACGATCGCGCCGGCGATGCGCTCCTGGCGCAGGGCCTCGCACGCCTCGTGCAATGCGACGAGAGAGGACGAGCAGGCCGTGTCGATCGTCAGGCTCGGCCCGTGCAGATCGAACACATAGGAAATCCGATTGGCGAGAATGCTGAGCGTCCCGCCGGTCATGAAATAGGAATCGCCGGTTGCCGGATCGCCCAGCCGCAGATCGCGATAGTCGGTCGTCGCGCCGCCGATATAGACCCCGGTCGCGCTCCCGGCGACTTTGCCGGCCGGAATGCCGGCGTCTTCGAGCGCGTGCCAGACAAGTTCGAGGAGCAGCCGCTGTTGCGGATCCATCTGCGCGGCCTCGCGCGGCGAGATCCCGAAAAATGCCGGTTCAAACAGGTCGATGCCGGTCAACAGCCCGGCCGACCAGGTATAGCTCTTGCCGCGCTCGTCCTGGTTCGGGTGGTAATAAAAGCGCGTCGACCACCGCGTCTCGTCGACCTCCGTGACGGCATCCGTGCCGGAGACGAGCAGCTGCCAGAACGCCTCCAGATCGGGCGCGCCGGGGAATCGGCAGGAGGCGCCGACGATCGCGATCAACTCGTCACTCATGGTCTTGAGGCAAATCCGCTTCCGTTTATGAGAGATCTGCTCGGACGGGCTGGCCGCGCGACCTTACCTTCATTACACATCCCGCCCCCCAAAGGCCAGTTTCGCGGTTGTGCAGGGCGGAAGCCGCGATCGCCCGGCACGCAATTGTGAAGGGATATCGGTTCAGAAATACCGGCTGAGATTCGCGCGGATGCGCTGCAGGACCGGCGTCTCGGACTGCAATACCGAAAAGTTGTCCCCGGTGATTCTTTCGAACGCATCAATATACACCCGCGCGGTCTCGGCGACGACCTCGCGCGGGATCGGCGGGATCGGATCGCGGTACGGGTCGCAGCGGGCCGCCACCCAGCGACGCAGAAAATCCTTGTCGAAGCTGTCGGGCGGCTTGCCTGCCGCAAAGCGCCGCGGATAGGTCTCGGCGAACCAGTAGCGGCTGCTGTCGGGGGTATGGATCTCGTCCGCGAGCACGATTTGCCCGCCCCGGTCGAGGCCGAATTCGTATTTCGTATCGACGAGAATGAGGCCGCGCGCCGCCGCGATGTCCCGCCCGCGCGCGAACAGGGCCAGGGCCCGTTCGGTGACCTCCGCCCATTGCGGCGGCGTCAAAAGGCCGCGGCCGATGATCTCCTCGGCGGTAACCGGCTCGTCATGCTCGCCATCCCGCGCCTTCGTGGTCGGCGTGACGATCGTCTGCGGCAGTTTTTCGTTCTCGCGCAGACCGTCCGGGAAATGAAACCCATAAATCTCGCGGCGGCCGGCCTTGTACATAGACCAGACCGAGGTGGCGGTCGTGCCCGCCAGATAATCGCGCACGACAACCTCGACCGGCAGGATGTCGAGGCGCCGGCACACCAGCACGTTGGGGTCGGGATATTCGATAACGTGGTTCGGGCAAAGATCGGCGGTGCGGTCGAACCAGAAGCGGGCGATCTGGGTCAGCACCTGTCCCTTGAACGGGATCGCAGCGATGTTGCGGTCAAAGGCGCTGAGCCGGTCGGTCGCGATCAGGACGCGGCGAGGACCATGGGGGCCATCCGGCAGGTCGTAATTGTCGCGCACCTTGCCGCGATAGTGGTTCGGCAGCTCCGGGATCGTCGCGTCATCGAGCACGCGGTCGAGATGGCGGGCCAGCAAATCCGGATCGACCATGGCGGAAGCCCCTGCGGAACGGCGGCTCTCGTTTGATAGAGCGCGCCGCCCCAGGGCGCAACACATCGGCGCAACACATCGGCGCAACACGCTCCCGGCAGCCTCTCGCTCGGCAAACCCCGGTTTGGCAGCGCTGCGGCGACGACCGGCCCGCTAGAGCCGATTGCGCCACCAGCGCTCGGCAAGCCATCCCCCGGTGGAGGCTCGCCTATTGCAGATTGCTAGCGGTGGTGTCCGCCGCCATCACCGCCGTGGAAACCGCCGCCACGGAACCCCTGATGAAAGAAATGATGCCCGCCAAAGCCGAACCCGATGCCGAATCACGCTCCGCCCCGCTGAGCGTGGGGGACATTTTATGATACGGCGGCGATGAGTTTCTAGTCCCCAGCACCGCCTCGGAAAGACGGAAACTTGCCCAATATCCGAGCCGGTCCTGGCTCACTCGAGGATCACGGCGACATCACCCTCGCCGATCGGATCGCCCTCGCTGACAAGGATCTCCCGCACAACCCCAGCCCGCGGCGAGAGCAGCGGGATTTCCATCTTCATTGATTCGAGGACGATCAGCGGGTCGTCCTCTGCGACGCTGTCGCCTATCGCGACCTCGATTTTCCAGACCGAGCCGGCGATCTCGCTGCGCACCTTGAGCTCCGACATCGGGGATCATCTCTCGTCGCTGGACCGGCGGGCATCAAACCGGGCGGGAGCGCGATCGGCAACCCCGGCGTTTGCTCCATATGCTGAACACGACCGAACCGATCACCGTCACGATCTCGCATAAGCTGGGCCGCGACGGGGCCAAGCGGCGC
>Ga0209807_1000691_pt1 | contig 15537 bp, 12 predicted proteins | sample GraSoiAngelo_154_FD_186168 | JGI IMG/M metagenome (GOLD analysis project Ga0209807, IMG submission 186168) | Grasslands soil microbial communities from the Angelo Coastal Reserve, California, USA - 14_1009_13_20cm (SPAdes) (version 2) | ecosystem: Environmental > Terrestrial > Soil > Grasslands ... | reverse complement strand
CGCGGTGCTCGAGCCGCGCTCGCACACCATGCGCATGGGCGTGCATCGGCAGACGCTCCCCCGGGCGCTCGCCGGCGCCGACCAGGTGTGGCTCTACACGCCGCCCGACCTGGGCTGGGACACGGACGTCGTGCTCACCGAGCTCGGCGCCCGGGGGCACGGCAGCGCCGAGGTGGACGGGCTGTCCCGCGAGCTCGCGCGCGCCGTGCGGCCGGGCGACCACGTCCTCATCATGAGCAACGGCGGCTTCGGCGGCCTGCACGAGAAGCTCCTCGCGGAGCTCGAGCGCTCCGCCGGCGCTGCTCCCGGGGCCGCGGGTCCGGCGCGCGGGCCCTGAAGAGCCATGCAGCCGGCGACGCTGCCGCTGTTTCCCCTCAAAACGGTGTTGTTTCCGGGCGGGCCCCTGCCGCTGCGGATCTTCGAGGCCCGCTACCTCGACATGGTGGGCCGCGGCCTGAAGGAGCACACCTCCTTCGGCGTGGTGCTCATCCTCGCGGGCGCCGAGTCCGATGCGGCTCCTTCGGTCGCCGACATCGGCACGAGCGCCCGGGTGGTGGACTTCGATACTCTGCCGGATGGCCTCCTCGGCATCACCTGCATCGGCGAGCGGCGCTTCCGGGTGAGGCGGCGCTGGCAGCAGAGCGACGGCCTGAACCTGGCGGAGGTCGACTACCTGCCCGAGGACGCCCGCTGCGCACTACCCGCGGAGTTCTCACACCTCGGAGAGCTCCTGCGCGAGGTGGTGCCGAAGCTCGGCGGGGCCTACGCGCACGTCGACGGCCGCTACGATGACGCCAGCTGGGTCGGCAACCGCTGGGCCGAGATCCTGCCGCTCACGCCCGCGGAGCGACTCGAGCTGCTCGAGCTCGATGATCCGCGCGCGCGCCTCGAGCAGGTGGCCGCATGGTCGACGCGGGCCGAGCAGCCGGCGAAATAGACGCACGTCAGGGCGAAAGGAGCGCGCGCCATTCCCCGACGATGCTCGACAGCCGAAAGCGCGCATCGGGCCCGACGCTCGGTCGGCCGCCGTTGCGCCAGGCGCGGATACGCTCGATGTAGCCGTCGAAGAGACCGAAGTGCGCCGCGACACGAGCCGCGGGTGCGCGCCAGCGCAGCGCCACGCGGTGCAGCACGGCCTCGTAGAGTCGCTCCGCAACCGTGACCGGCAGGATCTGCCGCGAATCCTCGAGCACCTCGCGGGCTGCGCCGCAGTCGTGCGTCAGCACCGGAGTACCTACCGCCCTGGACTCGGCAAACACCAGCCCGAAAGTCTCCGGGATCACGAAGTTGGCGCTGAAGGTGCACAGCGCCGTGCGTGTCTCGGCGATGATCCGCGCGTGCGGCAGCGACCCGAGCCACTCGACTCCAACGAGCCTCGCTTCCGGGTATTGCCGGTAGCCAGGGTTGGCGACGCACAGCCGCAGGTCTGGTATGCTGCGGCGCAAGGCACGGAACGCATCGAGCGTAAACAACAGCCCCTTGTTGGGAGAAGAGAAGAACACGAGCTTCGTCGGGTCGACGGGGGAGCCATCGGGGACGAGACGGTCGTCGACCGGATTGTAGATTCTCCTCACTCTCAGCCGTTGACATCCGTTGATGCCGCGCAATGTCGCTGCAACCAACTCACGCTGGTACTCGGAGACGCAGATCACGTCCGGCTGCAGGCGCTCGAGATCCGGCGCTGCGGCCTTGAACCAGCGCGAACGGGACGATCCGGGCTCGATGCGATCGTGGACCCACAGGTGCGTGCGCGCCCGCGGGAAGAGTTGCGACACGCGCGCCAGCGCGCGCGGGTCGCGCAGCACGATCACGTCCTCGACGTCCGCAAGGGCTGCCGGTGGCAGGTACCTGCCCTCGGCGCGGGTGCGGTTGTGTTGCGAAACGAAGGCGTCGAGCGCTTCGGCCACCCGCACGGTCGTGGCTTCGCTGCCGCCCAGGCCCTGCTCGCGCAGCGTTTGCGCGCTGTAAGGAGCGACGCAGAGCGGGTCGAAGAACAGCACGGGAACCATGAGCACCGCGATTCAGGGAATGCAACACGGAAACCGGCTGTTGTTCGTGCCGGTGTCCGGCCCACGAGGCATGGGAGAATACGCACGGTGCCTCGTCGTTGCCACAGCCATGGCGCGCCGCCGTGCGGACCTCGTGATCCACTTCGCGCTCAGCCGCGCGGCCCCTCAGGCGGCGACGGCGCCGTTTCCCGCCACGCTGTTGCCTGCTTCGCCCACCTTCCATACGCGTGAAGTGTGTGCGCTGATCGGCGATTTCCGGCCCGACGTCGTGGTCTTCGACAACGCCGGCCGCACCCGCCAGCTGCGGGCCGCGCACGCGGCGGGTGCACGAGTCATATTCGTGAGCTCGCGGCCGCGCCAGCGCCGCAAGGCGTTCCGTCTGCGCTGGATGGGACTCATCGACGAGCACTGGATCGCCTGGCCGGAATTCATGGCCGGCTCACTGACCCCGGTGGAACGTCTGAAGCTGCGCTTGCGCAGGCGTCCGCGTGTGCGCTTCGTGGATACACTCGTGCCGGCGGCCGATCCTGCGCTGAATGCGCAGTGTCTGGGGCGCCTCAACCTGCGGGCGGGCGAGTACGTGCTGCTCGTTCCGGGAGGCGGCACCGGCCATCCCGGGGCCGCCGACGCCCCGGCGATAGTCGCGGGCGGTGCGCGCGCCATCGCGCAGCGCGGTTACAGCACGGTACTGACGGGCGCGGCGCCCGGCGACGGTCGCGATCCTCCGCGCCTCGAGCGCACGGCGCTGCTGCCGCTCAGCGAGCTCTGCGAGCTGATCAGGAGCGCGCGCCTCGTGGTCTGCAACGGGGGTGACACACTGTTGCAGACCCTGGCCTGCGGCCGTGCTTGCGTTGCCGTACCGATCGCAGGCGACCAGGCGCATCGCATCGCTCGTTGCGTGCGCGCCGGCCTCGCACTCCCTGCGGCACTCGATGCGCGGAGCATCGAGCAGACGGCTGTTTCTCTCCTCGAGGCCGAGCCGCTGCGCAGGGAAATCGAGCAGCGCCTCAGGCGCTGTCCGGTCCGCAACTGCATGGACGAAGTGTTGGCGGCGCTCGAGGCGCTGCTCGGGTAGCTGCGAGGGGCTGCGCTCCCAGCGCACACCAGGCGCTGAACACCGTCTCGACGGAGATCTCGTCGAGACGGTGCGAGTGCGGCGGTCCGCCCACTCCCAGCACCTGCGAGCCGCAGGCGCTCCGGGGCAGCCACTGCCGCTGCGAGTGCGCGCCGAACATGACGACCAGCGGCAGTCCGAGCGCCGCGGCGGCGTGGGCGGGACCGCTGTCGACCGAGATCATGCTGTGCGCGCGCGTGCAGAGCGCGAGCAGGCGCGGCAGCGGCAACTCCGCGGCCACCACCGCCGGCAGAGCGGCGGCGGCGGCGATCCACTCGAGCAGCAGCGACTCGCGCGGCGCGCCGCACAGCACGATCAGCGCCTGCGGCAGCCGCGCGTGAAGGCGGTGCAGCAGCGCTCCCCAGCGCTCGAGCGGCCAGGCCTTGTCGTCCGCGGCCGAGAGGCGCAGGCGTCTGCCGCGCATGGTGCGGCGATTGCCGGGCTGCACCAGCACGAGCGGCCGCTCGCGCCAGCCCTTATCCTCGAGCCATGCGTCGCAGTCGGCCTGCGCCGCCGCCGACACCTCGAGCCGCGGTGCGCCGGGCGGAGCTTCGCTCGGCCACGGATACGCGGCCGCATCGAAGGCGGGCGGCGTGAGGCGCCCGAGGCTCACCAGGCGATCGACCCAGTGCGAGCACGCCTCTGCCGGCTCCGGAGCGAGAATCAAGCAGCGCCGCGGATCGGTGCCGCTCGCGGCGAGCAGGCGGCGGATGCGCGCGAGCTTGCGCGGGTCGGTCTCGCAGACGTACACGGGATCGGCGCGCGCGGCGCGCAGCGCCCTTGCCGTCCGCCACCAGGCCGGGTCGAACACCCAGGCGGTGTAGCGATGCAGAGCGGACACGCGCGCGACCGCGCTGTGAGTGGCGTAGATCTCCCCCGGCCAGGAGCCGGCGCCGATCACGTGGCAGCCCCCGCCGTAGCGCGCGGCGAGGACATCGAGCAACGCCGACAGGAGGATCATGTCGCCCACCCGGCCGAACCAGATCACGATCGGGTGCAGAGGGGACGCCGTCATGACTCCTCACCGCGCGCGGAAGCACATAAGCTATTCGGGGCGGGGCGGCGGTGGCAAGCGAGTCGTAAATCTCCGATGCGGGCCTTTGCGTGGTTTCTCGGGCTGTGCGCCGCGGCGCTCTTCGGCGTCGCGGTGTTCGCCTACCCGGCGTGGGCACTCCTCTATCCGCATTTCAACTTCCCCTTCCACCGTGTCGGCGAGCGCATCGGCATGCTGGCGCTCCTCATCGGCTTTCTCGCTCTGGCGCGGTATCTCGGACTCGCCGATCGCAGGAGCCTCGGCTACGGGCTCCCGCGGCGCGCGTTTCTGCGCGAGATGTCCCTCGCCGTTGCGCTGGGCGTGGCGAGCATGGCGGCGGCGGTCGGCCTCATGTCGGTGTTGGGCCTGCTCGAATGGCGCAGCGGCGCGCCCGTGGCGGGCCCCGCCCTGCTCAGGCTCATCGCGCTGCGCGCGTTGAGCGGGCTTGCGGTCGCGCTGATCGAGGAGACGTTCCTGCGTGGGGCCATGCACAGCGCGATCGAGCGCGAATCGGGCACGCGCGCCGCCGTGCTGCTGACGGCGCTCCTCTATTCGGTCACGCATTTCTTCGCCAGCTATCACATCGCGGCGGAGCAGGTCACGGCGCACAGCGGGCTCGAGCTCCTCGCCGGGACGCTGCAGCTGCTCGCGAGTCCTGCGCGGATCGCGGATGCGTTCCTGGCGCTCGCCGCCGTCGGCGTGGTGCTCGGGCTGGTGCGCGCCGCGACCGGCAACATCGCCGCCTGCATCGGGCTGCACGCGGGCTGGGTCTGGGCGATGCTCGTCTCGCACGAGCTGTTCGAGCCCGCGCGCGATGCGCCGCTCGCGTTTCTCCTCAGCCGCTTCGATGGCTTCGTCGGGTGGCTGGTATTAGGGTGGACCGTGCTGCTCGCGTGGCCGCTGTGGCGCTTCTACTCGAGACGCGCCGCACGGGCGGTGCACGGGTGAAGGAGAGCGCTCGCGGCTGCCTCTGCCGTCAGTTCAGCTGCTGCGCCGTGAACCCGTCCTTGCGCAAGAGCTCGAGCAACCCTGCCTCACCCACCAGGTGCAGCGCGCCCACGACCACGAAGGCATTGCGGTCCTCGCGCAGCAGTTGCTCGACCTGCGGCAGCCAGCGCTGGTTGCGCATCGTCACGAGCGGGCGATAGAGCGCGGGAAAGGAGCGAAACTCGCGCGCCAGGAGCCGGGAGAGTGTGACGGCGTCGCCGCGGCGCCAGGCGTGCAGCACCTCCTCGAGCTCCTGCTGCGATCGCTTCAGCTCGCTCACCGTCTGGTCGAGGAAGCGCATCTGATCCTCGGTCGCGAGCGCCTCGAGGCTGCCGAGCTCCTCGCCGAGGGTCTCCAAGCCTCCGGTCGGCTTGCCGTCGGCGTGGGTGCGCCGTACGAGCTGCTGCTCGACGCCCTGCTCGGGGTCGAAGCCCTGGTGCAGAAACTCGAGATCGGCGAGCTCGACGCCGACCGCCCACGGCGCCTGGCCGTCGAGGAGCTCGATCGGCGCGCCGAGCTCCGCCGCCGCCGCACTCACGCGCGAGTAGCGCTGCTCGCCGAGCATGCCGCGGAGCGTCGTGCCCGCCGGCAGCGCTGCGTGCTCGATCATCCAGCCGGCCGCCTCGAGCGGATCGAGCTTGCCGAGGTCGAGCTCCATCACGAGTTTCGAGGAGTCGGCATAGGCGCGGTCGAAGCCTTGCGGCAGCACCGCGTCCTCGGCCGGAAGCAGGTGCACCGAGCCGGCGAGATAGACGGTGTTGTGTGCGCCGCGAATCGCCCACACGGGGCTCGCGGCGTGAGCGCTCAGGCTGCCGAGCAGGCAGAGCGCGAGGAGCCGTCGCGATGCTGTGCGACCCACACCACCTCCGTCAGCAGCGAGCCATCGGGGCGCAGCTCGAGCGTACGGTAGCCGGGCGGGCGGCGGTCGACGGCGAAGTCGTCGGAATTAGGCAGGAACTGCGCACAGGTGGAGGGCGTCGCGAGCAGTCGCACTCCCTTGCGGAGCGCGTCGTAGCTCTGGTGCACGTGACCCCACACGATGGCGCGCACGTTGGTGTGCTGGTCGATGACATGCAGGAATTCGGCCGCATTCGTCAGTCCCACGCGGTCGAGCCAGCGGCTGCCCATGGGCACCGGATGGTGATGCAGGCACACCAGGCAATGACGCGCGCCCGCGCTCGAGAGCGCCTTCTCGAGCCCGGCCAGAGCCTGCGCGCTGAGCGTGCCGCTCGCCGAGCCCGGCAGGCAGCTGTCGAGCAGCACGATACGCCAGCGGCCGAAGTCCGCAAAACCGCCGAGCACGAACGGCGCTCCGTCGAGCTCGCGCCGCATGGCATCGGGCTCGTCGTGATTGCCGGGCAGGCAAAGCACCGGGAGTCCCAGCGCGCCGAACAGGCGGCGGAAGTGCGGATAGCCGGACGGATCGTCCTGCACCAGGTCACCGGTCACCAGCAAGGCGTGCGGCGGCCAGGCGTGCGCGTGTGCGTGCGCCATGGCCGCGGTGAGCGCCGGCAGCGTCGCCACCCCGCGCAGCGATTCGCCCTCACCGCCGTAGAGATGCGGGTCGGTGAATTGAATGATACGCACGGCGCTCATGAAGACAGCGTAGCAGACCTCCGCCGGCCCCATCGTGAACCAGGTCCCCGCAACCGGTGTCCCTCACTCGCGACACGCGCGGAAAACGTGCGCTGCTGCGGATAATTCTGAACGCCGCCCCGGATTAATGTGAAAAAGGCACGCGCTCCGGGCAGCGCGGGGCGGGTAGTTAAGTCGCCTCGGGAACGCACCCGGACCGCACCGCCGGTGCGGGCCCGCCCGCCCGCCCACCCGGTGCGCGCGACCGCCGCGGCCGTCCCTTTAGTCGCGCGGCGAGCGCCGCCAGCCTCGAGTCCCAGGTGAGCGATTGAGCATCGGCCGCGAGTGGTGGAAAATGCGCGCCCCTGCGGTGTGCACCCCGAGCCGCCCGGAAGAGCCGCATGACAACACGCCGCGAACTCGCCAACGCCATCCGCGCCCTGTCCATGGACGCCGTGCAGCGCGCCAACGCCGGGCACCCCGGCATGCCGATGGGCATGGCCGACATCGCCCAGGTGCTGTGGGCGGACTTCCTGCGGCACAACCCCACCGATCCGCGGTGGGCCGACCGCGATCGCTTCGTGCTCTCGAACGGGCACGGCTCGATGCTGTTGTATTCGCTGCTGCATCTCACCGGTTACCCGCTCACCCTCGAGGACCTCGAGCGCTTTCGCCAGCTCGGCAGCCGGACCCCGGGCCACCCCGAGCACGATCCCGAATGCGGCGTCGAGACGACCACGGGGCCGCTCGGGCAGGGACTCGCCAACGGGGTCGGCATGGCGCTCGCCGAGAAGCTGCTCGCGAGTGAGTTCAATCGTCCCGGCTTCAATGTCATCGATCACTACACGTACGTGTTCTGCGGCGACGGGTGCCTCATGGAGGGCGTGTCGCACGAGGCGTGCTCGCTCGCCGGCACGTGGGGCTTGGGCAAGCTCATCGTCTTCTACGACGACAACGGCATCTCCATCGACGGCAAGGTCGCCGGCTGGTTCACCGACGACACGCCGCGACGCTTCGAGGCCTACGGCTGGCACGTGGTGCCGCGCGTCGACGGCCTGGACGCCGGCGCCGTGACGAGCGCGATCGAGGCGGCGCGCGCGGTCGAGGATCGTCCCTCGCTCATTTGCTGCCAGACCATCATCGGCTACGGCGCGCCGCACCGGCAGGGCACCAAGGAGGCGCACGGCGAGGCGCTCGGCGCCGACGAGGTGGCCGCGGCGCGTCAGGCTCTCGGGTGGCCCTACCCGCCGTTCGTCGTACCGGAGGAGATTCGCGCCGCCTGGGACGCGCGAGCCAAGGGGGCGAAGCTCGAGGCCGCGTGGCGCGAGCTCTTCGCGCGCTACGCGCGCACCTTTCCCGAGCTCGCGCGCGAGCTCGAGCGCCGCACGCGCGGGGAATTGCCGGGCGGCTGGCGGCAGAGCGCGGGTGAGATCCTCGAGACGCTCGCCAGGCAAAGCGCGCCGCAGGCGACGCGGCAGTCCTCCCAGGCCGTGCTCAACCTTCTCGGTCCCGCGCTGCCGGAGATCCTGGGCGGCTCCGCCGACCTCACGGGCTCGAACAACACGCTCTTCAAGGGCGCGCGCACGCTGACGCCGGGCGGGCCTTCCGGCAACTACCTGCATTACGGCGTGCGCGAGTTCGGCATGACGGCGATCATGAACGGCGTGTCGCTCCACGGCGGCTTGCTCGCCTACGGCGGGACGTTCCTGGTGTTCTCCGACTATGCGCGCAACGCCGTGCGCCTCGCCTGCATGATGAAGCTCAAGGTCATCTGGGTGTACACCCACGACTCCATCGGACTCGGCGAGGACGGGCCGACTCACCAGCCGATCGAGCACCTGACGAGCCTGCGCGCCATGCCGAACATGAACGTGTGGCGGCCGTGCGATGCGGCGGAGACCGCCGTGGCCTGGACGCTCGCGGTGGAGCGGCGGGCGCCGACGGCGCTGGTGCTTACCCGCCAGGCTCTCCCGCAGCAGCCGCGCTCCCCGGCGCAGCTCGGCAACATCTCGCGCGGAGGGTATGTGCTGATCGACCCGGGCGGTACGCCCGAGTGCGTCGTGATCGCGACCGGCTCCGAGGTCGGCATCGCGGCGCAGGCGGTGAGCGCACTCAACGCCTCCGGCCGCCGGGTGCGCCTGGTGTCGATGCCCTCGGCGGAAGGCTTCGACGCCCAGGACGCCGGCTATCGCGAGAGCGTGCTGCCGCGCGCGGTCACGCGGCGCCTCGCGGTCGAGGCCGGCGCGACGGCCGGCTGGTGGCGTTACGTCGGCGCCTCCGGGCGAGTGCTCGGCATCGATCGGTTCGGCGCCTCGGGCAAGGCCGCGGACGTGTTCCCCTATTTCGGCTTCACGGCCGATAATGTCGCGCTGGCGATACGCCAACTGCTGGAGGACTGAGCGCATGGCTATCAAGGTCGGCATCAACGGTTACGGGCGTATCGGACGCAACGTGCTGCGCGCCCTCTACGAGGGCAAGCGCACCGGGCAGCTCGAGATCGTCGCGCTCAACGACCTGTGCGACTCGAAGACCAATGCGCACCTGACGCGCTACGACACCGTGCACGGCCGATTCGCCGGCGAGGTCAAGGTCGACGGCGACTACATGGTAGTGAACGGTGATCGCATCCGGGTGTTCGCCGAGCGCGATCCGGCGAAGCTCCCGTGGAGCGAGGTTGGAGTGGAGTACGTGCTCGAGTGCACCGGGCTCTTCACGAGCAAAGCCAAGGCCGGCGCGCACTTGAAGGGCGGCGCGAAGAAAGTGGTGATCTCGGCTCCGGGCGGCGATGACGTCGACGCCACCATCGTCTACGGCGTCAACCACAACGTGCTCAAGAGCTCCTACACGGTGATCTCGAACGCCTCCTGCACCACCAACTGCCTGGCGCCGGTCGCCAAGGTGCTGCACGACAGGATCGGCATCGCGGCGGGCATCATGACCACGATCCACGCCTACACGAACGACCAGGTCCTCACCGACGTCTACCACCCGGACCTGCGCCGCGCGCGCTCCGCGACCATGTCGCAGATTCCGACCAAGACCGGGGCCGCCGCCGCGGTCGGGCTGGTGCTGCCCGAGCTCAAGGGCAAGCTCGACGGCTTCGCGGTGCGGGTGCCGACCATCAACGTCTCGCTCGTGGATCTGACTTTTACCGCCAAGCGCGCCACCAGCGTCGAGGAGGTGAATCAGGCGCTCAGGCAGGCGTCGACCGGGGCGCTGCAGGGGATTCTCGCCTACAACGACGCGCCGCTCGTGTCGGTGGACTTCAACCACGATGCGCATTCCTCGGTCTTCGATGCGACGCTCACCAAGGTCATCGAGGGCACGCTCGTCAAGGTATGCGCCTGGTATGACAACGAGTGGGGATTCTCGAGCCGCATGATCGACACCACGCTCGCGTGGTCGCGGGCCTCATGAAGCTATTGCGCATGACGGATACGGACCTGCGCAACAAGCGGGTCCTGATCAGGGAAGACCTGAACGTGCCGGTGCAGGACGGCGTGGTGACGTCAGATGCCCGCATCCGCGCCTCGCTCGCCACGATCCGCTACGCCCTCGACCAGAACGCCAGAGTGTTCATCGTTTCGCACCTCGGTCGCCCGCAGGAGGGCCAGGAGGATCCGGCGCTCACCCTGGCGCCGGTGGCGGCGCGGCTCTCGGAGCTGCTCGGAAAGCCCGTGCCGCTGCGCAAGAACTGGATCGACGGAGTCGATTGCCCGACCGGGAGCGCCGTGCTGTGCGAGAACGTGCGCTTCCTGCGCGGCGAGAAGCAAGACGACGAGCAGCTCGCGCGTCGCATGGCCTCGCTCTGCGAGGTGTTCGTGATGGACGCCTTCGGCACCGCGCACCGCGCCGAGGCGAGCACCCACGGCGTGGCGCGCCATGCGCCGGTGGCGTGCGCGGGGCCTGTGCTGGTGGGCGAGCTCGAGGCCCTCGAGCGGGCGCTCAAGCAGCCCGCTCGGCCCCTGATGGCGATCGTCGGCGGCTCCAAGGTCTCGACGAAGTTACTGGTGCTCGAGGCGTTGCTCGAGCGGGTCGACAATCTGATCGTCGGCGGCGGTATCGCCAACACCTTCCTGGCCGCGACCGGCGTCGATGTCGGCAAGTCGCTCTACGAGGCGGAGATGCTCGACGTCGCGCGCCGCCTCCTCGACAAGGCGCGCTCGCGCGGCGCGCAGATTCCGCTGCCGACGGACGTCGTGGTGGGGCGGGAATTCGCGGCCACGGCGCACGCCGACGTGCGGCCGGTGAGCGAGGTGCGCCGCGACGAGATGATCCTCGATATCGGTCCGGACACGGCCGACCGCTGGAGCGAGGCGCTGCAGCGCGCCGGCACCATCATCTGGAACGGGCCCGTGGGAGTCTTCGAGTTCGCGCAGTTCGGCGAGGGCACGCGCACCATCGCCCTGGGGCTGGCGCGCAGCAAGGCCTTCTCGCTCGCCGGCGGCGGCGACACGCTCGCCGCCATCGAGAAGTACGGAGTCGAGGACGGCATCTCCTACATCTCGACCGGCGGCGGCGCATTCCTCGAGTTCGTCGAGGGCAAGACGCTGCCGGCGGTCGCCATTCTCGAGCGGCGCGCCCTTGCCTGAGCGGCCGCGACCCCGTGCTGAGGCGCGCGAGACCGTGCTGAGGCGCACGAAAATCGTCGCGACCCTGGGTCCCGCGACCGACTCGCTCGAGACGCTCATCGACATGATGCGCGCGGGTCTCGACGTCGCGCGCCTCAATGCCTCGCACGGCACGGTCGAGGACCGCAGGCGGCGGCTGGCGCTGGTGCGCGAGGCCGCGCAGCGCGCCGACCGCTGCGTCGGCGTGCTGCTCGACCTCGGTGGGCCGAAGATCCGCATCGAGGGTTTTCGCGACGGCCGGGTGCTGCTCGCCGAAGGGGCGGTCTTCACGCTCGACACCGAGCTCGATCCGAAGGCCGGGACCGTGGACCGCGTGGGGGTCGCCTACAAGAATCTGCCCCGCGACGTGGTCGTCGGGGACAGGCTGCTGCTCGCCGACGGGCAGATCGTGCTCGACGTCGAGCGCGTCGGCGCCACCACCATCGGGACGCGCGTGCGCGTCGGGGGCGAGCTCTCCGATCGCAAGGGTCTCAACCGCCAGGGCGGCGGTTTCTCGGCGCCGGCAGTCTCGGAGCGCGACCGCGAAGACATCCAGTTCGCGGCCGAGGTGGGCGTCGACTACCTGGCCGTGTCCTTCGTGCGCCAGGCCGCCGACATCGAGGAGGCGCGCTCGCTCCTGCGCGCCGCGGGCGGCGAGGCGCGCATCGTCGCCAAGATCGAGCGGCACGAAGCGGTCGAGAATCTCGCCGGCATCATCGAGGCGAGCGACGTGGTGATGGTGGCCCGCGGGGACCTCGGCGTCGAGATGGGGTACGCCGAGCTCACGGGGCTCCAGAAGACCATCATCCATGAGACCCGAACGCATAATCGAGTCGTGATCACGGCGACGCAGATGATGGAGTCGATGGTCCAGAACCCCGCGCCGACGCGCGCCGAGGTGAGCGACGTCGCCAACGCGGTGATGGATGGGACCGATGCGGTGATGCTGTCGGCCGAGACCGCGACCGGTCGCTATCCGGTGAAGGCCGTGGAGGCCATGGCCGAGGTCATCGGGGGGGCCGAGAAGTATCAGCTCACCCACACCCGCCACCGGCAGCTCATCATCGAAGGCCAGTTCGAAGGCACCGAGGAGGCGATCGCCATGGCCGTGATGTACACGGCCAACCACATGAAGGTACGCGCCATCGTGGCGCTGACGGAATCGGGCGCCACGCCGCTGTGGATGTCGCGCATCCGCTCCGACATTCCCGTGTATGCCTTCACGCGGCACGAGTCGACGCGCCGTCGGGTGACGCTCTACCGCGGCGTGTACCCGGTGATCTTCGACGTCACCTCCACGGACTCCATGCACGAGCTCTACCGCGCTCTCTTCAAGCGGCTGCTCGAGCTGCAGCTGGTCAAGAAGCGCGACCTCGTGATCCTCACCAAGGGTGAGCTGTCGGGCGTGCAGGGCGGCACCAACTCGATGATGATCCTCAAAGTCGCGCTCGACTGAGCCGGCGGCGCTCATGCGGACGCTGAAATACGTCGGCGCCGCAGTGGCGGTCCTCGTGCTCGCCGCTCTCGCCACCACGTACGGCGTGCTGCGCGGCTCGCTGGCGCGTCTCGACGGCAAGCTTCGCGTAGCGGGCCTTGCCGCCGCCGTGCGCATCGAGCGCGATTCCCGCGGCGTGCCCACCATCGAGGCGGCCAACCGCCTCGATCTCGCCTTCGCCACGGGCTTCGTGCACGCGCAGGACCGGTTTTTCCAGATGGACCTGTCGCGCCGGCTGGCCGCCGGGGAGCTGGCGGAGCTCTTCGGCCCGAACGCCCTCGCGCAGGACCGGAAGGTGCGCGTGTTCCGCTTCCGCGCTCTCGCGCGGGAGGTGTTGGCCGGCGTCACCCCCGCGCAGCGCGCCGCGGTCGAGGCGTACGCGCACGGCGTGAACGCGGGGCTCCGGGATCTCTCCGCCCGGCCCTGGGAGTACTGGCTGCTCCACGCGAGGCCCTCGCCCTGGCAGGCCGAGGACACCTTTCTGGTCACCTACGCCATGTGGTGGGATCTGCAGGCCGACGGTCTGCGGCGCGAGATCCAGCGGCAGGAGATCAACGCGCGCCTCAAGGACGGGGAGTGTGGCGGGGGCTGGAAATGCGCCCTCGGATTTCTCTATCCGCAGGGCACGAGCTGGGACGCCCCTCTCACGGCGTCTGCCCAGCTGGCGCTCGCTCCGGCAGGGCCCCAAGTCCCCTCACGGGAGGTGCTCGACGTGCGCGGAGGTCCACCGCCTGCGCCCGCGTCCGGGGTCGCGCTGCGTGCCGGGGCGGCGGGCAGCAACAGCTGGGCGGTTGCCGGCCCGCTGACCGCGACGGGCGCCGCGCTCGTCGCCAACGACATGCATCTCGGGCAGCGGGTACCGACCCTCTGGTATCACGCGCGGCTCATGCTCGTCCCGGGGCGCGGCTCGACGCCCGTCGATCTCAACGGGGTCACACTGCCCGGAGCGCCGGTGCTCGTGGCCGGATCGAACGGGCACATCGCCTGGGGCTTCACCAACAGCAACGGCACCTGGCTCGGCGTAAGCCGCCTTCCCTGCACGGCGGTCGGCCCCCGGGCGCTCACGGGCGGGACCGGCACCGTGCCTCTGTCGGTGGTGCGGGAAGAGATTCGCGTGCGGGGCGAGGCCCCCGTGGCCCTGGAGGTGAAAACGGCTGCCGAGGGCGTGCTGCTGCGCGTGGACGAGGCCGAGCACGGTTGCTGGTTCGGCTCGTGGCTGGCGCAGCAGCCGGCGGCGACCAACCTCGGACTCATGGCGCTCGAGGAGGCGACTTCCGTCGAGCAGGCCCTCGCGCTCGCCCCGGATGTGGGCATCCCGCACCAGAACGCCGTGATCGGCGACGCCCGGGGTCACATCGGCTGGACCATCTTCGGCCGCATTCCGGCGGATACCGGAGCCGCTCGCGCCCGCGGCGTCAGTGCCTGGACCGGCGCGGCCGATCACCCGCGGATCGTCGATCCGCCGCTGGGGCGAATCTGGACGGCGAACGCCCGCGTGGCGGTCGATGAGCGGCAGCAACAGCTGATCGGCGCCGAGCTCACGGCCTTCGGCGCGGAGTACGACCTCGGCGCGCGTGCCTCGCAGATCCGCGACGACCTCATCGCGCTGCACAGCAACATGACGCCCGCGGACATGCTCGGCATCCAGCTCGATGACCGCGCGCTGTTCCTCAGCCGCTGGCGCACCCTCCTGCTGGGCGTGCTCGATCCCGAGACCGTGCGCGATCACCCGGGCCGTGCCGAATTCCGGCGGCTGGTGGAGGACTGGGATGCCCGCGCCGGGGTCGACTCGGTCGGCTACCGCCTGGTGCGCGCCTATCACGACCGCACCCAGCAGGCCGTATGGAACATGATTCTCGCGGGACTGCGCCTGCCGGCGGAGGAGGGCAGCGCCCCGCCGGCGCAGTTCGAGGGTCCCTTGTGGCAGCTGATCGGCACGCAGCCGCTGCACCTCCTCGCCCGCGCCTATCCCGACTGGCCCGCGTTCCTGCGCGCGCAGGTGGACGTCACGCTCGCCGATCTGGGCGGGCCCTGTCCCGAGCTCGCCTATTGCACCTGGGGCGCGCGCAACGTGGTGCGCATCCGCCATCCGCTGTCGGCAGCGCTGCCGTGGCTCGCTTCCTTCCTCGATATGCCAACGCTCGAGCTGCCGGGCGACCATGACATGCCGCGCGTGCAGGACGGCGCGACCGGCGCCTCGGAGCGCTTCGCCGTCTCGCCGGGCCACGAGAGCGAGGGCTACCTGCACCTGCCCGGCGGGCAGAGCGGTCATCCGCTCTCGCCCTATTACCGTGCGGGGTTCATCGAGTGGGCGCGGGGCGAGCCGCTGCCGTTTCTGCCGGGGCCGGCCGAGCACGCGCTGACCCTGACGCCGAAGTGAGACGGGGTTGGGTCACGTTTCGTTCGTGGCTTCCACGTTTTGCAACCGTTCAGCCGTTCACGGTTAGACTTGGGCTCGCTCCAGCGCTTTTGAGCAGTGTTGGGGTTGTGCGCGCACCGGCGCGCGACTTTCATCACACAGGATGCGGCGCCGCAGGTTTCATAATGGCCGGCGGATAGACTCACATGGATAGCCTCGCCGAAACTGCGCTCCGACCCGGCTACCGGGGGACCCTCGGGCTGGTGCTCACGGGGGGCGGTGCGCGCTCGGCGTACCAGGTGGGGGTGCTGCTCGCGCTCGCGGAGCTCTGGCCGCGCTCGCGCAATCCCTTCCA
>Ga0209807_1000690_pt1 | contig 15540 bp, 16 predicted proteins | sample GraSoiAngelo_154_FD_186168 | JGI IMG/M metagenome (GOLD analysis project Ga0209807, IMG submission 186168) | Grasslands soil microbial communities from the Angelo Coastal Reserve, California, USA - 14_1009_13_20cm (SPAdes) (version 2) | ecosystem: Environmental > Terrestrial > Soil > Grasslands ... | reverse complement strand
TCTTCAAGGAGGACCAGGCCGGCTTCGAGATCGGCGCTCTGGCCGGCCTGATGACCAAGACCGGCACCGTGGGCCAGGTCCTGGGCCTCAAGATCCCGCCCGTGGTGCGCTACGCCGAGGGCTACAAGGCCGGCGTCAAGTACACGAACCCCAGCGCCAAGGTGCTCGAGGTCTACCAGGGCCCGGGTGACGGCGCCGCCTTCAACAACCCCGACTGGGGCAAGGCCCGCGCCATCGACGAGATCAACCAGAACGCCGACATCATCTTCGGCGGCGGCGGCAACACCGGCAACGGCGCCCTCCTGGGCGCCCTCAGCAAGCAAAAGGCCTGCATCGGTGTCGACACCGACCAGTTCGTCAGCTACCCGGACGCCGACGGCTGCCTGATGACAAGTGCCGAGAAGAAGCTGGCGACCGCGGTCAAGACCGCGATCACGGACATGGTCAAGAACCAGTGGCCGAGCAGCAACCTGCTCACCTTCGACGCCGCCAACGGCGGTGTGGGCATGAGCTCTTACCACGATTACGACAGCAAGATCCCGGCCGACGTGAAGACCAAGATCACGGACATCCAGAAGAAGCTGGCTGACGGCAGCCTGCAGACCGGCGTCAACATCAGCTGAGCAACTAGGGGCCGTGCCGGCCCTCGAACTTCGCGGGATCGTCAAGACCTTCGGAGGGCTGAGGGCCAACGACGGCGTGGACCTCGTCGTCCAATGGGGCGAGGTCCACGCCCTGCTCGGCGAGAACGGAGCTGGCAAATCGACGTTGATGAACGTCGTCTACGGGCTCCAGAGTCCTGACGCCGGCGAGATCGTCTACGACGGCCAGCCGGTGGTCATCCGGCGGCCGGAGGACGCCATCCGGCGCGGGATCGGGATGGTGCACCAGCACTTCATGCTCATCCCGCCGCTGACCGTGGCCGAGAACGTTGTGCTCGGCCACGAGAGCGCGCGGGGCGGGATGATGGACCTGACCGCGGCCGGGCAGATGGTGAGCGAGCTCTCTCACCGCTACGGCCTGGAGGTCGACCCGCGCGCACGCGTCCGCGACCTGTCGGTGGGGCTCCAGCAGCGCGTGGAGATCTTGAAAGCCCTCTATCGCGGGGCCAGGCTGCTCATCCTCGACGAGCCGACGGCGGTGCTCACGCCGCAGGAGATAGATCGCCTCTTCGAGATCGTCAGCAACCTCAAAGCCGAGGGCAAGGCGGTCATCTTCATCACCCACAAGCTGGCCGAGGTGATGCGGATCGCCGACCAGATCACGGTCATGCGCCGGGGCAAGGTGGTGGCCACCACCACGCCCGCCGAGAGCTCGCCTCCCGACCTGGCGCGCCTGATGGTGGGCCGGCCCGTCCTGCTGCGAGTCGAGAAGGGCCCGGCGCACCCGGGTGACGTCCTGCTCGAAGTCGAGGCGCTGAAGGTCGAGGACGACCTCCATCACCCGGCCGTAGAAGGCGTCGACCTGCAGGTGCGCGCCGGCGAGGCGAGCGGATGTCGGGATCGCGGGCGGGAAGATCGTGGAGGTTGGCGCGCTGTCCGGAAGCGCGCGCAGGACGATCGACGCCGAAGGGCTGGTGGTGGCGCCGGGGTTCATAGATCCGCACACGCATTACGACGCGCAGATCTGCTGGGACGGGGGGATGACGCCGTCGTCGTGGCATGGCGTGACGTCGGTGGTGATGGGGAATTGCGGAGTGGGGATTGCGCCGTGCCGGCCGGCGGCGCGAGAGATCGCGATGCGGGATCTCGTGAACGTGGAGGCGATTCCGTTCGAGGTGCTGAACGCGGGCATTACCTGGGACTGGGAGACGTTCCCGCAGTACATGGAGGCAGCACAGCGCCGCAAGCCGGCGCTCAATCTCGCGTTCCTCGCGCCGCTCACGCCGTTCAGGCATTACGTGATGGGCGAGGCGTCGATGGAGCGGACGGCGACGGCCGGAGAAACGGCGGAGATCAAGGCGCTGCTCGGAGAGGCGATGGACGCGGGCGCCTTTGGCTTCTCGAGCACGCTCCTCAACCAGCACCTCGGCTACCAGGGACGGCCGCTCGCATGCCGCAACGCGAGCCGCGAGGAGCTGAAGGCGTATTGCAATGCGCTGCGCGAGCGCGGCAAGGGGTCGATCGAGTTCGCGATGACGCGCCAGATCGCCGTGCTCGAGCAGCCCGAGCTCGAGCTGCTCGACTTCATGCTGGAGGAGAGCCGGCGGCCGATCACGTTCATCGCGATGTTCGACCGCGACGACCTGCCGGACGCGCTGCGCGAGACGATGGCGAAGGTGCGGCCGATGATCGCGCGCGGGGCGCGCCCGCAGACCTCGCCCCTTCCGCTCACGCGCGAGCTCACCATGCGCAGCCCGTTCGCGTTCGGCGCGTTTCCGTCGTGGAAGCGGCTGTTCGAGGACACGTCGAAGGCCGCGCAGTCCGCTGTGTACAAGGATGTAAATTTCAGAAACCAATTCAGGCAGGACCTGAAGCGGCCGGCCTCCTTCGCCGACTGGGCGCGGATCACGGTGCATGAAGTCAGGTCCGCCGGGCTGAAAAGATATGAAGGCAGAACCGTCGCGGAGATCGCGGCGGAGCGGGGCGTGGATGGCGTCGACGCGCTGCTCGACGTGACGCTGGAAGACGACCTGGAGAACGAGTTCACGGTCCAGTCGTGGAACACGCGCGCCGACCGGATGGCGGAGCTGCTCAATGACCGCAGCGTTCTCCTCGGGCTCGGCGACGGCGGCGCGCACCTCGACATGCTGTGCGACTCGGGTTATCCAACTTATGTGCTGGGAACCTGGGTGAGGGAAAGGAAAGTCCTGTCGCTCGAGGAGGCGGTGCGGCGCATGACCTCCGACCCGGCCGACTTCTTCGGCATCCGCGATCGCGGCCGGCTCAAGGCGGGGCAGGCCGCCGACATCGTGATCTTCGACCCGGCGACAGTCGGCTCCGGCGGCCGGCCCGAGCGGCTCCACGACCTGCCGGGCGGCGCGAAGCGCATGGTGGTGCGCTCGCGCGGCATCGAGATGACGCTCGTCAACGGCGAGCCGACGTGGGAGAAGGGCGCCCTGACCGGAGCCTCCGCGGGCAAAGTGCTTCGATCCTGACCCGGCGCCAAGTGCTTCGACCATGATCAAGCTGTGCGCCAGCGCTCTGTCAGTCTGGAGCAAGGAAAACGGGGTCTGTCCCTGTTCGAGGCGTGACGTATGCCGCAAGCGCAGCGCGGCGCAGCGCGTAGCATGGAGAAAATTGCATCGAGGGGCTTCTATGCTGCGCGCCGCCTGCCTGTCCGCCGCTCTGCTCGCCTGCGCTCCGGCGCTCGCACAGAACTATGCCGGCACCTACACCGCGAGGAACGCTTCCGGGGGCACCGTGATGCTCACGCTCACTCAAGATGCGCAGAGCGGGGTCAGCGGCACGCTCACGGGCTTTGGCAGCAGCAGCCTGCAAGTGCAGGCGCGCGTCGAGGCCGAAGGCCTGCGCGGCACCGCGGGCAACAGCTTCGGCCTGCTCTACCTGACGGGTCGTCTCAACGGCGAGGAGCTGAGCATCGTGCTCACCGAGTCCGACCTGGGTGGAAAGCCGAACCCGCGGCGCGCGAGCGAGCTGCGCCTCGCGAAAGCCCAGGCCAAGACCGCTCCCGTAAACGAGCGGCTCAGCGAGGCGCTTACCCGCAACGCCTGGTGCAGCTTCACCTACAACATCAGCGGCAATCGCAACATGGAGCGCCTGGTCTTCACGCGCAGCGGCTTGGTCAAGCAGACGCCCGGCAAGCAGGCGCACTGGCGCGTGCAGAACGAGACGCTGGAGTTCTCCCCCGATGGCATCAGCTGGTCGCCGCAGCCGCTGCGGCTTGCGCTCAACGCTAGCGGCTCCGCCGTCCTCCAGTCGCACGACAAAGAGTATGCGCAGTGCGACTAGCTCTCTAGGGTGACTATCGGTCGCTCCACGGCAGCTCTTTCCACAGCTGCCGGAACTGCTGCTCGCCCTCGCGCACGACGGCCTCGAACTGCGCCGGATTGAGATAGCGCAGCGGCGCGAAGAACCTGACCGCCTGCGCCTGGAACTCCGGGTCGGACGCCGCGCTCTCCACCGCTCGAACGAGGCGCTCGCGGATCTCGCCCGGCAGGCCCCTCGGCGCGGCGAGGCCGCGCAGCGCGGAGAGCTCGAAGTCGAAGCCCTGCTCGCGCCCGGTCGGAAGATCCGGCGCGAGGTTGGTGCGCGCCGGGCTGAACTGGCCGAGGTTGCGCATCGCCGCGCCGCCGCGGATCGCCTGCAGCGACTCGCCGACGTTGATCGCCGCGACCTCGATCTGCTTCGACGCGAGGGCGGTGCGCACGTCGGCCGAGCCCTTGAACGGGACGTGCGTCATCTTCACGCCGGAGGCGCGCTCGAACATCAGCATCAGCAGGTGGTCGTCGGAGCCGATGCCGGTGGTGCCGACCGTCACCTTGCCGGGGTTCGAGCGCGCGTAGGCGGCGAGCTCCTGCAGCGTTCGAACCGGCGTATCGCTGTGCACGGCGAAGTTGCACGGATCGTCGACGATGTTGCCCAGCAGCTCGAAGCGCTGCGGGCCGCCGAACTGCGCCGCGCGCTCGATCGGGATCGTCATGAGCGGCGGGGTGTTGACGAAGCCGATCGTGTAGCCGTCGGCCGGCGCGTTGGCGAGCGCGGTGAAGCCGACCTCGCCGCCCGCGCCTGCGCGGTTCACGATCACGATCTTCGCGCCGCCGCCGAGGTATTTCTCGAGGTACGGCGCGAGCGCCCGCGCCACCAGGTCGGTGCCGCCGCCCGGCGGATAGGCGACGGTCATCGTGATCGGACGCTCGGGATACGCGGCACCGGCGATCCCGGGCAGAAGGGTCAGCGCAGCGAGAAGAGAAAATAGGGACAGACCCCATTTTCCTGCGGGCTGCGCTGAGCAACGGAAAATGGGGTCTGTCCCTGTTTTCAATCGAAGCTGACGATCTCCACCCAGTTCGAGCCCCTGCCGGTCGGGACCTTGCCGACCGGCACCAGGCTGCCGTTCGATTGAACGATCGAATACGAGGTGATGGTTGCCGATTTCTCGCCGGAGACGACCATGATGCGTCCCGTGGAGTCGATGGCAAAGCCGCGCGGCTGCTTCTCGGTGGGAGTGCTGCCGAGGTAAGCGAGGCTGCCGGCGGCGGCGTCGACGCGGAAGGCGCCGATCGAGCTGCTGGTGCGCTCCGCGGCGTACAGGAATTTCCCGTTTGGCGTGAGGTGCAGGTCGGAGGCCCAGATATCGTTGTCGGTGTTTCGTCCCGGCGAAGGACGCGGCGCGCCGGCAACGAGCTTGCTCTCGGGCGGCAAGGCGCTGGCTGAGCTCACCTCCTTGAGCGTCCCGGTCTTGCCGTCGAGGGCGAGGGTCGTCACCGTCGCCGTGAGCTCGTTGAGGAGGTACACGAAGCGGTTGTCGGGCGAGATGATGAGGTGACGCGGGCCGGTACCCTGCTTGAGCTGCAGCACCGGCGGCGTATTCGCCGCGAGCCGGCCGGTCTTCGCGTCGAACAGGAACTGGAAGACCTGGTCGGTCCCCAGGTGCGGAACGAAGACGAAGCGGTTCGTGTTGTCGGTGCGGATGCAGTGGGCGTTGCGCGCGGTCGGGATCACCTGCAGCGGCTCGCCGACGCGTCCGTCGGGACCGACCGGGTTGACGCTGACCAGGTGGCCGCCGTACGACGCGCCGAGCAGGTAGCGCCCGCTGCGGTCGAACGAGATGTACGGGAAGCTTTCCGCGAGCGGCCCGGTGCCGACGAGCTGCAGCGCGCCGCTGCGGCGATCGATGCCGTAGGTGTAGGCCGAGAACGGCTTGGAGCGAACCCCGGCGATGAGAAAGCGCTTGTCCGGGCTGACGGTCATCGGCATCACGAGCTTTTCGGCCGCGAAGTGCGGCCCGGGCCGGAGCGACCCGTCGGACTGCAGCGTGTACATGCCGATATCGCCGTCCTCGGCGTTCGAGACGTACACGAAGCTCGCCGCGCCCGCCTGGACGCTGAAGAGCAGGGATGAAGCCGCCATGAGAATCGCTGCCTTAAAGTTAGCGTGCATTGTCTATTCCATTTTATGCCTTGGGCGGCGGGGGCGGCATGTTGCCGGGATGGCATTCCGTCGAGCGATCGATGTAGGCCCAGGGCCGTGCGCTCGCGGTCCAGATGTTTCCCGCGATCTTCATGCCGCTGGAATCGTCCAGCGTGCCGGCGCGCACGGCGAGGAATCCAGGATCCGGGTTGCGCTGGCTGTAGATCGGCGAGCCGCAGTCGGCGCAGAAATGGCGGCTCAGCGTGCGGCCGCTGTGCGTGGCCGAGTCGTCGTATTTCCTGGTTGCGCCCTTGGTGATCCTGAAGCTCGCGCTCGGCACGACGGCGTTGACGGTGCCGGCGGCGCCGGACGATTTCTGGCAGTTCGTGCAATGGCAAGCGCGCAGCGTCGCGACGGGGGCGTTGACGGTGTAGCGGATGGCGCCGCAGAGGCAGCCTCCGGTGAGCAGGGCGGGCATCGCGTCACTCCTTTCTGGCTTTGCGAGAGCGTACTTTAGCCGCATCGAGCGGCGGCGGCGACCGCGTCAACGCCGACGGCGCGGATCCCCTTCGCATAGAAGAGCTTGTCCGCGGCGGCGAGGATGCGTTCTACACAGGTCTGTGTACCCAAGGCTTGACAGAAGTATAGGCAGGCCCTGATGATAAGTAAACCGATCTGTTTACCTATTCATGACTGCCATCCAGAACCGCCGCGCCATGCTGGTCCTCATCGTGCTGAGCGGGCTCATCATCTCGATCTGCATGGGGCTGCGCCAGAGCCTGGGCCTGTTCATGCGGCCGATGACGCTCGAGCTCGGCATCTCCGCCGCCACCTTCGGCTTCTCGATTGCGCTGCAGAACATCGTCTGGGGCCTGTCGCAGCCCTTCGTCGGCGCGGCGGCAGACCGCTACGGCCCGCGCCCGGTGCTGGTCGCCACCGCGCTGGTGTACGCGGCGGGGCTGCTGCTGATGGTGTTCTCGAACGCCTTCCCCGGCGGGCTCGAGGTGGCTGGCTTCCTCGCCGGCATCGGCACCGCCGGCACCGGCTTCGGCGTGCTCATCGGCACGGTGTCGCGCGCAACGCCACCCGAGAAGCGCAGCCAGACCGTCGGCCTGGTCGCCGCGGCCGGGTCGCTCGGCACGCTGGTGCTGGCGCCGCTCGGCCAGTCGCTCATCAACGGCTTCGGCTGGAAGGCGGCGATGGTCGCGTTCGCGGCGATCGCGGCGTCGATGGCGGTGCTCTCGCTTCCCATCCGCGAGCAACCCACTGTAGGTGGATCTTCGCCTGAAAGAAAACTAGATCTCGGCGAGGCGCTGCGCCAGGCGATGGCGCACCGCGGCTATCTGTTCATGACGCTCGCCTTCTTCGCCTGCGGCTTCCAGCTCGTGTTCATCACCACGCACCTGCCCGCCTACCTGCAGCTCTGCGGCATCGCGCCCGGAGTAGGCGCAAGCGCGCTCGCGCTGATCGGCCTGTTCAACACCGTCGGCACCTATATGTTCGGGCTGCTCGGCGCGCGCTACAGCCAGAAGCACCTGCTCGCGATGATCTACCTGCTGCGCACGCTGTTCATCATCGCCTTCCTGGCCGCGCCGATCAGCGCGACCTCGACCCTCGTTTTCGCCGCCGCGATGGGGTTCCTGTGGCTGGGGGTCGCGCCGCTCGTCACCGGCATCATCGGCCGCGTGTTCGGCCTCACGCACTTCAACACCCTCTACGGCGTGGTCTTCCTCAGCCACCAGGTCGGCTCGTTCTTCGGCGCCTGGATGGGAGGCCTGGTGTTCGACCGCACCGGCAACTACAACTTCGCCTGGGGCGCGCTGATCGTCATCGGCATCACCGCCTTCACGCTGCAGTGGCTGATGGACGAGCGCCCGCCGCGCGAGCGCAAGCCCGCCGGCCCGCTCGCGCCAGCCGCCGCTTGAGCGTAGCATTGCAGCTCTGACACTTCTCCTTGTCCGTTCCGCGTTTCTCGGCGCCGCCGCGCTCTCGCTGGCGCTGCCGGCGCCGGCCTGGGCGCACATCTACAAATGGGTCGATGAGCGCGGGGTGACCGTCTACTCCAACGTTCTGCCCGAGAAGAGCCCGAAGAACGCGCAGATGGTCGTCGAAGAGAAGCCTGCCGATAGAGCGCCCGCGGCCGAGGCGATGCGGCGGGAGCAGCAGCTCCTCGAGCGGATCGCCAACCTCGAGCGGCAGCTCCAGGCACAGCAATACCAGCAATACCCGCAGTACATTCCGCCGCCGCCTCCTTCCGTCGACTACGGCGGTTACTACCAGGGCTATTACCCCTCGTATCCGCTGACCTATCCCTACGCGGTTTTCACCGGCAGGTTTATTGGGCGCGGGCACAGCTTTGTTTCGCCGCGGTTTGCATCGGCCCGCGTTGCATCATTCCATCATGGCGGCATGAGCCGAGCAAGGCGATAGTCATGGCACTCGCCCGTTGCGTGATTCTCGGCGCCGCCGCGCTCTCGCTGGCGCTGCCGGCGCCGGCCCAGCTCATCGCGCGGCGCGACCTCAGCTATTCCATGGCGCTCGCCATGGCCACCGCCGCGCTCGAAGCCTGCAAGGCGCGCGGCTACGCGGTCTCGGTGGTCGTCGTCGATCGCGGCGGCGACACCATGGTCGCGATCCGCGGCGACAACGCCGGCCCGCACACGATGGAGAATGCGCGCCGCAAGGCCTACACCGCGCGCACGTTCAGGATGACCACCGAGGCCTTCCTGCAGGAGATGAAGACCCGGCCGGTGCGGCGCGAGCAGACCACGCTGCCGGGCGTGATCGCGATCAACGGCGGCGTGCCGATCAAGGTCGGCAGCGACACGATCGGCGGCATCGGCCTGTCGGGCTCGCCCGGCGTCGACGAGGAGTGCGTCAACGCCGGCATCGAGAAGGTCAAGCAGTTCCTGCAATAACCTTCAGCGCGCGCTAGCCGACGCCTTCGACGATTCGCATGTCGCGCTCGACGGCGTTGCCGAGCACGCGCAGCGCTTCCTTGTAGCCCGCACTGTCGTGCGCCGCGGTGGCCTTTTCGAGGCTGTCGAACTCGACCAGCACCACGCGCTGGTTGACGCCGCCTTCGTAGGTCTTGGCGGGCATTCCGCGCACGAGGAAGCGCCCGCCCGACTGCTGGATCGCCGGGACGGCGAGCTTGGCGTACGCGCCCCACGCTTCCTGGTTCTTGATCGCCCGGTAACACACCACCCAATATGCTTTCGCCATGCTGGTCTCCTTTGGTTGAGGGTTTTCAGCCCCTGGGCCGGGTCCAGGTCTCGGACCAGGCCAGGCAGCAGCTCGATGCGGGCTTGCCGAAGCGCTCCTGCGGGAAAGGCTTCGCGCCGGCGGCTTCGCCGTTGACCGAAAGCTGCGCGCTGCGCGCCGGCAGGAACGTGCTGTAGACCCCGAGCGGCCGGTTCAGCGCGCCCGGCGGCATGGTCAGGATGAAGGGCTTCATCAGGTCCCACCAGCTCAGGATGATCTCGTCCTTACTGGAGACCACGCGCTCCTCGACGGTGCTGAGCGAGTTGCCGCTGCGCGCGAACTCGGCGTCGATGACGGCCAGCGACTCGTCGCCGAATTCCTTGTAGAGCAGCGGCTCGATGGTGCGCTGGAGGTAGCGCACCAAGCCAGCGTTATCCGAATAGACTGCAATTTTATTCAACAAAGAACTTTCGACGAAAAGCGCGTGGCCTTGTCCTGCGGGCGACCATAGCACGCGCCAGTGGCTGATGCGGTCGGTGAGGGTCTTGCCGCCGTCGTTGGAGAGGCGGATGAACGAATTCTCGCCGGTCATCACGACGTCGTGCGGGTCGACCATCTGCGGCTCGGCCATGGCGTGGCTCCTCTGGTAGCATGTCCCGTCTCAAGGGGAGAAGGGCCATGAAAAAGCTGCTCGGATTATCCGTCGTCCTGATGATTGCGCCGCTCGCGCACGCCGCGGACATCGAAGCGGGCAAGGCGAAGGTCGCCACCGTGTGCGCCGCCTGCCACGGCGCGGGCGGGGTGAGCGTGAGCGATACCATCCCGAACCTCGCGGCGCAGCGCGCGGGCTACCTCGAGGCGCAGCTGAAGGCGCTCAAGGACGGCACGCGCAAGAACCCGATCATGAACGCGATCGCGGCCCAGCTGAGCCCCGAGGACATGGCCAACGTCGCGGCCTACTTTGCCGCGCAGCCTGGCGCCGAGAAGGGCGCCAAGTCCGGCTTCCTGCCGGGCGTCGCGAGGACCCACGTCAGCTTCCCGGAAGGCTACAAGGACACGTTCACTAAATACCACACGATCAATTTCCCCGCGACGAGGCAAGTTCGGCACTACTTTGCCAACCAGGCGGCGGTGCAAGCGGCAAGAGAAGGCAAGCCGCTGCCAGCGGGCTCGGTGCTGTTCGTCGAGGTCTACGCGGCGAAGCTTGACGCCGACCAGAAGCCGGTGACCGGCAGCGACGGCTTCTACGTGGCGGACAAGCTCGTTGCGTACACCGCGATGGCGAGCGGCGCCGGCTGGGGCAAGGACGTCCCCGACATGCTGCGCAACGGCGACTGGAACTACGCCGTGTTCACCACCGACAAGCAGCACCGGCCCGGGGTCAACCAGGCCGAGTGCTTCGCCTGCCACAAGCCGCTCGACAGCACGAGCTACGTGTTCACGCTGAAGCAGCTCGCCGGAGCGAAGTAAGGACTTCTACTTCGCAGGCACGCGCCACGGCTGCGGTGGCGCAACGGGTTGTTTCGGCTGCTTCTTCTTTTTCTTCTCGCGGCCGCGTTCCTGGCCCTTGGGCATCGGATTCTCCTGGAAAGTTAAACATTCCGGCGCGATCAGGTCCATTATGGTCGCACAGGATGCTTAAAAGCCGGCAATTGGCGAACATCACGCGCGACACGCTCGAGCACTACGACGAGCGCGCGGACGAGTTCCAGCGCAGGACGCGCGACCACGACGTCAGCCAGAACATCGCCGAGCTGCTGCGGCACATCGAGGGCCGGCCGCCGTTCACGATCCTCGATTTCGGCTGCGGGCCGGGGCGCGATCTCAAGGCTTTCGCCGCGCTCGGCCACGTCGCGGTGGGCCTGGAAGGCTCGCCGCGCTTCGCCGCGATGGCGCGCAAGCAAAGCGGCTGCGAGGTGTGGGAGCAGGACTTCCTCAGGCTAGAGCTGCCGCCGGCGCGCTTCGACGGGGTGTTCGCCAACGCGGCGCTGTTCCACGTGCCATGCCAGGAGCTGCCGCGCGTGCTTGCCCAGTTGCGGGCCACGCTCAAGCCGCGCGGGGTGTTGTTCAGCTCGAATCCGCACGGCAGTAACGAGGAAGGCTGGAACCGCGAGCGCTACGGCGCCTACCACGATCTCGAGGCTTGGCGCGGCTACCTGTCGGCGGCGGGATTCGACGAGCTCAGCCATTACTACCGCCCGAGCGGCCTGCCGCGCGAGCAGCAGCCGTGGCTCGCGGGCGCATGGCGCTCGGGCGGTACAATCGAGCCCATGTCATGGCCATGGAGCAGGCGATGAGAGCAGACGCGGACAAGCCGGCAGCGGAACCGGTCGAGCGGGTGGAAGGCATCGCGGAGCGGCTTGCGTTCAAGTCGCGCTTTGCGCTCGTCTTCGGCGAGATCGGCCATCAGCTCGCGCGCACGACCTGCGAGCGGCTGATCGCGCTCGCCCAGGAATCCGATGCGCCGATCACGGTCCTAGTCTCCTCGCCCGGGGGACACGTCGAGTCCGCCGACGCGATCCACGACGTCATCCGCTTCATCCGCGCGCCGGTGACCACGGTCGGCACCGGCTGGGTGGCGAGCGCGGGCACGCACGTCTTTCTCGCCGCGCCGAAGGAGCGGCGGGTCTGCCTGCCGAACACGCGCTTCATGATCCATCAGCCCGGCGGCGGCGCGGGCGGGCCGGCGACCGACATCGCCATCCAGGCGAAGGAAATCCTGCGCACGCGCGAGCGCATCGCGCGCGTGATCGCGAAGCAGACCGGCAAGACCTACGAGAAAGTGCTGGCCGACATGGAGCGCGACTTCTGGATGAACGCCGCCGAAGCGGTCGAGTACGGCATCGTCTCGCGGGTGATCGAGAGCTCGAGAGAGCTTACCTGAAGGTCCCGCAATTCCACTGCGCCGGCGCTCTGCTTTGCCTGGCGCTTCTCGCCGCGGCCTGCGCCACCCAGAAGCCAGACAGCGGACGGAAATTTGAGATAGGCATCGTCGGCGATCTGCCGTATACGGCCGCCGATGAGGCCAGGATGCCGGCGCTCATCCGGGACGTGAACCGGGCCGATCTCGCCTTCGTGCTGCACGTCGGCGACATGCAGGCCGACGGCGCGGGCTACACGAGCGGCGCTCTGCCCTGCGCCGACGCAACGCTGGCGATGCGCAAGGCGCAGATCGAGACCCTCCGGCATCCGGTGATCCTCACTCCCGGCGACAACGACTGGTCGGACTGCCACCGCGCCGTGCCGAAGGGGTTCGATCCGGCGGAGCGGCTCGCGAAGCTGCGCGAGATGTTCTTCCAGGGCGACGAAAGCCTCGGGCAGCGCCGCCTGCGCCTCGTGCGGCAAAGCGCCGATCCGCGCTACGCGAAGTTCAGGGAAAACGCGCGCTGGGAGCACGGCGGGGTGCTGTTCATCACCCTGCACATGGTCGGCGACAACAACAATCGCGGGCGCACGCCGGAGCAGGACGCGGAGTACGCCGAGCGCATGGCGGCCAATCTCGAGTGGATGAAGCAGGGATTCGAGCTTGCGGCGCGCGGCGGCTACAAGGCGGTCATGATCGTCACGCAGGCGAACCCCTACCTCGAGGAGACCTGGAACGCGGCATTCAAGCGCCGCATGCGCATCGGGCCGCCGTTCGCGACCCCGTTCGGCTTCGCGGATTTTCTCGCCGCGCTGGAGCAGGAAATCTCGCTGTTCGAGCGGCCGGTGGCGCTGGTGCACGGCGACACGCATTTCTTCCGCGTCGACAAGCCGCTGCGCTTCGCGCAGGACCCGCGCGCCTACGAGAACTTCATCCGCGTCGAGACCTTCGGCTCGCCGTACGTGCACTGGGTGCGCGCGATCGTGGACCTCGATGATCCGCAGGTCTTCTCGTTCAGGCCCGAGCTGGTAAGAGCAAAATGATCACTGCGCCAGGCGCTTCACCATCTCGTACATGAACTCGCGGCCGGCGTAGAGGCGCGCGATCTCGATGCGCTCGTCGAGGCCGTGGATGCGGTTGTCCGCCGGGTCGACGAACAGGCCGGAAACGCCGTACATCGGCATGCCGAGGTTGCGCAGGAAGCGGCTGTCGGTCGCGCCGGTGCTCATCGACGGCACCACCGGCACGCCGGGGAACCTCTCCTCGGTCAGGCCCTCGACGACCTTCATCACGTCAGGACGCAGCGGCGAGGGCGGGCTGGCGAGCGGCGGATTGCTCGCCTTGACCTCGACCTTCGGTCCGGCGAGGCGCCGCACTTCGGCATCCACCGCGGCCGCATCGTCGTGGGGCAGGATGCGGCAATTGACGGTGGCCGTGGCCGATTGCGGCAAGGCGTTTTCGGCGTGGCCGGCGCGCAGCATGGTCGCGACGCAGGTGGTCCGCAGCAGGGCGTTGTAGAGCGCGCTGGAGGAAAGACGGTCGTAGGCCTGCGCGTCGGCCTTGCCGCTCGCCACCGCGCGCATGTCCTCCGCAAGCGAGCCGGTGCTCAGCTTCGCGCTGCGCTCGAAATAAAAGCGGGTCACCTCGGCGAGCTTCACCGGGAAGCGGTGTGCACCGACGCGCGTGAGCGCGGCCGCCAGCTCGTAGATCGCATTCTCGGGCACGGGAAGCGAGCTGTGGCCGCCCGGATTGCGCACCGTGAATTGGTAGGTGGTGTACATCTTCTCGGCGACCTGGATGCGATGCAGGAAAGGCTTGCCGTCGTGCAGCTCGCCGCCGCCGCCTTCGTTGATGCCGAACTCGGCGTCGATCAGCTCGCGCTTGTTGTTGACCAGCCAGTAGACGCCGTTGGAGGGCACGTCGCCGCGCTCTTCGTCCGCGGTCAGCGCGAGGATGAGGTCGCGCTTCGGCCTGAAGCCCTCGCGCTTGAGCTGCGACAGGACCGACACGAAGGCCGAGGCCATCGCCTTGTCGTCGATCGAGCCGCGCGCGGTGAAAAAGCCGTCGCTCTCCTGCAGGACGAAGGGGTCGGTCTTCCAATCCGCGCGCAGCGCCTCGACCACGTCCAGATGAGCGAGCAGGAGCAGGGGCTTCTTGCTGCCGTCGCCCCTGAAGCGCGCGACCAGGTTGCCCTTCCTGGGAAACGGCTCGAGGATCTGCACGTCCGCCTCGGCAAACCCCGCCTCCCTGAGATGCCGAGCCATGCGCTGCGCAGCGAGCGTGGTATCGCCGGCCGAATGCGTGGTATTCGTTTCGACCAGCTCCTTGTAGATGGCGTGAAAGCGCTTTTGCTCCGGGCCGAGCGGCTGGGCTGCCGCGGCGAGCGAAACCGCGCCGATCGCCAGGGCGCTGATGCATCTCTTCCAGTCCATGCCGGTCTCCTTTGCCCGTGATTGACGCCCGTGGAGGGCTGCGTTTAGCGTACGCTGTTTGCCGGCCAGCCAACCAGGGGGAGATTATTATGGACAAGCGTACGCTCGCAGTAGCGGTCTGGTTCGCATTTGCCGTGAGTATCAGCCCCGGCAGCCACGCTCAGGCGCCCGCGCCGCGCACGCTGAAGATGCAGTCGACCTGGCCGGCGAGCATCACGCTGCAGGAGCATTTCAAGATTTTCGCCGAGCGCCTGGAGAAGCTCACTTCGGGGTCGCTGAAGATCGAGGCCATGGCCGCAGGGCAGATCGTGCCGGCCTTCGAAGTGCTCGACGCCACCAACCGGAAGGTCCTCGACGGCTGGCACGCCATCGCCTACTACTGGGTCGGCAAGAACCCGGCGGCGGCGCTCTTCGCCGGGCCTCCGGGCGGGCCCTTCGGCATGGACCACATGGATTACCTGGGCTGGCTGTACGTGGGGGGCGGCCTCGAGATGTGGCGCGACTTCTACCAGAACGACCTCAAGCTCAACGTGATCCCGTTTCCCGCGCATCCGTCCAGCCCGCAGGCGCTAGGCTGGTTCAAGAAGCCCCTGAAGAGCGTCGCCGATTTCAAGGGCATGAAGTGCCGGCAGACCGGGCTCAACGCCGAGGTGTACGCCAAGCTCGGCCAGAGCGTGGTCAACATGCCGGGCGGCGAGATCGTCCCCGCCGCGCAGCGCGGCGTGATCGACTGCGCCGAATGGGTCGGCGGCGTGGAGGATCTGCGCCTGGGCCTGCCGCAGGTCTTCAAGTATCACTACACCCCGGGGATGCACGAAAACAATTCGATCGGCGAGCTCGGCTTCAACCTGGACGTGTGGAAGAGCTTCACGCCGCAGCAGCAGGAAGCGGCGAACTCGGCGGTGAAGGACACGTTCATCACCTGGATCACGCGCTGGCAGAAGCAGAATGCCGATGCGATGGAAGAAATGGTGCAGAAGCACGGCGCCCGCATCCTGCGCACGCCGCC
>Ga0209807_1000689_pt1 | contig 15564 bp, 11 predicted proteins | sample GraSoiAngelo_154_FD_186168 | JGI IMG/M metagenome (GOLD analysis project Ga0209807, IMG submission 186168) | Grasslands soil microbial communities from the Angelo Coastal Reserve, California, USA - 14_1009_13_20cm (SPAdes) (version 2) | ecosystem: Environmental > Terrestrial > Soil > Grasslands ... | reverse complement strand
AGCTTTGCGTGCTTCAACTCCTCCCATAAGGCCGGCGGGATCGGGTGCCGCAATAGCTCCAGATTGGCGCGGAACTCATCGGGGTCGCGCGGGCCCGGAATGATCGCCGCGACCGCCGGATGCGCCAGCGGAAATTGCAATGCCGCCGCGGGCAACGGCACGCCGTGGCGATCGCACACCGCGCGGATCGCGTTGACGCGCTCGACCACCTCGGGCGGCGCGCTGCGGTAATTCCAGGTGTCGCGGCCGGCGAGGATGCCCGAGTTGAGGGGCCCGCCGACGGCAATCGAGGTACCGCGCGCGACGCATTGCGGCAGGAGATCGTCAAGCGGCGCCTGTTCGAGGAGCGTGTAGCGTCCGGCCAACAGAAACGCGTCCCAGTCGCCCCACTCCATTGCTTCGAGCAATACTTCGCGCTCGTTGACGCCGATGCCGATTGCCTTGATCGTGCCCGCGCTCTTCAGGCTTGCGAGCGCGCGATAGCCGCTCTCACGCAGGCTGTGCATCAGCTCGGGATGCGCATCGCCGTGCTGATAGCGGCCGATATCGTGCACATAGAGGATGTCGATGCGCGCCAGGCCGAGCCGCTGCAGGCTGTCTTCGAAAGACCGTATGATGCCGTCGTAGGAATAGTCGTAGGCCACACCGAACGGCAGCGGATGCTTGCGGCCCGGCTCCGGCGCCGCCTGCGGAAACGGGCGCAGCAACCGCCCGACCTTGGTCGATAGCACCCATTCGTCGCGCGGCTCGTCGCGGAGCGCATCGCCGACCGCCCGCTCCGCTTGCCCAAAGCCGTAATACGGTGCGGCATCGACATAGCGCACCCCGGCATCCCAAGCGGCGCGCACGATCGCCTCGGCCCCCTGCCGGGTCACCGGGATGCGGGTGCCGCCCAGCGTGGCGCAGCCGAGCCCCAGAACCGTCACTTCCAGCGAGGTCCGCCCGATCCGACGCTTCTCGAATTCCGGCATCGCGTCTCTCCTGCAGCTAGGACCGAGATCGCCGATCATAGCCGACGCATACTCGAAAGCGACGTACTCAGGGTGGACCAGCTCCAATCCGTCATCCCCGGGCTTGACCCGGGGATCCACGGGTTTTCTCTCGTGGATGGCCGGGTCAAGCCCGGCCATGACGAATAAAAGGCGGTTCTCCCAGTCATGTATCGCGCAATGCGCCCTGATGCAGCCCTGGGCGGCGCGTTCTGCAATTGACGCCGGATGAGAGCCGGGCAGGAATGCCGGCGGATGGACGCAACAGAAGCGATAAACGGCCGCGGCCGAACCCTGACCGGCACGACCAATATCGACAGCCGCGCCTCCTGGGCGGTCGCGTTTGCCGCGCTCGCCATCTACTCGGTGTCGTTCGGCGCGCCCTACATCACGGTCGTCGCGCTGAAGCCGATCGCCGCCGAGCTCGGCAGCGCGCGTTCGGTGCCGGCGCTCGCCTTTGCGCTGGCTTGGTTCGGCTCGGCCCTGGGCGGGATCGCAATGGGCTGGCTCGCCGAAAAGCTTGGCATCCGATGGACAGTCATCGGCGGCGCGCTGATGGTCGCGCTCGGGCTCGTGCTGTCGAGCCTCGGCGGACAGACAACCCTCTTGATCGGGCACGGCCTCTGTATCGGCCTGCTCGGCAATGCCGGCATCAACGCGCCTCTCTATGTCTATGTCTCGCGCTGGTTCGACCGGCGGCGCGGCAGCGCGATGGCGCTGATTTCCTCGGGCGTCTATCTCGCCGGCGCGATTTGGTCCGCCCCGTTTGAGCGCGCGATCGCGATCTTTGGCTGGCGCGACACGATGCTGATCTACGCGGCGTTCGAGATCGCGGTCGTCGTGCCGGCGGCGCTCGTGATGCTCGGCCCAGCGCCGGAAACGGCCGAGCCCGCCCCCCTCCCCGGCTCGGCGCAAGCCCGCTGGGTGCTCGGGCTGCGTCCCTGGACCGTGCAGGTATTCCTGTGCCTCGCCGGCTTTTTATGCTGCGTGCCGATGGCGATGCCGCAGGGCCATCTCGTCGCGTTCTGTAGCGACATCGGCATCCCGGCGACGCATGGCGCGGCGATGCTGTCGGTGCTCCTGGGCTGCGCGTTTTTGAGCCGGCAATTCTGGGGCGTTGTGACCGACCGGATCGGCGGTCTGCGCACCGTGTTGGCGGGCTCGGTGTGCCAGATCACCACGATGATTGGCTTTCTGCTGACGCAGGACGAGGCCGGCCTCTTCGCGGTCGCGGCGGCATTCGGCCTCGGGTTCAGCGGCATCATCCCGGCCTATGTCGTCGCGATCCGCGAGCTGTTCCCCGCCGCCGAAGCCTCCTGGCGCATTCCGACGATGCTGTTGTTCAGCGGCTCGGGGATGGCGGCCGGCGGCTGGTTCGCCGGCCTCATCTACGATTATGCCGGGTTCTACGCCGCCGCCTTCGCGACCGGGATCGCGTTCAACCTCGCCAACATCCTCGTGGTCGGCGCGCTTGTCTGGCGGCAGGGCCGGCTGCGCGGGCCGGCCCTGGCACGGGTCTAGCGAAGGCTCAGTCGGCGCGCGCTGGACCTGCGGCCGCAGGCGTCACCGGAACCGGCTGCGCGCCGTAAATGTGCTCCTGTGAGATGTCGCGATTGGTGTAGTCAGGCAGAAGCGCTGTCGCCGACACGCTGACGATCGAGCACATCAATACATAGATCGCGACCGAATACCCCGATCCGGTCGAGGCAAGCAATGCCGTCGCGATCAATGGCGCGGGGCCACCTGCGATCACCGATGAGAGGTGGTAACCGAGCGAGGAACCGCTGTAGCGCAACCGCGGGCTGAAGCATTCGGCGATCAACGCCCCCTGCGGCCCGTACATCATGTCGTGCGGGATAAAGGACAAGACGATCGCGAGAAAGATCCAGCCCGGCACCAACGTGTTCAGCATCGCAAAATACACAAACCCGAACATGCCCATCGTGACCGCGCCGATCAGGTACATGCGCTTCCTGCCGATGCGGTCGGAGATATGGCCGCTGAGCGGGATGGTCACCGCCGACAGGCCGGTGCCGACGAGAAGACCGGTCAAGAGGAGATCGCGCGAGCTGTGCAAGACGGTCGTGCCGTAAGTGAAAAGAAAGGCGGCAAAGACGTAGAACGGGCCCTGCTCGGCCATCCGCGCCAGCGCCGTCAAGATGATCTCCCTCGGCTGGCGCCGCAGCACCTCCAACACCGGCGCGCTCGCGATCTGCTGCCTGTCGAGGATGCGCTGAAACACGGGCGTTTCGAGAAGGCCCAGCCGAATGTAGAGCCCGATCCCGACCATGACGATCGACAGCCAGAACGGCACCCGCCATCCCCATTCGAGGAATTGATCGCCCGAAATTGCGCTGAAGATCAGCACGAGGATGTTGGCGAGGAAGAGTCCGGCCGGCCCGCCCCATTGCGGCCAGGCGGTGATAAAGCCGCGATGCTTGTTGGTCCGCGCCCATTCCATCGCCATCAAGGTCGCGCCGCCCCACTCGCCGCCGATGCCGACGCCCTGGATAAAGCGCACGATGGTCAGGATGACCGCGCCCCAGATACCGATCTGGGCATAGCTCGGGACAAAGCCGACCGCGAAGGTCGACAGGCCCGTCAACAGGAGGGTGGCGATCAGCGTCGCCTTGCGGCCGATGCGGTCGCCATAATGGCCGAAAAACGCCGCCCCGACCGGGCGCGCGATAAAGCCGACCGCGTAAATGCCAAAGGCCTGCAAGGTTCCGACCAGCGGGTCGGAGTCCGGGAAATACAGTTTGGCGAAGACGAGCGGCGCGACGAGGACGTAGAGCAGAAAATCATACGCCTCGATAACGGTGCCGACCGTGCTGGCGACGACGGCGCGGCGCAATTGGGTGCTGTGCTCGGTTTCGGAAAGGCCGCCGGCGGCCTCATCGGCTGTCGTCATCCGCTCCTCCCATTATTCGTCGCGCTCTCTCGGCGGTCCATCGGGGACCGCCCGGCACTGTCTCAGCGAGGCGATGCTATCAACTATAGGATGGGACGAGTAGCCCGATGGTGTCAGCGGCCGCCGGAAAATCAGATAGCTGGGCGGCGCGGCCGGTACACATGGTAGTGCTCAGGTGCATAGAGCCGGCTCTCGCTCCCTTGCTCGCCCGCCAGCGCCGGCCCGACAAGGATCAGCGCCGTCCGCGTGATCCCGGCCGCCTTCACCTGGTCGCGAATATCGGCGAGCGTGCCGCGGATCAGTCGCTCGTCCGGCCAGCTGACGCGATACGCGACGACGACCGGACAGTCGCTGCCATAAAAGGGCAGCAATTCGCGCACGACACGCGCGAGATTGGTAATCGACAAATGGATTGCCAGCGTCGCGCTCGTGGCAGCGAAGCGCTCGAGGCTTTCGCGCTCCGGCATCTCGGATGAGCGCGTGGCGGTGCGGGTCAGCACCACGGTTTGCGCCACCGAAGGCAGCGTCAATTCACGGCGCAATGCCGCGGCGGCGGCGGCGAAAGCCGGCACGCCGGGGGTGACGTCGTAGGGAATGCCGAGTCGGTCAAGGCGGCGCATCTGCTCCGCAATCGCGCCGTAAATCGAGGGATCGCCCGAATGGACGCGCGCGACCTCGGCGCCGTCGCGATGAGCCGTTTCGATCTCGGCGAGGATTTCATCAAGCGTCAGCGGCGCGGTGTCGATAACCCGCGCGCCCAGCGGCGCGGCGGCGACAATCTCGCGCGGCACCAGCGAGCCCGCATACAGGCACACTGTGCAGCGCTCGATCAGGCGCAGCCCGCGGACTGTGATCAAATCGGGCGCGCCGGGCCCGGCGCCAATAAAATGCACCGTCATCGGCCGTCTACATCGAAATAGCCGCGCGGCGTGTAGAGCCGCGGCGGGTCGCCGGGGATAAGCCGCGTCTGCCGATTGCCAACGAGCACGAGGCTCAGCATGTCGGATTCGGCACCGGCGAGTTCGCCGAGGCGCATGACCCGCTGTGTTTCGCCGGAGCGTCCGAGATTGCGCGCGATGAAGACGGGCGTCTCCGGCGGCCGGTGTTCGAGGAGGATCGCGGCGGCTTCGGCGAGCTGTGTCGCGCGCCGCGCCGAGCGTGGATTATACAGCGCAACGACAAAATCCGCCGATGCCGCGGCCTCGATGCGGGCGCGGACCGCGGGCCAGGGCGTCAGCAGATCGGATAGCGAGATCGCGCAGAAATCGTGGCCGAGCGGCGCGCCGGCGCGCGCGGCGGCGGCTTGCATCGCGCTGATGCCCGGCGTCACCGCGATCTCGACCGCCGACCAGTCGCGGCGCTGCTCGCGGTCGATCGTCTCGAAAACGAGCGCTGCGAGACCGTAGATCCCGGCATCGCCCGACGAGACGAGCGCGACCGCGCGCCCTTCGGCCGCGAGATCGAGCGCGAGCCGCACCCGATTTTGTTCGGCGCCGATCTCGCTGTCGTGACGGCATTTGCCGGCGAGCGCGCGACCGAGCAGATCGAGATAGAGACGATAGCCGACCACGTCGTCCGAAGCGGCGAGCAGCGCGCTCGCTTCCGGCGTGCGCCACGCCGGATCGCCGGGGCCGATGCCGATGATTGCGAGCCGGCCGCGCGGCCGGCCGATCGCCGCGGCGTCCAGCGGCATCGGCGCGCGCGCAATTGCGCACGTCGCGCGGCGCGATTGGCGGCGCCGCACGATCAGCGCGCCGCCGGGACCGGCGGCCGCGAGCGCCGCGCCTTCCGCGACGCCCCAACAGCCGGTCGCGCGGAACGCCGCCTCGGAGCGCACCGTCAGCCGCGCGGTCTCCTCGAGCAACCGTGCGGCCGGAAAAAACCGCGCCGGCGCCCCGAGCGATGCGGCGAGAGCCTGGATGCCCGGTTCATCGACCTTCAGATCGACCGAGACAACAGCGGCGATTGCGTCAGCGGCAAGGCCGGCTGCGGCAAGACAGTCCTGCGCCAAGCCGGCAATCTCCGCCGCATCGCAGCCGCGCTCGCAGCCGATCCCGAGCGCCAATACCGGCGGATGAAACACCAGGGCATCGCTATCGGCCGGCATCGCGCGATCGGTGACGATGATGCGGAGATCGGCGCGCTCAGCCCATCGCGCCGAGCCGGCGCGCAGCCAGCCGGCGCGGCATGCCTCCTCAACGAGGGCCACAGGGCGACCGGCGAGCAATGCGGCGGCAACCGGCTTGATGCGTTCCGGGTTGGCGATCCGCCAGCCCGGCGGCGGCTCGTCGAGCGCAAAGCCGAGCCTGAGATCGCCGGCCGTCGTGATCGCGGCGTGGCAGCCCAGCGCTTCGGCCAGCGCGCGGGCCAGCGCGTTGGCGCCGTGGTGCCCGCCGAGCAACGGCACCGCGACCGAGCCGTCCTCGGCGAGCGCGACAACGGGCGGCTCGGTCTGCTTGTCATCGAGCAGCGGCGCGACCGCGCGGATCAAAATGCCGCTCGCGCATAGCCCGATGACCGGCGTGCCGGCAGCAAACAGCGCGGCGATGTGCGGCACGAGCCGCTCGTAGCTCTCATCCCAATTGCCGGGGTGCGTGCGCGGACCATGCAAGCGCGCATCCGGTAACAAATCGCGCACCCGCCGCGCGAGCGCGGCGCCGCTTGGCCCGAGCACGACCACCGCGACGCCCGGCGGCAGCGCGCTCATCCGGAGATCTCGCGCCGGCAAATCAGCGCCATCGCGAAATACGGCACCTCCGCCGGATCGATCTCGGACAAGGGCGCGATGCGTTGATTGGGCAATGTCGCGCGCTCGATGTAAATCGCTGAACGAAGCAGCCCGAGCCGGTCGAGCACGCGGCATAATTTCGCGAAGTGCCGGCCGATTTTGATGATCGCGGCTACGTCGCTTTCGGCGAGCCGGCGCGTCAGCACCTCTTCGGCGAGCGTTGCTGGAATCACGGAGATCGCCGTGTCACGCTGCGCCAGCGGCAGACCGGCGGCGGCGGCGCAAGCCGTCAATGACGTCACACCCGGCACGACGCTCACCGGGTAACGCGGCGCGAGGCGCGTATAGATGCCGGCAAAGCTGCCATAGAACAGCGGATCGCCCTGGCACAGAAACGCGACATCGTCACCCAGGTCGAGCACCGCGGCGAGCTGCGCCGCCGCTTCGTCATAAATGGCCGCGGGCGGCGGTCCGGGGCGCATCGGAAAGCGGATCGCGATCTCGCGCTGGCCGCGATCGAGCCATTGCGCAACGATACCGCGGGCGAAACTGGCGCCAGTCTCCGGCGCGGAATACGCGACGACCGGCGCGGCTTTCAGCAGCCGCAATCCCTTGAGGGTCAACAGCTCGGGGTCGCCGGGGCCGACGCCGATGCCGCATAGCTGTCCTGGGACCCGCCCGGTCATTCGGCGTGCCTCACATTGTAGAGTGTCAGCTCCATCCGCTTGCCGTTCGAGTAATCGAAACCGGCAACCGCGCCGAGCTTCTGCGCCGTCAAACCGCGCCCGCCAAGCGACTGTCGGAACATCGCATCGTCGCGGGTGCTGACCAGAGCGGCGCCGCCGCCGCCGAGAATTTCAGCCGCGGCGTCCGGTACCGCGACACGCACATGCCCGTCGAGCAAAAAGACAAGGCTCGGCTCGCCATAGCCGATAGCAACGAGCGGCGCTCCGGCCGCAGGCGGATGCTCGGCAATCAGCGCGGCGGCGCGGCGGCTCAGCCACAACCGATCGAGACCGGGCAGCACAGCTGTTTCCGCGGGGATGACGAAAGCCGCGCACAAGGTGACGATCGCGGCGGCGGCGAAGGGCGGGCGCGGCCAGCGGTAAAACAGCGCGGTCGCGAGCACGAGCATCGCCGCGGCGCCGATGATCCCGGCAACGTTCAACGCCTCGCCAAAGCGGATCGGCAGGAGGATCAGCACACTCGCCAGGGCGAGCGTCACGACCGCCCACAGCCCCTTCGCGGCGATATCGGTGTAGCGCAGCCAGGGGGGCGCGGCGGCGCGGGCGCCCTCGGCGAGGGCGGCTCCCGCCAGCAATGCCAGTGCCGGATATAGCGGCAGCACGTAGTGCGGCAATTTGGTCGGGAGCAACTCGAGCACGATCCAGGCCGGCACCAGCCAGGCCAGCAGAAAACGTTCGGCCGGCAACATGCGGCGACGCCAAGCATGCGCCAGCGCAGGCACCAGCAACAGCGAACCCGGCCAGAATGTCGCGATCGCCAAGAGCAGATAGGCGAGCGGCGGTGCGCCATGCGATTCCTGCGCACCGATCAGCTTCGACCAGAAATCCTCGCCGAGCGAGCCCGCGAGAAACGCGCCCTCGGTAGCGCGCTCCATCGCGACGATCCACGGCACAATCGCGAGCGCGACAAAGATGACGCCGGCAACCGGATAGAGCCCGCGCAGCCAGCGCCAATCGCGGTCGGCGACCGACAACGTAACAAGCGTCAGCGCGGCGATCGCCGGACCGACCGGGCCTTTCAGCAGGATCGCCGCAATGGTTGCGATCCAGAAGAGTGCGGCCAATGCCGGCGCGACCGGCCGGCCGGTCCGCGCTCGCGTATAAATAAGACCGAGCGCGCCCTGCGCCGCGACGACCGCGGCGAGCAATGCCGCATCGGTTTTCGCGATATGCGCTTCGGCGACGAGCACAACCGCGCTGCCGAGCAACACCGCCGCGAGCAATGCCGCCTGGCGTGACGGCGGTCCTTCCCCCTCGCGCGCAAACAGCGCGCCGCCGAGCGCGAACGTCAGCAACACCGCACCGAGCGCCCCAATGATCGACGGCAGGCGATAGGGCCAGATCGCGTTGCTGTCCGGCGTGCTGAACGCGGCAACGGATGCGGCCTGCAGCCAGTAGATGCCGGCGGGTTTCTTGTTGCGCGCCTCATCTTGAAAGCGGATGCGCAGAAAGTCGCCGGTTTCGAGCATCTGCCGGCTCGCCTGCGCGAAACGCGCCTCGTCGCGATCGAGCGGCGGGATCGCGGCGATGCCCGGCAGATAGAGCGCGAAGCACAATGCCGCGAGCAGCGCGTAAGGCCGCCAGCCGCTGAGCCAAACCCGATCCCGGCCCATGTCAGCGCAGCTTTGTCGCGGCGAGTTGCGTCACCGGCAGCAACGGACGCCACGCCTCCTGCATGCCGAGCGGCGCGACATGGCTGACCGCGATGCGCGTCAGCACGCCGCCGTGCCGCGCCTGCCAATCGAGCAGCATGCGCTCGCCGGCGAGGCTGACAATATTGGCGACGAGCCGGCCCCCAGGCCGCAGCGCCTCCCATGCCCTCGGAAGCAACTCCGGATCGGCGATGCCACCGCCGATAAAGACTGCATCGGGAGCATCGAGACCGGCGAGCACCTGCGGTGCCGTGCCGGTGACGATGTTCAGCCCCGGCACGCCAAGCGCGGCGGCGTTGCGCGCGATCATCGCGGCGCGATCGGGGTTGCGCTCGATTGCGACGGCGTCGCCGCCCTCGATTGCGCGCAGCCATTCGATCGCGATCGAGCCGCAACCGGCGCCGACATCCCACAGCCTCTCGCCAGGAAGCGGTGCGAGCACGGCGAGCGTCATCGCGCGCACCTCGCGCTTTGTCAATTGTCCGTCATGCTCGAAAGCGTCGTCGGGAAGACCGGCGAGGCGCGACAACGGCCGCGCCTCCGGCCCGGCCCGGCATTCGAGCGCGATCGTGTTGAGATCGGCACTCTGCCGTTCGCCCCAATGCTGCGCCTCTTCGCACAGCACCGCCTCGCGCGGTCCGCCGAGATGCTCGAAGACGGTGAGCCGGGTCGGTCCCCAGCCGAGTTCGGTCAACAGATGCGCGACGGCGCGCGGGGTTGTGCCATCCTCGGACAGCAGCAGCAGCCGTCGATGCGGCGCGAGATGCAGGCGCAGCGTATCGACCGGGCGGCCGTGCAGGCTCAGGACCGCGCAATCGGCGATCGCCCAGCCAAGCCGCGCGGCGGCGAGGCTGAATGCGCCGGGATGCGGCAGGATCGTCATCTCGCCAATCGGGAAGTGGCGCGCCAGCACGGCGCCGACGCCGTACCACGAGGGATCCCCGCTCGCCAGCACGACGACCCGGCGGCCGCGGCGCGCCGCGATCGCGCCGATCGTGTCGGAGAACGGGCGCTGCCAGGTCAGGCGCTCGACGCCGCCCGAAGGGACCATCGCGAGATGGCGTTCGCCGCCGACCAGAATCTCGGCGGTGTCCACGAGCGTGCGCGCCGCGGCATTCAGCCCGGCGATCCCGTCCGCGCCAATGCCGACGATGGCGAGCCACGGTTTCACGCGCGGGTTCCCGCAGCGAGCGCGTTGACTGCGGCGGCCGCCAAGGCGCTGCCACCACGCCGGCCCCTGAGCGCGACGTAGCCAAGACCGCCGCCAAAGCCGGTCAGGGCTTCCTTGGCTTCGGCCGCGCCGACAAACCCGACCGGAAACCCGAGCACGAGCGCCGGGCGGTCGGCGCCCTCGGCGAGCAGCTCCAATAGGCGGAACAGCGCGGTCGGCGCGTTGCCGATCGCGACGACCGCGCCCTGCAGATGCGGTCGCCACAGCTCGACCGCGGCGGCCGAACGCGTCGTGCGCTGCGCCGCCGCGAGCTTCGCGACTTCGGCTTCATGCAACGTGCAGATGATACGGTTTTGCGCCGGTAGCCGGTCTCGGATGATGCCGGCCGCGACCATCTCTGCATCGACAAGGATCGGCATGCCGGCGGCAAGTGCGCGCCGTCCAGCCTGCACCGCGCCGCGCGACGAGACGAGATCGTCGAGGATAGCGACATCACCCGCGGCATGCGCCAGCCGCAGCGCGAGCGATCGCTGTACTGCCGGAAAACGCGGGAGATCTGCTTCGGCGCGGATCGCCGCAAACGAAGCGCGGTAAATCGCCTCTGGATCCCGCAGATAGCTGTACTTCCGAACTCTCGATGCGATCTCAGCCCCCCCCGGCCCGCCGCTTGCGCGTCGGTCCTCCCTCCCCCGCTTGCGGGGGAGGGTTTCGTCGGCACGATTGACGCAGGGCGCCCCCCTCCCCCGCAAGCGGGGGAGGGTTGGGGTGGGGGCTGGCGCAGCTCTCTGTCGCGCCCGAGTCACCCCGAGCGTCCAGGCCTCTTCCGTTTCGACAACACGGCGCTGTTCGGCGGTCAGGTCCGGGTCGCCGACAAACCACATCGGCAATGCGCCGGTACCGTCCGCGGACGCAAAAATGCGGGCGACCGTGCGCACCTGCGCCTTGTCGTTTGGCGGACCGTAGTCGCCGCGGATATCGCGGCGCCACCAGGACGGCCAGACCTCGGCAAACACGATCTGTGCCGCATCGGGCACAGCGAGGCCCGTTTCGAAGGGCCAGATGCGGGCCCTCTGCGCCCACCTCGGGTCGTCGCGCAGCGCGCGCACGACCGGAATGCCAGTCAGCGACTGGCTGCCGACCGAGCCGGTATAGGCGAGCTTCCAGCAGGGCTGCGCCCCTACCATCCAGCGATCGATCAGCCGTTTCTCGGCAAGCCCGTCGGCGGCGTGACCGTTATGGTGCTTCGGGCCGAGAAAATCGTCGGTGAACCGCACCGGGCAGCCCCAGAACGGAAAGGCGCGGTTCGACACGCGCCGATTGAACTCGGCCGCCACCGTGAAGCGGTCATTACTATTGTTCTCCGCGTCCTTCAGACGTGCGGCGATCTCGTCCCAGACCGCGCGCCAAGGGGGCGCGTGATTGAGCCCGAGCCGCTGCGCAAAGCCGGCGGGATAGCCGAATGGAAAATCGAAACCGAGCAGCACGCGTTCGCCACGCGCCATCGCATCCGACAGCAATTCGCGGAGGAGATTTTTCGCGCTGTGCCGCGTCTGCGGATTTTCGACCAGCCGTTCCACCCCATCTCGATCGACGGCGCAGATCCAGATGCTGTCGCGGCCGGTCTTCGGCTGGCTCGCCGCGCTCCAATCGACAATGACAAAGCTGTCGAACATGCCGTTCAGCGATGTCGGTGCGGATGGTCGTGGTCGTGATCATGGTGGCGATCATGATGATCGTGCCGGTGATCGCCGCCGCGCACATGATGGTGGTGCGCCTGCTGCGTCAAACCGACCTCATCTTCGTAGCCGACGACCTGCGTGCGGTATTTGCAGAGCTGGCAGTTCATGTTGGGGTCGCCCCCCTCGACCTCCACAACGCGCTCGACAAAGGCGTCGATGACCTTGGGATGGTCGCGCAAATAGGGCGCCTTGACGAAGCCGATCCCCGGAAAGCGGGCCGCCGCCTGATCGGTCTGCGCATAAATGCGCTTCACCAAGACGCCCGTGAACAGAAAATACGGAAACACGACAATCCGCCGGAAGCCGAGCCGCGCGGCGCGGTCGAGCGCCGCGTCGACGCGCGGGTGCGCGACGCCGCTATAGGCCGTCTCGCCCCAGCCGAACCCCATCCCCTCCCACAACATCCGGGTGATCTTGCTGATGTTGGAATTGGCGTCGGGGTCGTTGGTGCCGCGCCCGACGACGACCAGCACACTATCCTCGCGACCATCCGGCGCGACGCTGGCGATGCGATCCGCGGCGGCGGCGAGCAGTTTCGGGTCGATTGCGAGATCGCGGCCGAGCTTGACCTCGATACCGGAATTGCCCGCCATAAAGCTGTTCATCTCCCAGGGCAGGTCGTTCTTGACATGGCTCGCCGCAAACAGCATGCCCGGCACCGCGAGGATCCGCCGCGCGCCGCGCGCCGCCAAGCCGGCGAGTCCCTGCTGGATCGTCGGGCGCGCGAATTCGAGATAGCCCGTCGCAAAATCCGGCGATGCGAGGCGCCGGCGCAACGCGGCGGCGGCCACCTCGAACTCGCCGATTGCGTCGGGATCGCGGCTTCCATGGCCGCACAGCAAAACCGCGGTGTCGTTCATTCCCCTACCCTTTGGCGGTTGCTCACCGCGGCGGCATAACCCAGATTGCCGATCCGATGATATCGCTGAGCGACCACGATGTGCTGCTGTTGCTGTTGGTCGGTCTCGCGATCGATGCGCTGTTCGGTGATCTGCCGGCAGTGTTCGCGCATGTCCCGCACCCGGTCGTGCTCGCCGGCCAGGCCATCGCTTTTTTCGACCGCAAGCTCAACCGCGCGAGCCGCAGCGACCGGAGTCGGCGCGAGCGCGGCATTGTCACGGTCGTCGTGCTGGTCGGCATGGCGGCGGCGATCGGCTCCGGGATCGAGTGGCTGTGCCGCGGCAGTGTACTCGGCGCGCTCGTCGAGGCATTCGTTATCGGCATCCTCTTGGCGCAGCGCGGGCTCTATGAACATGTCGCGGTTGTTGTGCTCGCGCTCGAAAGGGGCGGCTTGCCGGCTGGGCGCGAGGCGGTCCGGCATATCGTCGGGCGCGACCCGCTGCGGCTCGATGCGCATGGTGTCGCGCGCGCCGCAATCGAGAGCCTCGCCGAAAATTTCAGCGACGGCGTCGTCGCGCCGGTGTTCTGGTATCTGCTGTTCGGCTTGCCGGGCCTTCTCGCCTACAAGATGGCGAACACGCTCGACAGCATGATCGGCCACCGCACGGTGCGCTATCGCGCCTTTGGCTGGGCGGCGGCACGGTTTGACGATCTGCTGAATATCATACCGGCACGGCTCAGCGGAGCGCTGCTGGCGATCGCCGCGATATTCACCCGCGAAGGCACTGCTGGGCGCGCCTTCACGACGATGCTGCGCGATGCGAAGAAGCACCATTCGCCGAACGCCGGCTGGCCCGAGGCGGCGATGGCGGGCGCGCTCGGCCTGGCGCTCGCGGGGCCGCGTGATTATGCCGAGGAACGCGTCGAGGATCCGTGGATCGGTGCCGGCACGCCATTGGCGCGGGCTGCCGATATTGCGCGCGCCCTGCGTCTCTATGCCCTCGCCTGCCTGCTCTTGGCCGGCATAATTCTCGGCATGTGGCTCGCGATGCATGTCACGCGGCCCGGGTGAGGCGCGGCGGCCGCGCCGCGGCAAGCAATGCCGCGACATCGAGGTGCTGCTCCAGGTGATCGGCAAGCCGGTCCAGCACATTTTCGATCATCGGCTCGTACGCGATCGCGCCGCCTTCGGCGCCGAGCCGAGCGAGAAAGGCGCGGCGGAATGGGTCGCTTGCGAACAGCCCGTGCAGATAGCACCCCATGACCCGGCCGTCGGCGCTGACCGCGCCATCGGGATGGCCGTGGAGATCGAGCATCGGTCGCTTCAAGCCGGGCCCGATGGTAATCCCGAGATGCATCTCGTAGCCCCACACCGGCATCCCGGTCGGGATCTCATGGCCGGTGACCTGCGCCAGCCGTTTGTCGCCGCCGAGCACGGTCTCGATGTCGAGCAGCCCGAGCCCAGGCATCTCCGCGGGCGGTCCTTCGCAGCCGTCCGGATCGGCGATCCGGCGGCCGAGCATCTGATAGCCGCCGCAGAGGCCGAGGATGTGTCCGCCCTGACGCTGATGCGCCAGGATGTCGATGTCCCAGCCCTGTTCGCGCATGAAGGCGAGATCGGCCAAGGTTGCTTTCGACCCGGGAAGGATTACGAGCGCCACGTCGCGCGGCAGCGGCTGCCCCGGGCGCACGAGCACGAGGTCGACCGCAGGCTCGGCGCGCAGCGGGTCGAGATCATCGAAATTGGCGATGCGTGGCAAGAGCGGCATCGCGATCTTCACGCGATGCCCCTCGCCCGTCCTCCGCTGCACGCCGGACTCCCTCTCCCCGCCCGCGGGAAGAGGGTTGGGGTGAGGGGCTAAAGCCATCGAGTCTTCCGCCGGGAGGAGGCCAGCGTCCGCGAAATACGGCACGACCCCAAAGCAGGCGAGGCCGGTGCGCTCGCCGATCGCCGCGATGCCGCCGTCGAACAGCCTGATGTCGCCGCGGAACTTGTTGACGATATAGCCGACGAGGCGGGCACGCTCGCCCGGCGACAGCAGCGCGTGCGTACCGACGAGCTGCGCGATAACCCCGCCGCGCTCGATATCGCCGATCAGCGCGACCGGCACGTCGGCGGCTTCGGCAAAGCCCATATTGGCGATGTCGCCCTGGCGCAAATTAATCTCCGCCGGACTGCCCGCCCCTTCGACGAGCACGAGATCGCATACAGCCGCGAGGCGGTTAAACACCGCAAGCACCTGCGGCAACAGCGACGGCGCGAGCACGCGATAGTCGCGCGCAGACAGCGTGGAGTGTACCCGGCCGCCGACGATCAGCTGCGCCATGCCGTCCGATTGCGGCTTGAGCAATACCGGGTTCATGTCGATCGCCGGCGGCGCGCCGCAGGCGCGCGCCTGCAAGGCTTGCGCCCGGCCGATCTCGCCGCCTTCGGCGGTGACCGCGGCGTTGTTCGACATGTTCTGCGGCTTGAACGGGCGCACCTTCAATCCGCGCCGCGTAAACACACGCGCGAGGCCCGCGACGAGCAGCGATTTGCCGACATCCGAGCCGGTGCCCTGCAGCATCAAGGCGCGCGTCATCAGAATTCGATCCCGCGTTGCGCCTTGACCCCAGCGCGGAACGGGTGCTTGACCAAGGTCATCTCGGTGACGAGATCGGCCGCCTCGATCAGTTCGGCTGGCGCGTTGCGACCGGTCACGACGACATGCAGATCGCGCGGCTTCGCCGTGAGCGCGGCCATGACCTCGTCGAGCGGCAGATAACCGTATCGCAGCACGATATTGAG
>Ga0209807_1000688_pt1 | contig 15568 bp, 12 predicted proteins | sample GraSoiAngelo_154_FD_186168 | JGI IMG/M metagenome (GOLD analysis project Ga0209807, IMG submission 186168) | Grasslands soil microbial communities from the Angelo Coastal Reserve, California, USA - 14_1009_13_20cm (SPAdes) (version 2) | ecosystem: Environmental > Terrestrial > Soil > Grasslands ... | reverse complement strand
TCGGAGGGTAGCTTCCGCGGCGTGCCGCGCGCATATATCGCGCTGGGGTCGAACCTCGGCGATCGCGAGGCGACCATACGTGGGGCGCTCGCCGCGCTCGCTGACCTGCCGGGAGTATCCGTCGTCGCGGTCTCGACCCTGATCGACACCGAGCCGGTCGGTGTCGTCGACCAGCCGCGCTTCCTCAACGGGGTCGCCGCAGTCGAGACCGAGCTCTCTGCGGGGGAGCTGCTCGACGTTCTCCTGGATGTCGAGCAGCGCTTCGGCCGACGCAGGGAGGGCGCGGTGCCGCAGGGGCCTAGAACGCTCGACCTCGACCTCCTGCTGTACGGCGATGCCGTCCTCGACGAGCCGGGGCTCCGCGTCCCGCATCCGCGGCTGCACGAGCGGGAGTTCGTGCTCGGGCCGCTCGCGGAGCTCGCGCCGGGGCTGGAAGTGCCTGGAAAAGGGCAGGTCGAGACCCTACGGGCGCGGCTACACTGACGTCCGGATGTCGCACCTGGACGATCTCGACGAGTACGAGGCCGACCTCGAGCTCCAGCTGAAGAGGGAGTACCAGGCGGTCTTCGGGCTCTTCCGCTACTGCGTGCTGACCCAGGACGCGACATACCTCTGCAACCGGCTCGAGCGCACGTACGTCCCGCAGTCGTCGTATCCGTTCTTCCACCTGAAGCTCGAGGACGTCTGGGTGTGGGACAAGAACCGTCCCACGCGGATCATCCCCCGCACGGAGATCTTCACCTCCGGCGACGTCACCATCGAGGAGCTGCGCGGCGAGGGCGACGAGCCGACGCTGACGCCGGAGGCGCTCGCCGAGCGCATCGGCGAGACGCAGCCGCACGAAGAAGACTTCTGATCTTCCGGCACAGTTAGGTTTACCGCGATGCTGCTCGCGGTCGACGTCGGGAACACGCAGACCGTCTTCGGGCTGTACGACGGGGACGCACTCGGCGAGCGCTGGCGCATCGCGACCGAGTCGCACCGCACGGGCGACGAGCTCGGTGCGCTCCTCGGCGATTTCCTCGACCTCCAGCATCTCGTGGGGATCTGCCTCTCGTCGACGGTGCCGCGGCTCATCCGCGAGTACGAGCACGTGGCCGAGCGGTGGGCGCGCACGCCGCTGCTCGTGGTGGGGCCGGGTGTGAAGACCGGGATCCAGATCCATTACGACGATCCGCGTGAGGTCGGGCCCGACAGGATCATGAACGCGGTGGCCGCGAAGGAGCGTTACGGGGCGCCTGCGATCGTGGTCGACTTCGGCACGTCGACGAACTTCGACGTCGTCTCGGCCGCCGGCGACTACGTCGGCGGCGTGCTTGCTCCCGGCATCGAGATCTCGATGGACGCTCTCTTCGCCCGGGCTGCGCGGCTCGTGAAGGTCGACTACGTGGAGCCGCCGACGGTGATCGGCAAGACGACCGCGTCGGCGCTGCAGTCGGGCCTCGTCTACGGCTTCGCCGGTCAGGTGGACGGGATCGTCGACGCGATCCGCGCGGAGCTCGGCGCCGATGCGCGAGTGATCGCGACCGGCGGGCTGTCGGAGCTGATCGCGCCCCACTCGCGCACGATCTCCACAGTCGATCCGTTCCTCACCCTCGAGGGGTTACGGATCGTTTGGGAGCGGAACCGCTAGCCGCCTCCATAGATGGAAATGGGCATACCCTCGAGGAGGGTCTCGCCCTCGGGGTCAGGGAGCTCGGCCTCGAGCCGCTCGACGATCGCGGCCGCGCCAGGAGCTGCGGCGAGGAGGCGCGTGACCACCTCGTCGGTCGCCGAGAGCTGCACGAGCTCGTTCTTGAACGGCCTGGGGAAGCGGCCGTGGCCGAGGTACCAGCCGTAGAACTTCTTCAGGAAGCCGGACGCGCGCCTCTCGCCGAGCTCCCGCACCGTCTCGCGGATGAACACGATCAGCTCGGCGGCGACCTCCTCGCGCGAGGGCTGCTCGGCGTCGCCGAGCACGATCTCCCGGATCGCCCACGGGTTGCCCTGCGCACCGCGGCCGACCATGACGGCGCTCGCGCCCGTCGACGCGAGCACGGCGTGGGCCTTCTCCCGCGAGGTGACGTCGCCCGATGCGATCACCGGGACGTCGACGAGGCTGACGAGCTCCGCTGTGAGCGTATGGTCGGCGTATCCCGTGTACATCTGCTTCGCCGAGCGCGGGTGCAAGGTGAGCGCGGCCGCGCCGGCCTCGACGAGCCGCGGCCCGAGCTCGAGACACGCGCGCGAGCCGTCCTCGACGCCGCGCCGCATCTTCACGCTCACCGGTACCGACACGGCGGCCGCGACCGCCTCGGTTATCCGGAACGCGAGCGCCGTGTCCTCGAGCAGGTGGGCGCCGGCGCCCGTCTTCGTCACCTTCTTGACCGGACAACCGAAGTTCATGTCGACGACGTCGGCGCCGACGGCCTCCACCATCCGCGCCGCCTCAGCCATCGCCGCCGGCTCGGAGCCGAAGATCTGGATGGCGAGCGGGTGCTCGTCCGCACCGACCCTTAGGTAGCCGAGTGTCTTCTCGTTCCGGTGCTCGATCCCCGCGCAGGAGACCATCTCCGAGCAGACGAGGCCCGCGCCGTAGCGCCGCCCCTGCCGCCGGAACGCCTGGACGCTGACGCCGGCCATCGGGGCGAGGACGATCCGGGTAGGCACTTCCACCGGCCCGATCGACCAGGATTCGCGCAGTTCCACGGCCATTGCGGGATGGTAGCCAGGCCCCCGTTGACGGCCCCCCGGCCCGGAGGTACCATCCGGCCCCGCCGGAGGCCCAGGCCCCGGCCGTTTTCTTGCCGCGGGGTCTTCAGGAGGACCAGTTGAAGGAAGTCATTCTCACGCCCGAGGGCTTCGAGAAGCTCAAGGACGAGATCGAGTATCTGTCGAACGACCGACGCCGCGAGATCGCGGACCGCATCCGCGTGGCGCGCGAGTTCGGCGACATCGCCGAGAACGCCGAGTACGACGCGGCGAAGAACGAGCAGGCGCATCTCGAGGCGCGTATCGCCATGCTCGAGGAGCGCCTCAAGAACGCGCGTGTCGTCACCAAGAAGGAGATCAAGTCGGGCGAGGTCTCGATCGGGACGAAGGTGCGCCTGCGCGACGTCAAGGCCGGCAAGACCGTCGAGTACCACATCGTCGGGTCAGCCGAGGCCGATCCGTCGGCGAACAAGCTCTCGAACGAGTCTCCCGTCGGGAAGGCGATCATGGGCCGGAAGAAGGGCGAGACGGTCGAGGTCGCGGCGCCGCGCGGAAAGATGACCTTCAAGATCATGGACATAAAAGCGGCGTGAAACGCTGCGCGTTTCTCGCCGTCTGAGGTTCCCGCCTCGCTCTTGACGGAGTCGAGCGAATGGTTCCTCTGCGCGGTCGGTGGTGCGCTTCGCGCATCCCCGCCCGTGTGAGTTCGGCGGCGCTCTAGACTCGCGCGCATGAGCGCGCCCAAGCACTTCCGCGACCGCGACGAGATCGCACTCGTCCGCGCGGAGACGGAGCCGCTCGCGAACGGCGAGTCCGCTGCCGCGAAGCGCCGGCTCGCCGGACGGGTGCTCGGCCGGCGCGACATGGGGAAGCTCGTCTTTCTCGACCTCGTCGACCGCTCGGGCCGCATCCAGCTCCTCTGCCACGTGGAGAGGACCGGAGAGATCGACGTCCACCTCGGCGACATCGTCGGAGTGACCGGGTCGCCTTCGAAGTCCAAGCGCGGCGAGCCGTCCGTCGACGTCGATTCGGTCGAGATCCTCGCGCGCATCCGCACGCCGCTCCCGGACACCTTCCACGGCGTCACCGACGTCGAGGCGCGCTACCGGCGCCGGTACCTCGACCTGTTGATGAACGAGGAGTCGCGGCGCGAGACCATCCTCCGCGCACGCATGGTGACCGCGATTCGCGGCTACCTCGACGGCGAGGGCTTCGTCGAGGTGGAGACGCCGATCCTGCAGCCGCGCTACGGCGGCGGGTTCGCCGAGCCGTTCGTGACGCACTCGAACCTGCTCGACCAGGATCTCTATCTGCGAATCGCGGACGAGCTCTACCTGAAGCGGCTGATCGTCGGCGGGCTGGAGAAGGTGTACGAGCTGTCGAAGGACTTCCGCAACGAGAGCTACTCGTACAAGCACTCTCCCGAGTTCACACAGGTCGAGTGGTACGAGGCATATGTGGATTACACCGACACGATGGAGCGGGCGGAGTCGCTCGTCGAGCAGGCGGCCCACGCGGCGACGGGTGGGACGAAGACGACGTTTCGCGGGCACGAGATCGATCTCGCGAAGCCGTGGGCGCGCGTCAAGTTCGTGGACACGCTCGACGCGCACGGCGTCTGGTCGCGCGACGAGGCCGAGCTGCGGGCGAAGCTCACCGCGGCGGGCGTCGACATCTCGCGGGACAAGACCTGGTCGCAGCTCGCCGACCACGCGTACTCGCACTTCGTCGAGCCGGAGCTGATCCAGCCCACGATCGTCTACGACTGGCCGATCGAGCTCTCGCCGTTCGCGCGTACGACCGACTACGACGACTCGTTGGTCGAGCGCTTCGAGACCGTCGTCGGCGGCATGGAGTTCTCGAACGCCTTCACCGAGCTCAACGACAGCGAGGAGCAGGAGCAGCGCTTCGCCGCGCAGGCGCAGGAGCGCGACGCCGGCGACGTCGAGGCGGAGCCGGGCGATCCCGACTACGTCGAGGCGATGTCCTACGGCATGGCGCCCAACAGCGGGATCGGAATCGGCATCGACCGCCTCGCGATGGTGCTGCTCGGGAAGGACGCCATCCGCGACGTCATCCTCTTCCCGCTGCTCCGAGAGAAGACCTAAACGGCCGCGCCGTCGAGGCCGGCGCGGCCTCTTCTGGTCGGCATCGCAAGCGACGCCTTAGTCTTCGGCGGCGACGAACGCCGGCGCCGAGCGCGCGTGCTGCACGACGTCGTCGAGGATCTCGTCGAGGCTGCGCGTCGGCTGCCAGCCGATCGCACCTTCCACCTTGTCGATCGAGGGCTGCCGGTGGAGCATGTCCTCGATCCCCTGTCCGTAGACCTCGTCGTACGGGATCTGAACGAGCGGCGACGACGAGCCGGTCACCGTGAGCACACGCCGCGCGAGCTCGTTGATCGTGACTCGCTCGGTCGAGCCGACGTTGAAGATCTCCCCGGAGATCTCCCGCGCCGCCATCAGTCCGGCGAGCGCGCGGATCGTGTCCTGCACGTGGCAGAAGCAGCGTGTCTGTGATCCGTCGCCGTGGATCTCGAGGGTCCTGCCGGCGAGCGCGGACGTCACGAACCTCGGGATCACCATCCCGTACTGTCCACTTTGCCGCGGGCCGACGGTGTTGAAGAGCCGCACGATGACACAGTCGAGCCCGCGCTCCTGGTGGTACGCGAGCGCGAGGAACTCGTCGAGGGCCTTCGACTCCGCGTACGCCCAGCGGCGTGCGGTGGTCGGCCCGTACATGCGCTTGCTCTCCTCGTCGAGCGCCTCCGGCTCGCGCCGGTCGCCATAGACCTCCGAGGTCGACGCGACGAGGACGCGCTTGCCGAATCGGTTGCAGTGGTCGAGGACGTTCTCTGTCCCCTGGATGTTCGTCACGAGCGTGTGCACCGGCTCCTCGACGATGAGGCGCACCCCGACTGCCGCCGCGAGATGGAAGACCACGTCGCAGCGGTGGACGAGCTCGTTCACCACCGACGACTTCAGGACGGAGTCGACGACGAGATGAAAGTCGCGCCGGTCGCGCAGGTGCGCGACGTTCCGTTCCGAACCGGTAGAGAGATCGTCGAGAACGAAGACCTCGACGCCCTGATCGAGGAGGAGCTCGGAGAGGTGGGATCCGATGAAGCCGGCCCCGCCCGTGATGAGGGCGCTGGTCAACGCACGGCGATGGTAGCCAGTGGCCCGGAGATAATGAACGCATGAGCCTACTTTTCGCCCCGCATTGGTTCACCGAGCGGCACCACCTGATTCCGATCGCCGCCGGAGCGATCGTCCTTCTGCTCGTGCTGCTCCTCCTGCTTCTGATCCTGCGCCGGCCGCGACCTGACCGACCGGAAAAGCCGCGGAAGGAGAAGAGGTCGGCGGAGCCGGCGCCGGGCCTCGACCTGCAGCTGCAGCATGGCCTCGCACCGACGTTCGAGCGCCTGCGGGCGGAGGAGGCGCGTCTGGACGCGCGGCAGGCGGCTCTCACTGCGAGCGAGCAGGAATTCGAGCACACCGCCGAAGAGCGGATCGCGCGCCTGACGGAATGGGAGCAGACGCTGACGGCGCGGGAAGCCGCCATCATCGATCGCGAGGCCGCCAGGCAGGAGGCCTACAGCTCGCGCGAGCTCGAGATCGCGAAGCAGGCGGCCGATCTCGCCTCGCGCGAGGCCGCCCTCGCGCGACGCGCGGCCGAGATCGACGCGCAGCAGCGCCAGGGCCTGCCGCCGTCCGCGTCGCCGCTCGAGCCGTCCGCATCAGCGGTCGCCGCGCTCGAGGAACGGGAACGTGCGGTCGAGGAGCGGATCGCCGGCGTGTCGCAGCGCGAGATCGAGCTCGCGCGCCGAGCGGCCGCGCTCGCCGCCCGCGAGCGCGAGGCGACCGCGCCTGCGGAGCCTGCCCCCGTCCCCGCACCGTCGCCTGTCACCACACCGACACCAGCGCCGGCGCCGGTCGTCGTCCCGCCGCCACCCGCCCCCGAGCCGCCGGCGGCCCAGCCCGAGCCCGAGCGCCAGCCGGAGCCTGTCCAGCCGGAGCGGGAGCCGGCTCCGCCGGAGGCGCCCGCAGCGCCGGATGCGCCCGGGCGCTGGAATGTCCTCGCTCTCGACCGATTGGTTGAGCAGCGTGGCCAGGAGTTTCCGGAGCGGATTCAGGAATGGACGTCGTATCTCTACTCGCTGCGCGCCTACGCCAGCGCGGACGGAAGTCTGCCGGCGAGCTTCGACGCACTCATCCAGGAAACGTTCGGAGACCTCATTTGAGGGAAATGTGAACTCGGTCCCGCGACGCTGTAGCCACAGTTTGGTCGGCTACGATGAGGCTTCCGAAGGGAAGGAGTAGAGGCACGTGTTCGAACGCTTCACGGAACGGGCTCGTCAGGTCGTCGTCCTCGCCCAAGACGAGGCGCGCGCGCTCAAGCACAACTACATCGGCACTGAGCACATCCTGCTCGGGCTGCTGCGTGAGGAAGAAGGACTTGCCGCGCGCGTGCTCGAGTCGCTCGACATCACCGTCGAGGAGGTGCGCGCACAGGTCGCGCGCATTGTCGGCCAGGGCGACGAGGTGACCACCGGGCAGATCCCGTTCACGCCGCGCGCGAAGAAGGTCCTCGAGCTCGCGCTGCGCGAGGCGCTCTCCCTCGGGCACAACTACATCGGCACCGAGCACATCCTGCTCGGGCTCGTGCGCGAGAACGAAGGCGTCGCCGCGCGCATCCTGCTCGACTTCGACGCCGACGCGGAGAAGATCCGCAACGAGATCATCCGCATGCTCTCCGGCCCCGGTCGCCGCCAGGGCCCAGGCGCAGCCGGTCCCGCGGGCGAGAAGTCGAAGAGCTCGAAGCTGCTCGACCAGTTCGGCCGCAACCTGACGAAGCAGTCGGCCGAGGGCAAGCTCGACCCGGTCGTCGGGCGCCAGACGGAGATCGAGCGGCTCATGCAGATCCTGTCGCGCCGCACCAAGAACAACCCCGTGCTGATCGGGGAGCCCGGCGTCGGCAAGACCGCCGTCGTCGAAGGGCTCGCCGCGCGCATCGCCACCAACCAGGTGCCGGAGCTGCTGAAGAACAAGCAGATCTACACGCTCGACCTCGCTGCGCTCGTCGCCGGCTCGAAGTACCGCGGCGAGTTCGAGGAGCGCCTGAAGAAGGTCATGAAGGAGATCATGCAGCGGGGCGACATCATTCTCTTCATCGACGAGCTGCACAACCTCGTCGGTGCCGGCGCGGCCGAGGGCGCGATCGACGCAGCGTCGATCCTCAAGCCCGCCCTGGCGCGCGGTGAGCTGCAGACGATCGGCGCGACGACGCTGGACGAGTACCGCAAGTACCTCGAGCGCGATGCCGCCCTCGAGCGTCGCTTCCAGCAGGTGCGCGTCGAGGAGCCGACTGTGGACGACACGGTGCAGATCCTGCGCGGACTGCGCGACCGCTACGAGGCGCACCATCGCGTGAAGATCACCGACGAGGCGCTTCATGCGTCCGCGGAGCTCGCCGACCGCTACATCCAGGACCGCCATCTTCCCGACAAGGCGATCGACCTCATCGACGAGGCCGCCTCGCGGATCCGCATCCGCTCGATGAGCGCGCCGCCGCGCTACCGCGAGCTGGAGGAGGAGATCGACCGCGTCCGCAAGGAGAAGGAGGCCTCGATCGAGGCCCAGGAGTTCGAGAAGGCCGCGTCGCTGCGCGACAAGGAGCGCAAGCTGACGCAGAAGAAGCGCGAGCTCGAGGAGCAGTGGCGGAGCGCCGAGAACCTCGAGGAGCAGCCCGAGGTGGGCGAGGAGGAGATCGCCGACATCGTCTCGATGTGGACGGGCATCCCGGTCTTCAAGCTCACCGAGGCGGAGTCGCAGCGGCTCATCCGCATGGAGGAGGAGCTGCACAAGCGCGTCGTCGGCCAGGAGGAGGCGATCGTCGCCGTCTCCAAGTCGATCCGCCGTGCCCGCGCGGGAATCAAGGACCCGAAGCGGCCGACCGGCTCGTTCATCTTCCTCGGGCCGTCAGGCGTCGGCAAGACCGAGCTTGCGCGCACGCTTGCCGAGTTCCTGTTCGGCGACGAGGACGCGCTCATCCAGGTCGACATGTCGGAGTACATGGAGAAGCACTCCGTGTCGCGCCTCGTCGGCTCGCCGCCCGGCTACATTGGGTACGACGAAGGCGGGCAGCTGACCGAGGCCGTGCGCCGCAAGCCGTACTCGGTCGTCCTCATGGACGAGATCGAGAAGGCGCATCCGGACGTGTTCAACATCCTGCTCCAGATCCTGGAGGAGGGGAAGCTGACCGACGCCCAGGGGCGCCGCGTCGACTTCCGGAACACGATCGTGATCATGACGTCGAACATCGGCGCCGCGTCGATCTCCAAGAACCAGTCGTTCGGCTTCTCGGTCGGCGACGAGAGCGGCCTCTCCTACGACGAGATGAAGTCGCGCGTCATGGGCGAGCTGAAGAAGGTCTTCCGTCCCGAGCTGCTCAACCGCATCGACGAGATCATCGTCTTCCACAAGCTGGACAAGGACGAGATCAAGACGATCATCGACCTGCTGCTGAAGCGCCTGCGCGAGCAGATGGCGACGCACGAGGTCACGGTCGAGCTGACGGACGAGGCGAAGGACCTGCTCGTCGACAAGGGGTACGACCCGGCGATGGGCGCCCGGCCGCTGCGCCGTGCGATCCAGCGCTTCATCGAGGACCCGCTCGCCGACTACGTCCTCGGCCGCCAGCTGGAGCCCGGCTCGACCATCCTCGTCGGCCGCAAGGCCGGTGCGGAGGGCGCCGACGGGGACGAGGTGGACATCACCTTCATCCCCGGCGAGGTCACTCCCGAGAAGGTCACGGTGCCGCCGGAAGCACCGGCGGCACCGGAAGACAGCGAGGAGTAACCGCTAGACGGCGATGGGCTTCGGGGCGGTCGCCGACCGCCGGCCGAAGAACCATGCGCCGGAGCGCAGGGCCCCGCCGAGCGCGAGGATCGTGAAGCCGAAACCGCTGAGCAGCAGCGCGATTCCGACGACGAGACCGAAGTTGCCGAGCTGCTGTGCCATGTACGACGTGTTCAGCGCCGTGGTCAGGGCGGTCTCGGTCACCCACACGTTGCGGGCGCCGTTCGAGACCGGCTGCTTGGTCTTCGGGTCGAGCAGCGCGTAGTCCCTGTTGCTCGTCGCGCCGTCGGGCGTGAGCTGCGCCTTCGGGGTGCCGGGCTTGGCGACGTACATGCCCATCTGGGCGTACACGAAGCCGCCGGTGGCCTCGAGCGCGTGGATCCGCATGTACTGCGCGAAGCAGCGCGCGCGGGTCCCGTTCGTGACCGCCTGGTTGGCGACGGTGCAGGTCGGGAGCGTGATCTTCGACAGGTTCAGGCCGGCCTTCTGCGCCTCACCCTTGATCGCGGTGGGCGTCATGTCCGGCGAGCCGGTGATCTGCTCCCACTTGAGGCTCGTGGCGACGGTGCTCTTGCCGTGCGCGCCGAGGACGATCGCCGCGACTCCGAAGGCGATCAGCACGACGCCGGCTGCGACCCCACCGAGCTCGAGAATGCGCTTCATCTTCTTGCCTCCATTCGTTCCGTGGACTTGGAGGTCATGGTGCGCCGACCGGGGCGGCCTGCCACCGGGGCCGACGCGGAACCTGTCTGCGGCTTTCCCCCATGCGCGCTGCGGGTGAAGCAGGCCGCTGAACCACCCATCGGGGGAAGAATCAAGCGGCCCCGCCGGCGGATAGTCCTCCCAACAGGAACACGGGGCCCCGATGCGGCGGGGGCCCGGCTCCCCTCGGCGATACGAAAGCGGCCCCCTGCGGCGGGGGCCGCTTTTCTTTTCCCTGGAAAGTGCCTTCGCACTTTCCAGGGAGCCCGCGCTTATGGTCGGCGTCGCAAGCGCCGCCTTTGAGGAACCGTGACGAACTCGTCCGCCTTGCTCCGTAGGCTGGAACCGTGGCGAAGCCGGCCGTCCAGTACGCGTGCACGGAGTGCGGCTACGCCTCCGGCCGCTGGTTCGGCAAGTGCCCCGGATGCTCGGCCTTCGGGACGCTCGTGGAGGAGGTCGTCGGGCAGCTCGCGGCGGCCAAGGCGCCGCCGAAGCCCCTCCTCCGCCTCGTCGACGTCTCTGCCGAGGAGGCGGAGCGCATCCCGACCGGCGTGGCCGAGCTCGACCGGGTGCTCGGCGGCGGGCTCGTCCCCGCCTCGCTCGTCCTCGTCGGCGGCGAGCCCGGTGTGGGCAAGTCGACGCTCCTGCTGATGGCGCTGGCCTCGATGAGCGCGACGAGGCGTTCCCTGCTCATCACCGGAGAGGAGTCGGTGGCGCAGGTCAAGCTGCGCGCCCAACGCCTGGGTGGAGCGGCGAACGTGGAGATACTGGCCGAGACCGAGCTCGACACGGTCTGCGAGACGCTCCAGGCCGAGCGCCCGGACGTCTGCGTCATCGACTCGGTGCAGACGCTCTACGCCTCCGACCTCGGGAGCGCGCCGGGATCGGTCGCGCAGGTGCGCGAGGCCGCAGGCCGTCTCCTTCGCGTCGCCAAGGAGGCGGGGGTCGCCACCATCCTCGTCGGCCACGTGACGAAGGACGGCTCGGTCGCCGGCCCGCGCGTGCTCGAGCACCTCGTCGACTGCGTCCTCCAGTTCGAGGGCGACCGCTACCACGCCCACCGAATCCTCCGCGCCACGAAGAACCGCTTCGGCTCGACGAACGAGCTCGGGGTGTTCGAGATGACCGGCGCCGGCCTCGTCGGCGTCCCGGACCCCTCCGAGCTCTTCGGCAAGACCGTCGAGGGGGAGCCGGGAGCGGCGGTCGCGTGCGCGCTCGAGGGGACGCGCCCGATCCTCCTCGAGGTGCAGGCGCTCGTCTCTCAGACCGAGCTGGCGATGCCACGGCGCGTCGCGACGGGCATCGACCCGAAGCGCCTCGCCATGATCGTCGCCGTCCTCGCGAGGCACGCCGGCGTCGCGCTCGGGCAGGCCGACGTCTTCGTCAACGTCGCCGGCGGCGTCCGCGTCGACGAGCCCGGAGCCGACCTGGCGGTCGCGCTCGCGATCGCGTCCGCCGCACGGCGCGCGCCGGTTCGCGCGGCCACTGCCGCCTTCGGCGAGATCGGCCTCACCGGCCGCCTGCGCCCGGCCACCCAGGCCGACCGCCGGCTGGAGGAGTGCGCGAAGCTCGGCCTGAAGCTCGTCGTCGCCCCGGCGGGCACGCCCGCCCGTGGCAGACTGCGGGTGGCAGAGGCCGAGACGTTGCGACAGGCGATCAAGGCGGGGCTCGATGACCGATCCGACCAAGGAGACGAGCGAGCGTAGGGCCGAGCGGCTCGGCGAGCTCGGGTTCACGCGCGCCCCCGCGGAGGACGACCCTCGCCGCGACGAGAACCTGCTCGCGGCGATCGACAAGATCGCGCCCGGCACGCCCATGCGGCAGGCGGTGGACGACGTCATCCGCTCGCACGAGGGCGCCCTCATCGTCGTCGGCGACCCGAACGAGCTCTCCTTCCTCTACTCCGGCGGCATCCGCATCGACGCGCCGTTCCGCCCGCAGCTCCTGTACGAGGTCGCGAAGATGGACGGCGCCATCATCGTCGACACGGCGCTCAAGCGCCTCGCCTGGGTGAACGTGCAGCTGATGCCGGACCCGACGATCCCGTCCGACGAGACGGGGACGCGCCACCGAACCGCCGAGCGCGTGGCCAAGCAGACGGGCGCGCTCGTCATCTCCGTGTCGCAGCAGCGGGAGACGGTGACGATCTTCGTCGGCCCCTCGCGGTACCAGCTCGATCCGGTGCCCGACGTGCTCGCGAAGACGAATCAGGCGCTCGGGACACTGGAGACGTACAAGGCCCGGCTCGAACAGGTGCTGACGCGGCTGACCGCGCTCGAGTTCCAGAACGCGGTCGTGCTCGACGACGTGCTCGTCGTCCTCCAGCGCGCGGAGATGACCGCGCGCATCGCCGACCGGATCCTGCGCGACTGCCTCGAGCTCGGCAGCGAGGGACGGTTGATCCGGCTGCAGCTCGACGAGCTCGTCGGCGACGTCCCGATCGAGCGCGACTCGATCGTGCGCGACTACACCGCCGGCGGAGCCGGTGCCGAGGCGACCGCGGCGCTCGTGCGGCTCGGCGCGTTGAGCTACCGCGAGCTGCTCGAGTTCGACCGCCTCGTCGACCTGCTCGGGTACGACCGCACGGTCAACCCGCTCGACTTCTCGGTCTCCCCGCGCGGCTTTCGCGTGCTCTCGCACATCCCGCGCCTGCCCGAGGCGGTGGTCCACCGGGTCGTCGCCGACTTCGGCTCGCTCGACACCGTCGTCCGCGCCTCCCAGCGCGATCTGGAGGGCGTGGAGGGGGTCGGAGCGGTGCGCGCCCGGGAGATCCGGGCGGGCCTTCGGCGGCTCCAGGAGCACAACCTGGTCGACCGCTATCTTCAGCTCTGAGCGACTGCGAAAAGCGCCTGGAAAGCCCGGAAATGTGGCTTTTCCAGGCTCTTTCTGATACCCTTACGAGTCCTGGGCCGGCGCCCTCCATGCGCCGGCTCTTTTGGCGAAACGCGCATCAGAAAGGGAGGTCGGCTTGTACAAGGTCGGCGACAAGGTCGTGTATCCGCACCACGGTGCCGGGACGGTCGTCAAGAAGGAGTCCCGCGAGGTGCTCGGCCAGAAGCGCGAGTATCTGACCATCAAGATCCTGCACAACGACATGACGGTGCAGGTTCCGTGCGAGAACGCCGACCAGGTAGGGCTGAGGCGCGTCATCGGCGAGAAAGAGGTGGGAGTCGTCCTCAAGGCGCTCACCGGGGGCTCGACCGAGATGCCGAAGAACTGGAACCGCCGCTTCAAGCACAACCGCGACAAGATGAAGACCGGCGACATCCTCGAGCTCGCCGAGGTGGTGCGGAACCTCTCTCTTCGCGACAACGAGAAGGGCCTCTCCACCGGCGAGAAGCAGATGTTCGTGAAGGCGAAGAAGATCCTCGCCTCCGAGCTGATGTACGCGAAGACGATGGACGAGGACGAGTGCGCCGAATGGCTCGAGGAAGTCCTCGCGAACGACGCGCCGAAGAAGAAGACGGCGGCGTCGAAGAAGAAGGCCGTCGCCGCGACGGCCTAGCCGGACGGCGGTGTCGGTCTGGGCGATCCTCGTCGCCGCCGGGCGCGGCGAGAGGCTCGGCCTCGATCAACCGAAAGCGTTCGCGAAGCTCGGCGAGGATCCGCTCCTCGCCGAGCCGCTGCGCCGGCTCGACGACTCGGACTGGGTGGACGCGATCGTGGTGGTCGCCCCGCCGGGCTGGGAGGAGCCCTCGATCCTGCTGGCCGAGGAGCTCGGCTGCGGGAAGGTGAGCGCCTGTGTCCCGGGAGGCGAGACGCGCGCCGACTCGGTTCGCGCGGGGCTCGCCGAGGTTCCCGAGGACGTCCACCCGTTCTTCCAGCGGGAGCTCGCGCAGATCCGCGAGACACTCGACGGCATCGGCGACATCGAGTCGCTCGTCGCCGGCGACTGGCTGCGCCTGAAGCGCCGGGGACTTTCCGACGCGGACATCGCCACGGCGGCGGGCACGATCGAGACTTCGGTGCGGCAAAGGAGGCACGCCTGCGGCGTTCGCCCCTCCTACCGTCGGGTCGACTCGTGCGCGGGCGAAGTAGAGGCAGCCTCGAACTACTACTACTCGACCTGGGGCGAGGTGGACGAGGCGCCGCCGACCGGCGGCAGCCCGCGCGTCGTCATCCTCGGCTCCGGCCCGAACCGGATCGGGCAGGGGATCGAGTTCGACTACTGCTGCGTCCACGCCGTCGCGACGTACCGCGAGCTCGGCTACGAGGCGGTGATGGTCAACTGCAACCCCGAGACCGTCTCGACCGACTACGACACGTCCGACCGGCTCTACTTCGAGCCGCTCGACGAAGAGGCGGTGCTCGCCGTCCTCGAGCGCGAGCAACCCGTCGGCGTCTGCATCCAGTTCGGCGGCCAGACGCCGCTGAAGCTCGCGCGCGCGATCGAGCGGGCCGGCTTCCGCATCCTCGGCACGCCGTTCGACGCGGTCGACCTGGCGGAGGATCGCGAGCGCTTCGGGCGGCTCGCCGCCGAGCTCGGCGTGCGCTGTCCGGAGTGGGGGATGGCTGCAACGCGCGAAGAGGCGGCCGAGGTCGCCGCGCGCATCGGCTACCCGGTGCTCGTGCGTCCGTCGTACGTGCTCGGCGGGCGCTCGATGCGCGTCTGCTACGAGGCCGCCGATCTCCCGGAGATCGACGGCGCCGTCCTGGTGGACCGCTTCCTCGAGAACGCGATCGAGCTCGACGTCGACGCGCTCTCCGACGGCCGCGACACCTACGTCGCCGCAGTGATGGAGCACGTCGAGGAGGCCGGCATCCACTCCGGCGACTCGTCCTGCGTACTCCCAGCGCCGTCCGACTCGGACGAGGTGCGCGAGGCGGTCCGCCGGCTCGGTCGCGCGCTCGGCGTCGTCGGGCTCCTGAACGTCCAGCTCGCGCTGGCAGCCGGCGAGCTCTACGTCCTCGAGGTCAACCCGCGCGCCTCGCGCACCGTGCCCTTCGCCTCGAAGGCGACCGGCGTCAACCTCGTCGACCTCAGCTACCACTGGACCGACGTCGCGGGACGGACTGTCGTGTGGGATGGGCCCCGCACGCCGCTCGGCGCTGACGTCGCGCCCGCGACCGTGCGCCAGCTCACCGTGACGATCGCGACGTTCACGGCGCGAGGCGGGCGTGGCCCGCGTGCACTTGACCGCGACCGAGGCCGGCCCCCGCACGCTCCGCTTCCGCATCGCCGCCCAGCCCGGCGAGCCCATCGCGGAGAACAACCGGCAGGACGTGCCCATCGAGGTCGTGGACCGGCGCGAGAAGATCCTCTACCTCGAGGGCGAGCCGCGTTTCGAGCTGAAGTTCATCCGCCGCGCGGTGGA
>Ga0209807_1000685_pt1 | contig 15608 bp, 11 predicted proteins | sample GraSoiAngelo_154_FD_186168 | JGI IMG/M metagenome (GOLD analysis project Ga0209807, IMG submission 186168) | Grasslands soil microbial communities from the Angelo Coastal Reserve, California, USA - 14_1009_13_20cm (SPAdes) (version 2) | ecosystem: Environmental > Terrestrial > Soil > Grasslands ... | reverse complement strand
GCCTTGCAATTCGTTAATCAGATCCTGGATCGCGAGTTTGACGCGCTCGAGTCGATCCGGCTGGACGTCGTTGGAGAGCATGCTCCGCGACGTATCCACAGCGATTAGCAAATCCAGTCCTTTACGCTTTACGTCCTCGAACGTGTAGCCCCATCGCGGTTGCCCCAGACTCACGATTGCCAGCGAAAGTCCGAACAACTGCAACCCAAATCTCATGATGCGCCGCGGCCGGTTCACTGTGCCTGCCAGCTGCGGCAGCAGGCGGGCCGAAACGAATTGCTGCAGCCGCTCGAGTCCGCGATTCTCCGCGTGGAAAAACAAGGCAACTAGCAGCGGGACGAGCAACAATCCCCAAAGCCATTCTGGTGCGCCGAAGCTCATGGGTTCGTTGAAGGGTTGAAGGGTTGAAGCGTTAAAGCGTTTCCAGCCTGGGCGAGTTCCCGCTTCACGACTTCAACTGTTAAACGCTTCAGCCTCGTTCTCACGGTAACTTCTTCCAGATGGTCTGTGACAACAGCATTTGCGCCAGCAGCACACCGCAGCCGCCCATCAGGCATAACGGAAACAGATCGCGGTATTGCTGATACTTTTTCACGCTCACGGTGGATTTCTCCAGCTTGTCGATGTCGTTAAAAATTTGTTCGAGCGATTGGGTGTCAGTCGCTCGAAAGAATTTGCCGTCGGCGATTTTCGCGACATCCCTCAAACCGGTTTCGTTAAACTCGACGGGCTGATTTTCGTAAAGAATATTGCCTAGCGCATCGGTCAATGGCCCGCGACTGGTGAAGATCGGCGCCGGCGCAATGCCATTGATCCCTGCGCCAATAGCGTAGAAATGAATCTTCAAGGCTTTTACCGCCTCGGCGGCGGTGTTCGGCGGAATTTTGCCGGCGTTATTTTCGCCATCGGTGAGCAATACGAGCACGCGGCTTTTGGATTTCTTATCATTTAACCGATTAGCGGCCGCGGCCATCGCGGATCCAATCGCGGTGCCGTCTTCGACGAGGCCAATCTTTACCCGATCCAAATTCTGCAAAAGCCAATCGTGATCAAGCGTCATCGGGCTCACGACATACGGACGACCGGCAAACGCAATGATGCCGATACGATCGTTCGGCCGGCCCTCGATAAACTTGCGCGTGACTTCGCGAATCGCATCTACGCGCGTCGCTTCCTGGCCGCCGATTGTAAAATCTTTGGTCAACATCGAGCCGGAGACATCCAGCACGAGCATGATGTCGATACCGCTGGCTTCGATTTGCGTGAGGCTTTTGCCGAGTTGAGGACGCGCAAGACCAATCACGAAAAAAGCCAGGGATAAAAGCAGTAGCGTCCGCAGGATTTTACCAGCTCGCGCGGCGCTCTGTTTTCCGATCGCTCGCAGACTGGCCGTAGACGAATACGTGAGCGACGCCGCCGGCCCGCGTTTTCCGCGCAACCACGCAAGCAACGGTATCGCCAGCAATAAGAGTAGCAGCCACGGACGCGCAAACGTTAATGCGCTGTTGCCGGACAACCAATCAAACAGCCGCAAGCTGACCTCCTTTCACAAAACGGATCGCTTCTTCCAATAACAATTCGCTGTCCGACATTGTCGCTTCGTACTTGGCGAACTTAATGAGATCGCAGCGGTTCAAAAAATCTTCGAGCAACGATTTGTCATCAGTGGAAAACGACGGAGCCTTCGCCGCCGCAGTGAGAAACTCTATGGAAGTTTGTCGCGTTGCGGGCAGCCCGTACTGCTGCGTCACGTAACGCCGTAGAATATCGGACACACGGATGCTGAACTGATAAGGGCTCATTTTATCAATTTCGCCTCGAATTTGTTCGAGTTCTCCGAGCGCGATTTCCCGTGGCACTTTTGGTGGCAATTCTGTTTTTCGGCGCTGCACAAACCACCACACAATCAGACCGAGCATTGACAAGACGACAAATGCGATCACGAAAACAAGCCACGACGGAATCAGCGAATAATCCACCGGTGGCGCGATATCATGGAACTCTTCAGCGGCGAACATTATGGTAGCGCAAGCGCCCCCGCTTGCGAACTTCAGCGGATGCGCAAGCGAGGACGCTCGCGCTACCTCACTCCAGCACTCCATTACTTCCATGACTCTTTCACCCCCTCATCGAACTCCCAGCCGGCGTTCGCGTTGTTTGAAAAACGATCGCAATGCCGGCAGGTAGTCTCTGCCGGTTTGCAGCGTGATCGCATCAATATTGTTCCGCCGGAGCGTGCGCGAAAGCTCCGTTTCAAATCCAGTCACAAGGTCTGTAAAGACAGTTCGCGTTCTGCGATCTGCCGTGTTGATTTCGATCTGTTCGCCCGTCTCGGCGTCCTCCAGTGTGATGATGCCGACGTTCGGCAAAGATCTTTCGCGTTCGTCTTGGATCTGAATCGCTACGAAATCGTGCCGGCGTCCGCTTACTGCGAGCGCTTGCGAAAAATCCGGCGCTTGGAAATCCGAGATGAAAAATACAACCGCGCGTCGGGTCACAATTTTGTTCAGGTAATCCAGTGCCAGGCCGGGTTCGGTGCCGCGGCCCTGTGGTTCAAAAAACAGAATCTCGCGAATAATACGCAGTGTGTGCGAACGTCCTTTCTTTGGAGGAATGAAAAGTTCAACTCGATCGGTGAAGAGCAGCAGGCCCACCTTGTCGTTGTTTCTAATTGCGCTGAAGGCCAGCAGGCAGGCCACTTCGGCAGCCAACTCTCGTTTCGATTGTGTCGTGCTGCCAAAATTTCCAGACGCGCTCACGTCCACAACCAGCATGGCGGTCAGCTCGCGTTCTTCGGTGAATTTTTTTACAAATGCAGTACCCATTCGCGCAGTGACATTCCAATCAATCGTACGAATTTCATCGCCCGGCTGATACTCACGCACATCTTCAAAATTCATTCCGCGTCCTTTGAAAACGCTGTGGTAGTCGCCTGCGAACGCGGTTTCCACCAGGCCGCGTGTCTTGATCTCCAGTGCGCGGATTTTCTTTAGAATCTCTGTTGTGGTCTTCGCACGCTCGTCATCCCGAGCGGAGCGAAGCGCGGTCGAGCGGTTGGACGGCATCACGGCACAGGCAGTCCGGCAAAGATTCGCTCGATAATGGTTTCACTGGTGACCGTTTCCGCCTCGGCTTCGTAGCTGACGATGATGCGATGCCGCAGCACGTCGGGGCCGATGCTCTTTACGTCCTGCGGTGTAACGTAACCGCGCCCGTTCAGGAACGCGTGTGCGCGGGCACCCAGAGCAAGATAAATGGTCGCGCGGGGCGAAGCGCCGTACCGAATAAGACCTTCCAGCCGCAGATTGTACGCGGCCGGTTCCCGCGTCGCCCAAACCACGTCCACGATGTAATCTTTCACGCGGTCATCGATGTAAATGTTGTTGACCACGTCGCGCGCGGCGATGATTTGCTTCGGGTCAACGACCGAATCCACGCGCAGGTCCGGCGCTGAGGTCGCCATTAAATCCAGGATGCTTCGTTCCTCGCGCTTTTGCGGATAACCAATGTTCAACTTGAACATGAAACGATCCAGTTGCGCCTCTGGCAGTTGGTACGTGCCTTCCTGTTCGATCGGATTTTGTGTTGCAAGAACGAGGAACGGATCGGGCAGGGGATACGTTTGCGCGCCGATGGTCACCTGCCGTTCCTGCATTGCTTCCAGCAGCGCGCTCTGGACCTTCGCCGGCGCGCGGTTGATTTCGTCGGCCAAAATCAAATTGGAAAAGATCGGCCCAAGCTTGGTCGTGAACTCGCCGGTGCGCGGATTATAGATGAGCGTGCCGATTAAATCTGCCGGCAACAAGTCGGGTGTGAATTGCAACCGTTGGAAGCCCGTTTGAATGGCCGCGGCCATTGTTTTGACGGTCAGCGTTTTGGCCAGACCAGGAACGCCCTCGAGCAGGAGATGACCATTGGCGAGCAGCCCGAGCAAAAGCCTGTCCACTAAATATTTCTGGCCCACGACAACGTGGCCGACCTGCTGACGGAGGGCCGGAATCCATTGGCCCAACTCACGTACCTCTTGCGTAATTTCCTGCGTAGATTTCATACGGTGTGGTGAGACACGCAATAGTCGGAGAATGTTCGATCAAACGTGCTCGCAAGTAGTCCGTACAGAACACTAGTCATTCGAAGCGCCAACGCGATCCCAGTCGCGGATATAACTTCAGCGACAGAACGTGCTAAAAGTTGAACCCGCAATGTTAGCTCTCCACAAACCCCGCAGCCGAGCGATTTTGATCATCGTATTTGTGGCCGTGGTGCCGTCGATCCTGGCGTGGTTGGCGCGGAGCGATCCTGGGATCAATTTTCTATCACGCGATGCACGCGCAGAGTGGATCGTCTTCCCGACAGCTGTTAATTCGCGGGCACGTGGGTCGGCTAGCTTCGATGCAACATTTCGACGTGAGTTCGTTTTGCCAGACCCGCCGCCAACAGCACGTTTGAGCTTTCGTGCAATGCGACGCGCCAACATAAAAATCAACGGCGCTCCCATCTTGTCTCAGTCGACCCGCAACTGGAAGGAAATTGCGAGCGTCGATCTCGCCCAGCAATTGCGTGCTGGCACGAATGTGATCGAGGCGCGTGTGTTCAATCACAATGGACCACCTGCGCTCTGGCTGAATTTGGCTACTGACCAGCTGAACTTGCGCACTGATCAAAGTTGGGAAGTCTCATACGCCGGTTCTTCATGGCGTCCAGCGGCGCTGGCCACCGCAGCTAAAACTCCCGGGCCTGGTAACTTGCTTGCCGGGAATCAACACACATTTGGTGCAGTTAAAAAAAATTGGCCACTCTGGATAATTCTTTTTGCAATCGCTTCTGTAGTAACCTTGCTGTGGAACATCGCCTCTAAGCAGTCCACAGCGCGATGGCGCGAGCGAATCCTGCTGCTTGTTCTCGCCGGCCTCTGGTTGGCGTTATGCTGGAATAATGCACGCCTATTGCCATTCCACGCAGGCTTCGATGCGCCAGAACATCTCGAGTACATCACTTACATCCAGGAACATCGAGCGTTTCCGTTGCCGACAGACGGCTTGGAAATGTATCAGCCGCCGCTCTATTACTTTATCGGCGCGGCAGCTCTTTCAGCATGCAAGCTGTCGATCAACGATCCCCAGTCGGTAGTCGTCTTGCGTTTGCTGGGAGTATTTTTAGGCATCGCACAATTCGTTTTGGTCTTTTTGAGTTTGCGCCTCCTGCTCCCGGTGCGAGCGGCGTTCATCGGACTTTTACTGGCGGCGTTTCTGCCGATGCATTTGTATCTGGCGCAGTACGTGACGAACGAAATGCTGGCGGCGACTCTGGCCACAGCGGCGCTCTATCTCTGCTTGCGTCTGCTGAAGAGCGGGGCACCTCGCGCATCGCAGTTTGCTTGGCTTGGAGTAGCCCTTGGCGCGACGATCCTGACGAAGGTGACCGGTATTTTGCTGCTGCCAATCGTCATTGCTGCGCTCGCCGGCAGGCTCCGTGGCGCACGAGCGTCGACGGCGATCGCGGTGCGTAATCTCGGGCTGTTGGTTGCGATGTGTTTCGTTGTGTGCGGATGGCAGTATGCGCGCATCTGGATCAGATTTGGCACCCCGCTGGTTGGCAATTGGGACGTGATCAGTGGTTTCTCATGGTGGCAGGACCCCGGTTATCACACTGCAGTTGATTATCTTCGTTTTGGCCGATCGTTGATCCATCCGCTCTTCAGCGGTTTCGCCGGATTTGCCGATGGGATCTACTCGACCTTATGGGGCGATGCGTTGTGCGGTGGCGCATCAAGTTTGACTGTTGCGTGGAACCACCAACCATTGCTCGCCGGTTATTTGTGGGCCCTGATTCCCACGGCGCTGATCGTCATAGGCGCGGTCGTCGCGATCGTTCAATTTGTTCAAAAACCCTCGAGTGAATTGTTCTTATTAATTGGTTTCTCCGCCCTGCTGATGCTCGGCTTGATCTTTATGACCCTAAAAATTCCCTCCTATGCGCAAGCGAAAGCGTTTTACGCATTGTCGGCCATCATGCCGCTTTGTTTCTTTGGCGCGCTCGGTTGGGAAACGTTGACACACGGCAGTGAGCGTCTGCGATTCGTTGTTGGCACGCTCGTCCTAGTTTGGGTACTGAATAGTTTCGCTACTTACTGGATTACTCCGTCGGCCGCACAATACCTGTATGCTGCAAAAGCTTTGGCTACCCATGACCAGATCGACCGGGCAAGTGCTGAAGCAGCGAGGGCAGTACAAGTCGATCCCTTGAATGCGACCGCACGAGGTTCGCACGCGTTAAGCTTGAGCGAACTCGGCAATGACGCGGAAGCCGTGAAGGAAGCAGAGCGCGCGATTGAGTTAAGTCCGAATGATTCCGAGACTCATTTAGACCTTGCCATTTCGATAAAAAGGAGCAACCCAGCACGCGCTAACGCGGAAGCTCGCCGCGCAATCGAGCTGGGGCCCGAAAATTCTTCGGCCTACCAATTCCTGATGACTTGCCTTTTAGAAGAGCACGGCTTCACCGAAGGGGCCGCAGTCGGGCGAGAATGGCTGACTGTGTCTCCCTATGATGTGGCTGCTCATTCCACTCTAGCTATGGCCGTGGCGAAGAACGGTGACCTGTCTGCAGCCGCGCGACAACTCGGTTATGTGATGATGCTGCGGCCGAACGCAGAAGAAGCGCTTGCTCAACTGCACCAGATAGTGTTGTCGCTGGCGAAAGCGCCTGATGGATTGCCACGACTCCGCGATATCGCAACGAACGCGCCAGATTCACCACGAATGCTCGACGAACTTGCGTGGTTGCTTGCGACCTATCCCGATTCGAACTCGCGGGACGGTGCCGAGGCAGTTCGTCTTGCCGAGCGTGCCTGCGGGCTTACCGACCGGCGCGTTCCGGCTCTTCTCGCCACGCTGGCTGCGGCTTACGCTGAAACTGCAGATTTTTCGCGTGCCGTCGCTGCCGGGGAAGAAGCGCTGAGGAAAGCGCAGGCCATTGGCGATACTGACAGCGTGAAACTGAGCGAAAACATTCTGATGGCGGTTCGCGCAGATCTTCCATATCGCCACCAGCCGGAGGAGTAGCGGATCTCTCTCGCTTGCAAAATTAGCGTCGGCTAACGTTCCTGGCGCGGGCACGCAGGGTTAAAATGATCGGCAGCCCGGGATATGGTTCTGCTTCGCGGATGCGAGCCTCGAGATAACGGCGATATGATTCGGTTATCAATGGAGGGTCATTCACAAACAGAACGAATTCAGGCGGTGCGACATCGCCTCGAGATTTTTCGGAGCCGGACCCCTTTCCAACCGATGCTTGAACCGGGTGAAGACCGCTGTTCGTTGCTTGGGTCGCGTAAAACAGCTTGAGCCGACGCCCTTTGACCAACGGCGGTGGATTCGCTTCAAAAGCGTGGCGTAGTAAGCGATTGAGAACTCCTGTGCCGATGCGCTTCCGCGCCGCGCGTTGGACTTTTTGGATCAACGCAAACAGTCGATCGACGTTTTCGCCAGTCGATGCAGATGTGATTAACACCGGCACGTAATCGAGGAAGAAAAGCCTCGAGCGCGCTTCCTCGATCAGTTCTCTGCCCCGCTGTTTTTCGCTGCGCCTTGGCTTGACCAAGTCCCATTTGTTCAAAACGGCGATGGCTGGTTTTCGGGCCTCTTGGATTAGTCCGGCAATCCGTTTGTCTTGGGCCGTCACGCCCATAATGAGATCGATAATGAGAACGCAAAGATCCGCCCGGCGAATGCTCCGTTCGGCGCGCATCACGCTGAAAACCTCAGCCGAGCTAGAAACTTTTCCACGACGGCGGATTCCGGCGGTGTCGATGAAAACGAACCTCACGTCGTCACGCTCGTAAACAATGTCGATGGCGTCGCGTGTTGTGCCGGGCAACTGGCTTACAATCGCGCGTTCGCTGCGCACGATGGCGTTGATGAGCGAAGATTTGCCAACGTTGGGCCGACCGACGATCGCGATCGCGGTCGGACCTTCCTCAAGGAGCGGCGACTTTCGAGCCCCCGATTGCGACGCTTTCGGTACTAAGGAGCGTTGGGTCAGTGCTCTATCGATCGTCTCAACGAGTCGCGTGATCCCGCGATTGTGTTCTGCGCTGACAGAGACTACTTTTTCAAAGCCTAACGAGTCGAACTCTGCGGCCAGCGGGTCGTGCTTCTCATTGTCTATTTTGTTTATCACCAGCACGACGGGTTTCTGCCTTTTGCGCAACATTCGCGCCAGTTCCCCGTCGATTGGCGACAATCCTTCTCTTGCGTCGACAACGAAAAGGAGAAGATCGCTCTCCCGTAGCGCGTTTTCGGCTGCGCGCTCTACCTGCTGCGTCAGTTCGGATTCACCTGCGCCAAAAATCCCGCCGGTGTCCCACAAGGTGAACGGGCGCTCGCCGCGAGTGCAGGTTGCTGAAAGGCGGTCGCGAGTGATCCCCGGCCGATCATGAACAATCGCAATCTTTCGGCCGACAAGACGATTGAACAATGCGGACTTGCCTACGTTCGGCCGTCCGAAAATGGCTACGTTGGGCAGCGTGTTGGTCTCATTCACCAAAGCAGCACGGATCTAAGGTTTTGTGGGATGCGCGTGGCCTTCTGCCTGCAACTGACGCACCCCGTCTGTGACGTAAACGATTCCTGAAACCAATGTAAACGCGCCGGCTGCAAGTACAACGTAGAGCAGGGGAATGATATGCAGTTGCAGCATCACCCATCCGATGGCGAGCATCTGTAGAACAGTCGCGATCTTTCCCGTCCAGTGTGGCTTTACCTGCACTTTTCCATTGAGCAAATACAGGACAAGGGTCCCGACAAGAAGAATAGCGTCGCGCGAAATTACCAGTACGGGGAACCAGGCGGGGAATTTTCCGCTCTGCGATTCAACCTCGCTCCAGTTCGTTAGGCTTAACGTGATGATGCCGCTCAGCAACAAGCCCTTGTCAGCGATGGGGTCCAGAATAATTCCGAGTTTGCTGCGCTGGTGGTAGCGGCGCGCGACGTAACCGTCGAGTCCGTCGCTTACCGCAGCGAGAATAAAAATTGCGATCGCTGCGAACCGTTGCCATTCAAGCGGCTGGCCGCGTTTAACGCTTTCGCCATAGTAAATCGCCATTGTGACGAAAGCTGGGATCATTAGGATCCTGACAATAGTGATTTTGTTGGCGGTCGTCATAAGGCGCGGGCACGGAAAATTGTAGGGCCATTTTATAAAACGCCAATGTCAGATTGGCGTCTCAGATGCACTCGGGAATAGTTCAACGCGAGAGCGTGCGTGCGTTTTCAGCTGGGATTTCGAACCCCTCGATTTGCTTTTTGATCTCGTTTGCGAACGCGGCAGCGCCGGCGCCGTTTACAACCCGGTGATCAAACGTCAACGAGAGTGTGATGACTTCGGCGCTTTCGTTTTTGTTTTTATTTGAAAGCAATTCGCGATGCGCGGTGCCGACGAACAGCGTGCCGACTGATGGGGGCACAACAATCGGCGCGCCGGCTTTTACTCCAAATGCGCCAAGACTCGTGATCACGACCGGCGCGTTCATGGCGTCAACACGACCGCTTCGTGTCGCTGCGACGGTCTCGTTGTAGATACTGAGGAACTCCGGCCAGGTCTTTTGATTTGCATTTGTGAGCACGGCTGTTGCCAGACGGTCGCCTTCCAGCGCGACGGCAATGCCCAGATCAAAATCGTCAGTCTGCACGATCCGATCGTCTTCAAGAATTAATCGACGAAACGGCGCATGCTTTTCCATCGCGCGCACGACAGCCCACGCAATCATCACGGAAGGGGAAGGAGCCTCCTCGCGGCCTGTCTCTTTCACCGCCTCACGCACTTCCTGAATTGCGTCCCAGCGTGCATCGATCTGGAGATTGGCAGGAATGACGCGATTTAGTTTGCGCGTGATAGTCGGCGAAAGCGCGGGCTCGATTGCTGTAGCCGGGGTCGGTGACCCCGGTCTTCTCATAGCGGTTCCAGTTGCTGCACGGCCGCGGTCAGCGCCCGCGGCTACAGAAGCAGCCGCCGATTCTCTTGCGGTTGCTTCGACCGGTTCCGCAAATGCCGGCTCGCTGGTAACAATCGTGCCCAATTCCTGGCCGATCTCGACCGTGTCGCCGACGTTCGTTTTCCATTCACCCATCACGCCGGTAAACGAGGATTGAATTGGATAAACAGCTTTGTCAGTTTCAACTTCGCACAATTCATCGTCGAGCTGTATGGGTTCTCCCGGTTTTTTGAGAAGCGAAACAATTTTCGCGCTGCGAATTCCTTCGCCCATCACAGGAACGGTGATGCTTTTCACCTGTTGTTCTCCGCTTTGCGCTGTAGCCGGGGGCGCTGATTCCGGCTGGCTAAACTCTGGTACCTGAGGCGAACGGGCGCGGTCAACGCCCGCGTCTACAGCTACGCGCTCCTGCTTCGTTGAAAGGGAGCGCCTGATCGCGCCGACGATCCGCCCCACATCAGGCAACGCCGCATATTCGTAGATCGGATTGTAACCAATCACTACATTGGGTTTGCTGACCAGAATGGGTGGGCTGAGCAATTCGTTCCAAAGCTCGGGCCTGCCGGTCACATGAGAGATAATCATCTGACCCACGCTGCAATTTTCGCTGTCTTCCTGGGCAACAACGAGCCGGCGCGTTTTGCGCACGGATTCTTCAATCGCAGCGCTATCCCACGGCACGATTGAGCGAAGGTCGATCAGTTCGACGCTGATCTCGTTGTCAATTTTGTCGAGCGCTTCCAACGATTTCTCAATTGTGTTGCCCCAAGCGACCAGCGTGACATCGGATCCTTCGCGAACCATGCGCGCTTTACCGAGTGAGACGGCACGGATTGGGAGCGTGTATTCGTACTCGGCCCAAAGCAGATGTTTTGGAACCAGAAAAATCACCGGGTCCTCTCCATGCATCGATGTCCAGAGCAATCCGGCAGCGTCGGCAGGCGTGCTTGGAATCACGACGTTTAGACCGGGATAATGCGCGAGCGCCGATTCATTTGCCTGGCTATGCCACAAACTGCCGCCGGGCAGATACGCACCGTACGGCGCATAAATGACTGCTGGGCATTTCCAATTGCCAAACGATCGCCAGCGCAGCGTCGAGATGTTGGTCACAAGCTGATTAAAGCCAGGATAGATAAAATCAATGAATTGCAGCTCGAACACAGGGCGCTTTCCATAAGCGGCCAGTCCGCAGGCCACGCCGAGAATTGTCGATTCGGCCAGCGGTGAATTGAAAACTTGCTTTGGGAATTCAGATGAAAGCTTCTGCGTCAGGCGGAACACACCGCCTTTTGGATCTTCGATATCCTCACCGAAAAGAACTCGTCGCGGATCTTCCTCGAGGCCAGCACGCAAAGCTTTGTTTACCGTGTCGCCGATGCGGTATTTGCCGGCAGGAAGGATCTCCTTCTCAACTTTCGGCGGCGGTTTTGTGACGTTCGCAAGAAGCTCGTTAGGCGACGGGTCCTCGGCTTTTTCCGCATCGGCATATTCGCGCCGGACGCGTTCCTTAATCGTCTTATCCAGCTCCGCATAATCTTCTCGTGTGATTAGGCTTTCTTTGATGCATCGGTCCTTCCAACAAGTTAAGGGATCGCACTTTCCCAAGTCCCGGAGTTCCTCGGCATTACGATAAAGCTTTTGGTCGTCCGAACTGGTGTGGCTCGACAGGCGTTCCATCTTAATCCAGAAAAAGAACGGCCCGGCGCCGGCGCGAATTTTCTCAAACGCTTCGGCCGTCGCGTCATAAACCTGCTGGACGTCTTGTCCTTCAACGTAACGCCAGTTGTCCTGCGCGAGAATGTCTAACGCCAGCGGGTTCGTTTTGCGCGTAGGCATGCTGATGCCATAGGCGTTGTCTTCGACTAGAAAGAGCACCGGAAGTTTTTTCTCTTTCGCGAAACAGATTGCCTCAAAAAAATCACCCTGGCGCGTCGCGGCGTCACCGACCGTCGTGACAACAAGATTGTTCTTTCCATCAAGCTTAAGCCCCCAGGCGATGCCGCACGCAGGAAGAAGTTGTGAACCAGTCGGCGTGGGCACACTCCAAATGTGCAGGTCTGCATTGCTGTAATGGGAAGGCATTTGCCGCCCGCCGCTGCCGGTGTTGCGTTTGGCAAAATATTCCAGGCCGAGTTGACGCGTGGTCATGCCGCGCCCAAGCACGAGCCCACGGTCGCGATAATACGGAACGACATAGTCATCGGGCTCCATCTGAATCGAGACCGCCGCTAGCGCTTCGTGGCCCATCCCGGAGACGTGAAAATGTCCCTTGCCTTGACGAATCAAATTCTGTTCGCGCAAATCCGCGTGTCGGCTCTCCAGAATAATCCTTAAGAGCCGCAGCTTATCGTCTTTGCTAAGGGCAGGCATACGGTTGATTTTACATCTCGCTTCTCGATCGACAATCACGCGGACTTGCCTCGCATAAGAAAAGTTGATGCATTCGACAATAACAAAATCACAGCGGAGCGCTGGAGTCATTGAATCTTACCGCGAATTTCTCCCGGTCTCGCCCGAGACGCCGATCATTTCGCTGGGCGAGGGGAACACGCCATTAACTTATTCTCCGCGATTGAGCGAACGTATCGGTCGGGGTTGCGAAATCTTCATCAAGAACGAAGGAGCAAATCCGACCGGGTCGTTTAAGGACCGTGGCATGACAGTTGCCGTCTCGAGAGCAATGGAGCGCGGCACAAAAGCGGTCATTTGCGCTTCCACCGGGAACACCTCAGCTTCAGCCGCAGCGTACGCTGCGCGTGCGGGAATCTTGTGCGTGGTAATTTTGCCTGCAGGGAAAATCGCGACCGGAAAACTGCTTCAAGCTTTTGTCTGCGGAGCCAAAATCGTCGCGATTAATGGCAATTTCGATGCCGCGTTAGGAATCGTACGCGAACTCGGCGAGAGCGGCGATTTCACTATCGTCAATTCCGTTAACCCAGACCGGATCTCCGGACAGAAGACCGCCGCATTTGAAATTATCGATGAACTGGGCGATGCGCCCGATTTTCATTTGCTGCCGGTAGGCAACGCCGGAAATATCACCGCATATTGGGCGGGCTACTGCGAATACCGGGCACACGGAAAATCGACAAAGTCGACTGCAATGATTGGCTTTCAAGCAGATGGAGCGGCGCCGATTTTTCACGACCGCAGAATCGATAAACCCGAAACCATTGCCTCGGCGATTCGAATTGGAAATCCAGCAAGCTGGAAACAGGCGCGCGTGGCCATCGCTGAATCGAGAGGCGCATTCGACGTGGTGAGCGACGAAGAAATTCTGGCGGCGCAGAATTGGCTGGCACAGCGCGAAGGAATTTTTGTTGAGCCGGCCAGCGCTGCACCGATCGCCGGGCTTTTCAAGTGCTGCGATTCATCCGGCGCGGCATATTCGTTTCGGGAAATTCCAGAAGCCAGCCGGATTGTCTGCACAGTGACTGGACACGGCTTGAAAGACCCGGACGTGATTATCCGGCGAATGAAAGAATTAAAGCCGGTGGCCGCCACGATAATGGATGTGCGACGCGCCATTGAGCTGTAGCGCCCACCTGTCTTGTCGGGCGAAGTCGAGATATCCCGCGAACTTGGCTGTGAGTTGGGCCACGGGATTGAAAGCCTGCCTCGGCCCGAAAGCGTTCGGGGGCTGCGTTGCAGCCTCGACTCCTCTCGGAATGACAGTTATGACATGTGGTTTAACCTGCATCTGAACATGCGCCTGGTTGTTCAAAAATATGGCGGTACTTCCGTTGGAACAGCGGACCGAATTTGTCATGTGGCGCAGCGGATCCTTGAGACGCACCGCCAAGGGTGCCGGGTAGTAGCGGTAGTCTCCGCGATGGCCGGAGTCACCGATGAATTCCTTCGGCTCGCGCACGCCGTCGCGCCGCAGCCGCCGAAGCGCGAGCTCGACAATCTGCTTGCAACCGGCGAGCAGGCCGCCGCGGCCCTAACCGCCATGGCCGTGAACGCGCTTGGTGGAACGGCAATTTCCCTCACCGGTTCGCAAGCGGGAATCTTAACGGATCGCAATCACACGCGTGCCCGCATCGCGAACGTGAGTCCAAAGCAAATTCATGAACTGCTTGCTGACGATTACATTGTCATCGTTGCCGGGTTTCAGGGCCAGACCCCGGAAGGAGAAACAACCACGCTTGGCCGTGGCGGCTCCGACCTGACCGCCATTGCCCTTGCGGGGGCGTTGAATGCCGATGTCTGCCAGATTTTCACAGACGTCGACGGCGTTTTTACCTGTGATCCTCGAATTGTGAAAGAAGCAGAAAAACTCGACGAAGTTGCTTATGATGAATTACTTGAGATGGCCGGAAGCGGCGCAAGAGTAATGCAGTCGCGTGCCGTGGAATTCGCCAAGAAATTCGGCGTTGAATTCGAGGTCCGATCGACTTTTAAGCCAGATACCGGGACTGTCACAAGGGAAGAAACCCCGAGCATGGAAGACATCCTGGTGCGCGGCATCAGTATCGACCGACATCAGGCGAAGCTCAGCATCGCCGGCGTGCGTGATAAGCCGGGAATTGCTGCCCGGATCTTCTCCGATATCGGCGCAGCGCACATCATTGTTGATATGATTGTGCAAAATGCGTCGATCGACGGGACAACAGACATTTCGTTCACAATTCACGAGGACGAGCTGGAAAACGCCCGCACAATCTTGATGCCGGTGTTGGGCGAGCTGGGCGCAAAGCGGCTAAATACTGCGAGCGGCGTAGCAAAGTTGAGCGTCGTAGGCATCGGAATGCGATCGCATTCGGGCGTCGCGGCGCGAATGTTCGAATGTCTGGGACGCGCCGGTATTAACATCCAGATGGTCTCTACGTCAGAGATCAAGATCGCGGTGATTATCGACGAAAATGAAGCGGAACGCGCTGCGCGCTTGATTCACTCCGAATTCGGCCTCGGGCGATTATTACCAGTCGCAGCGGCGACGCAGTCGCTGGCCTGATTGGTTACGGATTACGCACCGGATCGACGTAAAACGCCTGGGTGCCTTCGAGCTGCATTTTGTAGCCAAAAACCCCGTGAATGACGACGGCTGCCGGATGATCCGTGTTTTTGGGCCGGAACCGGTCGTCAGCGTTTGCCTGTTTCCATACGGTGCCGTCTTCCAGGCGAATAATCGTCCTGCCCGTCAACCCGTTAAACGTGCCGTCCACGCGGCTCACGAGCACATCGAGCTTGGTTCGTGAAGCGCGCGCCGTGGCTTTCTTTTCGGCCGCTTGTTCGGTGACCTGCCGGTAACCTTGGAGCCAGGCATTCAGCTTGGTCAACTCGTCCGGGGTGAGCTTGTTCAAACCGGCGGCTTTAAACTCGTCCGGGGTCATTATCTGCTGGATATCCTCGGACATTTTTTCTCGCGCCGCGGGCGCGGAATGCACGCAGCTCAAACTCACGCAAACGCCTAGAACCAAGCAGTGGGTTAAAAAATTCCGCGGAGTATTCATTGGACCTCGCGATGCTAGCCATCAGCGAGACGGCGTCAAGAGAGGGGAAATTCGGTCGCTACACCGATGGGTCGGTTTCTGCAAAGGAGCATCACTAATTTCCTCAACAACATCAGACAATATATGTCATATAAAATCGGTGGGTGTTGGGTCAG
>Ga0209807_1000684_pt1 | contig 15612 bp, 18 predicted proteins | sample GraSoiAngelo_154_FD_186168 | JGI IMG/M metagenome (GOLD analysis project Ga0209807, IMG submission 186168) | Grasslands soil microbial communities from the Angelo Coastal Reserve, California, USA - 14_1009_13_20cm (SPAdes) (version 2) | ecosystem: Environmental > Terrestrial > Soil > Grasslands ... | reverse complement strand
TGCACCGCGGCGGGAATGTCGCGCAGCGGCGTGCCCAGGCCGGGAACCGGCCTGATGCCGATCACCTCGACGGTGGGCAGTTCGGTCGCGGTCGCCGGGTTGGCCGCGGTCTGGGCGTGCGCTGCAGCCAAAAAAAAAGACCCATGACGAGAATCAGGTGAGGCAGCATGCGTTGGAAGACGCCGTCGCGGTTCACGAGCAGATGCTTCAACGCCGCCGCGATGTGGATGGCGACGAGCACGGTGATCAGGCACGCGAGACCGAAGTGCACCGCGCTGCACAGCTCCTTCAACGCCGGCGCATCCCACCCCCAGTACGGCAGCACGAGCCCGAAGTACTTGATCGGATAGGGGGTGAAGGACGATCCGAGGTAGCCGACGAGGGGCTGCGCTATGAGGGCGGCGTAAAGCAGGAAGTGGCTGGCACGGGCGGCGCGGGCCTGCCAGCGCGGCATCGACTCGGGCAGCGGCGGCGGCGGATGACCGATGCGCCACGCAAGGCGAAAAAGCACCAGCAGCCCGATCGTCAGGCCGATCGATTTGTGCACGTTGAACCATCCGGCGCGCAGGCCGGGCGGGCTCTTCGGCAGATCCAGCATCCACCAGCCGAGCGAGATCTGGCACAGCACCAGCGCCGCGACGACCCAGTGCAGCGTGATCGCCAGCCTGTCGTAGCGTTCAGGCATTTTCAGGAAGCATTCTTGCGAAGCAATTCGAGCGTGCCGCGATGGCCGCCTTCCGCCGCCATGTCGGCGGCGGTCTTGCCGCGGTTGTCGTGCGCCGAGACGTCGGCGCCGCGCTCGAGCAGCAGCTTCACGGCAGCCTCGCGCCCATAGGCTGCGGCCCACATCAGCGCGGTAAGATCGTTGTCGTAGCGCTGGTTGACGTCCACGCCGCGCTCGAGCAGCAGGCCGAGCACTTCCGCGTGGCCGTTCCCGGCCGCGTAGACCACCGCGGTCTTCTTGGCCCGGTCGACGCTTGCCAGCGCGGCGCCCCGCGCAAGCAGCGCTCTGGTCAGCTCGACGTTTCCCTCGAACGCCGCCGCCATGAGCGCCGATACGCCAGACAGATTCCTCTGATTGACGTCGGCGCCGCGCTCGAGGGCGAGCAGCGCCATCGGCGTGTAGCTGTTCTTTGCCGCGATGAGGAGCGGGCTGTCGCCGAGGCGGTTGCGTGAATTGACCGCCGCGCCCCGCTCGAGCAGCGCCCGGACGCCGTCCGTGTCGCCGCGCCGCGCCGCAGCAAGCAGATCGGAATTGAGGTTTATCGATTGTGAATGGGCTGCCGCCGCGATGAATGCGCACGCGACGGCCATCAGGCGAACCAATTTCCCTCCTGCCTTGCAACCGGCACCCGCCAAGCCTAGACTAATTGCGCGGTTTTCACCAAGGGGAGGCCTTCGTGACCAAGCACATCGCGCTTGCCAGCAGCGTTCTATTGATCTTCGCCGCGGCGCCCTCGCCCGCGCAGGTGGCGACGATAATCGATGTCTCGCAGGACCAGCTGACCAAGGCGGACAGCGACTCGCGCAACTGGCTTCACACGCAGGGCAACTACGCGCAGACGCGCTACTACCCCGGCGCGCAGATCAATACCCAGAACGTAGGCAAGCTGCGCCCGGCGTTCGTGTTCCAGACCGAGGTGAACGAGTCGATGGAGACCGCACCGATCGTGGTCGACGGCGTCATGTATCTCACCACCTCGTACAACCATGTCTACGCGGCCGACGCCGCCACCGGGAAAGAGCTCTGGCACTACAAGCACCGGATGGGGCCGGTGACGACATTCTGCTGCGGCCCGAACAACCGGGGCGTGGCGATTTCCGGCGGCAAGCTGTTCATGGGCACGCTCGACGCCAAGCTGATCGCGCTCGACGCGCTCACCGGCAAGCCGGTCTGGGAAAAACAGGTCGCCGACCCCGAGAAGGGCTACAGCGAAACGATGGCCCCGACTGTGGTCGAGGGCAAGGTCCTGATCGGCACTAATGGCGGCGAGTACGGCATCCGCGGCTTCCTGAAGGCATTCGACGCGGATTCAGGCGATTTGCTGTGGACGTTCTACACCATCCCCGACAAGGGGCACGAGGGCGTCTGGGCCGAAAAGGACGCGACCGGCCGCCACATGCACCGCGATATCGCGAAGGAAAAGGCGGCGCTGTCGCAGCAGGGCGGCGACTTCTATCAGACGCTCGGCGGCGGCGTCTGGATGAATCCCGCGATCGACTTGAAGGCGCGCACCGCGTGGTTCGTGGTCGGCAACCCCTCGCCCGACCTCTACGGCGACGAGCGGCCCGGCGACAATCTCTATACCGACTCGCTGGTCGCGGTCGACCTCGACCAGGGCACTTACAAGTGCCACTTCCAGTACATCGCCCACGACGTGTGGGACCTCGACGCGGTCAGCCCGCCGATCCTGGTGGACGTCAAGGACAAGAGCGGCAGCATGGTTCCCGGAGTGCTCCACGGCGGCAAGACCGGCCATGTCTACGTGCACAACCGCAAGGACTGCTCGCTGATCCGCTTCTCACAGACGATGATCCCGCAGGAGAACATGTGGGTGCTGCCGACGCCGGAGGGCGCACGCATGCTGCCGGGCGCAAACGGCGGCGTCGAGTGGTCGCCGATGGCCTGGGAGCCGAAGCACCGGCTCGCCATCGCGCTCAACCTGCACCAGCCGATGACCTATCACGTCGAGGCGGCGAAATATCCCGGCGGCTCGAAGCTGTGGCTCGGCGGCGCGTTCAAGGTCATCGCCACCGAGAAGCAGTGGGGCCGCGTCTCTGCCGTCAACGTCGACACCGGCAAGGTGGCCTGGAAGCACGATACCGAGCAGCCGCTGATCGGCGGCGGCCTGACCACCGCGGGCGGGCTGTTCTTCTTCGGCGAGGGCGACGGCAGCTTCAACGCGCTCGACTCGGCGACCGGCAAGAAGCTGTGGAGCTTCAACTGCGGCGCCGGCGCCAACGCGCAGCCGGTCTCCTACATGGTCCGCGGCAAGCAATATGTCGCCATGGGCTGCGGCGGCAACACGCAGATCGACTTCAAGCGCGGCAACAGCGTGGTTGTCTACTCATTAACCAACTGATCCAACCTCTCGCTCGTAAAGGCCGCCTAAGGGCGGCCTTTTTCTTTGCGCTGACTGTCCTCCCGGCAGTAGTGACCGGCCAAGATATCGAGGCCGGGCGCAAGAAGGCCGAGGCCTGCAGCGCCTGCCACGGTCCCGACGGCAACTCGGTGGTGCCGCTGTTTCCGATCCTGGCGGGACAGACCTCGCGCTACCTCTACCTGGAGCTGCGCGACTTCAAGGAGGCACGCCGCGCGGACCCGCAGATGTCGCCCATGGCTGCAGCGCTGACGCGAGAAGAGATGTTCGATCTCGCGGCGTTCTTCGCCGCCCAGAAGCCGCGCCCCACCGGGTTCAAGCCCGACGAAGCCCGCGCCGCGCGCGGCAAGGCCAAGGCGGACGAGACGCTATGCACCATGTGCCACCTGGGCGGCTTCGCCGGCCAGAACGAGATCCCGCGCGTCGCCGGGCAGCACTACGAGTACATCGTCAAGCAGCTCAGGGACTTCAAGGGTCGCGTGCGGACCAACGACGCGGGCAGCATGACCAGCGTGGCGCGCACGCTGAGCGACCAGGACATCGAGGATCTCGGGCACTACCTCGCTTCGCTTCAATAACATTGTTTGACAGAGCTGGCATGGCTGCCCCGCCGCCCTTGTAAAAGTGTTTCAACCCGCTTTCCTCCAGGGCGCAGAGCAGCGATCATTCGGTCCGCGGATCAGGGCAGTTTCACTCGTGGAGACGGACATGCAACCAGCAGAGCGGATCTACCGGCGCACCCGCGCCGGCCAGCAGGCATCCTTGAGCCAGAGCGCTGACGTTCCAGCTGAACACCGGCGGGTGCTTGAACTAGTCGGCACCGGGACGCACGTCGCCGTGATCCGCGCCGGTCTGCGCAACCATCCCTACGAACATATCCTGGAGTGGCTTTCCAAGCTTGAGCAGGTCGGCTTGCTCGAATCGGTAGAGCAGCCCGGCGCGGACGATCTGGATTTCAGCGGCAACTTCAACCGGGCGGCACTGGCTGCCGCGCACAATGCGCGCGGCTGAGAACGGTCAAGTAGTCGGCGCTTATGCCGTCGATCCAAAGGCGGCTGATGAAGTCATGAGAGCCTGGCGTACCTACAGCCGGGACCTCGGGCAAACCTGCGGCGGCGCCAGCTCATTACGTCAAAGACTAGCCGCCCGCATCATCGCCCTCACGTCATCGCTTTGGCGCTGACCTCTCGTTAGCGCCCAACCCGCTTCGGCGGGTTTTTTTTTGATCCTGGTGCCCAGGGCCGGACTCGAACCGGCACGACCGGTTAGGGTCGGGGGATTTTAAGTCCCCTGTGTCTACCAGTTTCACCACCCGGGCCGCCTGGGATTCTAATTGATGCTTTTCCGCGCCGGAGTTTTCGGCTGCGAGGCGGAACGCTTGCACTCGCTCGCCACCGCCTCGCGGATGATCTCCGCCAGCCGCAGCGTGGCGGGGCCGGCGTGCTCCCGGTCCGCGAAGATCAGGTAGAGCTCGGCGAAGCGTTCGCCGCCCTCGCGCATGGGAAGCGGCTTCAGCATGCCGGCCGCCAGCTCCTGCCGGATTTTTTCTTCCGGCAGCCATGCAAATCCATAGCCCGAGCGCGCCGCCTCGATCGAGGTGGCGAGATGGCTGAACGTCCAGCGCTGCGTCGTCTCCATCGAGGGGGCGCTGGCGCGCTCGGGGCTCGACTCGCGCACCACCAGGTGCCGATAAGGCCGCAGGTCGCGCAGCGAGAGCTTGCGGGCGAGCTGGTGCAGAGGATGCTCGGGATGCGCGGCGAGGACGAAGCGCAGCCGCATCAGCGGCTCGCCGAGGAAGCCGGGCGGAACGCTCCCGAAAATGGCGAGGTCGGCCTGGCCCTGCGCGAGGGCATCGGTGCGGTGCCCGAGCACCGCTTCGATCAGCTCGATGCGCGTGTGCGGGCTCTCCTTGCCCAGGCGATCGAGGCAGGCGAGCAGCAGCCAGGTCGGGAAGATCACCTCGACCGCGAGGCGCACTTCCGCCTCCCAGCCGGCCGACAGCCTTTGCGCCGACTGCTCGAGAGCGGCGGCCTCGTCGAGGAGGTAGCGCGCTCGCCGGTACAGCAGCTCGCCGGTAGGCGTGAGCTCGGCCCTGCGGCCGGCGATCTTGAACGCCTTCACGCCGAGCTGGGACTCGAGCTGCTGCACCCGGTAGGTCACCGACGATTGGCTCTTGTGGAGGGCTGCCGCGGCCTTGGCATAGCCGCCCTTCTCGACGACCGTGACCAGGGCGCGCCATTGGTCGAGGGGGATGCGTGGTTCCGGCATCTATCTAATCATTGGATTGAACTGACCGATATTTTGAGCTTTTTAATCTATCCGCTCAATGCCATATTGATCGGCATGAAAAGCGTCCTCAGCATTCATCGCCAAGGCGAAGGCCACTGGGTCGGCGACGGCTTCCCAGTGCATACGGTGTTCCATTACCAGGAGCGTCCGGAGCTCTCGCCGTTCCTCCTGCTCGACCATGCGGGTCCGGCCGACTTCGCGCCGAGCGACAAGGCGCGCGGCGTGGGCTGGCATCCGCACCGCGGCTTCGAGACGGTCACCGTCGTGCTCGACGGCGAGGTCGACCACGAGGATACGGCCGGCAACGGCGGTCGCATCGCGTCCGGGGACGTGCAATGGATGACCGCAGGCGCGGGCCTGCTGCACAAGGAAATGCACAGCCCCGAGTTCACGCGCCGCGGCGGGCGCTTCCAGGCGCTGCAGCTGTGGGTGAACCTGCCGGCGAAATCGAAGATGACCCCGCCGCGCTACCAGACGCTGCTCGCGCGCGACGTCCCGGTGGTGAGCCTGCCGCAGGACGGCGGCTCGGTGCGCGTCATCGCCGGCGGATTCGGCGGCGCAAAAGGGCCGGCGCGCACCTTCACCCCGGTGAACCTGCTCGACGTGAATCTGCGCGCCGGGCACAGCGTGCGGCTCAATTTGCGCGACGGCTTCAGCGGCGCGCTGTATGTGCTCAAAGGCAGGATCGTCGTCAACAACGAGCGCGCGAGCGAAACCGAGCTGGTCGTGCTCGATCGCGAGGGCGACGAGGTGCTGATTGAAGCGGCGTCCGACGCGAGGCTGTTCGTGATGAACGGCGCGCCGATCGACGAGCCGCTTGCCGGCTACGGACCTTTCGTCATGAACACGCCGGGCGAGATCCGGCAAGCCTTCGCCGACTTGCACCGAGGCCGGCTGGGCAAGACTCCCGAACCAGCGAGATAGCCATGAAAACCCTTCTGCAGATCAAGTCGAGCATCTTCTCCGAGGGCGGCCAGTCGAGCCGCCTCACCGAGCGTTTCATCGCCGCCTGGCGCGAGTCGAACCCGGACGGGCAGGTCATCGTGCGCGACCTCGCGCTCGAGCCTATCCCCCACCTCGACGCGGGGCGCTTCGGCGCGTTCCTCGCCAAGCCCGGCGAGCGCAGCGCTGCGCAGCAGGCGGTGATCGAGCATTCCGACGCCCTGATCGACGAGCTCGGGCGCGCCGACGTCGTCGTGCTCGGCCTGCCCATGTACAACTTCGGCCTGCCTTCAACCCTGAAGGCGTATTTCGATCACGTTGCCCGCGCCGGCGTTACTTTCCGGTACACCGAGAAGGGCGCGGTCGGCCTGCTGACGGGCAAGAAGGTGTACGTCTTCAGCGCGCGCGGCGGCCTGTACGCCGGAACCTCGCGCGACACCCAGACGCCCTATGTTCGCGACATCCTCGCATTTCTCGGAATGGACGACATCGAGTTCGTCTATGCCGAGGGCCTCGCGATCAGCGAAGCGAGCAAGCAGCAGGGCATCGCTCGCGCGCATGCCGAGATCGACCAACTTCTCGGATCACCACTTGGGCGGGAAAGCCAGGATCAGAGCACCCAGGCCCAGCGCGATAAGCAGGGCGATGAGGAAGACGCCGACCTCGAGCGCGGTGACCGACGGCTCGTCGCCGTCACGGGAGCCCCGAGAACCAGCGAGCTTCTTTAATGCGAGCACGAATTGCGTCGGATCTTCTCCGTGTTCAATCAGCCGCTCGACCTCGACTTCAAGCTCTGACTGCGTGAATTCGGCAGACCGCACGAGGCGTCCATCCTTTTTCTTCCAATAGAAGTATGCTTTTAGCGGTAGCCCAGCTTCGTGGCTGACCTCCCAACTCAATCGCTCATCCTCCCGGCGCGGCTCTGAAGGAAGGACCGCAGCTACGCGGGCGCCGCATGTTGAACAAAAATTGGAGCCTTGCGCGACGACTGCGCCGCATCGGGCACAGGACATGATCCCCCCCTGCGCCGAATACTAACAGTCAACGGCTACGGGGGGGTTTTTGGAGGCGGGAGTCGGAATCGAACCGGCGTCCACGGCTTTGCAGGCCGCTGCATGACCACTCTGCCATCCCGCCGAGGGCAAGAAAGATGGAGCGGGAAACGAGTCTCGAACTCGCGACCTCAACCTTGGCAAGGTTGCGCTCTACCAACTGAGCTATTCCCGCGCCCGATGGAGGGGCAATTATAAGGCCTCGCCATTCCCGCCTCAACCGCGCGCGGACGCATACGGCAGAGCCTTGCGCAGGTAGTAAAGCATCGACACCACGGTCAGCACCGCGGCGACGTTGATGAGGATGGTGCCGAGCACCGAGCAGTCCACCAGGCCGAGCAGGTCATCGTTATCGAGAAGCAGCAGCGGGATCGCGATCATCTGGCTGAGCGTCTTGAGCTTGCCGATGAACGCCACGGCGACGCTCTTCGCCTGCCCGACTTTCGCCATCCACTCGCGCAGCGCGGAGATCGCGATCTCGCGGCCAACGATGATGAGCGCGACCAGCATTTCCACCCGTCTTAGATAAAGTAGAACCAAAAGTGCACCGACGACGATCAGCTTGTCGGCGACCGGGTCGAGAAAGGCGCCGAAAGCCGACATCTGGTTGAGCTTGCGCGCGAGGTAGCCATCCAGCCAGTCGGTCACCGCGGCAAAGATGAAGATCGCGGTGGCGGTCATGTTCTTGCCGGAAAAGGAAAGCCAATCATCAGGCACGTAGAAAATGGCGATGATCAGCGGAATCAGGATGATGCGCGACAGCGTGATCAGGTTCGGGACGTTGAGCGGCATCACGGGCTCGCCGACTCGTGCAGGTGCCGGTAGATGCGCTCGGCGAGCGGCCGGCTGATCCCCTCGACTTTCGCGATGTCGTCGATGGCCGCCGCCTGCACGCCGCGCAGGCCGCCGAAGTGCTCGATCAGCGCCTGGCGGCGCTTGGCGCCGACGCCGGGAATCTCGTTCAGCATCGAGCGCATGCGCGCCTTGCCGCGCCGCGCCCGGTGCCCGACGATGGCGAAGCGATGCGCTTCGTCGCGGATCGCCTGGATCAGGTGCAGGCCGGGATGCGAGGGTGGGAGCTGCAGCGTGCGCGCCTCGGATTCGATGATCAGCTCCTCGAGCCCGGGCTTGCGTTCGGGGCCCTTGGCGATCCCGACTACCGCGATGTCGTTCATCCCCAGCTCGACCATGGCCGCCTTGGCGGCGGACACCTGGCCCTTGCCGCCGTCGATCAGCACCAGGTCCGGGATCTTGCCCGCCTCCGCGTTGACGCGCTCGTAGCGCCGCGAGAGCACCTGGCGCATCGCCGCGTAGTCGTCGCCCGGCGTGACGTCGTGGATGTTGAAGCGGCGGTATTCCGATTTCTGCATCTGCTGGCGGTCGTAGACCACGCACGCGGCCACCGTCGCTTCACCCATCGTGTGGCTGATGTCGAAGCATTCGATGCGCTGCACGCTCTCGGGCAGCCCCAGCGCCTCGCGCAGCGCCTGCAGCCGCCCTTCCTGCGTGGCACGGTCGCGCACGCGCTGGCCGATCGCCAGCTCGGCGTTCTTGCACGCCATTTCAAGCCAGACCCGGCGTTCGCCGTGAGAGGGGTTTACGACATTCGCATTTTCAAGCTCCACCGGTTCGCTTGTCACGACCAGCGCCGGCAGCGGCTGGTCGAGATAATGCTGCTCCAGAAACGCAGCCACTACCTCGCCGGGGGTCGCACCCTCGGCATTCGAGGGGAAGAAGCTGCGGTCGCCGACGTGCCGGCCGCCGCGGATCATCACCAGGTTGACGCAGGCGATGCCGCCCTCGATGGCGCAGGCGACGACGTCGGCGTCAACGCCGCGGTTAGATTCGACGTACTGGCGCGCCTGCACCCGTGACAGCGCGCGGACCTGGTCGCGATACGCGGCCGCCTTTTCGTAGTGCTGCGCGTCGGCGGCGGCGCTCATCTTGTCGCTCAGGCCGCGGATCACGTCGTCCTCGCGCCCCTCGAGGAACAGCACCGCGTTCGCCACGTCCTCGGCGTACTGCCCGGCCGAGATCAGGCCGGTGCAAGGCGCGGTGCAGCGGTGGATCTGGTGCAGCAGGCAGGGGCGCGAGCGGTTCTCGAACACCGTGTCCTCGCAGGTGCGCAGGCGGAACACGCGTTGCAGGAGCTGGATGCTCTCGCGCACCGCGTAGGCGTGCGGAAACGGGCCGAAGTAGCGGTTCTGCCGGTCCTTCGCGCCGCGGTGGAATCCGAGCCGCGGGAACTCGTGCCCGGTGACGGTCAGGTACGGATAGGACTTGTCGTCGCGGAACAGGATGTTGTAGCGCGGCGCGAGGCTCTTGATGAGGTTGTTCTCGAGCAGCAGCGCCTCGCCCTCGGAACGGCTCGCCGTCACCTCGATGCTGGCAACCTGCGACAGCATCATCTGGATGCGCGGGCTCGAGGCCTGCTTGTGGAAATACGAGCCGACGCGCTTCTTCAGGTCCCTCGCCTTGCCGACATAGAGCGCCTCGCCCCGCGCGCCGAGCATCCTGTAAACGCCGGGCAGATTCGGCAGCCCGGCGACGAAAGTTTTGACGTCGAACACGATGAGTCGATTATAAATCGTGTAAAATTCGCGCCCTTTTCGCAGCCAGCGGTAAATGCCATGGCCAAGGTCGAAGCAGTCCAGATCCGCCCCGGAAACCTGCTCGAGTGGGACAAGCGCATCTGGCGCGTCGTCAAGTCCTACCACGTCCACGTCGGCGGCCGCGGCGGCGCCTTCATGCAGGTCGAGATGAAGGACATCGAGGCCGGCACCAAGACCAACCAGCGCTTCCGCACCGAGGACAAGGTCGAGCGCGCCTACGTCGACCCGCGCGACATGCAGTACCTGTACCAGGACGGCGACAGCTACGTGTTCATGGACAAGGAGAATTACGAGCAGCTGTCGCTGCCGGCCGATTTCCTCGAGGGCCAGGCGGGCTATCTGCTGCCCGATACCGAGGTGCAGATCAACTTCTACAACGGCCGCGCGATCGGCGTCGAGATTCCACCTTCGGTGGTGCTGACCGTGGTCGACACCGAGCCCGGCATCAAGAACGCCACCGCCACCAATACTTTCAAGCCGGCGAAGATGGAGACCGGGATCACGGTCCAGGTGCCGCCGTTCATCAACAAGGGCGAGAAGATCAAGGTCGATACCAACGAAGGCACGTACATGGAGCGTGCCTGACGCATCAGGCCATCTCTTTTCACACTAACCCCCGCTCGCAAAGCTCGCAGCCCCCTTATCAGGGGGCCGGCAGGAATCTAAAGCTACAAGCGCATCCCTATAGGCGACGCTCTTCCTCAGGTCTCTCCCGCCCTTCTTCCTCATCCGCTCCAGCCGCTCCGGGCGGGCGAGCGGCAGATCGCCGAGCGACTCGAGCAGTGCCGCCTGGCCTGGCGGGTCGTTGCATAACAGCACCATGTCGCAGCCTGCGGCGAGCGCGGCGCGCGCGCGCTCCGCTATCCCGCCCGCAGTGCTCGCGCCGACCATCGACAGGTCGTCGCTGAACACGAGGCCCTCGAAGCCGAGCCTGCCGCGCAGCACTTCCTGCAGCCAATACCTCGAGTAGCCCGCGGGCTCAGGATCCGCCTGCGTGTAAATCACATGCGCGGGCATGACCGCAGCGAGGCCCGCCTCGATCGCCTTGCGGTAGGGAACGACATCCTTTGAAAAAATGTCCTTCACTGGCCTATCATCGCGAGGCACCTCCACATGGGAATCGAGCGGCGCAAAGCCGTGACCCGGAAAGTGCTTGCCGACCGCCGCCATGCCCGCGGCCGCGAATCCCTGCACGATGCAGGCGCCGAGCGCGCCGACCGCGTTGGGGTCGAAGTGCAGCGCGCGGTCGCCGATGGCCGCGCAGGATCCGTAGTCGAGGTCGAGCACCGGCGCGAAGCTGAAATCGACGCCGTGGGCGGCAAGCTCCGCGGCGATGACGTAGGCGGCGCTGCGCGCCGCCTCGCGCGCCGCCTCGCGGTCGCGGTCCCAGAGCTTGCCGAGCTCCCGCATCGGCGGAATCGCCGTGAAACCTTCGCGAAAGCGCTGCACTCGCCCGCCCTCGTGGTCGACGCAGACCGGCAGCGCCGGCTCGCGCAGGCGCTCCAGGTCCTCGCACAAGGCGAGCAGCTGCTGCGGATTCTCATAGTTCCTGGAAAATAAAATCACCCCGCCTGTCGCTGGATGCCTGAGGCGCTCGCGGTCCTCGTCGGTCAGTGCGCTGCCGATTGCGTCGATGACCACCGGCCCGAGCGGACGCTTTACTTTTCGCACTCCAGGATCACCGTGGCGAACGCCACGCCGCGTTCATCGGACAACGAGACGTGGGCCCGCAGGATCTTCTTTTGCTTTAGCAAGGCGTGTAGTGGCTTTGAAAACCCCAGCACCGGCTTGCCGGACCGCAGATTCTCGACCCAGACCCCCTGCCAGTTGGCCGGCGCGTGGATGCCGGTGCCGAGCGCCTTGGCGAAAGCCTCCTTGGCGGCGAAGCGCTTGGCGAGGTAGGCGGCGGGCAGGCGGTGGTTCTTGAACCGGCTGAATTCGGATTCGGAAAGAATGCGTCGCGCAAAGCGCTCTCCGAAGCGCGCGAGCGCATTTTCGATGCGCGCGATTTCGACTACATCGGTGCCCACGCCGTAGATCACCGCGCCGCCTGGAGCATCAGCTGCTTCATTTCGCGCACCGCCTCGCGCATGCCCACGAACACTGCGCGGCTGACGATGGCATGGCCGATGTGCAGCTCCCGTACCCCCGGCAGCCTGGCGACCGGCTCGACGTTGAAGTAGTTGAGCGCATGACCGGCGTTGAACCGCATGCCGAGCGAGCGAATGGCCTCGCCGGCGCGCCGGATGCGCTGGAGCTCGGCCGCCACCGCCGGGCTCTCCTCGTCGCGCCCCTTCGAATGGAAGGCGTGGGCATACGGTCCGGTATGCACTTCGCACACCGCCGCGCCGATGCGGCCTGCCGCCTCCACCTGCCGCACTTCGGCGTCGATGAACACCGAGACCACGATCCCGGCTTCGGCCAGGCGCGCGACCGCCTGCCTGAGCTTCGCTTCCTGCGACGCGATGTCGAGGCCGCCCTCGGTGGTGATCTCGTGGCGGCCCTCGGGGACCAGCATCGCCATCTCGGGCTTGATCCGGCACGCGATGCCGACCATCTCGTCGGTGGCGGCCATCTCGAGGTTCAGCCGGATGTGGGTCAGCTCGCGCAGGCGCCTCACGTCCTCGTCCTGGATGTGGCGCCGGTCCTCGCGCAGGTGCACGGTGATGCCGTCGGCGCCGCCGAGGTGCGCCTCGACCGCCGCCCAGACCGGGTCGGGCTCATAGGTGCGGCGCGCCTGGCGCACCGTGGCGACGTGGTCGACGTTGACGCCGAGCTCGATCACAGGTCGTTCAGCTCCTTCAGCACCGTGCGCGTATGCAACACCTGCCCGTGGAGGCGCTCGCCGATGAGCGCGCGCAGCAGCGTGCGCGCCTCGTCCCGCGTCTCGGGCCGCGCGTAATCGTCGGCGGCGACGTCGAGCAGCGTGCGGCCGCTCACCAGCAGATCATTTGAATGCGAATTTCTCACTGGCATCGGCCCGCGATCCGGCTCGTAGACGTAGCGCGCCTCCGGGTCGATGGGCGCGCCGCTCGCCGCATCGCGGTCGAGCAGCGGAGCATAACCGAGCTCGGCCAGCAACCGCTTTTCGAATCCCCGAAGTACGGAAGCAAAAGGCCCGTCGCCGGCCAGGCGGGATAAAGTTTCCCCATAGGAATCGAAAAGCACCTCGTGCGGGTCGTCGCGCGGCAGCAGGCGCAGCACCAGCTCGTTGACGTAGAACCCGCACATCAGGCCGCGCCCCGCGAGCGGCCGCAGGCCGCCCGACCATTCCGCCGAGATCAGGTTGCCGAGCTCCGCCGGGGCGCTCCAGCTCAGGCGCAGCGGATGGAACGACAACAGCACGCCGCGCATCGCGGAGCGCGGGCGACGGGCCCCCCGCGCGAGCATCGCCACGCGGCCGAAGCGCCGCGTGAAGGCCTCGACGATCAGGCTGGTCTCCTTGTAGGGGTAGGTGTGCAGCACGTAGCCCGCTTCGTGCTCGGCCCTGCGCTTCATTCGTACCCCAGCGAACGAAGTACGCGCGCGTCGTCCGTCCAGGCGCGCCGCACTTTCACCCAGACCCCGAGGTAAACCTTGCCCTCGAACAGGCGCTCCATGTCCTTGCGCGCCGCGCTCGCCATGCGCTTGAGCCGCTCGCCGCGCGCGCCCAGGACGATCAGCTTCTGGCTCTCGCGCTCCACCAGGATCGTGGCCTCGATGCGGCGCAGCCGGCCTTCCTCCTTGAAGCTCTCGATCAGCGCCTCGCAGCGGTACGGCAACTCCTCGGCCAGCTCCTCGAACAGCTTCTCGCGCAGCAGCTCGGCGGCGAAAAACCGCTCGTCGCGATCGGTCAGCTGGTCCGGCGGGTACGCTGCGGGGCCTTCGGGCAACGCTTCGCGCAGGACCCGCAGCAATTCGGCGATGTTCCTGCCGGTCTTGGCGCTCACCGGGACGATCGCCTGGAAATCACGCACCTTGGATAGTCGGTCCAGGAAAGGGATAAGGTCCCGCTGATTTTTCAACACGTCGATCTTGTTTACAACCAGGACCACCTTCTGCTCGGCGGAAATCCGCTCCAGCGCGGCGCGGTCCTCGGGGCCGAAGCGCAGCACCTCGAGCACGAACAGCGCGACGTCGGCGTCGCGCGCCGCTTCGGTCGCCCGTCGGTTCAGCGCGCGATGAAGTACGCTGCGCGAGCGCGTCTGCTGCCCGGGTGCGTCCACGAAGATGTACTGGCAGTCCTCGCGCGTCAGGATGCCGGTGATCAAATGCCGCGTGGTCTGCGGTTTGGACGAGACGATCGAGAGCTTTTCGCCGATCAGGCGGTTGAGCAGGCTCGATTTCCCGGTATTCGGGCGACCGGCGATGCCTACCGTGCCACAGCGTCGCACTTTCATTTCGAGAGCTGCCCGAGCATCGCCCTGGCCGCCTGCTGTTCGGCGCGCTGGCGCGAGCTGCCACTGCCTTTCGCGCTCAAGCCAGGGCCGACTACGCATTCAACTTCGAATGTCCGCGCATGCGCCTGGCCATGCTCGCCGACGACGCGGTACTCGGGCAGTTTGTGCTTGCGGGCTTGCATGATTTCCTGCAGCTGGGTTTTCGCGTCCTTGGCCGGCTGCTCCGGGTCGAGCCGTTCGACGAGCGGGCCGAACGCCTTCAGCACCGCCGCGCGCGCGGCCTGATAGCCGCCGTCGAGAAACACGGCACCAAACACTGCTTCGAGCGCGTCGGCAAGGATGGACTGGCGCGGCTGCGCAGCGCTTGCGAGCTCGCCCTCGCCCAGCCGAAGGAACTGCGCCAGCTGCAGCCCGCGCGCCACCTCGGCGAGCGTCTCCTCCCGCACCAGGCTCGCGCGCAGCCGTGTCAGCTTGCCTTCCGAGAGCTGCGGAAAACGCGCATAGAGCTCGTCGGCCACCGCGCAGCCGAGCACGCCGTCGCCGAGGAATTCCAGCCTTTCGTTGTTCTGCGGGCCGTGGCTGCGGTGGGTGAGCGCCTGCTGGAGCAGCCCGAGGGCTGCGAATCGGTGGCCAAGCCGCTTTTCGAGAGCCGCGGGCCGGGACAAGGCGATCTACTGGTCCCTCGTGCTGGCCGCGAAGTCGATGTAGATGCCGACATTGGAGAACAACGGCACCTCCTTGCGGTACGCGAACCCGATCACCATCTCATTGCCCTCCTTGGTGATCTCGAGGTCGCTGGGCCTGACGTTTACATTGTCGATCGCGGAGCGCAGCTCGAAGCTCCTGCGGATCTCTGCAGCGGTGCTGCCCTGGCGCGCTACGGCGTTGATCGCCTTCTTGGCGGTATAGAAGTCGATGTAGGCCGGGATCAGCTTGAAGCCGAGCATCGCTACAAAGATCAAGATGAAGAGCAGGATGATCAGCCCCATCAGCGTGACCCCGCGTTGACCGTGGCTGTGGCCCATGATAGCTGCCTCCCTGTCCCTCATTTGAACGACCCGAAGCGGCCGAGCTCGTTCAGGTTGAGCCAGATGAAAAACGCCTTGCCGACGATGTTCTCGTCCGGCACGAAGCCCCACACCCGGCTGTCGCTCGAATTGTCCCTGTTGTCGCCCATCGCGAAGTAATGGCCCGGCGGAACCGTGCACGCCAGGCCGTTCATATTGTAGTTGCAATT
>Ga0209807_1000683_pt1 | contig 15613 bp, 17 predicted proteins | sample GraSoiAngelo_154_FD_186168 | JGI IMG/M metagenome (GOLD analysis project Ga0209807, IMG submission 186168) | Grasslands soil microbial communities from the Angelo Coastal Reserve, California, USA - 14_1009_13_20cm (SPAdes) (version 2) | ecosystem: Environmental > Terrestrial > Soil > Grasslands ... | reverse complement strand
GGCAAACCGCAAACGCTCAAGACGGGGCCGAACGCAGGCAAGCGCGTTGTCTACGTCCGAGATCCCGACGGTGCCACCATCGAGTTCATGCAGATGCCATTGGCAAAGTAAGAAGGAGGAATTAAGGAGTAAGGATGCAGTTTTCTGCTGACGAAGATTTCGCCGAGCAGCTCGATGCCGAGGATTCGGTGCGCGGTTTTCGGGAAAAGTTTCATCTCCCGCTCGGGAAAGACGGAAAACCGTTGATCTACTTCGCCGGAAACTCCTTAGGCCTAATGCCTAAAGCGGCGCGGCAAGTTGTCGGTCAGGAACTGGACGATTGGGCGAAGCTCGGCGTGGACGCGCACCTTGAAGCAAAGACGCCGTGGTACACCTATCACGAAACATTGCGCGAACCGACGGCGCGCATGGTCGGCGCCAAACCGGTCGAAGTGATCTGCATGAACAGCCTGACGGTCAACCTGCACCTGATGATGGCAACGTTTTATCGCCCTACGAAATCTCGCTTCAAAATTTTAATGGAGGATCCGGCGTTTCCTTCCGACACCTACGCGATCAAAACGCAGATCGTGCATCACGGACTTGATCCGAAGGATGCGCTCATTCTTGCCAGTCCGCGCAAAGGCGAATTCACTGTCCGGACCGACGACATTGTCGATCTTATTGAGAAAAACGGAGACCAGCTCGCAGTAATCATAATTGCCGGTGTGAATTTCTTCACCGGCCAGTTGTTCGACATCCCGACGATCACAAGAACGGCGCAGAAGCACGGCATCGTCGTCGGTGTCGATGTTGCTCACGCGATCGGCAATGTGCCGTTGTCGTTACACGATTGGAACGTCGATTTCGCCGTCTGGTGTTCTTACAAGTATCTTAACGCCGGGCCCGGCGCGGTCGCCGGCGCTTACGTGCACGAACGTCATGCGACGAACACGAAATTGCCGCGACTCGCCGGCTGGTTTGGAAATGATCCGAACACGCGCTTTCGATTGCACCTCGAACCGGAATTCATTCCGGTTCCGTCAGCCGATGGTTGGCAGATCAGCAATCCGCCGATTTTTTCGATGGCGCCGCTGCGCGCATCCTTGTCGATCTTCGATGAAGCAGGCGGAATGGAACCGTTACGCGCAAAATCGGTTACGCTAACCGGCTATCTGGAGTTTTTATTGAACGAGATCGGATCGAAAAAACTCGCGGTGATCACACCGCGCGACGCAGACGCGCGCGGGTGCCAGTTGTCGATCCTGGCGCAAGAACATCCAAAAGAACTCTTCCAGGAACTCCAAGCCGCCGGCGTGAAATGCGATTTCCGCGAACCGGACGTCATCCGGGTCGCGCCGACGCCGCTTTACAATACGTTCCACGAAGTCTGGCGCTTTGCGGAGATTCTTTCGAAGCATCGGTAAACGTGTTTCTGTTAGATGTCAGTGCGGCTCGGACTCAGCAGAGCAGTTGTTTGACGCAATCAATCAGCACCCCGATGGGAAACGGTTTCACCAAATATTTCACTTCGTGCTTGTTGAAGAAGAGCGCGATGGACGGGTCGGCCGCGAAACCGGTGATGAATATGAACCGATCGGCCAGAGACGGCCGCAGATCTTTCGCCTTTAGATAAAATTCGTCGCCGCGGAGCTTCGGCATCTTCAGATCGCAAATCACCGCGTCGTAATCGTGCGCCTTGACCTTCATCATCGCTTGTTCGCCGTCAAAAGCGACGTCGACCAGAAAATTTTCATCCGCCAAGATCCACTGTAAAGCGGAGGCAAGTTGCTGATCATCGTCCACCACGAGAACCGCTTTCAGCTCCAGGCTGTGGACGAGAGGCTGAAGCTCTTCCGGGAGCGGTTCGAACTTTCTCATCAGAGGCGAGCCCTATTTAAGCAGGCTCGGTGCCAAGGCCAGAGTCAGCGACCGGCCTGTTTTTCGATTTGATGCTGGAAATACCCTTTCCAATTTTCCGGAAGCGCCTCGACTTCAACGGCGCGTCGCAGCGCTTTCACATCGTCTTTCTCAAAAGCATAAAGACGAGTGATGTCGGCGACGCTGATCTCTTTTTGCTCATTCCCGATTAATTCGATCGAATCTCCGGCAATAACCATTCCTTCCTGGACGATGGCAAAATAGAAACCGGAGCGACGGCTGGCCAGAAAGCGTTTGATAATATCGGCGCGGCCAAACTTGATGCCTAACTTGTAACAGGGCATTCGCGGTTCCGTGGCCATGACTTCCGCTTCGCCGACTCGAAATCTGTCTCCGATGTAAACGGCGTCCTCAAGCAATCCCTCGGTCGTGAGATTTTCTCCGAACATGCCCCAAGGCAGATCGACTCCGGGCAACTCCGTTCGCCAATAGTCGTAGTGCTCGGACGGATAAGCATAAACCGCTTTGCTCACGCCGCCGTGAACGGTGAGATCGGCTTGTCGATCGCCATCGAGATTCAATTTGCGCATCATGGTTCGCCCTTCGACCGGCTCCTTGAAAATTCCTGTCGTGACGACCTTGCCTTGCCAGGCCACTTCCCTCGGCAATCCAACATTCAGCGACAAAATTTTCATGAGTCTCTATTCGACCTCAGTTGTGAGTTTCCGGAAATCTAATCGGACCATCCAGCGTATTCCTACCCCTTCTGAATTCAATATTGGGCGTTGGACGTTGAGCGTTGGACGTTTGCTGTGCAAGTATGCCATGCGCAACGAAAGTGACGCATGTCCACGACGAAATTCGTCCTGATCGGTTCCGGTCTCGCCGGCGGATTACTCGCGGCTTACTTGGGACGGCGCGGGTACGATGTCGATCTTTACGAGCGCCGGGCCGATCCGCGCGAAGGCAACATGGTCGGCGGACGCTCGATCAATCTCGCACTTTCAACCCGCGGAATTCAGGCGCTCGAACAAATCGGAATCGCCGACGAAGTACTCAAGCACGCGATCCCGATGCGCGGCCGGATGATTCATCCCGCAAGGGCGGGAGACCGCATCATTTTCGCGCCCTACGATATCGATCCAAACAAGCACATCAATTCGATCGGGCGCGCGGCGCTGAACACGACCGTGATCGAAGCCGCGCAGCGTTATCCAAACGTGCGCGTCCACTTCAATCACAAGTGCATCGGCGTCGACATTGACTCGGCAACCGCCCGCCTTTTCAACACCTCAACCAATCAACCGCTGTCCGCGTCAGCCGACAGCATCATCGGGGTCGATGGCGCCTTCTCCGCCGTGCGCCAATCGATGCAGCTCGAGATCGACAATTTCCAGTACGACGAGAGTTATCTCGCCCACGGCTACAAAGAGTTGACGATTCCGCCCGGACCGAATGGTTCGTGGCAAATGGAAAAGAACGCGCTCCACATCTGGCCGCGCAAAAGTTTCATGATGATTGCGCTTCCGAACCCCGATGGCTCGTTCACCTGCACGTTGTTTTGGGAATTTGAAGGACCGCGCAGCTTCGCGACGACCAAAACCGACGACGATATCCGTCGCTTCTTTGAAGAAGAATTTCCGGACGCTGTGCCGCTGATGCCAAATCTGCTCGACGATTTTAGAAACAATCCAACCGGCTCGCTGGTCACGATTCGTTGCGCGCCGTGGTTCTACAAAGACAGGGTTGCGCTGGTCGGCGACGCCGCTCACGCGGTCGTGCCGTTCTACGGCCAGGGCATGAACGCGGCATTCGAGGATTGCGTCGTGCTCGACGAATGCCTGGAAAAGTTTCCGCACGATCGACATCGCGCGTTCGCGGAATATTTCGAGCACCGAAAAGTAAACGCCGACGCGCTCGCCGACCTCGCCTTAGAAAATTTTATCGAGATGCGAGACAAAACCGCGTCGCGCGCATTCCGCGCGAAGAAAAAGCTCGACCACTTCCTCGAAGCAGCGCTGCCCGGGATTTATCTGCCCCTTTACACGATGGTCACGTTCACCCGGATCCCCTACTCGGAGGCAGCGCGCCGCGCCCAACTACAAGATCGCATCATCATGTATTCCGGCTTGGTCACGTTAATCGCGCTGATCGTGCTACTCATCTTTATCGTAGTACGTTGATCGCGCTTGGAAGATTGACCGCTTTAAGCAGTCATTACTACGAATAAGATTTAGAGGCGTCGCGCTCGCGTCCCGTGATGCGCTTCGTGTTCCAACGCTATCACGACATTGTTGAATCCTTTGATGTCGGCGGCTGTTACGCGTGCGATGACCGATCGTTCCAGGTCGGACAAGTGGCGACTAATGCGCCGGGCTAGCTTTCGCCCCTTCGCTGTCAACGTCACCAGAAAAGTGCGGCGATCGGTCTTGCCGACCGCACGCGTGACCAACCGACGGCTCGCGAGCCGGTCGAGAATACTGGTTAACGTCGATCTTTTGTGCGCCAGGCCGCGATGGAGGTCGGCCACTTTCGCCGGCGAGCGATGCGCAAGGAGTGCCAGAATGTGCGCTTCGCCCTGCGTCAATCCGGGTTCGCGCAAATTATCGAGATAAAGCCCGATCCGATGTGTCGCCCGGTGAACTGGATGAACAAAACGTAATGGCATCGATGGAAAGTGGCTTCAAATCCGGCTCCACCCACGAAGTCCGCGCGGTCTCGCTGAAAAGCCGCTCTCGCGAATAATAAGTGAGTGGAAAATTCTTTTCCAGCAAGCGCGGATTGGCATGAACGATTTCCTCCAAGCTGCGGCGACCCGCTCGGGCACGCGCTGCAGAGAGCAGGTGCACCCAAAAAAGCGTAATCGTCTCGTGGTATTTCTCCAATTTTCCAGCCGCGGAGGCAAATGCTCGCAAGGTGTTCCGCATCTTGTCGGCAGCTTGCTTGACCGAGGACGATTCAGAGAGATAAACCCACGCCACATGCAAGTGCGAAGCATGATGGAAGTTTTGACTCGCGATCTCGCCTCGTTCGAGCGCGCGCGTCAATTCGATATCAGTCATGCGCACCTTCTTTGGACAGCGCCTCGCTGATGGCCGTTTCCCAGTGAACACGTTGTTGCGCTGCCCAGTTTGCATCGAGTTTCGCGACCTCAGCGTTCCCTTCCGGAGCAAGCGCAGAATGTCGATAGGTTATGGTTGCCTGGCAGTGTCCACCGTCATCAGGAAGCACTCGGATTTTAATTTCGTTAGCCGTAAAACCTGGCGCTATCCAAACATACTCCACCCGACCTTCTTTTACGTCGTAGGCGGTCAGCAGCCAAAGTCGCTCCTTGCCGTCCGAGGTGGTCGTCGTGAACATCACACCCTCGCGCTGTCCTCCTTCCGCTGGATGAATGAAACGCGGCGCCCAGCCTGGCGCCCATTCCGCCTCCCGGACCGGTCCAAAGAGCGGCGTGACGGCCGCGACCGACCCTTTCAAGGCGATGGTGAAGGACTGCGTTTTTTGCTCGAGCGCGGTGCCAGATTCAGCTGCCGAGGTTAGAATCATGATTACTGCGCAGGTTGATAGCGCGAGGGTGTGCTTCATAATAACTGTTACGATATCGTAATATCCGAGATCGTCAAGTTAGGATGAAGTTATCGGACAATTGCCGCTAAAGCCGGGAAAGTTTCATGTTGACAGTCTAGGCGAAAGATTGAACAATCCTTTACCAAGACTGTCTAGGCTTAAAAGATTTTATGGCGAAAGAGAAACCGGACCTCGTTTACGGCACGCTCGACATGTTGATCTTGAAAGCGCTTCAGCACGATCCGCGACACGGTCTTGGGATCGCGGACCGGATCCAGCAGATGTCGAAAGATATTTTGCACGTCGAGCAAGGTTCGCTTTACCCGGCGCTTTACCGACTTGAAGCCCAGGGCTGGATCAAAGCCGAATGGGGCGTTTCGGATAACAATCGCAAAGCCCGCTACTACAAACTGACCGCGGCCGGACGAAAACAACTCGAGGCCGAAAAGGAGCATTGGCTGCGGATTACCAAAGGAATCGATCTCGTCCTCGCCGGAGGGTAACAAATATGCCGCGACTTCGCGCCTGGTTTTCTCGATTGCTCGGATTATTTCGCAAAAGTCGCCGCAACGCCGAGATGGCGGAAGAAATACAGGCGCATGTCGATCTTCTGACCGAGCGCAACATCGCGGCTGGGATGTTGCCGCACGAAGCGCGCAACGCAGCGCTTCGACAATTTGGCGGCGTCGAACAGATCAAAGAAGCGGCGCGTGAGCAGCGAGTCTGGCAATGGGCCGATGAGTTTGTTCAGGACGTGCGCTTCGGCGCGCGAATGCTTTTTCGCAATCCAGGCTTCTCACTGCTCGCGATCCTTTGCCTGACGTTAGGCATCGGCACCAATGCCGCCGTGTTCAGTTGGATCGAGGGAATTTTGATTCGCCCCTACCCGCTCGTCGCGCATCAGGGGCGAATGTTTGCGCTGGCTGGCACGACCCGCGGCGCGGAAAGGGGCGGACTTTCCTATCCCGATTTTGTCGATCTTCAAAAAAATTCCACACTTTTCGAGTCGTTTATCATTGATCGGATCGTGGGCACAACGCTGAGTGTCGGTGATCGGGCGGAACGCGCGTCCGGTGGACTTGTTTCCGCGAACTACTTCGATGCGCTTGGCGTGCAGCCGATGCTTGGCCGCGGCTTCAGACCGGAAGAAGGGACCGGCCGCAACGCGTACCCGGTCACGGTAATCAGTTACCTGACCTGGAAGGATCGTTACAAAAATGATCCGGAAATCGTCGGCAAGACGCAATACATGAACGGCGTTCAACACACGATCATTGGCGTCGCGCCGGAAAAATTTCACGGCACATTCATTGGCTATTCGTTCAACTTTTGGGTGCCGACGTCGATGCAGGAGGCGTTCGATTCGACCGGATACAAAATGGAGGATCGCGGCGCGCGTTGGACAGAAGGCTACGCGTTTCTCAAACCGGGCGTGACTCGGCAGCAAGCGCAAGCCGAACTGAACTCGATCGCGCAGCGTTTGGAAAACGATTTCCCGGAAACGAATCGGGGCCACGGAGTCGAGCTCATACCGTTATGGAAAACACCGTTTAACGGTGCGGGCAACATGTCACCGACGCTCGGAGTTACGATGGCCGTGGTGTTTTTGGTACTGCTCATTGCGTGCGCTAACGTCAGTAATCTGCTGCTGGCGCGTTCATTGTTGCGTCGGCATGAGATGACCATGCGTTTGGCGCTGGGCGCGGGGCGAGGACGGCTGCTGAAGCAACTTGTTACCGAAGGACTTTTGCTTTCGTTGATCGCTGCGGCCGGTGGAATTGCGGTGGCTTATTGGTGCCGTAACGCGCTTGTGCTTGCATTTCCCTCGCCCTTACCGGGAATCGTGGTCGATTACCCCGGCCAGATTGATTGGCGCGTGCTCGTTGTCAGCGCCGGGATTTGTATTCTCGCAACTCTGGTCTTCGCACTCGTCCCAGCGATTCACGCGAGTCATGTCGATCTCTCCGGCGCGCTCAAAACCGAAGGCAGCGGTGTGCTCGGCGGAACGGGCCGATCACGCCTGCGCTCCGCTTTGGTTCTGGTTCAGGTGTCACTTAGCTTCGTTTTACTCGCCGGCACCGGCTTGCTTTTGCAAAGCCTGGCGAAAATGCGCAACGCCAATCCGGGATTTTCCACCGATGTCATTGTGTCGGTGACGGATTTGTTTTCGGCGGGATACAATCTCGAGCGCGCAAAACTTTTCCACACCCAGTTACTCGATCGAGTGCGCACACTTCCCGGTGTCGAATCGGCCACGTTAAACCGCGTGACCCCGTTCAGCTACAAAGTTTATTCTTCCGCACCGCTCGAGATCGACGGCTACCAGCCCGCGCCTAACGAGCAAGCAACCTCCGAATACAATGAAGTCGGCGAAAATTATTTCGCGACGATTGGAATCCCGATCGTTTCCGGCCGTGAATTCGCTCGCACTGACGACGAAAGATCTCCGCCGGTCGCGATTATTAACGAAAGGATGGCGGCGAAATATTGGCCCGGTAAAAATCCGCTCGGTCAACGTCTCAAAGTCAAGGATCGTTGGATGGAAATCGTCGGCATTGCAAAAAATGCAAACTACCGAACCAAGCTCGAGCCTCCCGGACCATTTTTCTATGTGCCGCTGCGGCAGAATTTCGGTGTCCAGAATAGTCTGCTTCTTCGCACACGCGAAAAACCCGGTGCGATCATGAATGCGCTCGCCCGCGAGGTTCACGCACTTGATCCGAATCTGGCGCCGTGGCCCGCGTCTCCGCTACAGGAGCAAATCGATGAAAAGAGTTACAGCCAGCGATTGGCTGTGACACTGGTGTCGATCTTCGGAGCGATGGCGCTGTTTCTCGCGGCGATCGGACTCTACGCGGTGATGTCATATTCTGTTTCGCAAGGCACACGCGAGCTCGGTTTACGAATGGCGCTCGGCGCCGGCACGGGCGATCTGTTGCGACTGGTTATTTCGCGCGGTCTCCGATTAACGACTGCCGGAATCGTAATCGGTGCAATCGCCGCGCTCCTGCTGACCCGTTTGATGAGCAATCTGCTCTACAAAGTCAGTCCACGCGATCCGGTCTCCTACGGCTCAGCGTTAGTCGTGCTTGTTGGAGTCGCGTTGCTGGCCTGTTTTCTTCCCGCTCGTCGCGCCACGCGGATCGATCCCGTCCGCGCGCTCCGGACGTAACCTCAACTGCTGAGCTTAGGCTGTCGCGCGTGTTGACGTGCGCGCATGCGGCGTAGAGCATTGAGAAATGCCGCCGCTGACTCGAAAGAAGTTGAGAGTTGATCCGCCTTCGCGCAAAGCTACGGCGCGACAGCTGGTTGAGAGTTGAGAGAACGCAATATGCCTCCCTTAACCTATGCCAATTACTTGGATCTGGAGAAGTTGCTCACGCTGCAGAAGCCGCGGTCAACGCCGCCGGAACACGACGAGATGTTGTTCATCATTATTCATCAAACGTATGAGCTTTGGTTTAAACAGTTGCTCCATGAGTTTGAGAAAATAAAAAAGGATTTTTCCGCAGGGGATCTGTTCGGCGCGATTCACTCGTTCAAGCGCGTCCGGACCATCATGAAAGTGCTGGTGGCGCAGATCGACATCCTCGAAACGATGACGCCGTCGTCGTTCTCGAGTTTTCGCGACCGGCTCGAGACGGCGTCCGGGTTTCAATCTGTGCAATTTCGTGAAATCGAGTTCGTGCTCGGTTACAAGCGCGAATCGACCTTGAAATACGTGAAGCCGGATTTTCCGGGAGCGGATCGGCTGCAACAACGGCTGCGCGAACGAACGGTGATCGATCATTTCTACGATTTTCTGGAAAAGCGCGGCGCGAAAATTCCCGCCGAATTGAAAAACCGGGACCTTTCGCAACCGAACGGACCGAACGAGCAGGTCCAGAAAGAAATTTTGCGGCTCTACAAAAGTTTACCCGAAGTCTCGATCTTGTTCGAGCTCATGACCGATTTCGATGAGGGACTGCAGGAATGGCGTTATCGCCACATCAAACTGGTCGAGCGCACGATCGGCGCGAAGAAAGGCACCGGCGGATCGCCGGGTGTGCCATTCCTAAAAGAATCATTGTTTAAGCCGATCTTCCACGATCTCTGGGCGATCCGACACGAAATGTAGTTCAAGCCGGACTGGCGGTAATCAGAGCCCGAGGAATTCGCGAGCGGTGCCGGAGAGAACTTGCGCCTTTTCTTTTGCGGAAAGCTTCAAGGATTCGATGAGTTTGCCCGGGTGTGCTTCCCCGAGCGGAAACGGATAATCGGAACCGAAGGCAACGCGCTGCGGTCCGAACAATTTGAGCAGCAGCCTCAGCGCGTGGGGATCGTGAACAAGGGAATCGACAAAAAAGCGCGCCGGAACATTGCCACGCGCAAGATAGCTTTTTGGGTTTTTCGTGTTATCGATCGCAACCAAATCCGGGCGCACATGAAATGCATGTTCGATTCGTCCGATTGTGAATGGAAACGCGCCGCCGCCATGGGCGAAGGCGACGCGAAGTTTCGGAAATCGCTCGAAGACGCCGCCAAAAATCATCGAGCAGATCGCGAGCGACGTTTCGGCCGGCATTCCGACGAGCCACGGCAACCAGTAATTCGGCATGCGCTCTCTGCCGAGCATGTCCCAGGGGTGAACGAAGATCGCCCCGCCAAGTTGCTCGGCCACACTCCAGACAGGCTGCAACGACACATTGTCCAAATTCAAGGTGTCGATGCGACCGGTGTGAGGGTTCGCGTCCACGTGCGTGCCAATCTGCGCGCCGCGCAATCCCAATTCACGGATACATCGTTCGAGTTCGGTCGCGGCCAGATCGGGATCTTGCAACGGAATCGTCGCCAGCCCGGCGAATCTTTTGGGATGAGCACGAACTACTTCGGCAATGTGATCGTTCAACCGCCGCGAAAGATCGAGCGCATCGACCGGCTTCGCCCAATAGCTAAACATCACCGGCACAGTCGAAAGCACCTGCATCGAAACTTTCTCGCGGTCGCATTCTTCGATGCGGCGCTTGGGGTCCCAAACGTTGTCGGTGATCTCGCGAAAGACGCGGTCGCCGATCATCATCCTGGCGCAGCAAGGTTTGTAATGGTCGAGCCTAACGAATCCGCTATAACCGTACTTCGCGTCGAGGTCGGGCCAATTGCGCGGCAGAATGTGGGTATGAATGTCGAACTTCATTGTCCGAGCCGGACCGGCGATTAACAAACGCCGCTAGAAAGGTCTGACCGGCTGCGGCTGCGGAACCTTTGTGCCGCATTTCTTGCAGGTTCGGCGCGCATCGTCGTTCCAGAAATCGAGCATCGCCTTGCTGAAATGCTCGACGATGTCGGCGCAATCGAAATCGATGTCTTCAACGAGCGCTCCGCACTTCTCACAGTAAAAGATCACGTGTTCGTGTTCTCCCGGCGGACGACGTCGCTCGACTACAACCCCGATGGTGTCGGGCGGACGGACCGGCGCGTGCGGAACATTGGGCGGAATGAAGAACGTTTCGCCTTCGCGCACGAGATGATCGACGATGGAGTCGCCTTCCCGGATGCGCACTTTAATGTCGCCTTTGAGCTGATAAAAATATTCTTCGGAGTCGACCAGATGAAAATCGTTCCGCGCATTTGGGCCTTTGATCACCATCACAAAAAAGTCGCGTCCGTCATAAAGATACCGATTACTGACCGGCGGTTTGAATTTTTCGCGATTCTCTTGGATCCAATTTTCCAGATTAATCGGCGGCCGAACGGCGCGCGTGGTGCGTTCTTTGGGAGATGAGGATGCGGTCTTGGTGAGCGTGGCCATGAAACGAGCGTATTTCCATCGATGTGGATGGTCAAACCAGGTCCGAGCCGGACGAGCGGTAACTCTGACCAGTATTTCAATGTTTCGCATTGCACCGCCTAACCAACTGCGCGTTAGTATCCGTCGCTTTATGAGACTGAGCTGGTGCATTCAATTCGCGCTCGTGGGAGCGATCGCGGCTTTGTTTTGCAGCTGCGAGGAAATGCCACAGCAAATACAAAAGCCACTCGCGGCCATAATGCCAACCCCAGCGCCCGGTTGGTGGAATGACGAAGGCGCCCCCGGCGAGCCGCGCATCGTTGTTCATCTGGCCGAGCAAAAAGCTTACTTTTATAAAGGAAAACATTTGGTCGGCGAATCGACTGTCTCAACCGGGAAGAAGGGTTTCTCGACTCCGCCCGGCCACTATTCCATCGTCTCGAAAGACAAGAACCATTTCTCAAGTGAGTTCGGCGATTACATCGACAGCGAAGGCAATGTTGTAGTGCAAAACATCGACGTCCGCAAAGACCGCCAACCGCGCGGCACGCATTTCGATCCGGCGAAGATGCCGTATTGCATGCACTTCAATGGCGGTTACGCGATGCACCAGGGCTATGTTCCGCCGTTCGCAGCATCGCACGGTTGCATTCGATTACCGCAAGGGATGGCGGAACATTTCTATAATAATGCGCCCGTGGGCACGCCGATGACGGTGAAAGACGAATAATGAGCGGAGTCGACAGCTGGCGAAGCAAAGGGCAATTCGCTGCGGCTGCTCTATAAAATTATCGCCTACGCTGCAATCTGGATTCTCGCGCTGCTTGTAACTGCGCCAGGCCTGTGGGCACTAGCGTGGATGTTTCCCCTTGGTCTTGTCGCCGTCATCGATCGTCACACTGCCAACGACGGCGGCTGAAGCGTGGTGATTGGCGGCTACGCCGTTTATCTCGTCCTTGGCTATTTTTACTTCCGCTCAAAGACGGAGATGCGAACAGTAATTCTCTACGGTGTCTTGGTTGTCTTGCTCGTCGGCAATGTCGCTGGATCCCGCGAAATGATCCACTCGCATTGAGCTGGTCAAGCGATCAGCTCGAAGAACTTCTTCAGGTCGATGTTGCCGCCGGAAACGATGGCGACGATCGGACCTTTACCCGCTTTTCCTGTCAACGCCGCGGCCAATGGCAAAGCGCCGGCACCTTCCGAAATGATTCGCGCTTTTTCAGCCATCATTCGCATCGCTTTCTTGGTTTCGTCCAAAGTGACGACGATGTAATCGTCCACCAGCGGTTTCATTCGTTCCCACATTCGCGGGAACACGCTCTGTCCACCGGCTCCGTCGACAAACGATGCTTTCCAGTCTTTAAAAACTTGCGGCGAACCTTTCTCGAACGACAACGCGGCCGGCGCCGCCGTTTCGGGTTCAGCTCCGAAAATCTTAATCTCCGGCCTGATTGCTTTAACCGCGCTGGCGACTCCAGTGATTAATCCGCCACCGCCAATACTAGCGACGATCGCCTTCACGTCAGGCGCGTCTTCCAAAATCTCGAGACCCATGCTTCCGTGGCCGGCAATGAAATTATGGTCGTCGAACGGATGAACGAATGTTCCATCGACGCCGGGGAACGCACGATCATCGAGCGCTTTCCAAGCGACGTCGTACGAAACGAGAACTAATCTTGCACCGAGCTCGCGCATGCGCGCGAGCTTCGATTCGGGCGCAGTTTCAATTGCGACTACCGTGCAAGGAACGCCGGCTTGTCGCGCAGCATAAGCGACCCCCTGTCCCGCGTTGCCGGCGCTGATCGTCCAGACTCCACGTTTGCGCTCCGGCTCAGGTAACATCGCGACCGCGTTGGCAGCGCCGCGCAATTTGTAAGCGTTAATTGGTTGGAGATTTTCTAACTTCAGCCGGACGTCTGGAAAATCTGGACCAAGTTCAAGGCGGACGAGCGGCGTGCGCACGATTGTCTTCGCGATTCGCTGTCGCGCGTCTTTGATTTCGTCCAACTTGATCGGCCGGACGGGGTCGAGCGTTGCCGCCATTTAGTGTCGATCCATTCGACTGCGCTCAGGACAAGCCTTACCCGGGCGGCCAGGCCAGCGCGCGTTTGCCTAACAAATGAACGTGCAAATGCGGCACGCTTTCGCCCGCGTCCGGTCCGCTGTTGATGACAACGCGATACCCGGTCCTCTCGATGTCGAGCTTTTTTGCGAGCTCGCCCGCAACCAGCAACAGTTTTCCGAGAACGGCGCGCTCGGCTTCAGTGGCGACGGCCAAACGAGGGATCGCCTTCTTAGGAACGATCAGCACGTGGACCGGTGCTTGCGGATTTACATCATGAAAAGCAATCGCGTCGTCGTCTTCCCAAATAATTTTCGCCGGAATCTCACGCGCGATAATTTTTTCGAAGATGGTCATGGCAAATGGTCGGACTGAGGAATCACCGCAGCGAACATTTTAAACGCTCGCTGGTGGTTGTTGTCAGCCGTTCACGAATGAAGCAGACAATCTCTTCCCGTAAAGAATCGCAGGCGCGGGTCCAGACTCGCGTGCAGCGCAAATGTTTTACACACGGTTGCAACGAACAAAGCTGAAGATTGTCCACGCCGGTCTCGATCAGCGAATTGAGTCGTTTTTCAAGAAGATCGAAAAAAGCGAGCTCGTAACCGCTGCCGGCTTGATGGGCGATGTCGACCAACGAAACCGAAATAGGAGGCGGTGCCGGTGCGAAATACGGAATGATTTCCTTGTAGCCGATCGCTTTTAGGACGTACTCCACCGTTTCCTGAAGCTGCTTGAACGCAACAACGTTCTCGTCGTTCCGTAGATGCAAGTAAAACGCAATGCTCTCAGTAACGTGCTCGGTTAACCACCAACTCGGATAACCGGCCTGATCGGCGGCGCGATTGATGGCGGCGTGCAACCAATTGCGGTCGAACTCAAAGAGCTGACCCGAGTCGCAGCGCAAATATGGAAATTCTTCTTTAAACGCGACCATGATTCACTTGATCCGGTGGAAATAATTCACGCTGCTTTGAGTCAGGCTTTGCCGTCTTGCCCAACGCGTGGATGGCATCGACGAATTGATCGACATCTTCGAAGCGCCGATGGATCGAGGCGTAACGCAGATACGCGACTTCATCGATGCCGCGCAATTTTTCGAGGACCTTTGCCCCAATAGCGGTCGACTGGACTTCGCGGCCGCCCGTTTCCAGATCGTGGACGATTTCATCGACGAGCTGCTCAAGAGTTAGCAAGCTGGTGGAACGCTTCTCGAAAGCCTTGGCGATGCTGCCGGCGAGCTTCCGGCGATCGAACGGTTCGTGCGTACGGTCGCGCTTCACGACCCGGAGATCGGAGCGCTCGATTTCCTCGTAAGTGGTAAAGCGATATCCGCATTTGAGGCATTGGCGGCGCCGGCGAATGCTCGAGCTATCGCGAGATTGACGGGAATCGATGACTTTGTCATCACGCGACCCGCACTTGGGGCAACGCATAGTGTTAAAAGGCTAAATAACACACCACGCGTTGTGGCGTCAACGATCTTTAACGCTTGGAATTGTTGTTCGGTCAGGCCGCGACTGCTTTGCGCGGCGCGCTCTTCTTTGGTTTTCTTTCGGCGAATTCGAAACCGACTTTTCCATTTTCCAATTTGAGGCGCGCCGAGAATGGGCGCCCTTTCTTGGAAACAAACTTCGGAAGAAGATCGGTTTTGCCGATTGTAATCAACTTTTGCACCTGCTCCTTCGGAATTTCGCGGTGCAGGATGTTCTTGCTGATCCGGAAGGTGCAGGTTTTTTCCTTGGAAACCGCGTTCTCGCAGGCATAGGCGCGATCAAGGACGTAAATCTGGCCTTTCTGGCAAATTGGACAAAGTCCGAGCGCCTCGTGCTTCTCAGCGTCGATCTTTACCGTTTGATCATGACCGTTCTCGCCAAAATCGAAGGCCGGTTTGAAATCTTCGCCGAGTTTGACGGTGGCGTTGAACTTGCGGCCAACTTTGCTTCGAAAACCTTCCAGCGGGCCAACTTGTTTCTCAGTTAAAAGTTTTTCCAGTTCTGAACGTTCGAACAAGCGCCCGGCCATCGTTTTCCAAACAATCAATCCGCAGGATCGGCATTTGAAGGTGCGGTAACTTTCGTCGAATGGTCCGCCGCCGCACTTCGGACATTTCACATCCAGCAGTTCGAAATCTCCGGTCACACTATCGCCTTCGAAATTTTTTGCCTTCTCAACGATTTCGCGGGTGAACTTCTTGATGTCGGCCATGAAATCGTTGCGCTTCATCGCGCCTTTTTGCATCCGCTTGAGTTTGGATTCCCATTCGCCGGTCATTTCCGGGGAACACAACTCGGTGGCACCGATGCCGCGCAAAAGCGTGATCAGCGCGAGACCTTTCGCAGTCGCGATCA
>Ga0209807_1000680_pt1 | contig 15637 bp, 18 predicted proteins | sample GraSoiAngelo_154_FD_186168 | JGI IMG/M metagenome (GOLD analysis project Ga0209807, IMG submission 186168) | Grasslands soil microbial communities from the Angelo Coastal Reserve, California, USA - 14_1009_13_20cm (SPAdes) (version 2) | ecosystem: Environmental > Terrestrial > Soil > Grasslands ... | reverse complement strand
CCCCTCGACAACCCGCTTCTAGTCCCGTCCGCGAGGGAGCGCCCTGTCGGTTGATTGCGTGTTCTTGCTGAAAAAGGGACGGCTCGGAACGTACACCGCCGGCCCGTCCTCGCAACAGGCACGGAGGATCGACAACTTGCGCCGAGCTGTATCTTTCCTCGGGACCTCGATCGCGGGATGAGTCTCGGGTTGGCGGTGGTGGGGATCGCGACGACACCGAGCATGTTCGCCCCTGCGTCTACGCCAGCGTTCGCCATCCGCGAGCTGTCCTTTCTCGTGCTGGCGATCGTCACCGGCATCTTCGTCGTCGTCGCGGGCCTGACGGTGTACGCGATCATTCGCTACCGGCGCCGCCCGGGGGACGACGGTCGCGAGCCGCCCCAGGTGTACGGCAGCACGCAGATCGAGCTGGCATGGACGGTGGTGCCGTTCCTCATCGTGATCGTCCTGTTCCTCACCACCGCCCGCTACATCTTTGCCATCGAGCGGCATCCGGCGCCGCCGGACGCGCTCGAGGTCACCGTGGTGGGGAACCAGTGGTGGTGGGAGATCCGCTACCCGGGGCTGGGAATCGTGACCGCCAACGAGCTGCACGTCCCGGTCAGCGACGCCGCCCGGCCGACTCCCACGTTCATCACGCTGGAATCGGCTGACGTGATTCACAGCTTCTGGATCCCCCAGCTGGCGGGAAAGATGGACGTCATCCCCGGCCAGCGCAACCGGACGTGGGTCGAGCCGCGGACACCGGGCACCTACGTCGGGCAGTGCGCCGAGTTCTGCGGCGTGCAGCACGCGGGCATGCTCCTCACCGTGACCGTACACTCGCCGGACGACTTCGCCCGCTGGGTGGCGGCGCAGCAGGCGGTGGCCGCCGACGTTCCCGCGGTCCGGGCCGGGCGTGACATGTTCACGTCCGTCGCGTGCATCAGCTGCCACACGGTCAGGGGCACACCGGCCAACGGCGTGTTCGGCCCCGACCTCACGCACCTGATGAGCCGCGCGACGCTCGGAGCGGGCGTGGCGGCCAACACGCCCGAGAATCTGCGCGCCTGGGTGAACGATCCCGCCGCGCTGAAGCCCGGGGCGCTCATGCCGGCGATGAAGCTCTCCAATGATCAGCTGGACACGCTCGTCGCTTACCTGGCGACGCTTCGCTGAGGGGGAGGACGGCTATGAGCGTGGTGGCTCCTCCGATTGCGGCGCGCGAGCCGCTCATCGAGCGCGCCGGCCTCCTTGCGCAGGTCCACGAGTGGGTCGTCACCGTCGACCACAAGCGTCTCGGGGTGATGTACGTCGTCGCGGGCCTCGCGTTCTTCCTGATCGCGGGCCTCGAGGCAAGCGTGATCCGCTGGCAGCTGGCCGCGGCCGGCAACGCCGTGGTCTCGCCGCAGGTCTTCAACCGGCTCTTCACCGTGCACGGGACCACGATGGTCTTCCTGGTCGGCATCCCGATCGTGTTCGGGTTCGCCAATTACCTGGTGCCGCTCATGATCGGCGCCCGCGACCTGGCGTTTCCCCGGCTGAACGCGTTTGGATTCTGGGCCTTCCTGTTCGGGGGGGCTCTGCTCTACTTCAGCTTCCTCGGCGGGGACGGGCTCTACGGCGCCGGCTCCGCGCCCGACGTGGGCTGGTTCGCCTACGCGCCGCTCACCGCGCGGGCGTTCTCGCCGGGGAACAGCACCGACTACTGGAACCTCTCCATCCTCGTGATGGGATTCGGGACGGTCGCGACCTCCATCAATCTCATCACCACGACCCTCACCATGCGCTGCCGCGGGATGAGCCTCGGGCGCATGCCGCTCTATGTCTGGATGATGCTGGTGGTCTCCGCCATGACGGTGCTGGCCCTGCCGCCGCTGTCGGCCGCCCAGATCATGCTGCTCTTGGATCGCTTCCTCGGCGCCCACTTCTTCGACACGCAGGCCGGGGGATCCGCGGTCATGTGGCAGCACTTCTTCTGGTTCTTCGGCCACCCCGAGGTCTACATCCTCATGGTGCCGGGCTTCGCCATGGTCTCCGAGATCATCCCCGTCTTCTCGCGGAAGGTGATCTTCGGCTATCCGATGGTGGTGGCCGCGTCACTCGCCATCGGCTTCCTGTCGATGACCGTCTGGGCCCACCACATGTTCGCGGTCGGCATGGGCGCGCCGCTGAATTCCGCGTTCGCGGCGTCCACGATGCTGATCGCCATCCCCACCGGGATCAAGATCTTCAACTGGGTGGCCACGATGTACGGTGGCCGGATCCGCTTCGCGACGCCGATGCTCTTCGCCTGCGCGTTCCTCTTCCAGTTCCTGTGCGCCGGCCTCACCGGCATCATCCTCTCGGTGGTGCCCTTCAACTGGCAGCTCACCGACTCCTACTTCGTCGTGGCCCACTTTCACTTCGTGCTGGTGGGCAGCCTGATCTTCACGGTCTTCGGCGCGATCTATTACTGGTTCCCGAAGGTGACCGGCCGCCTCCTGAGCGAGCGGCTGGGCCGCTGGCACTTCTGGCTCTTCGTGGTCGGGTTCAACCTGACGTTCCTGCCCATGCACTGGGCCGGAATGCTCGGCATGCCGCGGCGGATCTACACCTATCCCGCCGATCGCGGCTGGGATTTCTGGAACCTCATCGCCTCCCTCGGCGTGCCGTTCCAGGCCGCCGCCGTCCTCGTCTTCCTCGTCAATGTCGCGATCTCGGTGCGGCGAGGCGCGCGCGCCGGCAGCGACCCCTGGGACGCGTGGACGCTCGAGTGGGCGACGACCTCTCCGCCGCCGCCCTACAACTTCGAGACGGCGCCCGTCGTCGAAAGCCGGCGGCCGCTCTGGGATCTCAAGCACCCCGACGATCCCGACGGGCCGCACGAATGAGAAGGGCAGGGGAGTGAGATGACGCGCTTCGTCGCCTCGACGCTTGCGTTGGTTATTGCCATCTCGTCCGCGATGACGCAGAAGGGCGCCGCGTGCGAGAACGTCAACTAGGACCCGCTCGTCATGGCCGACGGGATCGCGCCGAGCGACGACCCCGTCCTGTTGTTCCGCTCGCCCTCGTACGTCCGGTCATACACCAAGCGACTGCAAGGCCTGTAATTCGCGAATCACTGACGAAGGCGGCTTGCACGGACTTCTGCCGCCGCAGGTCGAGAGTCTCGACGGCCAGGCAGCGCGCGCATACGAGGCCTACAAGCGAAAGGACGACGACCTCGAGCGTCATATCTACCTGCGCGCGCTCCAGGACACCAACGAGGTTCTCTTCTATCGCCTCGGTCGCCGCTCACATCGCCACCGCCGTCGGTCTGGAGGCGCAGCGGGTCGGCGTCGCACCGAAGACGAGCGAAGCCGAGCTTCGTGAGCGCGTGGCCGCAGCGCAATGGACGCCGGCCTATCCCGCGTTCGCGACGTCGAAGACGGCAGGGCGATGACCGAGCGGCATCGAGTCATCATCGTCGGAGGCGGGTTCGGCGGCCTGCGCGCGGCCCGGGCGCTGAAGTCGGCGCCCGTCGACGTCACGCTGATCGATCGACGCAACTATCATCTGTTTCAGCCGCTGCTGTACCAGGTGGCGACCGGCTCGCTGTCGCCCGGCCAGATCGCCGCGCCGCTGCGCAGCGTGCTGAGCCGCCAGAAGAACACGCGCGTCCTGATGGGTGAGGTCGTCGACCTCGACCCGGTGGCCAAGCGCGTCGTGCTCGCCGACGGGGCGACCTTCGAGTACGACTCGCTGATCGTCGCCGCGGGCTCACAGACCTCGTACTACGGGCACGACCTGTGGCGGGAGTGGGCGCCGGGCATGAAGAGCGTGGAAGAGGCGACGAACATCCGCCACAAGATCCTGTACGCGTTCGAGGTGGCCGAGCGTCTCACGGATCCGGCCCTGCGTCGCGCCTGGCTGCGGTTCGTGATCGTGGGCGCCGGCGCCACCGGCGTCGAGCTCGCCGGCGCCATCGGCGAGATCGCGCGGCAGACGCTCAAGAACGACTTTCGATCGATCCGCTCTCAGGACGCCGAGATCATTCTCCTCGACGGCGCGCCCCGGGTGCTGATGACCTTCCCGGAGGATCTGGCGCAGAAGGCCGCGGCCTCGCTGGCCAGGCTCGGCGTGCATGTGAGGACCGGCGTCATGGTGAAGGACATCGATCACGACGGCGTCACGGTGGAAAGCCACACCGGCACCGATCGTCTGGAGTCCAAGACCGTCATCTGGGCGGGCGGCGTCACGGCGCCCGCGCTCGGCCACACGCTGGCGACCCGGACCAAGGCCGAGACGGACCGGGGCGGACGCATCAAGGTCAATCCCGACCTCACGGTGCCGAGCTATCCGGACATCTATGTGGTCGGAGATCTCGCGCTCGCCTCGGATCGCAGTGGCAAGCCGTTGCCGGGCGTCGCACAGGTCGCCATGCAGGGGGGGACCTACGCCGCCAAGGCGATCGTGAGGAAGCTCGAAGGCAGGAAGCCGCTGCCCCCGTTCAAGTACTTCGACAAAGGAGAGCTGGCCGTCATCGGCCGAGCGTCCGCCGTCGCCAACGCCTTCGGCTTCCATCTCTCCGGGCTGCCCGCCTGGCTGGTCTGGGCGTTCATCCATCTGCTGTACATCGTCCAGTTCCGCAGTCGCATCACCGTGTTCGTCGAGTGGGCCATCGAGGACCTGACGTTCAGTCGCGGAGCTCGATTGATCACGGGTCCGGCGGTGACCGATTTTGACTTCAACAAGGAGATGGCCTCCCGCGACGACCCACGCCGAGCCGCGTGATGGCGGAACACCCGCCCTCGACCCACACGCTGTATCAGGTCTCCACGGCCATCGCGCTCGTCGAGGGCATCTATCAGGGCGCGGTGCGCGTGGGAACGCTGCGCGAGCACGGCGATCTCGGACTGGGAACGTTCGAGAATCTCGACGGCGAGATGGTTATCGTCGATGGACATGTTTTCCAGGTGGCCAGGGGACTCCGGATCGAGCGACCCGATGAGATCGCGCCGACGCGGAGGAAGGCGCTCGAGATGCAGGGGCCGGTGCTCGTCGGCGTTCCCGTCGACTACCGCGACGATGTGCGGCTGATGGAGATCGTCCATCCCGGCGTGCTGAATTGATGGCGACGATCCTCACGTCCGCCGCCGCGTTCGCGGCGGTCGACCAGCACTACCTGCTCCAGGCTCGCCAGATGCAAGCGCTCTCGTTTGCCGTACACATCCCGCTCGTCTGCTTCGGGATCGCATTCCCGGCGATGGTCCTGTTCGCGGAGTGGCGATATCTGAAGTCCGGCGACCCACTCTTCCGCACGCTCGCCAGGCGCTGGTCGAAGACCATGATCGCGCTCTTCGCGGTCGGCGTGGTCACCGGCACCATCCTCAGCTTCGAGTTCGGCTTGCTGTGGCCCGGCTTCATGGCCGCCTTCGGCAGCGTCTTCGGGCTGGGCTTCGCGCTCGAAGGCTTCTCGTTTTTCGTCGAGGCCATTTTCATCGCGATCTACGTGTACGGCTGGGATCGGCTGCCTCCGCGGCTGCACTTCCTGTCCGGCATTCCGGTCGTGATCGCGGGCGTCACCGGCTCGCTCTTCGTCATCTCGGTCAACGGCTGGATGAACCACCCCAGTGGGTTCGCGCTCGAGAACGGCACCGCCGTCGACGCGCAGCCGTGGTCGGCCCTGTTCGGCAACGCGTACTTCTGGCACGAGTTCGTGCACATGTACGTGGCCGGTTACATCGTCGCGGGCTTCCTGGTCGCGACTCCCTACGCCTGGGGCGTCCTTCGGGGACGCGTCAGCCGCTACGAGCGGACGGCGCTGGCGATCGCGCTCTCGGCCGCGGCGATCGCCTCGATGGTGCAGCCGCTGATCGGCGACTGGGCGGCCCGCGAGGTCGCCAAACAGCAACCGGTGAAGCTCGCCGCCATGGAGGGGCTCGCGCGGACGACCGCGGGAGCGCCCGAGCACCTGCTCGGCTGGTACGACGGCGACAAGGTCGTATACGGGATCGAGATCCCGCGGCTCCTGTCGCTGTTCGCGTTCCACGATCCGAACGCGACCGTCCAGGGACTGGAGACCGTGCCGCCCACCGACCGGCCTCCGGTGAATGTCGTGCGGCTTTCGTTCCAAGCCATGGTGGGCATCGGGACGCTGCTCGCGCTCCTCGGGCTCGTCTTCCTCTACGTCCGCTTCCGGAAGGGGCGCCTGCCCGAGTCGCGCTGGTTTTATCGTGCGGTCGTTCTCGCCGGTCCACTCTCAGTGGTGGCGCTCATTGCGGGCTGGGTGACGACCGAGGTCGGCCGCCAGCCGTGGATCGTGTACGGGTTCATGAGGACGTCGGAGGCCGTGACGGGCGCCCACGGGATCCCCATCGGTTACGGGACGCTGGTGGCCGTGTACCTCGGCCTCGCCGGCGCGGTCGCGTGGATGCTGCTCCGGGTTAGCCGTGCGCCGCTCGAGGTACCCGGTGTGGCCATGTCGTCGGCGCCGGACGTCCCACCCTCGCGTTCGCCGGAGAGCTCCCGTGCTCGCTGACGTCCCGATCATTTTCATCCTCGTTGGCCTCGCGGCCTACACGGTCCTCGCGGGAGCGGACTTCGGCGCCGGGTTCTGGATTCTCTTCTCCGGCGGTGGACGGACGAGCCCGGCGGCCACCCGCGACCATGCGCGACACGCGATGGGCCCTGTCTGGGAGGCCAACCACGTCTGGCTGATCTTCGTTCTCGTCGTCTGCTGGACGGCGTACCCGGTCGCTTTCGGGTCGATCATGTCCACGCTGTCCACGCCGCTCTTCGTCGCCGCGATCGGGATCATCCTGCGTGGAGCCTCCTACGCGCTCCGTGGCCAGCTCGACGCGGCGCCACAGCGCCGACTCATCGAGAGCGTCTTCGCGCTCTCATCGGTCTTGACCCCGTTCGCGCTCGGCACGGTCGTCGGGGGCATCGCTTCGGGTCGCGTCCCCGTCGGGAACGCTCGAGGCGACCTCGTCGCCAGCTGGCTGAACCCGACCTCGCTCCTGATCGGCACGCTCGCGATCGCCACCTCGGCCTATCTGGCTGCGGTCTACCTCGCCGCCGATGCCCGACGCCTCGGCGAGCGGACGCTGGAGCGCGACTTCCGTGCGCGGGCGCTGTGGGCCGCGGTCGTCGCCGGAGCGCTCGCTCTTGCGGGTCTCGGGGTCGTGCGCGACGATGCTCGGCCGCTCTTCGACGGGCTCACGACCGGAAGCGGTCTCGCCATGGTCTGCGTCTCCGCCGCCGCCGGGCTTGTGACGGTCGCGGCCGTCTGGGCCAATCGCTTCGGTCCGGCGCGCGTGTCCGCGGCGCTGGCCGTGGCGGCGATCGTCGGCGGCTGGGCGTTTGCGCAGCAGCCACACCTCCTCGCCGGGCTCACGATCGAGCAGGCGGCGGCGGGCCGCGCCACGCTCATCGCCGTCGTGATCGCCACCGTCGTCGGCGCCACCATCCTCATCCCCTCGCTGGCGCTGCTCTTCAGCTTGTTTCTTCGCGGCCACCTGGACGCGCACGTCGTCGAGGCCCACGTCCTCGACGGGCCGGGCGCCGATGCGATCGATCGAACTCGGCTGCTCGGGGCGTTGGCCCTCGCCAGCCTTTTCGTTGGTGCAGGTCTGATGGTCCTCGCCGATTCCGGCTGGGCGCACGTCGTCGGCATCACGGGCCTGGCGGCGTTCGCCGCATCTGCGTTCGTGCTTTCCGCGACGATTCCGGGCGACAGCGCGACGGCCAGAGAGATGGATAACGACGCAGGTGGATAACATTCCAAGCGGCTGGCTGCTCCCGACGGTTCTGAGCATCACGGCCGGCTCGGTCGATGTCATCGGGTTTCTCGCGCTCGGCGGCGTGTTCACCGCCCACATCACCGGCAACGTGGTCATCGTGGCGGCGCACTACGTCATCGGTGGCTTCGGCCAGGTTGGTCCGCTTCTCGCGGTTCCGGTATTCGTCGCCGTGCTGGGAGTGCTCGCGCTGGTGTTCGGGGCGGTCGGAGAGGTGAGCGGCTCGCGGCGGGCGTTACTCATCTTGCAAACGGCCCTCCTGGCGATATGCCTGGGTCTCGGTGTCGCGTTCGGCCCCTTCGCCGATGCCGACGGCCCGATCGCGGTCCTCGTGGGCATGCTCGCGGTCGCGGCGATGGCCACCCAGAATGCGCTGGTGAGGCTCGCCCTTCAGGGTGTCCCCTCGACCGCGGTCATGACCACGAACATCACCCAGCTGACCATCGACCTGGCGAGACTCGTCAGGCACCGGCGAGAGCCCGACACCCTCGCCACGGCCCGACGCCGGGCCCGCGTGACCTTCGCGTGCGTCGTGGGGTTCGTGAGCGGCGCTGCGATCGGGGCCGTCCTCGAAGTGCATGGTGGCCTCTGGGCCATGGCGCTGCCGGTCGGCCTCGCCGCGGTCGCCGTCCTGCTGGGCGAACGACGCACTGTTGGCCGCTCCGGCGGCCGGTGACCGGTGAGAGGACCTCGCGCTCAGATGGGAAATTGACTCGGGCCGCGGCCTGACCGCCGTCGTCACCGTCCGCGGGTTTCCACACGGGACGTCGGCGGCCGCTCGCTCGCGCTGACTGTCGTTTTCTTGCTGAAATCGTCGGTGTCCGCTGTTCGGCCGCACGCGTTCCCCCGCGCGCTCCTCTCGAAAGGGGCAACGACAATGGGCTCGCGTGGGCGCGTGGGCATGGTCTGTTTGATCGTCGCAGAGGCGTCGCTCTTCGCCGTCTTCGTCGTCGCCTATCTCTACGATCTCGGTAAGAGTCTCGGCGGCCCCTCGCCGGGCGAGGTCCTGTCCGTCCCGATCCTCGGCACCGTCTGCCTGCTCTCGAGCAGCGTGACCGTGGCGCTGGCCGTGCGCGCGCTCGGCCGCGGCGCCGTCCAACGCTCCGGGGCCTGGCTGCTGGCGACGGTGCTTCTGGCCGCCGTCTTCCTGACCGGCACGGCCGCCGAGTGGTTGCGGCTGATCACGCGTGAGGGGGTGACGATCGGCACGAACCTGTTCGGGACGACGTTCTACGCCCTGGTGGGCTTGCACGCGTCGCACGTGATCGTCGGGCTCGTCATGCTGGCGCTGATCGCTGTGTTCGCCCGGTCGCGGGCGCTCAGGCCTGCCCACGTCGAGCGCGTGGAGCTCGTCTCCTGGTACTGGCACTTCGTGGACGCGGTGTGGGTCGTCGTGCTCACCGTCGTCTACGTGATCGGACGCTGAGCACCGTGGAGAGCGTCATCACCCTCGTCGCTCGCGACCGCCGTCAGGTGGCGACGGATCTCGTGGCGCTCACCAAGCCACGGGTGCTCGCCATGGTGCTCGTCACGACGCTGGTGGGCTACGACGTGGGGCTGACCGGGTCAGCCGACTACCTGCGGATGATTCATCTTCTGATCGGCACCCTGTTGGCCGCGGGCGGGACGCTGGCCCTCAATCAGTACTCGGAGCGGGACATCGACGCGTGGATGGATCGGACCCGGGCCCGGCCGCTGCCCGCCGGGCGTCTGCAGCCCCTGGAGGCGTTGTTGTTCGGCGTCGCGCTCACGCTGCTCGGGACGGCATACCTCGCGGCGCTGGTCGGCGCCCTGGTTGCCCTGGTCACGGCGGCGACGGCGATCCTCTATCTGTTCGCGTACACACCGCTCAAGCAGCGGACGGCGCTCTGCACGCTGGTGGGCGCCGTGCCTGGGGCGCTTCCGCCCGTGGCGGGATGGGCGGCTGCGCGCGGCGACGTCACGCTCGGCGCCTGGGTGCTGTTCGGCGTGTTGTTCCTCTGGCAACTGCCTCACACGCTCTCGATCGCGCGCCTCTACCGCGACGACTACGCGCGCGCCGGCGTGCGCGTGCTGCCGGTGATCGACCCGGATGGCGCGAGCACGGAGCGCCAGATTGTCCTGGCGTGCGTGGGGCTCGTGACCGTGAGCCTGCTGCCGACCGTCATCGGCTGGACCGGTCCGATCTACCTGGCGGGAGCCCTGGCGCTGGGGCTCGCATTCGCCGCCGTCGGAATCGTGCAGGCGCTGTCGCCGTCGGCGCGCGCTGCCCGGCGGGTGTTGCTCGCCTCCCTCCTCTATCTGCCGCTCCTCCTGGGGCTGCTGGCGTTCGACCGGACATGATGCCCGCGCACGACGAGCACGCCCCGCCTTCCGAGCAGATTGACCTTCCGGCGCCCACGGCGTGGCCGATGGTCGTTGCCCTGGGCATCACGCTGGCCTTCGCCGGCCTCGTCACGCACGCTGCCGTGAGCGTCGTCGGTATCGTCCTCGCGCTGATCGGGGCCGTCGGCTGGTGGCGCGAGGTCCTTCCCGAAGAACAGGTCGAGCAGATCGTCATGCGTCCTATGGAGCGTCCCAGTGCGGTCGTGCCATCGAAGCCGGCGGTCGAACGGGCCAGCATCGGCGAAGGTGCACATCGAACCCGGGTGCCCGTCGAGGTCCAGCCGTACTCGGCGGGGATCCGCGGAGGTATCGTCGGCGGGATCGCGATGGCGGTGCTTGCCCTTGCGTACGGGCTGATCGTGCAGCGCAGCCTCTGGTACCCGATCAATCTGCTCTCGGCCGTGGCGCTACCGGCGCTGGCGCAGGCGAGCCTCGCCGAGCTTCGCGCGTTCAGCCTGTTGGCGCTCGTCATCGGTACGATCGTTCACGGACTCATCTCGGTGCTCGTCGGTCTTCTCTACGCCGTCATCCTGCCGATGCTGCCGCGCCGCCACATGTTCTGGGGCGGCGTCATCGCGCCGCTTCTGTGGACCGGCCTCGTCTGGGCCCTGCTCGGTATCGTCGATCCGACGCTCGCCGCGCGGGTGGACTGGCCGTGGTTCGTCGTCTCGCAGATCGCCTTTGGGCTCGCCGCCGGGTTCGTCGTCGCGCGCGCGCACCCGCTCGCCACGATGCAGACCTGGCCGCTCGCGGCGCGCGCAGGCGTCGAGGCGTCGCGCGCGCGCTCGGAGCAGGAGCGAGACCGATGAGGCCAGCCGCCGTCGTCGTGGCAATCCTCTTCGGTGTGAGCCTGGCCGGCTGCGACATCCTGCCCGGCAGAGCGAGAGCACGCGAGCAGCGAGAGACCGTGTCCCCGCAGGTCGCGACCTTTCACGCGCTCTACAAGCAGCAGTGCGCGGGCTGCCACGGTCGCGATGGCCGGCTCGGCGCCGCGCGCCCCCTCAATGACGCGGTCTATCTCGGGCTCGTTCCGGCGCCCCGGCTCCGCCAGGTCATTGCCGAGGGCGTACCGGGCACGGCGCAGCCCGCCTTCGCCATCGGCGCGGGCGGGACGCTGACCGACGAGCAGATCGACGCGCTGGTGCAGGGGCTCCTGGCAGCGTGGGCGCGTCCCGCCGCCATGCAGGGTGTGAGCATTCCGCCGTATACCGCGAAGCTCGGAAATCCGGAACGAGGGAGTGAAGTCTACGCCGCGGCCTGTGCCGGCTGCCATGGCGCGGACGGTCGCGGCGGGCCGAAGGCGCGCTCGGTCGTGGACGCCTCGTATCTCGCGCTCGTCAGCGATCAGCACCTGCGCACGACGGTGATCGCGGGACGCGCGGACGTCGGCATGCCCGACTGGCGCGGCCACATCGCGGGCCGCGCGCTCGCGCCGCAGGAGATCTCTGACGTCGTCGCCTGGCTTGTGACGAAACGAAAGCCGGTTCCAGGCCGAGCGGGAGGAGTCTGACACGATGTGTGCGAACCACGATTTGCTGCCGTCGTCGCCGTCGCGACGGGGATTCCTGTTCACGCTCGGCTTGGCGCTGAGCGGTCTCGCCGCCACGCTCGCGGGGATCCCGATCATCGGATACATCTTCGGGCCGGTCCGCGGACGCGCGGGGCAAGCGTGGATCAAGCTCGGCTCGGTCGGGAACTTCCCCGAGGGACAGACGCGCCTGGCGACGTACGAGAACCCGTTCCGCGTGGCCTGGGATGGGCCAACGGCGAAGATCGCGTGCTGGGTGCGTCGGATCGGCGGCGACCAGTTCCAGGTGTTCGCGATCAACTGCGCGCACCTCGGCTGCCCCGTGCGATGGTTCCCGCAGTCGCGGCTCTTCATGTGCCCCTGCCACGGCGGCGCGTACTACGAGGACGGCTCGCGCGCCTCCGGCCCGCCGCCCCGGGGCCTCTTCGAGTACGAGTACGAGGTCCGGCAGGGGCAGCTCTGGGTGCGGGGTGGCCAGCTCCCGACGCTGGCGGGACCGGTGTGATACCCATGAAAAAGCCGCTCCGCTCGGTCGTCGGATGGCTCGAGGTCCGGACGGGGCTCGCCGAAGCGCTCACGCCCGCCGTCACCCATCCGGTTCCACGGCGAACCGCGAGCTGGTGGTACGTCTTCGGCAGCGCGACGCTCGCGCTCTTCGCGCTTCAGATCGCCACCGGCATCTGCCTGGCGCTCGTGTACGTCCCCGCGGCCGACCAGGCCTACCAGAGCCTTCAGTACCTGAACGATCAGGCGGCGTTCGGCTCGTATCTGCGCGCCGTCCATTTCTGGGGCTCCAACGGGATGGTGCTCGTGATGACGCTGCACATGCTGCAAGTCTTCCTCTTTGGCGCCTACAAGTATCCGCGTGAGTTGACCTGGATCGCCGGCGTTCTTCTGTTCCTGTGCACGCTCGGCATGGCCTTCACCGGGCAGATCCTCCGGTGGGACCAGGACGCGTACTGGGGGCTCGGGATCGGCGCGTCGATCGCGGCACGCGCGCCGGTCATCGGCTCGACGCTCGTCCACGTGCTCCTCGGCGGCCCGATCATCGCCGGCCGCACCCTGTCACGGTTCTTCGCGCTCCACGTCTTCGCGATCCCCGGGCTCCTCATCGCGCTCACCGGTCTGCATGTCTGGCTGGTCCTCAGACTCGGGGTCAACGAGTGGCCGATGCCGGGACGGGTGGTCGACCGCGAGACCTACCGCAAGCGTTACGAGGACGAGGTCCTTCGCGACGGCGTGCCGTTCTTCCCCGTCGCCGCGCGGAAGGACATGGTGGGGATGGCCGTGGTCGTCCTGGCCGTGCTGGCGTGCGCCGCGATCTTCGGCCCCAACGGTCCCCACGGCGCGCCGGACCCGACGGTCACCGATGCTTCGCCGCGGCCAGACTTCTACTTCCTCTCCCTCTTTGCGCTGCTGGCGCTGCTGCCCCCGTGGACGGAGACGGTGATCCTGCTCGTCGGGATGCCGCTCGCGATCGTGCTGCTGCTGGCGCTGCCGTTGTTCGCCGGCACCGGCGAGAAGAGCTGGCGCCGCCGGCCGGTCGCGGTCCTGAGCGTGATCCTGATCCTCCTCGTCGTGACGACGCTGGCGGCCCTGGGCGTGACGTCGCCGTGGTCTCCCGTCATGGACGCCGGGACCGCGCTCGCCACGCCGGTGGCCTACGTGCAAGGACGTTCGCCGCTCGAGCTGCAGGGCGCGCTCGTCGTCCAGAACAAGCAATGCCGGAACTGCCACAGCCTCGGCGGTGAAGGCGGCAGCCGCGGCCCGGCCCTGGACGGGGTGGCGACGCGGCTCACACGTGATCAGCTCATCCGGCAGGTGCTCCAGGGCGGCGGCAACATGCCGGCCTACGGCAAGAACCTGGTACCCGCCGAGGTGAACGCGCTGGTCGCGTTTCTCGAGACGCTGCGCCCTTCGAACCAAGCGCCGGCGCGTGCGCCCGTGGCGGCGCGACCGATGACGCGCCAGAACTGATGCCGCACGGCGCGGAAGCGTGGTCGATGCTGGCCGCGCTCCTCGTCACGGGGGCGATCTACGCGCGGGGCTGGCGAATACTCGCGCGGCGGACGCCCCGGCGTTTCGGCGAGGGGCGTCTCGCGGCGTTCCTCGGCGGCCTCGGTGTGATCGCCTTCGCGCTGGCTTCGCCACTGGACGCCCTCGCCGGCCGGCGCCTGTCGGCCCACATGACGCAGCACCAGCTGCTGATGATGCTGGCGCCGCCACTGCTCTGGCTGGGCGCGCCCGTCGCCCCGATGCTGCTCGGGCTCCCCCGAGCGCTCCGGCGGCCGGTGGCGGCCGGGTTTGCGTCTCGCGTCGGGCGAACGACGGCCGATGTCATCGCGCATCCAGCCTTCGGCTGGATCTCGTTCGCCGTCGCGTTCTGGGCATGGCACACGCCGCGACTCTACGAGCTGGCGTTACGGTCGCACGCCTGGCATCACCTCGAGCACGCCGGCTTCTTCGCGACCGCCATGTTGTTCTGGCGGCCGGTGATTCTCGCCTGGCCTGCCCGATCGCCGTGGCCGCGGTGGACGATGATCCCGTACCTGCTGCTGGCCGATCTGCAGAACACGGTCCTCGCCGCGATCCTGACCTTCGCCGACCGGGTGATCTACCCGGTGTACGCGACGATCCCGCGCGCGGGAGCCATCGCAGCACTCGATGATCAATCGGTGGCGGGCGTGATCATGTGGGTGCCGGGCTCACTGGTCTTCCTCTTCGCGGCGGTGTGGCTCGCCATGGAGTCGATGAACGAGCGCGGCGGTGCCCAGGTGGCATCCCTCTGCCCCGGCGAAACGTCGACCGGCCGCGCCGCCTCATAAGAGGTAGCAGAGCGGTCTCTGGACCGCTTCGAGGAGGAAGGCGGCATGAAGACCCTGCTCGCGACGCTTTTCGGCCTGGCCCTCGTGACGGCCGCATCTCCGGCGGCGGCGTACGTGGTGGCGATCCCCACGTCGATTTCGGCGAAGAGCGTCGACGACGACACCGACCTCACGGCCGCGCTGCGGTCGGCCATCGACGACGTGCTCAGCCACGCCGTCGCATTCTCCCCGACGTTCGTGACCGTGCAGACCGCGCGCCTCGTCGGCGACCGCGTCTACATTCTGCTGCTGATCGGCGACGCCGACGGCGAAGAGACGATCAAGACGATGATGAAGAGCTCTTCGGACGCCGAGGACGAGAACGAGCTGAAATGAGCCTTGCTCGTTCTTGTCAGAATTTTACGTGACCGTGCCGGCGCCGAGCGCATTCACATCGAAAGGGCATGGGCGGATGACGAGGTCACCCGGCGTCGCCGGGGATCCGTTCAATGCTTCGACCGGGCGGAGACGCGCCCATACCACAAATCCCGGACAGGGGACATCACCATGCGTCGTTTCGTGATCGGAGTGGTGGCGGTAGGGGGTCTTGTCGCAGCGCTCGCCGGGCTGGCCGGGGCTCAGGGCAAGAACGCGACCCTGACGTTGTCGGACGGGTCGGTGGCGGCTGGGATCGGCTTCCGCTGGGGCAGCGGAACGCTGGCCTACGCGGGCAAGACGTACCCCGTCAAGGTCGAAGGGCTTTCCGTGGGAGAGGTGGGGGTGACCCGTGCCACGGCGAAGGGGGAGGTGTCGAACCTGACGAAGCTCGAGGACTTTCCGGGGAACTACGTGGCCGTCGGCGCAGAGGCGACGGCCGCCGGAGGCGCCGGCATGAAGGTGATGAGGAATCAGAACGGGGTCGTCATCGAGATGAAGAGCACGACCCAGGGGGCGAGTCTCAAGCTCGGGGCCGAGGGCATTCGACTGAGCCTCGCGAACTAGCGGCCGGGGAGCGGTGGCTTCGACGGCGATCGTCGCAGCGTTTGCGAGTCGCCGTCGAGGCGATCCGCCGGCGGCAGACAGGAGCGCAGCATCCGTGGTCTATGGTCCATATTCCTCGCCGTGCTGATCCTGAGCCTGCCGTATGCCGTCACGGACCAGCTGGTGGACGCGATCGGCGTGTACGTGCTCGTCTTCGG
>Ga0209807_1000679_pt1 | contig 15641 bp, 11 predicted proteins | sample GraSoiAngelo_154_FD_186168 | JGI IMG/M metagenome (GOLD analysis project Ga0209807, IMG submission 186168) | Grasslands soil microbial communities from the Angelo Coastal Reserve, California, USA - 14_1009_13_20cm (SPAdes) (version 2) | ecosystem: Environmental > Terrestrial > Soil > Grasslands ... | reverse complement strand
GCCGATCCCGGCGAAAAAAACAATCTGATCACCGCCCAAGGCGCGACCGCCTCCGTGCTAAAAGAAAAGCTGTACTCCCTGATGCGGCACAATCCCTACAAGCCGACCGAAGGAGGCAACTCCAACCTCAGCCCCGACGCGCTAGAGAAGCTGCGTGCGCTCGGCTACGTGGCTTATCACTCGCCGGTGTCGCCGGACACCTTGGCCGCCGGCTTGCCCGATCCAAAGACCAAGCTGGAAGAATTCAATTCCATCCTCGCTGCCGAAGATGCTTTTCATGCCAACGACTTCGATAAAGGCGAGCAACTGCTGGCCAAAGTCCGCGAACAGGACCCGAAGATGTACATCGTGCCGTTCATGCTTGGAGAGGCGGCAAATGCGAAAAAAGATTGGCCAGAAGCCGAGGCCGAATTCAAGAAGTGCCTGGATTTGAATCCCAATTTTGATCAGGCGATGACAGGCTTATCGCGCGTGCTGATGTATCAAAACAAAGACGAAGAAGCCAAGCAGTGGGCACGCAGTGCGCTGAAGTACAATCCGCAGAACTACCGGGCTTGGTACGAGCTCGGTTTTATCGAGAGCAAGAGCGATAAACAAGCCGCCATCGCCGCTTACGAGAAAGCGGTTGCCGTCCAAGGAAACTTCGCGCCTCTGCGACGTGATTTGGGCCTGCTCTACTATCAGCAGCAAAACTATACCGAGGCGGCAAAGCACCTGGCTAAAGCAGCAGAACTGGGAATGAGCGAAGCGCCGCTGTGGAACTTTCTGGGAATCTCCTACAGCCGCACGAAGCGAGTGGCCAAAGCGGTTGAAAGCTACAAGCAGGCGCTAAAACTCGATCCAGAACTGGCGGAGACACATCTGAATCTGGGATATGCGTACGAGGGTCTGGGCCAAGAAAAGATGGCGAATCAGGAATATCAGCAGGCCTGCCGTTTAAAACCAGAATTTTGTGAGTCGATCAAGTCCCGCAGAAAATAACGGCATTTAGTTTGGAACGCTTGTCGCCGGTCCGGAGGAACTCTGAAGTTGTTGCAGCAATTGTCTAGCATGCGTGTAGTGTGGGCTCGCAGGGAACGCACCGACAAAATCCCGAAGTTGCGCTATCGCATCTGCCTTCCGGCCCTGCCGCAATAACAAATTCACAAGCTGCAAGCGTGGTTCGCTCATCGCAGGATCCAGCTGGATGGCCTGCCGCAAAGCGTTCTCTGCTTCGGGAAGCTTGCCCAAATGAATGTCCAATGATCCAAGCACGAAGTGTCCCAGCGCCGAGTCCGGCTGTCGCCGCATGCCCTCTCCCAGATAGCGCTCGGCCTCTGGCATCTGCCCCATCAACGTGCATACATTGCTCAAATTGAAGTAACCCGCGGCATCGCTCTGATTCAAGCGGATCACTTCCTCGAATTCCCTCTGCGCCGCTGCGAACTCCGACTTGCTCAGATAAACCGAGCCAAGGTTGTTGTGGGCTGGATAGAAATCCGGAGCGAAGGTCACTGCCTTCTCATAATGTCGGATCGCGTCCTCATGGTTGCCTTTCCGATCCGACTCTACTCCGCGGTCGAACTCCTTCACCGCGTTTTTGGAAAAACGCCGCCGATACTCCGCTGAATCACTGAGGTGCGGATTGCTACCTTGCTCGCGATTTACAAGTGGTTCGTTTCTTGCTGGCTCACGTGGCGTTAAGCTTATCTGCGCCATGGACGTAGCAGAGATGGAGGTATTGAGTTCGACAAGCTTATCGACTGGGTAGAAACGCTCGTCGTGAATCACCACGTGGTAGGGATTGCTTCCAAGACCATAGAATCCGAACTTTCCTTCATCATCACTGTACCCGCTGGCCAGCGTGGCCCCGCGCAACTGCAGTTCTATAAATACCCTGCCCGGGAAATCACCTCTGCTTAGGTGCAGCTCGCCAATGATGTTGCCTACGCCTACCTGCGCCCGAAGGGTGGAAACCGAGATGAGCAGAAAGACGACGGAGGCGAGGATTAGATTGCGGCCGAGCTGCGGCGGCATGGCCTACTCCGACAAAAGAAAGAGGGCTTGTCATTAGCGAGGACAAGCCCTCAACGTTACCGCGGCCTAGAAGCTTACCTTCAGCCCAAACTGAAGATTGCGCGGATTCAAAGTGCCACCGGCCTGGCCGAAGTTGCTGATGGGAAACTGGTTGTGAGTTGTCTCCAAGCTAGCTTGGCCCGGCTCGGCCAGAAGGAAGTTAGTGTGGTTGAACACGTTGAAGCCCTCAACCCGGAACTGCAGACCAACTCTCTCGGTAACTCTAAAGTTCTTGAAGAGAGACATGTCTGCAAACCACTGCTTCGGACCAACGAAAGTGTTGCGGCCGAGGTTTCCCGGGCAGCCCAAGCAGGGGGTGGTGAAGTTACCGCCGCCTGGCGCCCACTGCGGACCCCACCCGTTTGCCCACATATCGTGCGTGGCGCTGTCAAAGCTCGGAAAGATTGAATTCGGGCGCGAGTTTCTGGAGTGGCTGTTGGTACGATTGAGTTCGTAGTCGCCACCAGAATTAACGCACGTGCCGCCATTGACGTCAGCTGCGGTGCACGCAAGTGGGTCCCCGGTCACCGGGTCAAAATTAACGGTCGAGTCCAGGCTTTCCGGCCGCCGGTCGTACGGAGACCAGTGCGCTCCAGTCTGGAAGGACCAAATGCCGTTATATTGCCATCCGCCGATCAGAGCGTTCAGGAATCCCGTGTGCTTGCCGAACGGTAGATCCCACACATAATTGAACACTACCCGGTGGCGAATGTCGAAGATGGAATTGCCCCGGTCAAGACGTGGCCTGGTCCAGTCGGTGGTGAACCCGTCGCCCGCCGCGTCACCATTGGCGGTGGTGGCACCGCTGTGCCAAGTCGAGCCATCATCAATGCTGTGGCTGTATGTATAGTTCACGTTGAACAGCAAGCCGTGGCTGGTTTGTTTCTTCAGTGCCATCTGCAAAGAGTTGTAATTGGAGTTAGCGGCGTTCTCCCAAACCCGCAGCGTCCCGTAGTTGCTGTTGATATGTCCGCCAGGCTGGCCACAAAGAGTGCGCCCGATGTCGTCCTTAACGCAACCGCCCGAGGGCAGGTGTCCTCCAGGAATACGGTTCACGTCATCAGCGCGGAACAACTTGTGCCCGGTCGTCCCGACGTAATCCACCTCGAGCGACAGCTTGGGCACAATCTCCCGCTGAAGGCTAAGGAAGTAGTTGTAAACATACGGGTCACGGACACCCTTCGGGAAAATGATGCCCGTCAGGAATGCGGTTTGCGGGTTGCTGGCAGCCCAACCGGAGAGATTGCCCACGGCCTGCGCGCCAACGCCCTGGCCGGGGTTCTTGGCAGGACCAGTGAAAGTTGGGGTGGCGCCGCTCGGGCTGCAGGTCGTACCCGTGGCGTCGCAGGTGGTTGGGCCGTAAACGATCACCGAGTCGCCGCCGTCCAGCGCCGCACTATCCGCTAGGTTGAAGGAATAGAAGGGCGGATTCCAGCGCGAATTGGAAAGCGGATTGTAGAGGGTGGATTCGTAGGAGACGCCGAATCCCCCGCGCAGAGATGTCTTGCCATCGCCCAACATGTCCCAGGCAAAGCCGACGCGAGGACCGAAATTGTTGTGATCTCCTTTGCCCAGTGAGCTCGTTTTCGCGAAACCGCCAGGACCGCATACGCCCTGCAGCGTTGCTTTAGGGTCGGCACAAGGAAAAGTATTAGCCGATCGCAGCTGGCCAGCTCCAGTTGTGATGTTATCGAGGATGCTGTTGCCCGGACCGAGAATGAACGTAGTTGCCAGATTGTTAAGCTCGTGGTGGCGCTGGTAGACATCGTAGCGTAGTCCAAGATTCAGAGTTAACCGCCTAGTGGCCTTCCAGTCGTCCTGAAAGTAGGCTCCAAATTCGATATTCCGCCAGTGGCGGACATTGCTGGCCAACTCGGCCTGCTTGCCGGAAACGAACCCGGGATCGACGCCCGCAACCTCAAAGTAAGGGGCGTCCGCGGCCATCCAGATGCTGTCGGAAAACTCGTATGACGGGCGGGCCACGTTGAACTCGCTGTTCTCGATGTTGCGCTTGATGTCCCCGCCGACTTTAATGTTATGCGACCCATGGTTGATCGAGACCATATCGCTGTAACTGTACTCATGTTCTTTAAATAGCTGCGGGTAGCCGTTGTAAGAGCCAAAGCCAGCGTTCCCATCATCGAGGGTCAGTTGCGGCACACCCGGCAAAGCGGTGCCAATTTTTTGAACAAAACTGGTGTACCCGGCGCGAAACTCATTAATTACGCTCGGACTAAACGTGTGCACCTCGCTAAACTGCCCATTGGGGTAGACGTTGTCGGTGGGGTTTGTGAAGCCGCGCGTGCAAGCCGGGTCGCAAGGTCCGAAAGTGTCGCTGTTGCGCAGCCAGTTGTACTGGACGAACAAGCGGTCTTTGCCGCTGGGCTGATAATCAATTCTGCCCGATGCCTCTTTGCCTTGGAACAGGTTGCCGATGGCTTGCGTCTGCTGCCCATAGAGGGCAATGCTATTACATAGGTATGGGCTGCCGACGGGCAACGCCGCATCGAGGGCGGCGAAGCTTGCCTCAATATCAGCGGGAACCGGGTCCCCGTTAGGCGTAGCGGTTTCTGTTGCCACCGCCCCAGGATAGGAAGTGCAATTGGTTCCCGCTACTGCCGGTGCAAAGTTCTTGAAGAGCAGGGCAGCGGTTGAGTTTGGCAGAGCCGAAATCACCGCCTGCCGGAACTGCGGCGACTCGACAATGATCGTTGTCGGGGGTGCTTGGTTCGTGAAATGATCCTGTTGATAGGAGACAAAAAAGAATAGCTTGTCCTTTACAATGGGGCCGCCGAAGGTGCCGCCCACCTGGTTGAAGCGCAGCTCCTGCTTCGGCACGCCTTGCTGATTGTTGAAGAAGTAGTTGGCGTCCAGCTTGTCGTGACGGAGGAAGTCCCATACGCTGCCGTGCCAGTTATTGGTCCCGGACTTAGTCACCAGGTTCGTGACCGATCCAGCGCTGCTGCCATACTGGGCGGAGTTGTTCAGGCCGAGCTGCTGAAACTCCGCGACGGTTTCTTGAATAGGGACGTTGTCAACCCCACCACTCAGGCCCTTGTTGGAAACTCCGTTAATAAGGAAGCCGTTAAAGTCTTCGCGCAAACCATTGACGACGGTGCTGTGGCCATTCTCGAAGTCAACACCGCTGACATTGACCGCACCAGGCGCGAGCTGGATCAGGTCGTAAACGTTGCGGCCATTGAGCGGGAGACTCGCGATTTGAGTGGAATTAACCGTGGAAGAAAGTTTCGAGTCTTCTGTATTGACCGCGGCTGCTTCGCCGGTGACCTCCACAACTTCGCGGGCCTGGCCCATTTCCATGTGGAGGTCAACCCGCTGAACGACTCCCGCGTTCAGCGACAAGTTACTGTCTGTACGGGTCTTGAAGCCCTGGGCTTCCGCAGTAATCTTGTATGTCCCGACGGGCAGCTCTCTTACAACGTAAAGGCCACTTTGATTGCTAGAAGTTGTGACCGACAAATTCGTCCCCATATTTGTGACGGTGACTTTAGCGTTTGGAATCGCTGCACCGGACGGGTCGGTTATGGTTCCGGTGAACTGGCCGTTCTGAATCTGGGCGAAAGCGCTTAAGGCCAGCACAAGCACTGAAGCGGCAACGAGGCAGAACTGCAGCTTTTTCATCGACTTACCCTCTCGCGGTGTGATTTTTTCCAGTCTCGATATCCTGAACAATTGCCATGGATGACGAAGGAATCTCAGCACATTTGAAGAATCGCTCATGTCACAGCACTTTGCGCTGTTGAGTCGAGTTGTCAAGCTATGTTACTGATTTCCTTGGATAAGAACTAAGCTCCGGCCCAAAAAGACCAAGACATTTACGCATACATTCGTGCATGAGGGCGCACGTAGCTCTCCAAAGCTTTGAGTAAGAGAGTCAATGGGTTACGGGGAAGTGCCTATGAAGATCAATAGACTCTCTCTAACAGCACTTCAATTTTTGGAATGTGCTTGGTTGTTGTTAGCTAATGGGACTTTACAATCACAGTGAACATGCGTTTTGTGCTTTCAAGGCGAGCTGCTGATTGACGAGTTGCTAAATCAACGATGTTTCGTAGGCAGCGACTCTGTCGAGCCCCGCCCTTCCCGTATCACCAGTTCCTGATCGGCGGACTCCGGCCCGATCGTGTCTACCTTGCCGGATGACCATCGCACTACGATGGAATCGACTCGCCCCGCCTCTCCCAACCCAAAGTGCAGCCGGGGGTCGCCGGCGGATTCGAAGCTCGAGTTGGCGCGGGCTTCGGCAGTCTGGGTAATTCCTCCGGCTTTTACTTCTACTCGGGCGCCGAAGCCGTCTCGATTCGATTGTGTGCCGATCAACTTTACGCGCAGCCAGTGAGCTTTCTTCGTGGATTGATTTCGTAGCAGAACCGGGGAGCCATCGAGCACGGTTATTAGCAAGTCTTCGTGGCCGTCGTTCAGGAAATCGGCGCTGGCCAGGCCACGGCCGACGTAACGGCGTGCCAGAGGAGCGCCTCCCCGCGGTCCGATCTCTTCAAACTTGCCACCGGTCAAATTGTGAAACACGAGGGGGCGCTCAGCGTAAGTGACTCCAAATGAATGCTGATCAACCTGCGGATTGACGTGGCCATTGGCGACGAAAATGTCCGGCCATCCGTCGTTGTCGAGATCGACGATCCTCACGCCAAAGCCGAGGAAAGGAATACTTATCGGTCCAAATCCCGCTGGCCCGGCCATGTCGGTGAACTCGCGGCCATGATCGTTGTGATAGAGATTATTGGAATCATCGGAGAAGTTTGTCTTCACGATGTCCGGCCAGCCGTCGTGATCGTAGTCCGCCGAATCAATTCCCATGCCCGCCTGCTCGCGACCGTCAGCGCTGTATGCCACTCCAGCTTCGGCGCCGACTTCTGTGAAGCCGCCTTTGCAGTTGTTGTGATAGAGAAGCGACGGGGAAGAATCGTTCGCCACATATAGGTCGAGGCAGCCATCCAGATCGTAATCCAGCCAAAGGACGCCTAAACCGTAATAGCTGCCGGGGTCGATGTTTAACTTCTCGGTCACGTCCGTAAATGTGCCGTCGCCGTTGTTGTGATAAAGACGATCCCGTCCGCCTTTTAGACCTCGTGGACCGCAGGAAACCGGGATCCCGCGATAGGAACAAAACGGGCCTTGCCCGAACTCCGGCAGGTGATCGAGATCAAGATCGACGTAATTGGCGACATAAAGATCGAGGTAGCCGTCGTTATCGTAGTCGCCGAATGCGGCGCTGGTGCCCCACCGGCCAGGATTTCCAACGCCGGCTTTTGCAGTTACGTCAGTGAACGTGCCGTCGCGGTTGTTGTGGAACAGGACCCCGCCGTCCAGATAGGTGATGTAAACGTCTTCCCACCCGTCATTGTCGTAATCGCCGACGGCTGCGCCAAAGCCCCAGCCGCAATGGTTCAGGCCGGACTTGGCAGTTACGTCGGTGAAAGTGCCGTCATGATTATTACGATAGAGTTTGCTCGGATGACATTTGCCGGCGCGCAGGTCTTCGAGAGTCGAGCCATTCACCAGCAAAATATCCATCCAGCCGTCGTTGTCGTAGTCGAACACGGCGACGCCGCCACACATGGTTTCCATGATGTAGCGCTTTTCCAGGCTGCCGCAGGTCAGGTGAAAGTCAATTCCTGCTGAGCGAGTGACGTCAAGAAACGAAATCGAAGAAGCTGCTGTAGGCTTAGCCGGAGTGGCAGGACGTTTGGTTCTAGTTTGCGGTTGCGATCTGGCTGCCGTGATGTAAACAGCCGTACAAATAATAAGGAGGGCGATGACAATTGAAAGCAGTTTGCATTTCCGCATCACTGGACCCGGCCGCTGGCCATGCCTCCAGTTTGCGGCTGGGCCTGCTTTAGTTGCGCAAAGTGGTGCCACTCGGTTTGTGCCTGGTCGCGCTTTCCCATCTTTTCTAGTGTGCGGGCCAGTTGGTAGTGCGGGCTTGGGTCGGCCGGCTTGAGTTGGATCGAGCGTTCGAGAGCGCCGACCGCCGCTGCGGTATCACCGGCAAGTGCGAGTGCCTTACCTAAATCGTAAAATGCATCGCCATTTTGCGGATCGAGATCAGCGGTTTTTTTTAAATTAGCTAGTGCGGATTTTTCATCTCCGGATTCCAACAGAGAATGGCCGAGTTGATAGAGAACGCTGGGATTGTCCGGCGACCGCTTCAGTTCTCTTTCGTATTCGGCAATCGCTTCCTGATTGCGGCCCAGGCTGGCATATGCAAAACCCAAATGGTAATGCCCTAACGGCACCATCGGATCCAGGCGCAGAGCGGTTTGAAACTGCTCAATCGCCTGCACTGTCCGATTTGTATTTTGATAAGCGCGGCCGAGCAAGAGGTGAGCAAGAGCATTCGTTGATTTGAGTTTGAGTGCGCGTTCTAGTTCGGCGGCTGCCGGGGCGTACTGATTTCGATCGAGAAGGACCAGCGCGAGGTCGAAATGAATTTCGAATTGCGCTCCGTCCAGTTGTTCGGAATGGTGCAAGGCTTCCAGCGCGAGCGTATCTTGCCGGCTTTTAAAATAAACCAGTCCCATCCAGTGCTGAAGTTGGGCATCATCGGGCCAATGCGCGACCGCCTCACGTCCAAACTGGGCTGCTTGGGATAAGCGCCCTGCCTGCAGATAGCTCAATAGCAAGCCGCGATTCGCCTGAAGATTTTCCGGACCCAACTGGCGGGCTTGCTCAAAATCCTGGACAGCTTGCTCGAAAAGTCCGCGATCGAGGGCGGCTTGACCTTCTCGCAGGAGGATTTGCATTCGCGGCGACGATTGCGCGTGTAGGAAACCAGCGAGACACGTGACCAGCAGCAGGGACCTGAACAACCACTTTGCGATCTTTGGCATGGAACTGCTCAGCAAGCGGCGACAAATGGCGCTCAGCCGAATCGTAACGGTTGCGAAGAACTCACGCAATGCGGCGAGAATGCGTTACCTTTATCTGGGATTGACGACGGCGTGTTTTATGGTTTCGCTTTCTCTGAATCCGCAATGGCTTGACGCAGCTTTTCAACGGCGGGAACGGTTGGATGCTGCAAACTATTGCGGGCCGTATATCGCCACAACGGAGGTGAATCCAGCGGATAATCAACGCCACCGAGATAAACCGCCAACACGTCGTCTGGGGAACTGATTTCGGATCGCATGGTTGGAGTGCCATTCCTTTCGGTGCCCGACGCGCTCAAATCCGGGGGCGTACCTCTTTGTCCACGAATCGTTATCCCACTGTCATCAGGATTTACGACCACCGGAGGCTCGTTGGGAACGCCACCGATAGCTGGCTTGATTGGTTTGCCGCCCTTGCGGACAACGAGAATCAGATCCGAGTTCGCGGTGTTGAGCGTGGTCTTGAACCGGCCCCATTTTTCCAGAGCAGCTTCTACATCGGACCGCGCTGTCTCGTTCTCGCCGGGGCTCATGAGCGGTATGCCGGCATCAGGATCAACTATTACTGCTACGAATTGTGCGCGGAGAATCGCTGCCGGTAAGCTGGATTTCTTCTTATCTTTCGGAGAGGAGGGAATCGCGAGAAGCAAAATAGCTAGTGCGATTGCCGAGCATCTTCGCATGGCAACCTCCTGAAAAGCCGAGTATACCTTTAGCGGGATGCACGCGGCCGGAATAAAGGTTGCGTTGCAGTTTGCGATGTATCTGCTCGCACTTATAAAGTAATCGTATTGTGGACATCGTTGATTACCTGCATCGTCTCTTCGCCTACGATGATTGGGCAAACCGGGAAGTGCTTGGCGCATTGCATAGCGCGGCAACTCCGCCAGCCCGATCGCTAAAGCTGATCGCGCACATTCTTTCGGCAGAAGGGCTGTGGCTGGCGCGCCTTAGCCAGCAAAAAGCAGTGCTTCCGGTCTGGCCCGACCTCACATTCGCCGAGTGCGACGCAGAAGCAGAGAGGCTTGCTGTTTCGTGGAGGTCATACCTCGAGGAATGCCAGGAACACGGTTTGTCGCGGCAAATTGAATATGTGAATAGCAAGGGAGAAAGCTGGACCAGCCGAGTCGACGACGTGTTGCTCCACGTCGTTACCCATTCCGCATATCATCGCGGGCAGATTGCCAGCGACATGCGCGCCGCCGGGCTCACTCCCGCTTACACGGATTTCATCCACGGCGTCCGGCAGGGGCTCGTGAAGTGAGGATAACGCTCGATCGGTTTACTGCATTTCTCATCTTTCAGCTCTGTGCTGCGCTGATGGTAATTTTGGTAATTGTGTTTCGTCCCGGGCCTTGGAGCGCCGCCCGATGGACGGGCCTGGGCATCGCCGTTCCCGCTGCCGTGCTCCTATTCATTGCCCGTTGGCAGTTGGGCCGATCGTTTTCGGTCACGCCTCAAGCCCGCCAGCTTGTTACACACGGTCTGTACTCCAGGATTCGCAACCCTATTTATGTTTTTAGCGGCCTGATGGTGGCCGGAATCCTGATTGCGCTGCAAAGGCCGTATTCGCTCTTGTTTCTGATCGTTTTGATTCCGGTGCAGGTTTTCCGAGCCGATAAGGAGTCCAAGGTTCTCGAAGCCAAATTCGGCGAAGCTTACCGCGAGTACAGAGCAAAGACCTGGTTCTAATGCGGACGCGCAGAGCCATGTAGAATCTTCTGCGATGACAAGATTCGTCGCATTCATTTTCGTCTTCTTTTTGGCCGCGCTTTTGTTCGCAGTTCCCCTACCTAAATTCGAGCCGCTTCCCACGGCGCTATCAAACAATGCCGTCGCAGAGGTTAAGAGCCGAGGATCGCTGCTGTTGTACTCCTTCATGGGCATCGGGCCGAAGAGAACCTGGGATGCGATCACAAACACGGGATACTATTTGGATATTGACACCGGGAAATGGAGCCTTACGCACCCGGTCCCCGGAACTGCGGGCCGGATTGGTGCAGTCGCCGCGGGAGTGCGCGAACACATATTTCTGTTCGGCGGCTATGCTGTCGATGCGCAGGGCGGCGAAATCACGGTCCCTGATGTCAACGTTTATGAGCCGCTGAGAGATCTCTGGTTTCGGGGAGCGGACATTCCAGTGCCAGTGGACGACTCCGTTGCAGGGGTTTACCGTGATCGCTTCATTTATTTGATCAGCGGGTGGTCAAAGACCGACGCGGTCCGCGATGTTCAGATATATGACGCGGAGAAGAATAAGTGGCTCCAGCGCACACCAATCCCTGGCACTCCTGTTTTCGGCCATGCCGGCGGATTGGTTGGCGACACAATCGTCTACGTGGATGGCGCGCACAAGAACCCGTCAGCCGATCAGCCTAAATATGTTGCCAGCGACGAATGCTGGATGGGCAAGATCGATCGTCACGATCCGACAAAAATTCAGTGGATGAAAATTCCCAGTCATCCGGGCAACGCGCGTTATCGCATTGCCGCCGGAAGCTCGGAAAAAGATCAAATGATCTATTTCTCAGGTGGGACGGACAATCCATACGACTTCAATGGAATAGGCTACGACGGCAAACCGTCCCAACCGTCGCCCGTGACATTCGCGTTTAATGCGCGCACGGGAAAGTGGGAGACCCTCAACGAAAACACACCGAACCCCACCATGGATCATCGTGGCTTGCTGGTGATACCAGAGGGCCTGGTCATTATCGGAGGGATGGAAAAAGGACAACAGATAACCGCACGCGTTGCCGTTCTGCCCAAACAGGTCAAGAGCAAATAAACTACCTCTTTCAAACGTCCAAGCCCCGCGGCCTTCGCCCGGTTACACGAATTGACACTCCGCAAAAACCGAAGTAGTTTCTTGTTTAGTAATGCTGCGGTCGTTTATGAAGCGTTGGCAGTGGGTTCTTCTCATCACCGAGCTGGCGTTGTTCGCCATTATCCTGATCCTGCCTCAAGTTGACCTGCCCGACTTCACGTTTCACGGCGGCACTGCGCCGGTAGCAATGAAGGCGCGCATCTCACCCTCGCCGATGCGGCTCGCAATCGCGATTGGAGCGACGGTCGCCGCTACCTCACATCCGGTGCAGCAACGTCTGGAGATTCCGGATTTTACCGCTCCTTCTACGGCCCATTCGCGGCTATCCCTGTTCTGCGTTCTGATCTGCTAGCCACAACTCACTCTGCTTTTCTTTACGAAGAAAAGTTTGCTCCGCGCGGGCGTGCCTCTCTTCATCGGGGTGCGCGGAGCGAGCGGGGCAGCAGCTCCAGTTGTGGCGTCTGCCGGGATCTTGGAGAGGGACCCGGCCCCGGAACTGTCGAGCAGCTGCCCCGGCTTTGACAGGGGTTCAGCCGCGCAATCGGAACACGTGCTTTCACGGCAGGACTCTACCGCCCGGAGATCTATCGCGCACGCGCCAAAACCAGCGTCACATCATCCGGCTGCTCGTTTGCGCCGATCCAGTCGTCTACAGCCGCGGTCACAATTTCGCTGATTCGCGCCAGGGGCAGATGGCGGTTCTCCTGCACTAACTCAATGAGCCGCTGCTCGCCAAACTCGCCGAAGTCATTTTCCGGCTCGGTTACTCCATCGCTGTACGCCAGAAAGGTCTCACCGCGGTGAAGCTGCACTGTGGCTTCATCGTAGCTGACCTGCTCGAATAAACCGACCACCGTGCCCCCGCGATCCAGCCTGCGCAGTGAACCGTCTCCGCCCAAAATGATCGGTGGCAAGTGCCCGCCATTGCTATAGGTGAGCGTGCGGTCCCGCGCCTCATACATGCCCAGGAACAAGGTAGCGTACTTCTCCATGGGCGTGCTCTGGTAAAGCTGATGATTGAGCAGCGAAAGCATGGCCGAAGGGGATACCTCTAGGCCGCGCAAATCCGAGAACCCCATTGCTGAGCTGGTACTCTGTCCTACCGCTACAGTTTCGCGCAGCACGGGAATGCCTTCGATGCTGTAGGCCCGCACGGCTGAGTGAATGGTCGCCATCAGGAGCGCCGCCGAAATACCTTTGCCGCTGATATCGCCCACCGCCAGAATCAGCCGGTCCGGATTCACAGTTAGGAAATCGTAATAATCTCCGCTGACCGTACGCGCCGGCCGGCAAAAGCCATGCACCTCGAGTGAAGGCAATTGCGAAATCTGTTGCGGAAAAAGCATCGCTTGCACTTCCTGCGCAATGGCCAGCTCATGCTCCAGCCTTTGTTTTGCTTTCTGCTCCTCGATCAGCTTTTCGATGGAAGCAGTCATCGAGTTGAAGGAATTAGCCAACGCAGCTAGCTGATCGCTCGACTTCACCGGGATGCGGTGGCTGAACTCTCCCCGATTGATATGCTTTGTAGCTTGGTAAAGATGCGCCACGGCGCCAGTCACAGAGCGCGTCAACCGGGTGCCGATAAACAAGGCGAGCAGTTCGATGATGGAGAAAGTAATCGCTACGACAAATAAGATCAGCTCGACGCCACGAACGAAATCACCGAACGTGGCGAACAAGCGGGCGTAGAGCATGGAAGGCCGAGTTTCGACGCGCAGCAGGGCGCCGACTTTTTTCTGTTGTCCAGTGACCCACTCAGTGACCGGAAGAGGCGTACCAAAGGTGATGACTCGATCGAAAACGCCACTTGCTTCCGGCAACTGACCGGCCACAAACATGAGATGAAGTTCCTCCTGGCCGGTGCCCATTACCAGGCCATTCTTGCTCTCGCTGATATTGACCGAATACTGATCTTCGCTTTTATCAGACCCTGGGGCCGCTTGAATGGGCGTCGGCCGCTGCTCGAAGTTAGCAGCATAGAGCGCGATCTCTCCTAAATCAGCAGCAGTCTTGTCGAGAAGGTTACGATCCAGCTGTTCGCTTGAGATGACTACAAGTTTTCGCGAATTCGAATTCAATACACTCGCGGACCGTAGATACAAGCCGCCGCGATCGCCCACAATTGCGCTGAAGTGAGGTCCTAAGAATGAAGGTATGTCGAAAGCAGGTGCCCCTTTTGTCCCCACACAAAGAGCGAGAAGCTTGCCGTTCTCCCATGCGCAAATTTCTCGCGGAGCGAATGAAGGATCGTTTCGCCTGAGTCCTTCGAGAGACTCCGCAGCCGGCGGCTGGCCGCGCGCAATCCGAGCCGCCAATTCATTTGCGATAGCGGCATTCACTGCCTGCAAGCTGCGCAGCCGCGAACTGAGGTCCGAGGTGACCACAAAATTCGCGAACTGCCCCGCAAAAAGGTAAATCGTGATGGACGCCATGGTCACCAGCAGCGCCACCGGAATCACGCCGATGAACATGTAGGTGACGATTAGGCGGTTCCGCAGTCGCCACAGCAATTTCGATCTGAGCCAACGAAAACCGAGGAAAACGAAAAGTCCAATCGCCGCAAAACTAAGAACGCTAACCCATCCGCCCAGGCTTTGAGCGTAAGATACTTTGAAAATTCCAAGCAGCTTTTGTAAGGCGAACAGAGCAATATCGATCCCCAGCAGATACCAGGCGATGCGCGCGATCCGGCTTTGAGGCAAAACGCCAGCTTCGCTGAGCCGCAAACGAATGTAACGGTAGGAAACTTCCATGAGGCAGAAGGATTATATGTCAGTGGGTTTACTCTGGATGTGGCGCACCTGTTTCTCCCGAGAAAGCCAAGCTACTGCAACAGGGCATACAGATTTTGCGGGTGTAATGCAATTGATAGGAATCCGCCTTCGCCCTGCTAAAATCCCTGCGTGCCCGAAAAGTTGTTGATTGCCGTTTGTGTGGCCTGGTTGGCATATGCCAGTGCGCAACAAGCTTCCCAACCGCAAGTGAAGGTCAATATGCTGAACGTCTGCTCGCCTTCGGCGGATGACCAGCGCGAGATTTCATCCGCGCTGGCGCGTGTTCCCAAGCAACCTCTTTTCGCGCCTGATTTCGAAGTAGATCGCGGGCGCTCCAGCATGGCGGAAAATCCCAACTTCCTGCAACCCGGATCGGGCGCGCAGGTCTCCGCTGCGGATGACATTGCCAAATGGGTTCGCATTCGACGCGAATTCTCCGTGCAGGCGTTGTTCTCAACCGTGCAGTACTCGTTCAGCGCCGATCCGAAGAACATGATTGAGACGCTGGTCTTCCGGGTTCGTGACCCTAAGGACTTGATGCAGGTTTCCATCGAGGACGGCGCCTCCGCCGTAACCACGCCTGCGGCTATGCTGGCCACCAACACGCCCGCTACGCGAATCAAACTCGAGCGGTTTGGAAAGTCTTCGGTGGTTCTGGCTCGCTGTTACGCGACGGACCAAGGTCCGGCGCCCGATCAAAGCGCGTACGAGCCGCTGTTTCAAAGCGCATCTGCAATTGTGGCGAACTACCGAGGGCTGCTGGGCGCACGCCGTATGGTGCCGGAGGAATTGGCGCGCGTTGGCGCGGCAGCAAGCAGGCCGAAGCTCTTGGGAAAGAAGTCTGAGGCGAGAAAGCCCACATGCGGAGACAAGTGAACTCTCTCTGCGTCCTTCGCGAAACGTTTGCGTCCTTCGCGTTTAGAGAACTTAGCTCGGGCTTCGTCAGTGTCCGAAAATCTGCAAGCTGCAACTAATTCGTGATTATTAAATCTAAACTCATAAATCTATGGATCACATCCGCAACGTAGTCATCATGGGATCTGGCTGCGCCGGGCACACCGCTGCCCTCTACACCGC
>Ga0209807_1000678_pt1 | contig 15702 bp, 13 predicted proteins | sample GraSoiAngelo_154_FD_186168 | JGI IMG/M metagenome (GOLD analysis project Ga0209807, IMG submission 186168) | Grasslands soil microbial communities from the Angelo Coastal Reserve, California, USA - 14_1009_13_20cm (SPAdes) (version 2) | ecosystem: Environmental > Terrestrial > Soil > Grasslands ... | reverse complement strand
GGCGCCCGCGCAGGTGCTCAACCGCTACTGGGACGACGAGGACCTGCCGCGGGACGAGTCGTACCGCGAGGACGTGGCGCTCGCCAACCGCAGCGGGCGCGACCGGCGGGAGCTCTACCGCGACGTGCGCGCCGCGGCCGAGAGCGGTTGGGACTTCAGCTCACGCTGGTTCGCCGACGCACACTCCCTGACCTCGATCGACACCACCGCCATCGTGCCGGTCGATCTCAACAGCCTGCTGTTCGGGCTCGAGCAGGCGATCGCAGCCGGCTGTGGCGAGGCCCAAGACGAGGCCTGCCAGCGCGCGTTCCGCGAGCACGCGCGGGCCCGGCGAAAGGCGATGGACCGATATCTCTGGGACCCGGTGCGCGGGGCCTATTTCGATTATCAGTGGGCACGGGGCGAGCGCATCCCGCGCGTATCGGCGGCCACGCTCTACCCGTTGTTCGTGCATGCCGCCTCCCCTGCCCAGGCCGCCGCGGTCGCCCGCACCACGCGACGGCGCCTCCTCAAGGGGGGCGGCGTGGTCACGACCACCCGCAATACCGGCCAGCAGTGGGATGCGCCGAACGGCTGGGCGCCGCTGCAGTGGATCGCGGTGGCCGGATTCAACGCCTACGGAGAGACGGCGCTCGCCGAGGAGATTGCGTGCCGCTGGACGGTGCATGTGGCGCGCGCGTACCGCGAGAGCGGCAAACTGGTCGAGAAGTACGACGTGATGAACACCGACCGTTCGGGCGGCGGCGGCGAGTACCCGCTGCAGGACGGCTTCGGCTGGACCAACGGCGTGACGCGCAAGCTCCTGGCGCTGTATCCGGCGCACACCGACTATCGCAGCGTCGATGAGTGTCGCCGCCCTCGGCCCGCGGCGCACCCGGGGGCTGCCGTCGACAAATAAGAAAGGGGGGACTCGTGCATCCAAGCGAGATCGACTGGGTCATCATGGGCGTGTACTTCGCCTTCGTGCTGGGCATCGGCTTCACGCTGCGGCGCTACATGAAGACCAGCACGGATTATTTTCTCTCCGGCCGCTCGATCCCCGCGTGGGTCGCGGGGCTCGCCTTCCTCTCCGCCAACCTCGGCGCGCAGGAAGTGATCGGCATGGCCGCCTCGGGGGCCAAGTACGGCATGGCGACCAGCCATTTCTACTGGGTGGGCGCGATTCCCGCGATGGTGTTTCTCGGGGTCTTCATGATGCCGTTCTACTACGGCTCGCAGGCGCGCTCGGTGCCCGAGTACCTGAAGATGCGCTTCGACGAGAAGACCCGCGGTCTGAACGCGATCTCGTTCGCGACCATGACGGTTTTCTCCTCGGGCGTCTCGATGTACGCCATGGGACTGCTGCTGAATCTGCTCCTGGGTTGGGACTTCGACACGAGCGTGTGGCTGTCCGCAGCCATCGTGCTGGGCTATATCCTGCTCGGAGGACTCACCTCGGCCATCTACAACGAGGTGCTGCAGTTCTTCCTCATCGTCGCCGGTTTCGCGCCGCTGGTGTTCCTCGGCCTCAAGGATCTGGGGGGCTGGCAGGGACTCACCGAACGGCTGACGCACGTGGCGACGTCTCAGGGCTTCGCCTCTCGGGCATGGTCGAGCACCTGGAGCCAGATGGGCCACGCCGCGTCCAATCCCATGGGCGTCGAGTGGTTCGGGGTCGTGATGGGACTCGGCTTCGTGCTGTCCTTCGGCTACTGGTGCACCGATTTCCTGGTCGTGCAGCGCGCCATGGCCGCGCATTCGATGTCGGCCGCGCGCCGCGTGCCCCTCATCGCCGCCATTCCGAAGATGCTGTTCCCGTTCCTGGTCATCGTGCCGGGCATGATCGCGATCGCCTCCAGCATGCAAATGGGCGCGAGCGGCTTCGCGCTGCCTCACAAGACCGATGGCACCCTCAACTACGATCTGTCCATCCCCATGATGCTCAGCCATTACTTCCCGCACGGCATGCTGGGCCTCGGGCTCACGGCGCTCCTGGCCAGCTTCATGTCCGGCATGGCGGGCAACGTCACGGCCTTCAACACCGTGTGGACCTACGACATCTACCAGGCCTACATACACCGCGGTGCGAGCGACCACCATTATCTCAACATGGGGCGCGTGGCCACGGTGTTCGGCATCGCGCTCTCGGTGGCCGCGGCCTACGTCGCCAACCATTTCAACAACATCATGGACATGCTGCAGCTGCTGTTCGCGTTCGTGAATGCGCCGCTGTTCGCGACCTTTCTGCTGGGAATGTTCTGGAAGCGCGCCACCGGCCACGGCGCGTTCGCCGGGCTGCTGTCGGGCACGGCGGCGGCGGCGTTGCATCAGGCGCTGACGCTGCCCCGCGGGAGCCTGGTCGGCATCAAGGGCGGCTGGCTCGCCGTGCTGCATCTCTACCCGAGCGAGATGGCGCAGAATTTCTGGACGGCCATCTCGGCGTTCACGGTGTGCCTCACCGTGACGGTCGGCGTGAGCCTCGTCACCCGGCCGCGCCCCGAGAAGGAGCTGGTGGGGCTCGTCTACTCGCTTACACCGCGGCCGAGCGAGGCGGGTCGGCCCTGGTACGCGCGGCCCGCGGCGCTCGGGGCGGCCGTGCTCACCGTGACGCTGCTGCTCAACTTCGCCTTCTGGTAAGGAGCTCCCCTCATGGGCCTCGACATCCGCACGCCCCTCGGAGTCATGTTCACCATCCTCGGGCTGCTGCTCACGGGATTCGGGTTGCTGAGCGATCCGGCGATCTACGCGCGCTCGCTCGGCATCCACATCAACCTCTGGTGGGGCCTGGTGCTGCTGGTATTCGGCGCGGTCATGCTGGGGCTCGGCTGGCGCGCCGGCGCGCACCGCGAGCCGCATTGACCGGGATCCGCGCGCCGGAGGACCCATGAAGGCGAGCAAGCGTTCGGGCGAGGGCGAGTCCGCGCCGCGGATCGGAACGAAGGAATACGCGCGGGAGCTGCGCCGCCTGCAGATCGAGCTGGTCAAGCTGCACCGGCACGTGATCGCGCACGGCGGCAAGCTGCTGGTGATCCTCGAGGGGCGCGACGCCTCCGGCAAGGACGGCACGATCAAGCGCATCGTGGCGCACTTGAGCCCGCGCGAAGTGCGGGTCGTGGCTCCCGGCAAGCCGAGCGATCGCGAAGACACCGAGTGGTACTTCCAGCGCTACGTCGGGCACCTGCCGGCGGCCCGCGAGATCGTCCTCTTCAACCGCAGTTGGTATAACCGCGCCGGCGTCGAGTACGTCATGAAGTTCTGCACCCGCGCTGAGCGCGACGAGTTCCTGGATTCCGCTCCACGCTTCGAGCGCATGCTCGTGCGCTCGGGAATCTCGCTCCTCAAGTATTACCTCGACATCAGCCGCGAGGAGCAGGCGCGGCGACTGCGTGCGCGCCGCCGCGACCCGCTCAAGCAGTGGAAGATCAGCCCGGTCGACGAAGCGGCGCAACGACACTGGCGCGATTACAGCCGGGCGCGCGACAGCATGTTGCTGCGCACCCATCAACAGCATGCGCCGTGGATCCTGGTGCGCGCCGACGACAAGCACCAGGCGCGGCTGAACGTCATTCGCGACATCCTGGCGCGCATTCCGTTCGCGAACGCCAAGCGCAAGCTCGCCCGCCCCGATCCACGCGTAGCGCGCGAATTCAGCGAGACCCTGCTCGGCTCGGGCTGGGTGGCCCCCTGAGGGGACGCGCCCGGATGCGCTGGCTGACCGCACTCTTCGTCCTCGCGGTCCTGCTCGGACTCGCCATCGAGCTGTGGCTCGGCGCACGCCAGGCCGCCGCCGTGGCGCGTCACCGCGAGCGCGTGCCCGGGCCGTTCGCCGCGAGCGTCTCGCCGGCCGAGCACGCCAAGGCGGCCGACTACACCCTCGCGAGGCTGCGCCTGGGTCGCCTCGGGAGCCTGATCGACGCGGCGCTCACGCTCGCCCTCACGGTCGGTGGCGGCATCGCAGCGGTGGATGCCCTCTGGCGCCACGGCCGCCTCAGCGAGCCATGGCTCGGGCTGGCCGTCATCGCCAGCGTGGCGCTCCTCGTGCAGCTCATCCACCTGCCTCTCTCGGTCTGGCGGACCTTCGGGCTCGAGGCGCGCTTTGGCTTCAACCGCACCACACCCGCGCTGTTCCTCGCCGACCTCGGCAGGGGCCTCGCGCTCGCCGTGGCGCTCGGCGCTCCGGTGCTCACCGCGATACTCCTGCTGATGGAGCGCGCGGTACGGTGGTGGTGGGTGTGGGCATGGGGGCTATGGCTCGCGGTCATGCTGCTCATGACCTGGGCCTGGCCGGCATTCATCGCACCGCTTTTCAACCGCTTCGTGCCGCTTCCGGACCTGGCGCTGCGGGAGCGGCTCGAAGCGCTGCTCGATCGCTGCGGCTTCACCTCACGCGGAGTATTCGTCGTCGACAGCTCGCGTCGCTCGACCCACGGCAACGCCTACTTCACGGGCATCGGCCGCCACAAGCGCATCGTGTTCTTCGATACGCTCCTCGAGCAGCTCGCGCACCCCGAAGTGGAGGCGGTGCTCGCGCACGAGCTCGGTCATTTCCGACTCCGGCACGTGCGCCAGCGGCTGCTGCTCTCGGTCGCGCTGGCCTTCGCGGGACTGGCGCTGCTCGGGTGGCTCACCCGGGAGCCGGGCTTCTACGCGGCGCTCGGCGTGCCGGTGCCGTCGACGCACGCGGCGCTGCTGCTCTTTGCCTTCGCGGCGCCGGCTTTCACCTTCTTCGTCACTCCGCTCGCCTCGCTCTGGTCGCGTCGCCACGAGTTCGAGGCGGACGATTTCGCGAGCCGCCACGCGAGCGCCGCCGAGCTCGCGAGCGCCCTGGTCAAGCTCCATCGCGACAACGCCAGCACGCTGACGCCGGATGCGCTCTACGCCGCGTTCTACTATTCGCACCCGCCGCCGCTCGTGCGCATCACGCGGCTGCACGCCCCGGCCGCGGCGCAGGCCTCCTGAACCCCGAAGGGGGCCCGGTGCGGGTGCCTCTTCAGGGAATGTAGTAAAGATCGATCGACTTGCCGATGCGCTCGAGCGGCCGGTACGCATCGAGCCAGGCGTAGTCGGCGGGATTGCGAGTGCGCGCGAGCTCGGAGATCGCCACCCAGCCGCTCACCGGCCGGCGCGACCCGAGAACCACGAACGCAGGCAGCGGCTCGCGCTTCAGGTCCGCCGTGCCACGGTAGGCGATGCTGAGCTTCGCGATGCCGAGCTGCGTGGCGCGCAGCTCCAGCCGTCGTAGATCCTGCCCCCAGTCGAGATCCGAATCGACCAGCACCCGCTCCGGGTGGGGAACGGCCTCATTGAAATACGGCAGATAATCCGGATACGCGGTCCACAACGTGCTCAACTGCCAGAACACCAGCGTGAGCACTACCGCGGTGCCAGCCGTCGCGGCGCGCCGCGGGCGGAGCGCGGCCAGCGAGCGCCAGGCGCGCACCGTGACATAGGCGGCGCCGATGGCGAGAAAGGGATACAGCACCAGGATGTGCCGGATGCCGATGTTGATGTGACTGAAGAGGCTGGCGAAGGTGAGCAGCGTCACGATGAGCACCGCGGGCGCGAGCGCCCAGGGATTGCGGTCGCGCCAGCCGTCACGGGCCAGCCAGGCGGCCCCGGCAGGTCCGGCCGCCAGAAGCGGTATGGGCGTCTTGACGGCGAGCGCGACCAGATAGAAATACCACCAGCCCGTCGTGCCGGTGCGCCCCAGGAGGTACGACAGGTGACCGGTGTCGTTGTGAGCCTTGACGGCCACGATGCCGTTGATGAAGTCCTTCGCCTCGCGCGGCAGTGACAGATGCGAGAGCAGCACGCCGAGCAGATGATCGGGACCCCGCTCCTGCAACAGGTACGACACCGCCCAGTTGAAACGCAGCGCGACGCCCGCCGGGTTGGCCGAGCGCGGTCCGTAGGCGAGCGCGAGCGGCAGGAGCGCGGCGAGTCCCGCGAGGGTGAGCCCCACCAGCCACGCCCTCGGCCCGGCCCCCGGGGCCTGCCGCCACGCCGTCGCCGCCCGCGTGAGCGCCAGCGCCGGCAGGGCGAGCCCGATGAACGGCACGGCCGAGAACTTGGTGCCGACCGCAACGCCGGCCGCGAGCCCGAAACGCGCCGCCTCCGCGAGCCGCGCGCTCACGAGCCACAGCTCGAGAGCATAGAGCGCGAGCAGGCAGGTCGCGGCCGCCGCCACATCGAGACTCGCGAGCGCCGCGTGCCCGAGCACCGCCGGCACCGAGACGAGCAGCAGCACGGCGAGCAGCGCCGCGCGCTCCGACTCGAGGAGCCGCCGCGCCCACAGCCAGGTCGCGAGGCACAGCAGCACGAGGAAGGGCAGCATGCCGAGCCGCGCGAGAGTGAGATAGCGCCAGTAGTGGCCGTCCTGGTAGAGGATGTCGACGCCCTCCGGGGTGCCGTTCGGCGGCGGGGTACCGAAGGAGTGCGCTCCGGCGAGGTACGGACCGAGCGCGAGCAGCACGCGGGCGAGCGGCGGATGCTCGGTGTCATATTCGTAGCGCCCGCGGTCCAGCAGCTCGACGCCCGCGGCGAGGTGTTCCGGCTCGTCCCAGGTGTTGGAATACACGCGCCAGCTGCCCGCCGCGAGCAGGCACGCGAGCAGGATGATGAGCGCCAGCGCCCGCCGCGCCGCGGGGCCTGCGCGCGCGCTCGCCGGTGCGCTCAGGCTTACGCTCCGAAGGGATGCCGCAGCACGATGGTCTGCTCGCGTTCCGGCCCCGTTGAGATCATGTCGATCGGTACGCCGGCGAGGCTCTCGAGCCGCTCGAGGTAGCGGCGCGCATTGTGCGGCAGACTCCCGTAGGCCGTGACGCCGACCGTCGACTCGCGCCACCCGGGCAGCTCCTCGTACACCGGCTCGACGCCCGCGTACGCTTCGACGCTCATCGGCGGCTCGTGAGTGACCGCGCCCTGGACGCGATACCCGACGCAAACGCTGAGGCGGTCGAGTCCATCGAGGACGTCGAGCTTCGTGATGATGAGGCCCGAGACGCTCGAGTGCACGATCGAGCGCTCGAGCGCCACCGCGTCCAGCCAGCCGCAGCGCCGCCGCCGTCCCGTGACGGAGCCGAACTCGTGACCCACGCGCGACATGTGCTCGCCATATTCGTCCGACAGCTCGGTCGGGAAGGGACCCGCCCCCACCCGAGTCGTGTAAGCCTTGACGACGCCGACAACGCCGTCGAAGGCGCGGGGACCGAGGCCCGTGCCGGTGCCGGCGAAGCCTGCGGTGGTGTTGGATGAAGTCACGAAGGGATAGGTCCCGCGATCGACGTCGAGCATGGCGCCCTGCGCCCCTTCGAAGACGACGTTGGCTTGGGTCGCGCGCAGCTCATGGAGGACCCGGGTCACGTCCGTCACCAACGGCGCGATCTGCTCGCCCATCGCGAGCTGCGCCTCGAGGGTCTGCCGGAAGTCGAGCGCGGGCGCGCGGTAGTAGTGCTGCAGCACGAAATTGTGGAAATCGAGCTGTTCGCCGAGCTTGGTGGCGAAGCGCTCGCGATCGAAGAGATCCGCCACCCGCACCGCGCGGCGCGCCACCTTGTCCTCGTAGGCAGGTCCTATGCCGCGTCGGGTGGTGCCGATGGCATTGGCCCCGCGGGCCTGCTCGCGCGCCTCATCGAGCATGACGTGCGACGGCAGTATGAGCGGGCAATGCGGTGAGATGGAGAGCCGCTCGAATACCGGCACACCCTGCTCCATCAGCATGCGGCTCTCACTCAGCAGCGCCTCGAGCGAGAGCACCACGCCGTTGCCGATGAGGCAACGCACCCCGGGGCGCAGGATTCCGGAGGGAATGAGCGACAGCACGGTCCGCCGCCCGCCGATGACGAGCGTGTGGCCGGCGTTGTGCCCGCCCTGGAAGCGTGCGACCGCCGCGGCGTGCTCGGTCAGCAGGTCGACGACCTTGCCCTTGCCCTCATCGCCCCACTGCGCACCGATGACTACGACGAACTTCCCCACGCTCCTTTGGACCCCTAGCGTGCCCAGAACAGGATGATGACGCCGACGAGCATGCTGCCGAGGCCTGCGATCCGCAACTCGCGGTCCTGTACCTCGAGGAGCCTCGCGAGCGCGCGCTTCACGCCGCCGGGATTGAGGAATGGTGCGATGCCTTCCAACACCAGGAATAGCCCAAGCGCGGCGAGCAGGTCCGGCAGATTCACGGACACGCGGGTGGCGCTCGCTTCAGCTAGCGCCGCGGGGCTGAGGTCCTCGACGGCTCCTTCAGATACTTGAAGAAGTCCCCGTCGGGGCTCACCACCAGCAGATCACCATCCTTGCCGAGCGAACGCTCGTAAGCCTGCAGACTGCGGTAGAAGGCGTAGAACTCGGGATTCTTCGCGTAGGCGCGCGCATAGATCTGGGCGGCGGCGCCATCGCCTTCGCCGCGCACCCGCAGCGCATCGCGTTCCGCGTCGGCGAGGATCACGGTGCGCTGGCGCTCGGCGGAGGCGCGGATGCCGGCGCTGGCACTCTGCCCTTCGGCGCGCAGCCGGCTGGCTGTCTTCGCGAAGCTCTGCTTCATGCTCTCGTAGACGCGCGCGGCCACCTCGTCGGGCAGATCGATGCGCTGCACGCGCACGTCCACCAGGTCGACGCCCAGGCCCGCCGCATTGTGGCTCGCCTGGCCGAACATCTGCCCCGTCACCGCGGCGCGCTCGGCCGATACGATCTGCTGGAGCGTCCGCTGCGCCACGACGCTCTTGATGCCGTCCTTGACGATCTCGGCCAGCCGCTCGCCGGCCAGATCCTCGCGCCCGCCGGTGGCCGTGAAGTACAGCCCCGGCTCCTTGACGCGCCACTTCACGTAGAAGTCCACGATCAGCCCGCGGCCGTCGTTCGTGAGGAAGGTCTCGCCGGTGTAGGACTGCGAGAGGATGCGCCGGTCGAACTTCGTCACCACGTCCCACGGCCACTTGGTGTGCAGCCCTGGCGCGTACTGCATGCCCACGATCGCGCCGAACTCCGTGCGGATCGCGAATTCCGTCTCATTGACCGTGAAGAGCGACAGCGACGCGAGCACCAGCAGCACCCCCGCCGCAAACAGCACCGGAACCAGCCGCGAGCTCATCAGCGCTCTCCCCGCCCGCGGGCTTCGACCGTGACCGAATCCGGCTCTTTCTGCGAGCCGGCGGCCGGCGTCTCGGAGCCCTCCGCGGGCTCGCGCGAGGCGGCCTTCTCGAGGAGCTTCTCGATGGGCAGGTAGAGGAGGTTGCCGCCGGAGCGCGAGTCGATGACCACCTTGTGAGCGCGCGCCAGCACGCTCTCGACCGTATCCATGTAGAGCCGCCGGCGCGTCACCTCGGGCGACTGCTCGTAGGCCGCCTCGATCTGCGTGAACCGCGAGGCCTGCCCTTCGGCGAGCGCGATCTGCTGCGACTTGTAGGCCTGCGCATCCTGCTGCATGCGCAGGGCGGCGCCCTGCGCGACGGGAACGATGCCGTTGGCGTAGGCCTCGGACTCGAGGATGAAGCGCTCCTTGTCGGCCTGCGCCTTGTTGGCGTCGCGCTGCGAGGGGATCACGGCATCCGGAACCTGCACGTCCTCGAGGTTCACCGTCGTGACCGTAATGCCGGAGTTGTAGTACTCGAGCGTATGCTGGATGAGCTCCTTCGTACGCCGGGTGATCTCCGGCCGTGTCGTGCCGACCAGGAGCTCGTCCAGTGTGCTGCGTCCCACGATCTCACGGATCGCGCTCTCGCTCACCTCGGTCAGCGTGGCTTCCGGATCGTGCACCCGGAACAGCTTCTTCACCGGATCCGCGAACTGGTACTGAACCGCGAAGTGCAGCTCGACTAGATTGACGTCGGAGGTCAGCACCCGGGACTTGAAGTCGCTGGAGTTCACGTTCGCGACGTTGACCTTCGTCACCGTCTCGATGGGCCAGGGCCAGCGCCAGCCGACCCCCGGGGCCTTGATGTCGACCAGCTTCCCGAAGCGCTGGATGATGCCGCGCTGGGCCTGCTCGACCTGGTAGAAGCCGCTGAACACCCAGCCGCCGAGCACCACGAGCGCCGCGATCAGGAACAACGAGCCGCTGTCCCCGCCGCGGCCCCCGGGCCGGAGCCACGCCTCGAGCCGGCGCTGCCAGCTCTTCAGGCGCTCGTCCAGATCCGGTCCCCCCTGACCCGGACGGCGTCCCCACGGATTGTTCGGACCGCTTGGTTGATTCCAGGCCATAGCGCGTGCGCGAACTCAGCGCAGCTTGGTCGCGCCCGAGACGGCGGTCGATTGTAGGTAGCCCATCCCGGGGGCACAAGGCGTATCGGCCCCCTGCACCTCGAGAATCTGCACGCCGGCGGTGCGCGCGAGCTCGAGCAGCTCGAGGTCCGGTAACTCCACCGCCAGCTCGATCGAGCCATCCTCGCCGGAGGTCTCCGCGCGGACCGCCTGCGCCGCGTACAGCCGCGAGCGCAGCGCCCCGGCGCCGGCCGGCATCCGCAGGCGCGCGCGGCGCGCCAGGCGCGCCAGTCGCTCCGCCACCGCGCGCGCGAGCCACTCGAGTCCCACGCGCCTCTCGGCGGAGATCCACACCGCGGTGGCGCGGCCGGACGGATCGCGGTCGATGCGCGGCGCACTCCCGAGCCGGTCTATCTTGTTGTAGACGAGGACCTGCGGAATCCCGCTGGCGCCGATCTCCGCGAGCACGGCATTGACCTGGCCGATCTGCTCATCGCGCCGCGGATCGCTCGCGTCCACCACGTGCAGCAGCAGCGTCGCCGCGCGCGCCTCGGTGAGCGTCGACTGGAAGGCCGCGACCAGCTCGTGCGGCAGCTCGCGGATGAATCCAACCGTATCCGCCGCCACCACCGCGGTGCCGCCCGGGAGCGTCACACGCCGCACCGTCGGATCGAGCGTGGCGAACAGCTGGTCGGCCACATAGGCGTCGGCGCCCGTGAGCGCACGAAACAGCGTCGACTTGCCGGCGTTGGTGTAGCCGACGAGTGCCAGCGAGGGAACCGGGATCTCGGCGCGCGTCTGCCGCCCGGTCTCTCGCTGCTGCTGGATCCGGGCCAGCCGGCGGGTGAGCACGCGCACCCGCTGCGCAATGATGCGCCGATCGGTCTCGAGCTGGGTCTCGCCCGGGCCGCGCAGTCCGATGCCGCCCTTCTGACGCTCGAGGTGGGTCCACCCGCGCACCAGGCGGCTGGCGATGTGCTTGAGCTGCGCGAGCTCGACTTCGAGCTTGCCCTCGAAGCTGCGTGCGCGCTGCGCGAAGATGTCGAGGATCAGGCCGTTGCGATCGAGCACCCGCCGCTCGATGAGCTTCTCGAGGTTGCGCTCCTGGCTCGGGGAAAGCGCGTGATCGATGAGGATGATCTCCGCGTCACTCGCGTGCGCGATGCCCCGCAGCTCCTCCGCCTTGCCGCTGCCGAGGAAATAACGCGGGTCGGGGCGGTCCCGCCGTCCCGTCAGCGTGGCGACCGGGAGCGCTCCCGCCGAGACCGCGAGCTGCGTGAATTCCTGCAGATCCTCCGGATCGACCTGGGCGCCCAGCCCGAGACGCACCAGTACGGCGCGCTCACCAGTCCGCGGGCGTTCGAACACTCAGGCTTCCCGTGACGAGGCACATCATTCGGCGGGCGTCTCCGCGGCGCCGCCGCCCTCTTCGGCCGCCAGGCGCACGTTGCGCGCCGGAACGACCGTGGAAATCGCATGCTTGTAGACCATCTGGCTGACGCTGTTCTTCAACAGCACCACGAACTGGTCAAAGGAATCGATCTGTCCTTGCAACTTGATCCCGTTGACGAGGTAGATGGAAACCGGCACCCGCTCCTTGCGCAAGGCATTCAGAAAGGGGTCTTGCAGGGACTGGCCTTTGGCCATCGGGTTCTCCTTATTTTTAGGGCTTGGAGTTGTTTGGCGGGACAAAGGGACCGTGGCCGAACGTCCGTTGTTCCGCGAACTGAGCAAACTAACCTGCCTCATCAGGGGTGAGGAGCCGACGTCCGGAATCTTAACATGGGGGCTCCTCTAAAGCCCTAGCCGGGCCAGGAGGTTACATATGTCTCGATTCCACGACAGCCCGGCTTCCGGCTCGATCCATCGGCCGAGAGCCTCGCCACGCATCCAGGTCAGCTGCCGCTTCGCCAGTTGGCGCGTCGCCGCAACGCCCCGCCGCACCGCCTCTTCCAGGGGGTACTGCCCGTCGAGGTGCGCCCACAGCTGCCGGTAGCCCACGGCGCGCATCGATGGGTGCCGGGCGGTGAGAGCGCCGTTCCTGCGCAGGCTCCGCACCTCCTCGAGAAAACCCGCGGCCATCATGGCCTCGAAACGTCGTTGAATGCGCTCGTGCAACACGGCGCGTGGCGGCGCCAGCATCCAATAGTGCAGCCGCCGCCCCGCGAGCGGACTCACGGTCGCGCGCTGCAGCTCGGAGATCGGGCGGCCGGTGTTGTAACAGACTTCGAGCGCCCGCTGGATGCGCTGGCTGTCGGTGGGTGCCACGCGTGCGGCCGCCTCGGGGTCCAGCCGGGCGAGCTCCGCGTGCAGCGCCGGCCAACCCTGCCGCGCGGCGCGCGCATCGAGCTCGGCGCGCAGCCTCGAATCGGCCTGCGGCAGTGTCGCGAGTCCGTGCAGGAGCGACCGTAGATAGAGCATGCTGCCGCCCACCAGGAGCGGCACGCGGCGGCGGGCGTGGACATCGCGCATGGCTGCGACTGCGTCCGGGACGAAGCGCCCCGCGGAATAGCTCTCGGTCGGCTCGCAGATGTCGATCAGGTGGTGGGGAACGCGCTCGCGCAGCTCCCGCGCCGGCTTGGCGGTGCCGATGTCCAGACCGCGGTAGACCAGCGCCGAGTCCACGCTGACGATTTCGACCGGGGCGCTCTCGGCGAGCCGGATGGCCCAGTCGGTCTTGCCGGCGCCGGTGGGTCCGGCGAGGACCAACACCGGCAGCTCGCCGTGCCCGGCTCCGGGAGCGGTGTCCGCGGCATGCTCCGCGCTCACCGCTGCCGACACTCAGCGCCCCCGCAGGAACAGCCGATCGAGCTGCGCAACGGTGAGGCGCGTCCACGTCGGCCGTCCATGATTGCACTGGCTCGCGCGCTCGGTCGCTTCCATCTGCCGCAGCAGCGTGTCCATCTCGGGAAGCGTCAGGCGGCGGTGCGCGTGGATCGCAGTGCGGCAGGCGAGCGTGGCGAGGAAGCGGTCCGCGGCGGCCTCGAGGTGGTGCGTGTTGGCCTCGAGGCCGAGATCGTGCACGACGGCGGTGATGATCCTGGAGATCTCCGCCGGCTTCAGCGTCGCCGGCACGCGCCGCAGCGCCAGCCGCGTGGCGGACAGCGCATCGAGCTCGAACCCTGCCCGTTCCCACTCGGTGTGACGCTCGAGGAGCGCGGCGAGCTCGTGGGCCTTGAGCTCGATGACCACAGGCTCCAGCAGGAGCTGCGAGGCGGGGGTGCCGCGCTCGCGCTCGGCTTTGAGCTTCTCGTACAGCACTCGCTCGTGCGCGGCATGCATATCGACGAGCACCAACCCTTCCGGGTTCTGCGCGAGGATGTAGGCGCCATGCAGCTGCGCGAGCGAGGTGCCGAGGGGGTAGTCCCCCGCGGGCGGCATCTGCGGGCGGCCCGAGGTGGGGAGCACCCCCTCCTCGACGGCGCCCGCGAGCGCGAAAGGATCGCGTCCCGGCTCGTAACGGGGCAGGTCGAAACCGAGCCCGGGCGACGCCCGGGCGGCGCCCGCCCCGGCGTCGGCGGGGGCGAGAGAGTCCCCGCCGGGGAGTCCGGCCGCATAGCCATTGCCCGGAGCTTCGCCGGCCCGTGCGGCCGCGGGGACATGAGGGTCGGGCCGGGTGGCGGCGAGCGCGCGCTCGAGGGCGCGAAAGACGAAGTCGTGGACCTGGCGGCTGTCACGGAAGCGAACTTCGAGCTTCTGCGGGTGGGCGTTGACGTCGACGAGTCTCGGATCGAGCGTGAGATAGAGGGCGTAGGCCGCGTGCCGCCCGTGGTAGAGCACGTCGCGGTAGGCGAGTCGGACGGCGTTCATCAGCAGCCGGTCGCGGACGCTGCGGCCGTTCACGAACCAGAACTGCTGATCGGGCTGCGCGCGCGAGCGCGTCGGGAGCCCCGCCCACCCGGACAGCATGACGGGCCCCGCCGCGTGGCGAACCGCGATCGCGGAAGCTCCGAAGTCCGGATCGAGCACCTGCCCGAGCCGCGCCAGCTCGTTCCCCTCGAGATCCGAGGCCGGCGCATCGAGGAGCACCCGCTCGCCGTGGCGCAGCCGTATGCTCACGTCGAACCGCGACAGCGCCAGCCGCTCGGTGAGGCGCGCGATGTGCCCGAGCTCGGTGGCATCGCTCCGGACGAATTTGCGCCGCGCGGGAACGTTGAAGAACAGGTCCCGCACCTCGACGCTCGTACCGGGCGGATGCGCCGCGGGACGCGCCGGGCCGACCGTCCCCCCGTCGACCATGAGCTCTGCAGCCTGATCGGCGCCGCTCGCGCGCGAGACGATTCGCAGCCGCGATACCGAGCCGATGGACGGCAGCGCCTCGCCGCGGAATCCGAGCGTGGTGATGGCTTCGAGGTCACCGACGCCGGCGATCTTGCTGGTTGCGTGCCGCGCGAGCGCCATCGGCAGCTCCTCGGACGCGATGCCGCAGCCGTCGTCGCGCACCCGCACGAGGCCGACGCCGCCGCGCTCGACGTCGATGTCGATGCGCGTGGCCCCCGCATCGAGCGCGTTCTCGGCAAGCTCCTTGACGACCGAGGCGGGTCGCTCGATCACCTCGCCGGCCGCGATCTGGTCTATGAGCTCATCGGGAAGGATGCGGATCGGCATTCGGACCGCAGTGTACACGCCGATCGGGCCGCGGCGAGGCACGGCCGCACGGCTGGCTCGTCAGGGCGTGGCGGCGAGCGCGGCGCCCCCGGCGCTGACGAGGCTCCCGCGGTGCTCCTGCTTGAAACGGGTTCCGTCGGGCGGATTCTGAGTGAAGTAGCTGCGCAGGCCGCCGGCGATCGCGTCCGCAAAGCGCGCCTGCTCCCGGGCGCTGCGCAGGCGGCGCTCCTCGGCCGGATTGGAGATATAGGCGGTCTCGATGAGCATCGAGGGAATATCGCGGGACTTGAGCACCACGAAGCCGGCGCGCTGCACCTGCGCCTTGCGCACCTCGCCCACCCCCTCGAGCGCGCTCATCACCCGCTCCGCTGCGCTGGCACTGACGCCGATGATCTGGTTCTGCGCCGCATCGATCAGCACCGGCTCGAGAGCGCTCTGGTCGTCGCGGCGCGCGCCCGCGACGAGATCCGCGGCGTTCTCACGCTCGGCGAGCCAGCGGGCCGCTTCGCTCGAGGCGCCGTGCACCGACAGCACGTAGACCGAGGCGCCGGAGACACTGCGGTCGCGGATCGAGTCGGCGTGTACCGAAATGAACATGTCGGCGTGCGCGGCGTGCGCGCGCCGGATGCGCTCGCGCAGCTCGAGAAATTCATCGCGATCGCGCGTCAGCACGGCCCGCATGCCGGGTTCGGCGTCGATGCGCTGGGCGAGAGCCCGCGCGATGGCAAGCGTCACGTCCTTCTCGCGGGTGCCGCCGCGGCCGATAGCCCCGGGATCCTCGCCCCCGTGTCCCGCATCCACCGCGATGATGACGTCGCGGTCGCCCTCCCCGGGTGCGTGCGGCGCGCGCACTGTCTTCGGTGGCGCCTGCGCCGCGGCGGCCGGCTCCCCGAGTGTGAGGACCAGCCTGTGGCCCTCCTC
>Ga0209807_1000671_pt1 | contig 15765 bp, 18 predicted proteins | sample GraSoiAngelo_154_FD_186168 | JGI IMG/M metagenome (GOLD analysis project Ga0209807, IMG submission 186168) | Grasslands soil microbial communities from the Angelo Coastal Reserve, California, USA - 14_1009_13_20cm (SPAdes) (version 2) | ecosystem: Environmental > Terrestrial > Soil > Grasslands ... | reverse complement strand
GACGTGACTGGGGACCCGGATGTGGACGACTGGTCGTTGGAAACATTGCGTCTCGTCCAGAACCCGGAGCAACCAATAGGTTTCGATCCGGCATCGATCCCGTCTTACACGAGAGAAGGCTTCGATCGCGTCCAGAAGTTGAAGCTGACTTCGGATGAGGCCCAATTCGGCTCGCAGTTCAACGGCGCCCGGTCCGTGCAACAGATTGCAAAAAATCTGCGGCTCGATTTGAAATCTGCCCGACAACTGCTGTTCCGGTTTGTTGCGCTTGAAATCGTAGAATGCTGGCCTGGCAGCACAACCGCGAAGCCCGAACCGAAGGCCGGCATGGGGCGATTGTTCGGTCGCGGCCGATAATTCGCGTCCCCCGCGGACGCGCACTCATGAAGAGAAGAATCCTCGTCGTCGATATCGGTGGCACCTTTGTCAAACTGCTTATGTCCGAGCGCGTGGAACGCGAATTTCCATCTGGTCCACGAGTGACTCCAAAACAGTTTCTCGCGAAACTTAAGGAGACCGCGAGGGGCTGGAAATTCGACGTTGCGTCGATTGGTTTCCCAGCGCCTGTGCGCAATGGACGAATTCTTCGAAACCCGAAGCACCTTGGCAAAGACTGGGTGCATTTTAATTTTGCCCGAGCGTTGGGAATACCGGTGCGCATCGTTAACGACGCAGCCATGCAAGCGCTCGGCAGTTATCTCGGCGGCGGGCGCATGCTGTTTCTGGGGCTTGGAACAGGGCTTGGATCCGCGCTGGTATGGGGTAGAAATCTCATGTCACTCGAGCTGGGCGACCTCCCCTACGCGAACGAAAACATCATTGAGAACGATCTCGGTGTGCCCGGCCTGGCGAAATTGGGCAAAAGAAAATGGAAACGTGAAGTCATTTATGCCGTCGGCCAATTAAAGCGCGCGTTCATCGCCGATTACGTCGTCGTTGGTGGCGGCCTGGTGCATCGGTTAGATCGATTGCCCAAGGGAATCGTGCGCGGTCAAAACGAAAACGCATTCCTCGGTGGAATCCGCTTGTGGGAAAGGAAACGCAATTCCCGCGAACTGAAGTGGCACCTTTTGTAGAGGAGAAATCTCCGCTGCGACCTTCACCGGTTTCAAGAAAATTCCTTCCGAACGATCCGTCTACCGCAATTGGGCTTGACTTAGCGAACCGCCGTCACCACGATGGCGCGCCAAAACAAAAGGAGAAAATATGAAGAACCACACTCACCTCATTATCTCGGCGCTATCGATCGCGACGATTGCGCTGCTGGCACCCACTTCGTTTGCTCAAAAAGGGGGTGCGATGTCAAAGGCTCAGGCGATAGCACAACAGCTTAACCTCACGCCTCAACAAAAGGAGAAAATCCTGCCGATTCTTGCCGCCGAAGCACCAAAAGTGAATGCCATCAAGAACGACAATTCGCTTTCAAAAGTGCAGAAAATTCAACAAATCAGGGCTATTCATCAGCAGACGGATCCGCAGATGAAAGCGATCCTGTCACCTGAGCAGTACCAAAAACTAAAAACGATTCGTCAACAGACAATCCGCGACGCCACACAAGGCCGATACTGAGACTGGTTAGTGGCCATGGATCAGTGGCCGAGGCGTCAAAATCGTCAGTCTCATCGCATTGTCGAGGATGTGCAGCTCTTAACGCACATTATCGCTCAAAAACAAAGTGCGATCTCTGTAAGCCGGCACTGGATTCCCGCTAAATCCGTGCTCAGTGAAGATCTGTACGATCTAAGAGGTTCCTTATGCCTGATCATCGACCGCAAATCACCGATGATTTCGCGAAACTCTGCAACATTGTCGCGAAACTTCGCGGTCCCGGTGGTTGTCCGTGGGATCGTGAGCAAACCAACGAATCGTTGGTGCCAGCGCTCATCGAGGAGGCATACGAAACGGCCGAGGCGGCGCGGGCTCAGGACCATGCGCATTTTCGCGAGGAACTCGGCGATCTTTTGTTGCTCGTGGTGATGCATGCTCAAATCGCGCGCGAAATCGGCCGGTTCGACATTGCGGAGGTGATTGAGCAGGTGTCGGACAAACTGATCCGGCGGCATCCGCATGTGTTCGGCACGAGCGAAGCTAGCGACGCCGGCGCCGTGCTCAAACAATGGGAAGCGATCAAGCGCGAAGAGAAAAAAGCCGACTTACATTACCTGGCGAGTTTGCCGAAAGCCCTGCCCGCTCTGGTGCGCGCGCAAAAGGCGCAATGCAAAGCGGCTCGGGTAAATTTCGATTGGACAGCACTGCGCGATGTAATGGCTAAGGTTGAAGAAGAGCTTCGTGAGACAAAAGAGGCGATCCAGTCAGGAAAACAGGAAATGATCGAAGACGAGATTGGCGATCTGCTGTTCGCCGTTGTAAACCTGACGCGGAAGTCCAAAGTCGACGCCGAAAGCGCATTGCAATCTGCCACAGACAAATTCATTGCGCGTTTTAATCGACTGGAGGACGAACTCAAAGCGCGCGGTAGGAAACTCGGCGAAGCGGAATTGGGCGAGTTGGATCCGATTTGGGATGAGATCAAAAATCAGGAATGATCAAGCCGGCGTGATTCGTTAAATTATTACAATTGGATTTCCATTCCACGATTCACGATTAAACGATTTCCGCGGCAGAGCCATTCGACATTCGGTATTTACCAGTCATATTTCGCCTCCCAATGAATCTGCTGATCAGCTTTTGCCTGGTGCTTTTCGTGCTAGTCGCCGCAGTGATGGTGCTTGTCATCCTGATGCAGCGACCAAAAAGTGAAGGTCTCGGCGCAGCATTTGGCGCGGGAGTCACGGAGAACATTTTCGGCGCACAGACCACGAACGTGCTGGTGAAGTTCACCACGTGGCTGGCAGGAATATTCTTCGTGCTCACCTTTGCGCTGTCGGTTCTTTATGCGCACCATAGCACAGCCAGCAGCGCCTTCCGTCGTGAACTGATGAAAACGCAAGGCACACCGCTAAGTTCGCCTGCACCGGCTGCGCCGCAAAATTCACCTTCGGCTGCAAGCCCGCAGAATTCGGTATTGCCCGCTGCTTCTGCTGCCCCGAACTCCCGAGCGGGCGTTCTGCCCGCCGGCAGCGCCGCCCCAGCGAGTTCACCGGCAGCTACCACGAACCCTTAGCTTGAGCCAATCGCCGCGTTAGAACTTACACTTTCGCGCGACTTTTGGCGGGAACAGCCAGAGAAGTCTGCCTTTCTCAGTGTCAGGATCGATGTCGACCAACGCCACACCGGCTTTGGAAAGCTTGAGAGAAGCGCCGGTCAGCGCGGAGATCACACTCGAAAAGTCCGGCTCGTGGCCAACCAGCAACAAAACTTTTGAGCGATGCCGATTAAGCACATTCCTCAACTCACTAATCCCGAACCCGGGCTCGAGCGCTTCGTCCTGGCGCAACTTTGTTTTTAGTTGTTCCGCTGCCACCTCTGCCGTTTGCGATGCACGCGGCAGCGGACTGGTTACGACTAGATCCGTCTTCACCTTGAGACGGTTGAGAAACCTCGCCACCTGCCGCACCTCTTTCTTACCAAAATCGGTAAGCGGCCGTTGATCATCCGGCTTGGTCCAGCCCGGCCAATCGGCCTCGCCGTGTCTGAGGAAATAAAGTTGCATGTTCTAGACAGTCATTCGGAGCACACTCGAGGCTGCAACGCAGCCGCCACAGGCGGCGAGGGCAGGCCTTTCAATCCCGTAGCACAACCTACAGGTGGTTTCGCGGGATGTCTCGACTTCGCTCGACATGATAGACTTAATTCCTCACAGGATTTGCCACTTTGGTCTGCGCGTCTGCGGATCGGTTTGCCAGAGGCGAACGCCGCCGAGAAATGCGTTTCGGTTATGTCCCAGCTCGACTCCTTCCGGCAGTCGATCCAATTTCTTCGAGCTTCCGCCACCGAGGACCACATAATCGGAAATCAACGATTTCTTTAACAACACGACGGCACGAAGGACTTCGCTTTTCCATCGCTTTTCGCCGAGCTGTTTCAGTCCAGACTTGCCCAGGTAATCCTCGATGATGTGGCCGTTGCCATAAGGCAGATCGCCGAGCTCGAGTGGGAGCACGTTGCTTTCCCAGATCAGGGTCGAACCCAGTCCGGTACCGAGTCCAAGAAACAACATCCGCCGACCGCGATAGCTGCCGAGCGCCTGCATCGCGGCGTCATTGATGATCCGGACAGGTTTGCCTAACGACTTCTCAAAATTAAATCGCGTCCAGCCCGGCCCAAGATGTTTCGGCTCGCTCATGATACACCCATTGCGGACCGGCGCCGGGAGCCCCATCGAAATCGCGTCGAACGTCCAATCCTGCAACAGCGACTTGAGCTGAGTCGCCAGTTCGCGCGGCGTCATCTCCGGACCGGATTTGAATTTTCGCCGTTGCGCGCGCGAAATCATCAGCTTCACGTTCGACCCGCCGACATCAATAACGAGGATTTCTTTCTTCACTGCGTCTCCGATTTCGTCGCTCCGGTCGCGCCGCTTTCCTTGATAACGGCCATCGGCACCAGCCGGTCGGCACGCGCTTTTTTCGTCGAACCACCAAGCTTTTTCATGCGTTCGCGTGATACTTCGCGAAATTGCCACTGCGCCTGCCGGCGCGGTTCTTCGCCTTCCGGTCTTAAACGTCGGTACGTGCCGTCCGGCTGCAACTCCCGCGCCTTCACGCGATCGTTCAGAAACGCGGGAATGACGTCGTTGATGATTTGATCCCGCAACGCCGGCGTCTCGATCGGGAAAGCCAGCTCGATTCGCCGGTAAAAATTGCGCGGCATCCAATCCGCACTGGAAAGAAAAACCCGCGGCTGCCCGGCATTTTCGAAATAAAAGATCCGGCTGTGCTCCAGAAACCGGCCAACAATGCTGATGACACGGATGTTTTCGCTGAGATCTGGAACTCTCGGACGCAAGCAACAGATCCCGCGCACGACCAGGTCAATAGTCACATCTGCGCAGGAAGCTTCATAAAGCTTCTCAATGATCTCCTGATCGACGAGCGAATTCATCTTCGCCACGATCCGGGCAGGCTTGCCTACCAGTGCGTTATCGCGCTCCCGCTCGATCAGTTTCATGAACCGGCTGTGCATGTCGAATGGTGAGACCAGTAATTTTTTCAATCCGGGATAACCAGCGAGGCCGGTAAGCGTATTAAAAACGGTCGCCACTTCTTCGCTCAGCTGCGGCTCGCTGGTGAGCAGACTGAAATCGGTGTAAATGCGCGCGGTCCGCGAGTGATAATTTCCCGTGCCAAGATGGACATAACGACGGAGTTCGTCGGCGTCACGCCGAACGATCAGCAACACCTTGCAATGAGTCTTGAGACCTACCACTCCGTAGATCACGTGCGCGCCGGCTTCTTCCAGGCGTCTCGCCCACTGAATGTTGCTTGCCTCATCAAAACGCGCGCGCAGCTCGACAATCGCGGTAACCTGTTTTCCTGCGTTAGCCGCGTCGATTAGCGCCTCCACAATGGGCGAATCCCCGCTCGTACGGTACAGCGTCATTTTAATGGCAAGCACCTGCGGATCTTTTGCCGCCGTCTCGACCAACTCGACGACTTCATCGAAACTGTCATAAGGATGATGCAGCAACACGTCCTGTCGTCGTAAGATCTCGAAGAAATCCGCGTGTGGTGGCAACGCCGGATCGCGAGCCGGTTGAAACGGACGGTCTTTCAGCTTGGCAAACGCGTCGTTGGCGACCAGCGGAGCAAGATGCGTCATCGTCAATGGGCCATCGAGCTTGTAAGCATCCGCTTCAGACAGATTGAAAAACTCAAGAAGCAGCTCTAGAAAATCTTTCGGACAATCGGGTTCCACTTCCAGCCGCACGGCGTTGCCACGGCTGGTGCGTCGCAATTCCTGCTCGATCGTTCGCAAGAGGTTCTCCGCTTCCTCATCGTCGATATAGAGATCGCTGTTGCGCGTGACGCGAAACGCGTGCACGCCGTCCAGGATCAAGCCGGGAAATAATTCGCCGATGTGCTGCTTAATTAGCGACGCCAGATAAATGTATTCCCACGGCTCGTTCGCACCGGTGCCGCGCGGCATCAGGATAAGCCGCGGCACAACTCGCGGCACTTGGACAATGGCGTGCAGCGGCTCGCCGCGACGGCGTGTCTTCGCTCGTACCAGCAGATTGTGGCTGCGATTCAACAGATGCGGGAATGGATGACTGGCGTCCACGGCCAGTGGCGTCAGCATTGGAAAAACTTCCTGCTGAAAATAGCGATTTGCCCAAGCAGTGCGTTTCGCCGACAACTCCGCGATCTCGCGCACGTAAATCCCGTTCTTTGCCAGCTCGGGCAGCAACTCGTTTTTCCAAAGCGCATACTGCATCCCCACAAGCTCGCGCACCCTCTTCTGAATGCGGTCGAACAGCTCCGTCGGGCTCAAGCCGTCAGGACCAACATCGCTCGTCTCACTTTCAATCTGTTGTTTGATTCCGGCTACGCGAATCTCGAAAAACTCATCCAGATTTGAGCTGAAAATCGTGAGGAACTTAACGCGTTCAATGAGCGGTTGCGTGGGATCCTGCGCTTCCTCGAGAACGCGTTGATTGAACGCGAGCCAGCTCAGCTCCCGGTTAATGAAATTCTTCGGATCGCCAAAACGGTCGTGGACGGTCTGGACAACCTGCGGAACAGCGGTCGCATCGCTTTTCTCTTCAGTGAGCGGAGTGGCCTGGGCTTGCGGCATCTTTTAACGATTGCCGATCAGCCGCGCATACGCAACGCTCAGTCTCAGACGGAGGCGGTTAAGGACGGGTGCCTGATGTCCTCCGCTGCAGCGGCATAGACTGCGTCCTCGGCGATGTTTGTTGCGTGATCGCCGACGCGCTCAAGCGCTCGGGCAACGAACATCAGGTTCAAATACCCCCGAAGCTGGTCTCGATCTTGGGTCATTCGCGCGATTAATTTGCGACTAACAACGCGATTCAGTTCGTCCAATGAGTGATCGCGTGGAACAATCGCGCGGGCAAGCTCGACGTCTTCGCGCACATAAGCGTCCACGCTATCTTTGAACATGGCCATGGCCTTTTCGCGCATTGGCACGATCAGATCAACTTCACTCAGCGGCGGGTGTTGATTTAATTTCCGCGCCCTACGCGCGATGTTTGTTGCCTGATCGCCGAGTCTCTCAAGATTGGAAGAAAATTTCATGGCGGACACGACACGCCGCAGATCAGACGCCACCGGTTGAAACCGCAACAAAATCGCGACGCCATCCTTATCGATCTGCATCTCGAGTTGATCGATCTCTTCATCATCAGCAATGGCAGTAACGCACAGATTGTCATCGCGATTGAACAAACCCTTAATTGCCCGTTCCAGGCTGCGTTCAGTCAAACCAGCCATCATGAGCACGTTATTGCGCAACGCCGACAGCGCTTCATCGAATGTCCCAAGAATATGTTTTGGTGTAACCATTGTGGTCCTCACTTTTTGCTGTGATCTAATCGCCGGGCGCCCGACGGGCCGCGCCTGGAAACATCATCCAAACCTGCCAGTAATATAATCCTCTGTCTGTCGTTCAGTTGGATTCGTGAAAATCGCCGTCGTCGCTCCAAACTCGATCAGTCTTCCAAGATAAAAGAAAGCGGTGTAATCGGAGATACGACCGGCTTGTTGCATGTTGTGCGTCACAGTCACAATTGTGTATTGGGCCTTGAGTTCGTAGATCAATTCTTCAATTTTCGCTGTAGCGATCGGGTCAAGCGCCGAGCAGGGTTCATCCATCAAGATCACTTCCGGCTCCACGGCGAGCGCGCGCGCGATGCACAGTCGCTGCTGTTGCCCGCCAGAAAGGCTCGTTCCAGGTTTGTGCAGATCGTCTTTCACTTCGTCCCAAAGAGCGGCCATGCGCAGTGATTTTTCCAAACGCTCGTTGAGAAATTTTTGATTGCGCACTCCGTTCAGTCGCAAGCCGCAGATCACGTTTTCTCCAATCGTCATGGTCGGAAACGGATTTGATTTTTGGAACACCATGCCAACCCGGCGGCGAACAATCGCAGGATCAACGGTTTTGGAATAGAGATCTTCGCCGTGCAGCAGGACCGTTCCTTCCATACGCGTCTTCGGGGTCAGCTCGTGCATCCGATTGAGAGCCCGAAGGAAGGTTGATTTTCCGCAACCGCTTGGCCCAATGATCGCTGTCACGGCCTTGGAAATGATGTTGAGGCTTATGTCTTCGATGGCGCGCTTTTGCCCATACCAGATCGACACATTCTTCGCCTCAAAAGTTAACTTCGGCGCTGGCTCGCTATTAGCGGGCGGCTGGGCAGCGCCCTCGACCCGCTCCGTAACCCTTTGTTCGGGTGTCGCCATAATCAAATTATCCATTTTCGAATGTTCTAAGCAACCGACGCGCCCCGGTCGCGGGTCACAAACCTTACCAGTACATTAATGCAAAAAATTCCCGTGACGAGCACGAGCGCGCCGGCCCAGGCCTGACGATGCCAGTCGTCATAGGGAGAAATTGCGTATGTAAAAATCTGCAACGGAAGAGCGGCGATGGGTTCATGGAGGCTGTGATTCCAAAACCGGTTTCCGAAAGCAGTGAAAAGAAGGGGGGCGGTCTCGCCGCCGACCCGTGCTAAAGCCAGCAAAATGCCCGTGATGATCCCCTTCGACGCGGTCTTCATTACAATGTGCACAATTGTTTTCCACCGGCTGACACCAAGGGCGAGCGCAGCTTCGCGATAACCATTCGGGACCAGCAACACGACTTCTTCGGTTGTGCGCAGAATGAGTGGAATCATAATCAGTGCCAGCGCCAGACCACCGGCCAAGGCGGAGAAGCTTTTGAACCGCAATACGATCAGGCCGTAGACGACCACACCCCAGGTAATCGATGGGATTCCATTGAGGACGTCAGCCAAAAATCGCAGGACTGAATTGATCCGCGCGGAACCGTATTCAGCCAGGTAAACTCCGCCTAAAACCCCGACTGGAATCCCAATTGCGCCAGCAATAGCAAGTAGTTCGAGCGAGCCAACGATGGCATTTGCCATACCGCCTCCGACCTCCCCAACGGGCGCCGGTAACTTGGTGAAGAAATCCCAGTTAACCGAAGAGATCCCGTTAATGAGCAGGTGAAAGAACACCAGACCCAATGGCAGGATCACAAGAATGGCGGAAACAAAGGCAGTCGTCGATGCCAGCGCGCTTTTGATTTTCCGCCAGGTATGGTTGTCTGTTCTCTTGGAACGCATGGCTATTGCACGGCACGTGTTGCCGATGTTGTCGCTATGGTTCGAAGCAGCAGTTGTGCGAGAAGATTCACCAGGATTGTTATTCCAAAAAGGACCAGCCCAATCTCAAACAGCGCCTCAAGGTAAATATCAGTCGTCGCTTCCGTAAATTCATTAGCCAGCACACTGGCCAGCGTGTACCCGGGCTTGAAGAGCGATGCCACAATTTGCGGTGTGTTGCCGATCACCATCGTCACCGCCAGGGTTTCCCCGAGCGCTCGTCCGAGACCCAGAATAACCGCGCCGAACAATCCTTTCTTCGCGTAACTTAGGACCGCAATCCGTGTCGCTTCCCAACGGGTGGCGCCGAGCGCGTAGGCCGCTTCACGCTGCAAATCCGGCACGCTGCGCAAAATCTCCCGCGAGACCGACGTGATAATTGGCAAAATCATGATGGCTATGATAATTCCGCCGGCAAACATGCACGGGCCGTAGATCGGGCCGGTGAAAAGTGGTATCCAACCAAAGTATTGTTTGAGGAATGGGAAAGGATAATTCCGGAGCCACGGCACCATCACGAAGATGCCCCAAAGTCCTAGGATTACGCTAGGAATAGCCGCGAGCATTTCGATCAGCGAAATGAGCGGCTGCCGAATCCACAACGGAGCAAGTTCCGTAAGGTATGCCGCCGTCGCGATGCCCAATGGCACAGCAATGATTAACGCAATTGCCGAAGAAACCAGCGTTCCGTAAATAAACGGCAGCGCACCGAATTGCTCTGCTACCGGGTCCCACGTGGACGTGGTGAGGAAATGAAAACCGAATTTTTTGATGGCGAGTGAAGATCCAATCCACAATTCCCACCCGATCAAGATGACCAGCACAACGACGGCAGACGCCATTGCCAGAGTGAGCCATTCGAATGCCTTATCGCCAAACCGCGACGGCGGCGACATCCGCGCTTGCGCCGGCCGAATCGTCTCAGCTTCCTTGACAGTGATGGCCGACATACTTTAGGCCGGTTGTTCGACCGGAAGAGACGCCAACCAGTCCTGGATCTTGGATGCGATCCGGTCGCGAATTTCGCGGACCTTCTGCAACTTCTGCTCATACGTGCCGGTGACTTTCGACGGGTCATGAAAAGGCCAATGCAAACGTCTTGTGACTCCCGGGAAAATTGGACATTTCTCAGCTGATTCCGCATCGCACACCGCGATGACGTATTGAAAAGCTTCGCCACGTTTCCAGACGTCAAACACGCCTTTGGTTTTGTTTTGCGAAATGTCGATGCCGATCTCAGCCATCGCCTCCATCGCCAGCGGATTTAATTCGCCCGGTTCGAGCCCCGCGCTTTGTGCATGGAGGCGATCGCCTGCGTACTGCTCGAGCAAAGCCTCGCACATCTGGCTGCGCCCGCCATTGTGCACGCAAACAAACAATACTCGCGGGATGAACATTTCGATTACCCCGGTGAACGGTCTTTACATTTTTATTTGTTCGATCCGCTTCAACACGCGCTGCTGAATGTTCTCCGGCAGTGCCGCGTAGTCCAGGGTTTTGGCCATTGCTTCGCCCTTCGTCGCCGCCCACTTCAGAAATTCGACGAGTTTTTTGCCTTTCGCCGGATCTTTCTGCTGCTCATAGACCAGCAGCCACGTCGCCCCGCAGATCGAATAGGCCTCTTTTCCCGGCGCGTTCGTCATCGAAAAACGGAAGTCGTCCGGAATTTGGGCAGTAGCCAACGCAGCCGTAACGGAGTCGGGCGTCGCCTTGACGAATTCGCCCGCAGAATTTTTCACGTCGGCATACGGCATCTTATTTTGAATCGCGTAGATTAATTCCACATAGCCGACCGCGCCGGGCGTTTGCTTCACTTGTCCGGAGACCCCTTCGTTGCCTTTGCCTCCGATACCAACCGGCCAGTTGACCGAGGTATTGTTGCCAGCCTTACTCTTCCATTCCGAGCTAATTTTGCTGAGGTAGTCGGTGAAGATGAACGTGGTTCCGCTGCCATCAGATCGGTGCACGACGACGATGTCCTGATCGGGCAATTTCACGCCCGGATTCAAAGCTGCTAGTTTCGCATCGTTCCATTTTTTGATCTGACCGAGATACATTCCGGCGATCGTGTCTCCATCAAGCTTCAGCGCCGGATTGCCAGGCAAATTGTACGTTACGACAACGGCTCCTGCGACCGTCGGAATATGCAGGAGTTTGCCGGGCGCCTTGGCCAGGTTGTCGTCGCTCATGGGGCCATCGGATGCACCGAAATCAACGGTCTGAGACAGGATTTGCTTCTGCCCTCCACCCGAGCCGATCGACTGGTAATTAAATCGTACAGACGGATCCACCTTTGTGTAGGCATCGAACCATTTGGAATAAATCGGATACGGGAACGTCGCGCCCGCACCGTTGATCATCATTTGCGCCGAAGCGTTTGCGCTCAGTCCCAACGCAATTGCCAGCCCAAGAAGCTTTGTTTTCTGGAATTTTGTCATGTAACAAAACTGCCGCACGCCGATTCCGCCGGTCAAAGCCTTTACTGTTACGTTTGTGTGACAACGGCCCTCGCCGCGTAAATTGTTGATCCGTTAAAGCGTCACACCGGCTGTACTGTACGTTGTTACGATTCAACAAAACCAAGCTAGGTTCGGCACGCCGCCAGAATTATCTGCAACAAGCCGCGCCGGATTCAAGGCGATCACGCGCCTAGCATGTCGTCTGTGGAAGCCGCAACTGCACCAAAAGCTCAGCCGGAATTTTCGCTGATCTTTTCGACGTGGTAATTGGAAGGCGGAAAATTCTCGTCGCCGTACTCAAAACGAATTTCGGCTGTCGGATCGAGCGGGATCAGGTGTGCGACCTTGTCATAGATCGAGAGAAGTTTTGCTGCCGTCATAAACTCGCCGTTCTCCTCATCTTCAGGAATCCATAATTGCACGATCGTTTCTTTCCACTGATTCTTCTGGGCGCCGCAATCGACTGCATCAAACGATGCGGCTTTTAGCTCCGTCAGGTGATAATCACCGTGAATTGTTGCACCGTCAGAGTTAGCAAACACCAACCGCTTCGCTGGAGCTTGTCTTAATCTGCCGATGAAGTCTTCGGTTATCATGCTGGAGAAATGTCAGCTGTGTCCGCGCCGGAGCAACAGCCGCGTTTCCGTACACAACGGCATCCGATCACACCGAGCGCTCCGCCGAGAACTGGTGCCACAAGATAAATCCACAAACCGCTGAAATGTCCGGAAACTAACGCCGGTGCCAGCGAGCGCGCAGGATTCACCGACGCGCCGCAGATCGGCCCGGCAAACAATGCCTCGAGAACGATGACAGCACCGACTGCGATGCCAGCTGTAATTCCCTTCTCGCGCGCACCTGTCGAAACGCTCAGAATCACGAACATGAGCAATGCTGTCAGAAGCATCTCAAGCACGAACGATTGCATCGTGGAACCTGCTGGTATGGTTGCTCCAAGTGTGGCGCTTTGGGGAAACAGAAATCTCAGCACAACACTGGCCGCAAGAGCACCAGCACACTGACTCGCCACATAAGGAATGACGCTGCTTGCTTCAAATCGTCGCGCAGCGAAAAATCCAATCGTCACGGCCGGATTTATGTGCGCACCCGAAATGTCTCCAATCGTGTAAATCATAGCCAACACGATGAGACCAAAGTAAGTGCCACTCCCACATGCGACACTGCGCCGCCGGTTACGCCATCGATCACGATCGCGCCGGTGCCGGCGAACACGAGACAGAAGGTTCCTAAAAACTCTGCGATCAGCTTTTTCGCCATCCTTTGTGGAATGCGCGACGACTTACATTTGCAGTTCCAACTCGCAATGCTCCTCGCAGAACTCTTCAATCTTGGCGCGAATTTCTTCCAGCAGTTCCCGCGTTTTCGCGAGCTTTTCTGCGTGCGTGCCGGTAAACTGCGATGGATCGGCAAACGGCCAGTGCAGCCGTTTCGTTACCCCGGCGAAGATCGGGCAGCCTTTCGATTCTGATTCACTGCAGACTGTGATCGCGTACGCAAATAACTGACCGGATTTGAATACGTCGAAAACTGATTGTGTTTCGTTATCGGAGATGTCGATCCCAATTTCCTGGAGTGCTTCAACGGCCAACGGATTGAGCGTTCCCGGTTCGAGTCCGGCACTCTCTGGTTCAAAAAACTCACCACAAACCTCGGAGGTTGAGCAAGGCTGCAGCCATCTGGCTGCGAGCGCTGTTATGAACGCAGATGAAAAGCACCTTTTTCTTCACAGATGGAATGTTAAATAAAACCAAACACAATTAAACCCATCTCTGGGATTGTCACCAGAACGTCACATTCCGGTGGGTAGCACGACGCGGATGGTCGTCCCTTCGTCGATTTCGCTTTCCGCCTCGACGCGCCCACCGTGTAGTTGCGCGATGTGTTTTACGATCGCGAGACCGAGGCCGGTTCCGCGGACTTTGTCGGGGCTGCGTGCTTTATCTGCGCGATAGAAGCGCTCGAAGATGCGCGGCAAATCTTCTTTTGCAATCCCGATGCCCTGATCGCTCACGATCAGCTCCATTTCGCCGTCGTGTTGTCGAGCGCTCAGCCGGATCTCGCCGCGCTTGCGAGAGTATTTCACCGCGTTGTCGAGCAAGTTGTAAAGCGCTTCCTGTAACCGCGTGCGATCAACGCGAATGGGCGACAGCTCAAGGGGAACATCGACAACAATATTGAGCTGTTTGCTTGTGAGCTTCTTCTCCCAATCGTGAATCATGTCTCGGAAAAAGCTCGGCAGATCGACATCCCCCAACTGCAAATCTGGATTCACCGATTCCAATTGCGCAAGCGTCAGTAAATCTTCGACGAGCAACTCGAGCCGATTCGAATGGCGCTCCATTACGCGGAGAATTCGGGTGAGCTCCTGACGCGGCGTTCTTGGACTGTCGAGTAACGTCTCAATATAGCCGCGCAGGATTGACAGCGGCGTGCGCAATTCGTGTGAAACATTGGCCACGAAATCCCGCCGCACTTGATCCATTTTTTTTAACTCGGTGATGTCGTGAAACAAGACCAGTGCACCGGTGATCTTACCAGCTTCGTTCTTTGTCGCGACGGCATACAGCTCGATTTGCGATGCGTCCAGAGTCAACTCGCAGCGAACCGGGCCTTCGCCACGGAACGCATCGGTCAATAGCCGATCGAGGGTAGGATCACGGACAATTTCCAATAGCGGCGTCGCTAGTGAAATTTCGGGAGCGTCGAACAGTTTCCGAAACGTCTGGTTACTCAAAATCACCTGCCGATTGGAATCGACTACCAGCAATGCATCCTGCATCGCCGAGAAAATGGTCTGCAGCCCTGATTCCCGTTTTGCGATCTGTTTTTGGAGCTGCTCCAAATCACTAACAATCTTTTCTAACTGAAACCCGATACGTTGGGCTGGCGCGCTACCCTGCAATAAAAATGTACGCGGCCGTTCACCGCGACCGATTTGGGTTATGACGTCTTCAACTTGCCGCCACGGCGCGATCCATTTGCGCCACACGATCAAGGCAATAACACCCAACGCACCGCAGATTAGGACACCAATGACCCAGGACACGGCATTTCTATTCTCTTCTAAATACCCTTCATAGCAAAGCGGCTGCGAAGATGTCTCGCAATTTCAAACCGGTTCGTACAACTTCTCGTTAGGCAACATCGTTGCATCACTTTCGGAGTGCGGGGCGTCCTCGCACCGCTTTCGCACGCACGCCGTTACCTTTCGCGGAGCCGATAGCCAAAACCGCGCACGGTTTCGATCGCATCACCAGCTTTGCCGAGCTTTTCGCGCAAGCGCCGCACGTGTGTGTCCACCGTGCGGGTGTCGATCACGCTTTCGTAACCCCAGACGTCGTTGAGCAATTTATCGCGTTCCTGCACGCGTCCCCTGCGTTGGATCAACGTTCGCAGCAGCTTGAACTCGAGACTGGTGAGATGCACCCGTTTACCACTGACGCGAACCTGATGGCGCGCAGGGTCGATCGCGATCGGGCCGGCTTGGAGCGTTTCCTCTTCTTTCTCACCTCGCCGCAAAATTGCCCGGATTCGCAGCGTCACTTCGCGCGGACTGAAAGGCTTTGTTACGTAATCGTCAGCGCCGAATTCCAAACCGACGATTCGATCAATCTCCTCAGCTTTTGCCGTCAACATGAGAATCGGAATGTGAGACGTTGCCGCATCGCCTTTCAAAATTCTGCAGACCTCCAGTCCGGACATTTTTGGCAACATCAAATCAAGGATGATGAAATCCGGCCGGTTATCACGCGCCTTTTGCAGCCCGATTGCGCCGTCAGCTGCTGCCAGAGTTGTGAAGCCCGACTTGCGCAAGCCCATCTCGAGAAGATCGGCGACGTCGCTCTCGTCTTCGATGATCAGGATTTTTCTGGCAGAACCTGTGTCCATGAACAGCGCATTCAACTTACGTGCGACATAAATTTCAATCGTTTCTATACCGCGTAAACGAGTCGCATCAGAGGCAAATAGCAAAGTTCACCGAATCGTCACGGTTTCGTCATACGACTGTAACAATCGGTTCTTAGCCTGCATCGC
>Ga0209807_1000665_pt1 | contig 15823 bp, 13 predicted proteins | sample GraSoiAngelo_154_FD_186168 | JGI IMG/M metagenome (GOLD analysis project Ga0209807, IMG submission 186168) | Grasslands soil microbial communities from the Angelo Coastal Reserve, California, USA - 14_1009_13_20cm (SPAdes) (version 2) | ecosystem: Environmental > Terrestrial > Soil > Grasslands ... | reverse complement strand
ATAACTGCAAATTTCGTGGGCAGGGATATCTCAACGGCCCAGTGAAGATTCTCCATGGCCACGTTAAGTTTCAGCTGAACTCCGGTCAGGTAAGCAAGGCTGTCAGGGTTTTGAATAGGAGCAATAAACCGCGTGTCTACATTGCCGGCAAGGTGTATGAGCAGAAGATCGTTGGAAGGCTTGTAGGCCGCCGAAAAGCACGGAAAGTCGCGAGCTTTCCAGAATTGCCGGGGTCGATCACTTTGCTGCGTGCGAGGCGACTTAAGGAGATAGCCAGGCAACTGGGCGTCGCTGGAATACTGGCCAAAGTATTTGTAACGAAATGAAATTGAAGGGAGCAGGTAATGAGAATTCGCGCGGTGCTTTTCCTTAACGACCTGCGCGAAGGAGGACGACTTTGGCCCGGCATCAGATGGCGTCGCTAGCGATCATTCAGGCTCGCATGGGAAGCACTCGCCTGCCTGGCAAAGTCTTGCTGGGCGTGGGAACGGAGAGCGTGCTGGGTCGCGTGGTTCAGCGGCTTCGCCGCGCCGCGCTTATTGATGGCGTCGTTGTTGCCACAACGGATCGTCCGAGTGACGCTGCCATCATTCGCGAATGTAACGGCCTTCAGGTCGCGTGTCTTCGCGGCTCAGAGAACGATGTCCTTGATCGTTATCGGCAAGCGGCCAAATGGTTCGGTGCGGAAGTCATCGTCCGCATCACATCCGATTGCCCATTGATCGATCCTGAGTTGGTCGATGCAACAATCCAAGCATTCTTCAGCCAACCTTGCGATTACGCCAGCAACGCGCTTGAACGCACCTACCCCAGAGGGCTTGATACAGAAGTGTTCACGATCGCTGCACTGGAGAGGGCTTGGCGCGAAGCGCGCAAACCGTACGAACGAGAGCACGTGACTCCGTATATCTACGAGCACCCCGAGTTATTCCGCCTGGTATCAGTTCGTGCTGAGTGCGATTACAGCGCCTATCGTTGGACTCTCGATACGCCTGCGGATCTGCGACTGATTCGCGCTATCTATGCTCGATTTGGTGATCGAGACTATTTTGGGTGGCGGGCAATCTTGGCTCTCATGGAGCGGGAACCGGAACTCGCGGGATTGAATGCGCACATAGCACAGAAAGCCGTACATGCTTGAACGCCAGGTTCCATCCGGAACACCAATGGCGGCCAGGTGAAAATTCTTCTCCTCCATCCCGATGATTCCCCTGAGCAGGGTCCGTGGTGCCAGCAAGACTGGGATCGAGTCATCGATTTGGGAAAAGGCGGATACGATTTCTACAAGTGCTTGGCTTGTCAATTTAGCTGTCCAGTGATCCCGCTCGATTCGCTGCGGACGGGGTTGCGTGAATTCGAACGCGTTCGAGAGGTATTTGAAAGCGGAAAGAACCGTTTGTTGGACGGCGAGGGTCTCGATTGGTGGGAGCTGACGGCGGTATTCTTCCATCAGCAGATCGAGCTGCTCGGAATTCTGCGCCGTTTTGCGGACAAGCTCGGAGATAGTGATCAGGTCTTTGTCACCCGCCCGAGCTTCTACACCGGCACCTTGCGCTTTGTGCTTGGCAATCAGCTCCACTTTTTTTCAGCTCGACCTTCTGCGATACGATCTGCGTTGCGCTACCTCCGCGTAGCAACCAGGTTCCCGGTAGCTCAACTGGCGGAAATCTTTTGGGACAAATACGATCCCTGTTATTCGCTGCGCCGCCGTTTCTGCGCCAAGCGAAAGCCATCACGCAATCCAGTCGTTCTGCTGCCCAGTGCCTACGTGAATGTTTCACGCATGGCGACTGCGTATGCCCGCACAGTTCCGGAGATGGATTTCTTGCTGGTTGCAACCCGGCGGAGCGGTTGGCTGGTGGAGGCTTCGACGAATGTCGCAGTGGCGAAACTTGCGTCCTACGCAAAAAATGATCCGGCCACCGCGCGTGAGTACCACGATCTGTCACGGCAATGGCAAGATCTTCGGGCAGATCTCGAGTCTATTCCAGAAATCGCCATGCTCGGGCGTTTGGAATTCCTCGACTCCTTCCCCAAACTTCTGCGGCAGGGTCTGGCTATACGTGACGCGTGGCAGTATGTGTTTGAGACCGAGTCGGTGAAAGCGGTTCTTTGTGCCGACGACAGTAATCCCTATACTCGCATTCCCGTTCTCCTGGCTCGCAATCGCGAAATTCCGACAATCGCCTGCCATCACGGCGCCCTCGATGGCGGCCATCTCTTTAAGCAAAGTCACGCGGACGTAATCTTGGCCAAGGGCAGAATGGAAGAGGATTACCTGGTCAGAGTTTGTGGGGTGTCCGGAGAACGAGTCGAAATCGGCGCGGCTGGGCGTTCACCCTGGACAAATGGACGGCGAAATCGCGATCAGGCAACCTTTATCACATTTTTCTCCGAGCCTTACGAAGTTGCCTCGGCCCGAGGGGACGAGTTTTATCGTGACCTTCTGCCGCGCCTGGCAGATCTGGCGCTCAAAACCGGTCGCAAGCTTGTAGTGAAGCTACATCCGTTCGAGAGCCGGCGGGAACGAAAGAGATTGATCAAAAAGATCTTAAGCCGAGAGCAGCAGCGCATGACCACACTTGTGAGCGGCGCTCTTTCCGAAGATCTGCTGCAAAAAACATGGGCCGGCATTACCGTGCTTTCTACAGCCGCGACCGAGTGCGCGGCGCGCGGAATTCCTTGCTTTCTGTGTGGCTGGCTGGAGTACTCGCACTGCGGCTACATCGATCAATTTGAAAAATTCCGCGTAGGGCAAGTGTTGCGATCGCCGGAAGAGATCGCTGAAATCCCGCAACTCATTATGCACTACCGCCAGCCCGAGGTTCCGGGTAATTTGTGGCAGCCGATCACAAGCGCTCGTTTGCGGGAGTTATTCTCCGGCGCCGGAAAATATGATCACGCTTTCGCGAGTTGAGTAGCATGAGTTCGCAGACACTATTAATTCGCGCTGACGCCAATGTTGGAATCGGCACTGGACACGTGATGCGCTGCCTGGCGCTGGCGCAGGCGTGGCAGGATCGGGGCGGCGATGTTGTATTTGCAATGGCGGAGTCGAACGCCGGAATTGATGAAAGGCTGTGCAGCGAGCAGGTCCGGATTACCAAACTGGACGCGATACCCGGTAGCGTGGATGACGCGGCTGACACTGCACGGCTCGCGCGATCTCTTCAGACGAGCTGGACGGTTGTCGATGGTTATCGGTTTGACTCCGCATATCAGCGCTTTTTGAAAGATGAAGGACTCAAGCTGCTGGTTCTCGATGATTACGGTCATGCCCGTCACTACTGCGCAGACGTCGTCCTCAACCAAAACATTTCCGCGAACGAGAGCATGTACGCTTCGCGAGAAAAGTACACGCGCCTTTGTCTGGGGCTCGAGTATGTGCTCCTGCGACGCGAATTCAAGCCATGGCGAGACTGGAAGCGCGAGATTGCGCCAATAGCAAGAAAAATATTGATTACGATGGGCGGAAGTGATCCCGAGGACGTTACATCTACTATCTTGCGCGCCATGCGCCTGGTTGAAATTGACGGACTCGAATTAATGGTTATTGTGGGCGGCGGTAACCCCCACGGCGAATCGCTCGAAAAAGAAGCGGCACATTCAGGAGAGGCGGTACGCCTGTGCCTAAATGTGCCGAACATTCCCGAGCTGATGTCTTGGGCAGACATTGCCATCTCCGCCTCAGGCTCAACCTGTTGGGAACTGTGTTTTCTTGGCCTTCCAGCGGCTTTAATCGATCTCGCCGCAAACCAGCGCCCAATCGCGCGGGCGCTTGATCAGGACGGAATATCAGTTCACCTTGGCAGCAGCCATGCGCTGTCTGGTGATGAAATCGCAGCAAAGGTGAAAGCATTGTTATTGTCGCACTCAACTCGCGGCGCCATGTCGGAACGAGCGCGGCGGCTAGTTGATGGGCGGGGAGCGGAGCGAATCGTTTCGATCCTGCAAAGCTTAGGCTTACGCCTCCGCCCGGCTGAACACGCGGACTGCCGCATGATCTGGGAATGGGCCAGCGATCAAGACGTGCGCGCGGTTTCTTTTTCAGGCCAAGCGATCGGCTGGGAGCAGCATGTGCGGTGGTTCCATGCCAAGCTGCGCGATAAAAATTCAATATTTTTCGTGGCCACCGATCTAGAGAACGTGCCGATCGGACAAGTGAGATACGATCTCGCGGGCACGCATGCGGTAGTGTCGGTTAGCCTCGCGTCCCAATTCCGCGGGAAAGGCTACGGCACGCCGATTTTGAGTATGGCTGCGGAAGAGTTGTTCCGCAAAACAGTTGTAACCGCAATTGATGCCTACGTGAAGCCCAGTAATGAAGCTTCCCTTCGGCTGTTCACTAAGGCAGGATTTTCGTCCGGAGCTCCAGCAAGTGTCGGCGGGCAGCTCGCGCTCCACTTCACCTTGCAGAAACGATGTGACGTATGAGCAGCGCCATCGAAATCAATGGCCGTGTGATTGCTCCGGGATTTCCCGTCTACATCGTCGCCGAGCTTTCCGCTAATCACAATCAAAGCTTTGATCGGGCGGTGAAACTCATTCACGCGGCGAAAGTTGCCGGAGCAGATGCCATCAAGCTGCAAACCTACACGCCCGACACGATTACCATTGCGAGCGATCGCGAATACTTTCGCATTAACGCAGGCACGCTCTGGGACGGACGCACGCTGCACGAACTCTATGCTGAGGCCTACACGCCTTGGGACTGGCAGCCCAAGCTCAAGCAGGTGGCTAATGGATTGGGGCTGGATCTGTTCTCAACGCCATTCGACGCAACGGCGGTCGACTTTTTGGAAGAAATGAATGTGCCAGCATACAAGGTCGCGTCGTTTGAGTTGGTAGACATCCCGCTGATAAGAAAAATAGCTCGCACTGGCAAGCCGCTGATTATTTCCACGGGAATGGCGACACTCGAGGAGATTCAAGAAGCGGTCACAGCAGCTCGCGAAGCTGGCGCCGCTCAGATCGCACTGCTGAAGTGCACGAGCGCGTATCCGGCTTTACCCGATGATATGAATTTGCGCACGATCCCGGAGTTGGCGAACCGGTTCGGCGTCCCCGCTGGCCTTTCAGATCACACCCTTGGCATCGCAGTTCCTGTAGCAGCCGTCGCGCTCGGAGCATGCTTTATTGAAAAGCACATCACGCTGTCCCGTTCGCAAAAGGGACCAGACAGCGAATTCTCTCTGGAACCTCAGGAATTTGAGGCGATGGCGGACGCAGTCCACACCGCCGAGCGAGCTCTCGGCAAAGTTCAGTTTGGCGCAGGTATCGAAGAAGCTAACAGCCGGGTATTCCGCCGCTCGTTGTTTGTAGTGCAGGATGTGAAACAGGGCCAATTGCTCAGTGATCAAAACATCCGTTCTATCCGTCCCGCGCACGGACTGCACACCCGCCATCTCCCAGAAGTTCTGGGCCGACGTGCGTCACGAGACATCGAAAGAGGGACGCCGTTGAGCTGGAACCTGGTTCGGAAGTGATTCCGAGGAACCGTTCTCGCAAATTGTTGCCCTCCTGGTTTTCTCGTAGTCTTGTCACCAGTGTCCGCAACAGCAATCAACCCGCCTGCTGAAAACGTAGTCGCAGATCTCGGGTCCTCGAAAGCAGCGGTCTTCCAGCAGCACATGGGCCACGTTTCGCGGCATTCCTCAGTATTTTTCGCCGGAACAATCTTCACCGCGGCCACCGCTTACATATTCAAGGTTTATCTCGCCAGGGTGTTGGGGGCCGAAGCACTCGGTATTTACGCGTTGGGTATGACATTGGTGGGCTTCATCAGCGTCTTCAATGCCCTTGGGCTTCCTCAATCCGCAGTTCGATTCGTTGCAAAATATTGCGCCACGGGCGATATGGAACTCCTCCGCGGATTTCTGGGACGCAGTCTCCTTCTTCTGCTTACTTCGAATCTAGTTTTTGCTGGAGGACTATTACTATTCGGGCCTTGGATTTCCACTCACTTCTACCACACGGCTAAGCTGATCCCATATGTAGGATTCTTCGCGGCGATCATGTTCGTGGGAGCTTTCACTACATTCTTCGGGCAAGTACTCGCCGGTTACAAGGACGTCGCACGCCGCACGCTGATTACCAGCTTCATCGGCCCCCCACTGACCATGGCCCTTTCGGCTTTGCTCCTCTCAATCGGGCTGGGGCTGAGTGGATACTTGTTCGCACAGATTGCCGCAGCCACTGTTGTTTTGTTCCTCCTGTTCTGGATGGCTTGGAAGCTCACGCCTCAAGATGCCCGGCTATTCTCTTCCGGCCTCCGGCCGATTGATAAAGATGTGATCTCGTTTTCGGCGGCAGCTTTCGGGGTGAGTTTCCTTGAATTCCAGATGTCGCAGATCGATAAAATACTGATCGGCTTCTATGGCAATACTCGGGAGCTTGGAATTTACACCGTCGCGGCATCACTGGTCGCCTTCGTTCCTGTCGTTCTGCAATCAGTGAATCAGATATTCTCCCCCACCATCGCCAATCTGCACGCTCGGGGAGATATTGAGCTGTTGGGCCGAATGTTCCGTTGCCTGACAAAATGGATTTTGGGACTAACCCTGCCTCTCGCCGCGGTGCTAGTCGTTTTTGCTGCTCCGTTGATGCGTGTTTTCGGTCCAGAGTTCGAAAGGGGTTGGCCAATCCTTCTCGTAGGGACCATCGGTCAGCTGATAAATTGCGGCGTCGGGTCAGTCGGGTATCTGTTGCTCATGTCCGGGTATCAGAATTCGTTAGTGCGAATCCAAACAGCGATGGCAATCGTAGTCGTAATTTTGAGCCTGATGCTCATTCCTAAATGGGGCATCATCGGCGCAGCAATTGCCGTGGCAATCACGAATGCCTTAATGAACCTTTGGTGCCTGGCAGAGGTCAAGCGCAAGCTAGGACTGTTTCCATACAATCGTCGCTATCTAACCTTGCTCCTGCCGTTTGCTATTACGCTGATGTTGTTATTGCTCTTACGAAGAGGTCTTGCCCCGATCCGGCCAGAGTGGATTGCAATTGGTTTGGGACTTGTCGTCGCTTACGCCGGTTTCATCGTCACGGCGCTGGCATTCCGGCTAGAGGCGGATGACCGACTAATTGCGCAGACTATCTGGTCTTGGATTTTCGGTCTGATTCGGCGAGCGGAGGTAGACATATGATTGAAGACGCCTCGCGTTTGATCCAGCTGCCCGCATCGCTTTGTGAAGCCGCTGAGCAGCGATTCGGAGCTCGTTTCGGCAGCCTGGAAGAACTTCTAATTTTTGTGCTAAGTGAATTGGCCCGCGATGATGCCCACATGGCTGAAGCCGAACAGCGCATCATTGAGCAGAGGCTGAAAGAGCTCGGATACATCTGAACATTGGCATTGCCCAAGACTAACGCGTGATCGATTTCACTCAAAAGTTGTGGCATCGCCGAAGAGTCCCTAAGACGAATGGCCTATCGTTCTCTCGCCCGCTGGTGATCCTCCAGAGTGATGACTGGGGACGCGTGGGCGTGCGCGATCGCGAGGGTTACGAACAGCTTCGCGCCAACGGGATTCGGCTCGGACAGCATCCTTACGATTTCTACACGTTGGAAACTGCTAAAGACGTAACCGCCATCTCCGGTCTGTTGAAGCGCCACTGTGATGGGACCGGCCGACCCGCCTGTCTGGTAATGAATTTCATTCTTGCTAATCTCAATTTTGCAAAAACCGAAGAGGCCGGATACCGAGAGCTTCACCTATTGCCTCTAACCCGCGGACTGCCGGGTCATTGGAAGCGACCGGGCCTGTTTGAGGCCTACAAGCAAGGCATAGCCGATGGAGTTTTGTTTCCCGCTCTGCATGGGCTGACTCATTTTTGCCGCCGGGCGGTGGAGCATGCGCTCTCTGAAAATGCAGAGCGGAGTGCCTTGCTGAAGACTTGTTGGCAGGCAGAGACTCCGTATATCTATTGGCGGATGCCCTGGGTTGGATACGAATATTGCAATCCGGAAAAGCCCCATGCTGGCTTCTTGGACTCGGAGAGCCAGGCAAGCCTGATTCAGCAGGCCGCGGCATATTTCAAGAAATTGTTCTCCGCCGCTCCGGTTTCAGCTTGCGCGCCCGGCTATCGCGCCAACCACGACACGCATGCTGCCTGGTCGGCATGCGGGGTGCGCGTCGCGCAAAACGGCAGCGGCACGCCTCTGCCGCCTTATATGGACGATTGGGAAATTTTGAATCTTCACCGCATGATCGACTTCGAGCCCACTCAGCGGGACTTGCCTACCGAAAAGTACGTTGAGGTCGCGGCGGACTGCTTCGCGCGTGGCATCCCGGCAGTAATCTCGGTGCATTCCATCAATTTTCATTCTTCCGTGAGGAATTTCCGCGGCCCCACGTTGCGGGCGCTGGATCAGCTCCTCTCTGCGTTGGAGGCGAAGTATCCGAATCTGCTTTACGTTCACGATGGCGATCTGTACGAAATCGTGAACCAGGGCAAGTACAAAGCGATGCACCGAGCGGTTTCCGTCGGCGTAAAGCAAATGGAGTTAGCAAAATCTGCCGCGCGTGGAGCGCATTGATGACCGGGCTCCGTTCGCTCATTCTGGTTACAATCGATTGCCTGCGAGCCGACCATGTGGGCTTTCTCGGCTATGCGCGGCCAACTACTCCGTTTCTGGACTCGCTCGCCGCTGAAAGTTTTGTCTTTTCAAATGCGATCGCCGCCGGCGTCCCGACCTACTATTCGTTTCCAGCAATCATGGCCTCGCGCTTTCCCCTGGCATTCGGCCGAGACGTGATCGGATTGGCACCCAGTGAGACCAGCCTGGCTTCCATTCTGCGGGGTGCAGGCTATGCGACGGCGGCTTTTCTTGCTGGCAATCCGTATCTATCGCCGCGTTTCGGCTACGATTCCGGCTTCGATGTTTTCCACGATTTTTTAGATGCCGAGTTGGCGGAACAACTCGCAGCGACAGAAGCAACGGCTTTACACCGCTGGAATGAGCGGGTAGCTGCGACCTGTCACAAGATCGTGCCTCTTGGCCCGCTTTATGACGAACTTTATTTCCGATACTGCCAAAAAATCGCCTCGCCTGCAGCGCCTTCGCTTGATGAAATGCGTCGCTTTCCATCCGCCGGGCTAATTGTCGATCACGCAAGTGAGTGGCTGTCTGGAATTGCTGGACAGCCGTTCTTTTTGTGGATCCATTTGATGGACCCGCATTCCCCGTACTATCCGCCGCGGCAAGCTCTTGAGCTGATGGGCGACCACGGCATAACCGACGCGCGAGCACGATATCTGAACTCGTTCTGGAATCGGGACGATGTTGGAGTGAACCGTCTGAAACGGTATCGCGAAGAAGTCCTCCGGCTTTACGATGCAGGGATTCGCTGGGCCGACGAACAGATGGGCCGTCTAGTGAATGCTCTCCGCCGCTTCGGGCTGTGGGACAAATGTGTCCTGGCGCTTACCGCTGATCATGGTGAAGAATTTCTGGAACACGGCGGACGTTATCATGCACCGAAGATTACCGAGGAACTCATTCGTGTGCCGCTCGTTATACGCGTTCCCCGTGTAACAGCCAGATCACAGGCAATGCAGCGGCACACCGCCTTCAGCCTGCTCGATCTTGCGCCCACGCTGCTCGACACAATTGACATTCCGTCGCCCGGCAGCTTTATGGGACGAAGCCGTTGGCCATTTTTGACGACTCGTGACGGCGCAGCAGCAGTTACTGAGTGTGTTAGCGGATGCACGAATCCATTCCACACCGGTGATCGCCTCGGCCCGCGAATTCTGGGAATCCGCGAAGAGCGGTACAAACTGGTAATCGACTTCGGCGCGGGGTGTGAACAATTGTTCGATCTGGAGAAAGACCCAGGCGAGAAGGAGCCGTTGTCTCCGGATGCCGAAAAAGCAGTCAGGCGGCGGCTCCTCGATCAGGCTCGCTTTCACCTTATAAATTCCGGACGGGCGGGTGATTCCGAATACAGGCTCCGAGCGCGCCTGCGTGATCTTCAGTTCGAATGCGACAGCTTATAGGTTGGGAATTTCTGTTCAGCATCAGATTCGCGCTTACCAGAACAGCATGAATCCTATTCGCCTTCTAGTCGATAGCTTCGCCGACAAGGATCTGCCGAACGCGCAAATGGGGAACGCGCGCGAGATAATCCGTAGACTTAATCCGGCAGAGTTCCATGTGAGCGTGTTTACGGTTGGCGAACAGGATGCTGCCATTGCGCAGCGGTCGAACACACGGCTCATCCGTCTTCCCTCACACCGGCAGACTCCACGGATTTTCCGGGAGTTAGTTTTCGGAGATCATGACATTCTCTTTTATGCAAAATCTTCCCCGGCGACCAAGTGGTACATGCGGCTTCCACGAAAGTTCAAGCGTGATCGGGTGAGCATCGGAACGGTTGAATCGCAAGCTGACCTGCGTAACGAACCTTCAATCGCGCCCGAAGCCGTGCGTCTCTGGGAACAAACGGTGCTGCGATGTGATTACTTGTTCAGCAACTCGCTTTCGGTCCAGAAGAGCCTGAGCGCTGAATACGGCCTGCGCAGCGAGATTGTCTCCACAGGAGTAGACACGCTTTTTTTCCAACCGGCGCTTAATCGTGGGCCGAATCTGCGGCCCCGTGTCATTTTCACCGGCTCTTTGCGGCCTTTCAAGGGACCACAGATTGTGCTGGACGCAGCCGCACGGTTTCCTCGGGCGGATTTCGTTCTGGCGGGTACTGGACCAATGGGAGCAGAGCTGAAAGATAGAGTGCAGCGCGAGCATCTCACCAATGTGCAGCTCTTGGGATTGCTGAAGGCGGACGATCTGCGACGCGAGTATCAGAACTCCGACATTTTTCTGTTTCCCTCAACCTGGGAGGGTTCGCCGAAGGTAATCCTGGAGGCTGCAGCGTGTGGCTTACCAGTGATCGCACGCAAGAACTATGAGCCTGAGACGGTGATTGATGGCGAGACCGGATACCTGGCCGGCGATGACGTCGAACTCTATCGTCGGCTGGAAGACCTGCTGCAATCTCCCGATTTGCGCAAAAAATTCGGACGAGCGGGCCGGAGACATGCCCAGCGCTTCGATTGGGATGCAATCACCCGCCGTTGGGAGGAGATATTTCTCGAGCTGACATCGCGCAGGAGATTCCGCGCAGCAGCGTAAGCGCAAGCCTGCCCCTGTTGCTTGAAGCAACGCCCGGGGCGAGGAAGCGACTGCACGTGCTCACGCTTACTCCGTTTTATCCCTTTGCTGGCGATGATGCTCAGGGCTGCTTCGTGGCCGAACCACTATCCGCCCTGGAGGAATTAGGAATCAGTAATAGCGTGCTGGCCGTTCGGCCGTTTTATCGGGGCCGAGCCCGGCCCTGCAAATCTGCACCCGCTGCATACTCGAAGGGTTATTTTTCACTCCCAGGCACAATTGGATTGCCGGTTTCTGGGGCTTCCCTTTTCGCCGGCATTCTTCATGAGGTTCGGCGGCTTCATAAGCGCAACCCGGTGCACCTTATTCACGCCCATTCCCCACTGCCTTGCGGGCACGCCGCAGCATTGCTCAACCGGCACTTGGGCATTCCGTTTGTCGTTTCAGTTCACGGACTCGACGCATTCTTTACGAATCAGGTCGGCGGATATGCCGGCAAATGGTGTAAGCGCATTTCGCAGCAAGTCTATCGCTCGGCGCGTGCGGTTGTTTGCATCAGCGAACGAGTGCGCGACGAGGTAACAAAAAATATTGATGGACCACTCTCGACCACAGTGGTTTATAACGCAGCCAATCCCGATCGTTTCTACCCCGAACTGAGCTCCTCGCCACCGAATGTCGTCCTCAGCGTGGGAAATCTGATTCCCATCAAAGGCCATGAACTGCTATTGCGGGCCTTCGCTGCAATTGAGCTGTGCCATCCCACTACGCGTTGCGAAATTATCGGTGATGGCCCCGAGCGCTCGCGGCTCAGCGCACTTAGCTCACGGCTTGGCATCGCAAAAAAAGTAAATTTTCTCGGGCGCCAGGGTCGAACCCAGGTTGCCGATGCCATGCGCCGCTGTGTCGTATTTGCCTTGCCGAGTCATTATGAAGGTCTGGGCTGTGTTTACCTGGAAGCGATGTCTGCGGGTAAGCCCGTCATCGCCTGCCGAGGACAGGGCATTCAAGAGGTTATTCAGCACGGCATCAACGGCTTTCTGATTGATCCCGACGATGTGCACGCACTCACTGAAACGCTTTCCGTACTGCTGGCAAATCCGCAACTCCGCAAGGACATTGGCCGCAATGCACGGTTAACCATCTTGCGGTCCTTCACGCTCGCACATCAGGCTGAGCGTCTCGCACAGGTTTACCGCGGGTGCCTGGCTTGAGGCGCCTGGCGATTATTACCGAAATCATCGCACCGTATCGCATTCCGGTTTTCAATGCCCTCGCCGAGCATCCGGAAATTGACCTTCACGTTATCTTTCTCGCCGAAACCGACTCCACCCAGCGGCAATGGGTCGTTTACAAAGACGAGATCAGATTTTCGTATGAAGTTCTTCCTTCCTGGCGACGACGATTGCGTAAGCAGAATCTATTGGTCAATTGGGGCGTGACTGCAGCTCTGCGGCGTGCCGCACCAGACGTAATTGTCTGCGGAGGCTACAACTACGTCGCCTCTTGGCGCTCGCTGTCCTGGGCACGGGATGCTGGTGTCCCATTTCTTTTATGGGTCGAAAGCACGGCCAAAGACCAGCGTCGTAACAGATCTCGGATTGAAGCCCTGAAGAAAAGATTCATGCAGGAGTGCAGTGGCTTCATTGTGCCTGGAAAGGCTTCGTTCGAGTACGTCAGGAAATTCGGCATCTCCCCCCCGAAAATCTTTGTCGCTCCCAATGCGGTAGACACGCAGTTTTTCACTCGGCGCGCAGGGGAAGCCCGGCGCGACGCCGCTGCGCACTGCAAAGCACTGGATGCGCCATCTCGTTTTTTCCTCTTTGCGGGCAGATTGATACCTGAAAAGGGAATATTTGATCTGCTCGATGCGTATGCAATGCTGCCCCCTGAGCTAAGACGAGAAATCGCTTTAGTTCTCGTAGGCGATGGCCCCGCCCGAGCAGAACTCTCCCGCCGCGCCGCCGGAATTGCTCCTGGTCTGGTGAAACTTGCCGGCTTTGCGCAACGTGAACAATTGGCGAGTTACTACGCATTGGCGGAGACATTTGTTTTCCCCACCCACACTGATCCCTGGGGCCTGGTCGTGAACGAAGCAGCGGCTTGCGGATTGCCCATCATTGCGAGCGATGCAGCGGGATGTGTTCCAGACCTGGTCGAAGACCGCTGGAATGGCCGCGTGGTTCCCGCACATGACGTCGCCCAGCTTGCGATAGCAATGGAAGAACTGGCCAGCAATGCCGAAGCGCGTGCGGTCATGAGTCAGCGAAGCAGGGACCGGATTCATCAATACTCGCCGCAAGCTTGTGCAGCCGGCATTGCCGACGGAGTGCTATCGTGGGAAGCAGCCCTGCATGAGCGATAATGGCTCCAAAATTTTGGTATTTCTCATAACCCTGAGCTGCTGTGCCTTCGGCGCTTATCTGGCGATCTACCTTCCCAGTTACGTCAATAATTCCGAATATCTCGGAGGTCTGATTTTTTTGCAGATCGTGGCCGCGGCGCTTTGGAATTATCGCCAGAGATTTTTCCCGGTTTTGCTGCTTGTCTTTCTCGTGGCTGGCATTTTAACGCCGCTTGCCGGAGCAGCAACGGTTGGCCGCTGGTTTATTTTGGCCGCCGGAGCGATCGCCGGATTTGTGGCATACATGGCGGACCCCTCGCACCGGTTCGGAACGTTCCATCTGTTGGCTGCCTTGTGTGTTGTGGCAGCATTCATCTCAGCAATGGTCTCCGCGCATCCTGTTCTGGCCGCTCTGAAGGCGCTCAGTATTCTTTTGCTGTTTCTGTATGGCGCCGCAGGTGCGCGCCTGGCCATCGTAGGGCGCGAAGCGCAGTTCCTTCGTGGCTGTCTGGTGACTTGTGAAATCCTGGTTTACGTCAACGCTGTGCTTCATTTCATCTTTCATATTTCACTTTTTAATAACCCGAATTCTCTTGGCGCGCTGACGGGAGTGGCTCTTGCGCCACTTTTGGCATGGGGAGTGGTCACCAGCCACAACACCGTGACGCGACGAAGAAGGAGCTTCGCCTTCATTGTGTCCGTTCTTCTGCTGTTTTTTAGTCTTGCGCGCGCGGCCATCGTGGGTGCGTTGCTTTCCTGTGTTTTGCTCTGTGTGGTTCTGCGCCAATACCGGCTGCTGGCGAAGGGATTGGCCGTAGCGCTCGCTGCTGCGGCGCTGATCGCGGCCGTCGCCCCTCCACAAGCCCCTCCACAAGCCAGCGAGCGAGACTCTCTTGCCGATGTTTTCGTGTACAAAGGCAAACGTGAAGCTGGACTCCTCGGCTCCCGACAAACTCCGTGGCAGCAGACTTTTTCAGTTATTCAAGAACACCCCTGGTTCGGCAGCGGATTTGGTACCAGCAAGACAGCAGTAGATGAGGTTGTTGAAACTCGAGGCTTCGCTTCCAACTCAAAATTCACTCGCGAACACGGCAGCAGCTATTTGGCAATTCTTGAATGGCAAGGATTAGTCGGTGTCAGTCCGTTTTTGGCGCTCGTCTTGGTCGTGGCCGTAAACGCTGGAAAGGTGCTTGTCTCCGTCCGCCGCACCAGCGATGCATCATTCCCCGCTTTACCGATGGCTCTGGTCTTAATTGCGGGTCTGGTGCATGCGGCGTTCGAAGATTGGATGTTCGCGGTGGGCTACTATCTATGCGTCTTCTTTTGGAGTTTTGCCTTTGTGCTCAACGATTTCGTTTCACGTAAAATCGCGGTTCAGATGCCGCATCCCATTTCATGCCTTTCACAGCAATGGCTGCACAGGTTGGAAGCGACCGTCCCAGCTCGATGATGCACTTGTTCTTTAATTGTCTGGCTGCTAGCGCGGGGGGCGGCGTTACCTATGTTCGCAACTTGATTCCTCATCTTGCTTGCAGGACGGATCTGCACGCTACGGTGGCGCTCAGCCCAGCCTTGCGGAATGAATTCGGCTCTTTTTCCAATCTTTCTTTTGTCGAGATGGAAACATCCAAGAACACCGGCAAACGTTTTTTGCAAGAACAATTCTATCTGCCCCGGCTCATCCGTCGCAGCGGCGCCGACGTGCTGATCTCGACTGGAAATTTTGCTGTGCGAAACTCTCCCGTCCCGCAGATTCTTTTGTCCGGAAATTCGCTTTACACGTCTGAGGACTTCTCGCGCGATGTTCGCAGCCGGGGTGATTATGGGCTTTGGTTGGATACGCGAATCAAAGGATTCTTCGGCAAGCCCATCCCAAGACCTTTAACCCAGATGTACTCGGAGAGGTTCACGTTGACGAGTGCTTCCAGCTTGTGAATATCCCACAACTCATAGGGCCCGAAAAAATTCCAGTTGGGACCGCGCAGGAACGTCCCAAGAATTACCAGAAGGATCCACAGAATCAGAAATCCGAACAGAAACGTAGTGATTTCCCAGCGGCGTTCCTTGAGCGTGAAATAGCCGTTGCCCTTGGGATTCGTGTCGATGTACGGAATGGCCATCAAGCCGACGATGATGAGCGTCGGCAGCACGACGCCGGCAAGCCACGGATCGAAATAGACGAGCATCTCCTGCAGGCCGAGGAAGTACCACGGTGCTTTCGCAGGATTCGGCGACGACGTTGGATTCGCCGCCTCTTCGAGCGGCGCACGAAGACCGATCGACCAGACGATCATCACGATCGTCAGAAGGATCATGCAGAGCATCTCGGTGTAGACGAGATCGGGCCAGGTGAAAAGCTTTTCATCCGAC
>Ga0209807_1000664_pt1 | contig 15851 bp, 16 predicted proteins | sample GraSoiAngelo_154_FD_186168 | JGI IMG/M metagenome (GOLD analysis project Ga0209807, IMG submission 186168) | Grasslands soil microbial communities from the Angelo Coastal Reserve, California, USA - 14_1009_13_20cm (SPAdes) (version 2) | ecosystem: Environmental > Terrestrial > Soil > Grasslands ... | reverse complement strand
GTGAACCCGACCAGTGTCGGGACAGCGATGGAAAGTCCGAAGACGGTTGCGTTTAATGCTTCGGCGATGCCAAGCGCAATCTGGCGTGTATCCGATCCGCCAGAGCTTAGGCCCAGATGAGAGAAAACGTGCACCAAACCAGACACCGCGCCGATCAACCCGAGCAGCGGCGCAATGCCAACAATGACTTCTAGAATAATGAGCCCTCGTTCCAGGCGCACCATCTCGTGGCGCGCACGTGTTTGCACCACTTCAACATTTTCCGAACGCGGCCCACGCACGTGTTGCAACGCCACTCGCGTGATTCGCGCCAGCGACGACGGATCATGATACACGAGGCGTGACAGCCGTTCGGGACTTTCGCCCGGGGCCATGCGTTCGATTTCCGCTTCGATCGCAGATGGCATCACAATTTTCCGGCGCAACGCGAGTCCGCGCAAAATCATGATCGTCACCGAGACGATCGAACATACCAGCAGCGGCCACATGAAAAGGCCGCCCCTCGAGAAAAATCCGAGAACGACATCCACGATTCCCGCCGTTTCGGCAATGATCCAGGCGCTGATCATCCGTTAGGAAAAATAATGAACCCGAGTCCTTCCACTTCCAAACCTTCAGGCGGCAATGACTGCGCCACATCCTCGGGAATGGGCGGAAGATGCGCTTCGAGCACCGATTGCACGCAGACGCTCGCGAACGCCTCGTTGGAACTGTTTTCGGTAACTTTGAGATTCTTCACTCGGCCGCTTCGATCGACAACAAAGCGCAGGCGCAAGGTCCCAATGTTGATCAAGTCCCGTTTCTGATCGACGTACGTATACCACCGTGAGCCGATTGAATCGGCCACGATCTTCTGATATCGGCCCAGCGGCGTGCCCAAGGCATTCACGGATGAAATCCCGCGGTTGGTAATGTTTCCCGCGATGTGAGTGCGCTCCTTTTGCCGACGATACGCCGACTGCGCTTGTGATGATGCAGCCGCGGCATCGAGCGCAGAAGCTGACTTTTGAGTCAGCAACGCAAATTGCTCCGCAGCAGTAATAGGCTCGGGTTGCGCGGCAGGCTGCGCAGCCTTCTGTTGCGATGCCCGTTTCTGCTGCGCCTGCGCGCCCTTGCTGTCGAGCGAGTAGGGATTTGACTCAAAATCCATCAGCGGGCGGTCTTTACCCGCCTGAGACGGCAACGGCATTTCGCCAGCAGCGGCCAGTTCGCTGGCTCCAATCGAATTAGCATTGGATTCAAATGTCTTATCTTTCGGCTCCGGTGCTTTTTTAGATTCGTCCGTTTCAATGAACGCGGAATTCTTCGAAGCCATTGATGCCGGCGATAAATCCATGAATGTCAGTTCAACTGGTTTCTCGGGCGTCGGAAGGCTGGGCGAAAAAAAGCCGCTGAAGGCAGCGAGCAAAAACGCTACGATCAAATGAATCAGAATCGCCGCAAGCAGCGCCCACAAAATCATCCGGGCATCTTGTTCGTGGTCCCGCAGCCTGTCGGGATTGCTCGGCTGGGCGAAGACAATGTCAGCCGTCGTCATGGAGCAATGATCGCTTGGTGAAGAAGCATTCGGGCCTTGAAGCTTTTTAAGGCTGGAACATTATCTCAGGCCACGGGCCCTGACAACTTGTCCGGCTTCGTGCTGGGGAGCGCACGCGGCCCGCGTGCTGGTGATCGCGTCCTCGCGATTACGGACTTTTGCTGCGTTCGTGTTCTGCGGGATGCTGCTGCATTGCGCGAAGCAGTCCGCGCGTGATGAAACAAATACTGCTGCGCGTACCCGCCGTGTTCGCCGAAATAGGTTTCGGAGAACTCCCGCAGCCGCTGCGCGCTCATCTTCTTTCGACCCGAGAAATAATGCTGCCTCAACGCCCGCTCGATCCAGACATCGATCGGGAATGCTCGCAGCCGCTCATACGCAAAAAGCATCACGCAATTTGCAATCTTCGGCCCCACGCCTGGCAACGCACACAGGTGTTTTCGGAGGTCGGCATCAGACAACGCCGACCACGCTTCGAGATCCGCTTCGCCGGAGCTGATGAGCCGCGCCGTCTCGCGCAGGTTTTTGGCGCGATAGCCGAGTTTGCATTCGAGTAACTCCTTTTCCGAAGCTCTCGCAAGTCGCCGAGGCGAAGGGAACGTGTACACCATGTGAGTGCCGATCTTCCGTTGTGCGCCAAATCGTTCGCGAAGCGCCAACGAAATCTGGCGAATATGCGCCACTTGTTTCATCGACGAGCAAATGAATGTGGCGAGACATTCCCATTTCGGCTGCCGAATGATGCGTAACCCACGACAAAAACGGCGCGCAGCATTCATGACTGAATCCTTCGGGAAGGAATCGCAAATCGCGGCCAGCGGATGATCAAGCGCAAAATAGCGCGCAATAATTCCGGGGAGCACACGCGGCTCGCGTGTGGGCGATGGCGGCTCGCCATCGCGAACTTTTAAAAATTCGCCGCGTTGCTCGATATAAAGAGGCAAATTGCCAATCACCCCGACAAACCCGTCGCCGCTTTTTTCCCAATGAAACACCTGCCCTGAATCAAGTGTCTTCTCGAGATCGAAATCAGGCGCGCGAATTTTGGTGAATTTCATGGATGGATCGCGTTGTCCTCAACGCGACGTCGTCCAGTTATTTTAGCATCGTCTTGTGGAGAAGCCGATCCACCTGGAGGGTCGCCACTCGCAACATTCGTCATTCGGATTTATTTCGTCATTTGGATTTCGACATTCGAGTAGCGGTCTGAGCCTACCGATTACGAGCACTAGCTGAGCATGAGCATGAGGAAATCGGAGATTATCTGTGTGAATCCGTGCTAATCCGTGGCTAAATGACGGCCGACATGGACAGTCGGCTCGCGATCGATACCGCGGTCTTACTTCTGTATTTTATCATCATCATTTTCATCGGCCTTTACATGGGCCGGAAGGAGGAGAGCCTCAAAGATTTCGCGCTCGGCGGCCGCGCAATTCCGTGGTGGGCCGTGCTCGCCTCAATCATCGCGGCGGAAACGAGCGCCGCCACCTTTTTTGGTACGCCCGGCGAAGGCTTCCACGAGCGCAACTACACTTATTTGCAACTGGCGCTCGGCACCATTCTGGCGCGCATTCTGGTCAGTTACATTTTCATCAAGCCCTACTACGACTACAAAGTTTATTCGATCTACGAATATCTCACAGCGCGTTTTGGCGTGCCGACGAAGAACGCCGCGTCAGCTATTTTTCTGGTTACGCGCGTGCTGGCGTCCGGTGCGCGCCTCTATGCAGCGGCAATCGCGCTTGCGCTTGCGTATGAAATGATTCGGGGCGTGCAACCGGGTCAAAGAGAAACGCTTCTCATCTACATCGGCTCAACAATTGTCATCGTCATTTTGACCGCCATCTACACGACTCTCGGCGGCATCAAAGCGGTGATCTGGACCGATTTCATCCAAGCCTCAATCATGATTGCCAGCGCGTTGATCGCCGTCGGTTTGCTTTACTCGCAAATTCCCGGGGGCTGGAACGAAATCGTGCAACGCCACGGCGGCTTCGGGGTTTCAGATTTCTTCACCACGGGACTCGATCCGGCAAAACACGGCTGGGACAAAATCAAAGGAATGTTCGAGGTCGAGTACACAATCTTTGCCGGCCTGATCGGATCGACCTTCATCACCATGTCCACGCACGGCACGGACCAGGACATGGTGCAACGGATGTTGACCGCGCCCGATATTCGCCGGAGCCGGCGGTCATTGATTCTGTCGGGGTTGGCCGATATCCCGATCGTGCTGACGTTTCTAACCATTGGCCTGTTGCTTTGGGTTTATTATCAGGCGCACCCGGATCCAACATTGCCTAAAACATCTGGCGAGACGTTTTGCCACTTCATTTTGTACCAGATGCCCGTCGGCCTGCGCGGGCTGTTGATCGCGGGAATTTTCGCGACCGCAATGGGATCGCTTAGCACAGCGATAAACGCGTTGGCCACAAGTTTCACGCGGGATTGGTACGAGCCGTACATCAATCCAGGATCAACAGCTGAACAGAGCCTGCGCGCCGTCCGCTGGGCTACGGTCTGGTTTTCGATCCTGATGATTATCGTCGCATCGGCGACTTCATATCTCATCATCGTGCATCCGAAGGTGCGCATCATCCCAATCGTGCTCGGGATATTCGGATACACGTACGGATCGCTTCTCGGCGTTTTTCTATGCGGCATGTTCACCAAGCGGCGCGGCAGCGACTTGGGAAACATTATCGCGATGATCATCGGGTTCATCGTCGTCGCGATTTTGAGTGGTCTTCCGAACAACATCGCCGGCCTGTTCGGCGGTAAATTGTACATGCAACCGGGCTGGCTCCCGGTGATGGAATTCCCCTGGTGGATCTGCTTCGGCACCATCGTCACGTTTTCGGTGGCGATTTCGTTTCCGACTCGTGACGATATTTCGCAGGCGGCGCGCACGGAGTGACGCGATCTGTCAATGACAGCGAAAACATGGAGACAGGTACGGCGGGCAGTCCTCTGCACGCCGACAGCCTAAACCACAAATTTGACTCGCCCTCGTCGCTCAATACTCGTAACAGAGTTTTTCACTCAACCGTGATTAATTGCTGAAACGCTATGGCCCACGTCGTGACGGAGAAATGTAACGGATGCAAATTCACCGACTGCGTAGAGGTCTGTCCTGTCGCGTGCTTCTACGAGATGGATACCCAGGTCGTAATTCATCCCGACGACTGCATAGATTGCATGGCGTGCGTGGAGGTTTGCCCCGTGCACGCCATCTATGCGGACGCAGACGTTCCTTCGGAGTACACAAAAGACATCGAGTACAACGCTGTGGAGGCAGTACAGATCAAGGATTCAGGCGCGCCGGCAATCACAGTCCGCAAAGATGCGCTACCCACCGCGAACGAACGGAAGAAAGCCTTGGGATATTAAGGCGAATCAGGAAGCCAGAAACTCAGGAAAAGACAATCAGCCACAGATTACACGGATTTTTACAATCTTTTTACGGTAGCGAGCAGCGTTATACCAACAGCTCTGCGAAAACGGGACGAGGAAATGAGGTCGCGGGGATGCGACCGACATCGATCGGAAGACCGAAGAGGCGAGTGAGCGGCAGCGAGCGAGTCAAACACCCCCAGCACATTCGAATCCCCGATTTTTTCCTGTTTTCCTGCTTTCCTGATTCGCTTTCTTCGTGATTAAATTTCTTGATCATGGCAGCCACACATACAGGCGGATGTTACTGCGGAGCAGTGGAGATCGTGGTGTGCGGTGAACCCTTGGAAATGGGTTACTGTCATTGCCAAAACTGCCGTCGTTATTCCGCCGCTCCGGTGAGCGCGTTCACGTTGTGGAAATGGGAGAACGTGAACCTCAGGAAAGGCGCAGAGTTCCTCGGGAAATTCAAGAGCAGCGACATCAGCGATCGTCGGTATTGCACGGACTGCGGCAGCCACATCTCGGTCCATCATCCGACGCTTGGTTTGATCGACGTGCGGATCGGCGCTCTCCGGAATTTTCCGTTCAAACCCGCAGTACATCTGAATTATGCGGAGACGGTTCTTCCGATGCGCGACGGATTACCCAAGCTTAAGGATTTTCCTGCGGCGATCGGCGGCTCCGGGGAAATCTTGCCGGAGTAGTTCGCTGCGTCAGCAATTAGCCATGCCAACCGCGGCGGCTGATATGGGTCTTCTTACTTGTCAGGCTCAGACTTTAAAAGAGTGTTTTGAATATAAACTCTTGCCGCATCCGACAGCAGATCGCGGTGCATGCGCATGAATTCTCCAAAAAACGCAGCGCCCGTGCTTCCGTCAACCAGATGAGTGCCCAGGAGGTCCAGCGCGCGCGGCTCTTCCCATAATCCTTCTGCAAAGATGATTCGGCGACCTTCAAGAGGTTCATCCAACAATCGTTCGAAATACTGCATGGTTATCTCCTCGTCGCGAGGCATATGCGCACCCATGACGATGATGTGCAACGCCTTCCATTCGTCCGACGTCATTTGATGTCGCCACTCACTTACGTGCGAATGCAGAGCGTCAAGTTCAGCTCTGGCAGCCTCATCCACGTTCTCCAGCAACACAGGAGTCATCTGTCTGGCAAATTCATCAAGCGCTGTCTTTTGCACTTGCCGATTCTCGATCGCAGCGTCGAGAAACGCCAGAGAGTCGTCGATTATCTTTTTCTGCCTTTGAAGCTGACTATCTGAAAACCCTCTATCGCCCAGGCTCGATTGAGCATTGACGATCAGCTTTCTGTAATTGCGTAATTCAGCGACTCTTTCTTCTGTTAACTCTCCAAAATCCGACTGATCGAACATCAGAAAAACTGCAAAAGGAACATGCGCGACGGCTTTCAACGCCTGATACATCGGCGGCTGTATCTGTGCTTCGGTTCTCTTGCCGTTGCGTACAAGTACAATATGGCTGCCCTCAACAATGATAAGAGATCCTACCTTTGAAAGGGCCTCCCTCTTTGCGCGACTGTATTCTCCGCGAAATGCGTCGTTGAGCGTAACGAGCGGATCGGCCTCATTCCGTGGAACAGGGACATCAGCTTCTGCGGCCCCCTGTTTTGGTGTGATCAGGGCAGCAAAGCTCACTAGAAAAACAGCAATCGATCGCAGCAGCTTGTTACGTTCGATTCCCATAAACTGACCGACTGGTCACTTTCTATTCCACCCCGATTCCCATCAGTAATCCATTCTCGAGCACGGATGGATTAATGGTTAAAAACAGAACCACTCCGTCTACCGGCGAACCGATTTTCTCGAGCGTGTCACCATACAAATCAGCGACGTGGCCGATCTCTTGCCCTTTGTTAACCATTTCGCCCGCCGCGACCTTCGGGTACCACATCGCCGAATGCTTTGTGTAGAGCCACTCAAATTTTCTGAGAAGTTTAGTGGAGGCCGCGCCGGCCGCAGATCTTTCTTGGGTAGCTACGGCGCTATGCTCCGTTTTCTTCGTTTTCAATTTTGAATTTGCCTGCGATTTGGAGCCTGGGATTTGGGATTTCGCTCCAGCAATCATTCCTAAATGCTGCATCACATTGACGACTCCATTCGCCAACAGCTCCACGGCCTCTTCCTGCATTTGACCAACTCCTCCTGCTTCGGCTAGAACCGCTGGAATTGCTTTTTCTGCGGCAGCGGCGTAGCTCGATTGTCCTTTGCTCGACTGAACCGGCTTACTAATCGTAAGCACGTACGGCAAACCGAACGCCATCGCGATTGCTTTCGATTTCTCCGCGACATCGTCATCACCTGCTCTGGAGATTACAAACGGCACGAGTGCTTCCGGGATATCGCCGCCGTGAAGATCAGCGTATGCGTCAGCGTGGACGACGAATTCGTTAATCAAAGCATGCGTCATTTGCTCGGAATAACTCCCGCTTGGGTCGCCGGGGAACACGCGGTTCGGATTCACGTTGTCAATCGGACAAACAAACGGGATCCGCGCCCGAAACGCCGGCAGATTCAGCACCGGCATCAAAATCACCGTGCCTGAAATCTTTTTTGGATCGAGCATTTTGCCCAATCGAATCACCGCTTCGACCGCAGGATACTCGCCGCCGTGCACGCGCGCGTTGACGAATAACACCGGTCCCGGCTTCGCGCCTACGACTGAAATTACCGGCCGCGGCTCATCGTTTGCTAACGCTGCGCCGGGCAACTTGATCAGGTGCTGCTGTGTTGTGCCGGGCCTCAGTTCGCCCAAAATCGGAATGTTCGCTGGATGCACTCAAAGAAGATGGAACCTGGAAACTAGGAAACCAAGAGATTTGAATGAGGAAAGCAGGAACACAGGATGTTTTTCTTCTCCTGTTTTCCTGATTCAGTTCCAATTCCTGGTTTCGTCGCTTCTGATTAGTCCGTTAATCCGCTTGGCAATCGTGGCGAGGACAGCAGTTTCCCAAATTCGGTCCAGCGTTTTCCGGGATCGGGGCCGCTTCGTTTCTGGATGTAACGGCGCACCATGTCTTCGCCGAGATTGTAGTTGATCACGTAGCTTCGGTAACGCTGGATGAACTTCACCCGCTTCTCAGCGCGAGCTGGTTCCATCACCGCGTATTTTTGCAGCCATTCAACCGCGGAGTTCTCGTCGATCTCACCGTTGATTAATCTTCGCGCGGCCTCGTTCACGGCATAATCGAGCTCCTTAAATAAATCCTGCACCGCGTAATATTCGTCAGCGCGCGCCGGATCGATCCCCGCCCCGGGGAACAAGACTTCCTTCTCAAACTTCATTCGCTCAGCCTTAGTCGGGAACGCAATGTCTCTACCGAAATTCGCCGTACCTTCCGCGATTAGCGATTGCGGTGAGAAGAGCGCGTAAACCGAAAACTCCACCCAGCCGCGATCGCGGACCAGGTTCTTTTCCAGCAGTAAATTGTAAACGTGATGACCGGGATAACCTTCGTGCGCCGCGAGATCGACCGCGCGATCGATGTAGATGGGCAGATCAGTATTCACCTGAATCACGCTGTGAAAATTGCCTCTGTACCAATTGTAACCGCCCCACGGTTTATTGGTCACGTACTCGACGGTGAAACTCTCGTTAGGCGGAAGCGCAACGTGCGCCAGCGTCCGGGACCGGCATTCCTTGTTCGCGAGTTGAAACACGCCATCGAGTTTTTCCTTCGGGATCACAAAAGGCTTCCGCCAATTCTCGTAGCGCTCCCACAAAGGATTCTTCCCCGGATCTTTGACTCCAGTTGGGAAATGATCTGGATAAAATGCGAATCCGGAAAAGTTGGCGCAACGGCGTCGTAAAGAGCGCGCGACTCGTCGTCGAACTTTAATTTTTCGCCCTTCAAGATCCGCACCCGCGCCGCCAGTGCAGAAATTTGTTTCTGCAAATATTCGCGCCGCAATTTCAGCATCTCGTCACCAGACGTTGCAGCATCGGGCGTTTTCGCCAGAGTCGCGCTCAGTTCGACGGCCTCTGCGCCGATAGCATCCAGCGACTTCTTTTCCTTTTCCGCCTGCGTCTTCCATTCGACCGGTCCGTAAAACGCGTCGACATAATCGGGATCATGTTGTCCGAGAGCGAGTACAAGATGCGCGTACCGCTCCGCTACAGCATTCATGCGGTCTGCCGCCTGTATGCCTCCGCCCCAGATTACGAAACTACAAAGGACGAAGAGAAATAAGGTTCGGCGCATTGAAGAATCTTTCACCACAAAGGACACGAAGACGACGAAGAAAAACCAATCAGGAATCGAGGAAAGGGATTTCCAAGATAGAATGTAAAGTCGCGAGGGTAGCGACGAGCGAGAGCGGGTGCCGAGCGAGTTTCAATCGAGGAAAAGGATTTCGAGATAGAAGGTAAAGCTGCGGGCTAGCAGCGAGCGAGAGCGGGAGCAGAGCGAGTTTCAACGAGGCAATGGTCTTTCCATGTTCGCCAGCGCATACGCAACCACCGCAACCACAGCAGAATTTTCCGCCAATTCTTTCGGCACAATTTTGTCCAGGGTGTCGGCTGCCGTGTGATGATAGTTAAAGTAGAAACGGCTGTCTTGAATCGGACTAAAAGCCGGCACACCAGCCTTCTCGAGCGGCTCGATGTCAGCGCCGCAGTGTTCAACCAAATCAAGTATGCCCGCGCCTGATTCCTGCAAGACGTTCGCAACAGGCGCGAAGATTTTTTTCACTTTCTGGTTTGCCTTGATGTTAACGCCAATCGGATGACCGGCACCGCCGTCCGTTTCCATTGCCGCGAAATGATTTGAGAATTCTTTGTCGTGATCCTTGGCGTACTGCTTTGATCCCGCCTCACCGTTCTCTTCATTCATCCACGCGATCACGCGAATCGTGCGCTTCGGTTTGAGCCGAAGTTTTTGGATCACGTTCGCCACTTCCATCGAAACTGCGACTCCTGCGCCGTCATCGATGGCGCCTGTGCCCAGGTCCCATGAATCCAAATGACCCGAAACGATAACGACCTGCTCAGGGTGCTCGCTGCCTTTGATGTCGGCGATCACGTTCGCGCTTTCCGCGTCCGGCAGGGTTTGCGGTGTCAGAATCAATTTCGTTTTCACCGGTCCTTGTCGCAGCAGATGGAGAATCAAATCTGCATCCTCGGCAGTAACCGCGCCCGCCGGAACTTTCGGCGCATCAGCCGCGTAATCTGTCATTCCAGTGTGTGGAAGCCGATAGTCGGCTCCTCCGACAGAGCGGATCAAACACGCAACAGCTCCTTGCCTTGCGGCTGCGCTCGGGCCGTCACTGCGATAGACAACTGCTTTGCCATAAGCTTGGAGGCTACGGCCTTCCGCGGCCATTTGTTTGTCGAACGGGTAATTGAACAGCACGATTTTGCCCGCGACCTTTTCGTGAGGCATCGATTTCAATTCATCAAAATTCTTCACGACAAGGACCTCGGCTTCGATCCCGTCTTTTGGTGTGGCCACACTGCCTCCCAGCGCGCATAGGACAATCTTCTGCGTGGTGTTCGGTGCCTGTCCGGAAAACTGAACAAGCGCCGCTGTTTCTTCGCCGCGCACCCAATGGGGCACCATGACTTTCTCGAGCTGGACCTCGCAGCCGAGTGCTTTCAACTCGGCGGCGACGTACTCGACTGCTTTTGCCGCTTGTGTCGATCCACTTAAGCGCGGCCCGATGTTGTTGGCCAGATGCGCGACTTGCCGGTAAGCATAATCGTTTTCCAGAGCGGCCCTCTGCAATTGTTTCAGTTCCGACAGTGTCTGCGTCGAAAACACAGGCGGAGTCGGCGATGGCGATACGTTAGGACTTGATGCGATCACCGGCGTTTGTTGCGCAATCGCTCGTTGAACACAAAGAAACAAGGCGAGTAAGAGAAGCGCGACTCGGCGAAATTCACTTTGAGACATCTCGAATTCCGCTACAGCATCTTGCTCTAGTTTGCCAGGCTCGAATGACCGAAGCCGCTACTATTTCTCCTTCTTAAACTCGATCTCCTCGCCGAAGAGCTCAGGATTGCCGGCGTTTTTTGTCAGGAGTGCAACTACGGTGGCTGAGTCCCTGGTTTTCTTTGGGACCACCTTTTCGTTGACGTTCCGCAATCTCAAGTTCCTGCCGTCGTCCGACAATTTCCAAATGACGTAGGCATACCTTCGATCGCTCGAGTTGAGGTCCCGGACAGTCGTGAACGGAGTTTCCGCGAACTCCGAATGGTAGGTCCGAAAAATATCACCGTCGTAGTAAATGATGTAGATGCTGTCGTCGAAGCTCCGCAGTTTCAGCTTTTCCTTGCCATCAGCCAACGTCCAGTCGCCGAGCAATCGTTCCCGCACTTTTCGGGTCGGAGCCGACGTGATTGGGACGTCATACTGGCAAGCAGTGAAAGCCAGGATGCACAGGCAAGCGGCAACGCCAAAGCCTGATCTGCGACAAACCAAATTCGATGAAGTCACCGCCAGAGTTCTGGACGAGCTCAGCCCTTTTCAGCAATCATTTAGGCAGCTTCGATGCGATCACGTCAATTTTTTCGATCGAAGGTGATTTCGTCAGAAGCTCAGACGCTTTTTCCTTCAAGGCCTGCGCTACCTTGCCATTCAGGTGCGCATCCCGGCCAGAGTCATCTGCGAACGTGTCAAAAATACCGTATCTGGACGGCCCGATTTTAATGGCGAACCACGATACCGTTTTCGGCTCGGCCTCCACTAATGCCTGACCAGCCTGCAAGAATTTCTCTACTTCCGTTTCCTTTCCTGGTCTCGCCTCCAGAACCACCCACAATGCTTTTCCGTTCATGACTCGATCCTCCTTTTGATCTTTCCATCGCACTCAGCGGCGAACCTGTCTACTTAGGAAACAGATTCGACACTCTTCTAACTTTTTCGGCCTTCGTCGAAATCGATCAGATCGGGAATAGTGAGAATGTCGTTGCGATCTGCGATTCCCGCTTCCTTTTTTCGTTGTTCGAGCCGCGGCGTGATTGAGTCGCGCCATCCGAGCTTCGATGCGAATCCGTTCCAGACAAAGAGATCGCCATCGTTCAAGCGGCGGCCCTTTTCGAAACACCATTCAAGAATTTCCTCGTCCGTCCCGCCCTGCTTCACACGCTCAATCAGATCGCGATGATGCACGCGCAGAAAATTGCAGCACACACCGTCGGCCGCTTTCAGCGCGCCGAAGTTTTCTTGATAATCTTCGTGCAGCTCGCCGCGGAGATGCAGCCGAATCTTGTCCAGCATCCGCGGGAAATACATCATGCCTTTGGTCATTTGCTTGGGACTCTTTGGATAGGTAGCCATAGGCAAATGAATCGCATCATCCGTGGCGGCGCAATTTCTGCCGCTCAGTTCGCGTGGCCAGCCGTCAACGCCAGAATTCGCTCTCTTTTTGCGCCGTAATCGAGCGAATGAAACCGCCGGATTTCGTCGACGCGACGAACGCCATTAAGAGTATCGAGGTAATGGGTGTAACTCGCCGCAAGTTTGCTCGTCTCGAGGTAACGGCCACGCAGATTCGCGTCCCGAAATGCCTCGGGACATTGCCGTGCGAAAAGGTGAAAACGCAACCAGCGGCGGTCCGTCGCCGAGACGCGTTGCGTTTTTCGGAAAAAGGCGACAAACAATAGGAGAACCAGATAAGTGTCCACCTGCGCCTGAAGCTCAAGGTTGCGCGCAAAATCTTCCGACGCGATCTCGCGCACTCCGCGTTTGAACTGGAGCGCGGCGTGCAATGCATGATTCAATTCTTCAACAAACGCGATCAGCGATCGGATATTCCGGTCCCCCACCCCCGCACGCGGATCGTGTCGTTCGAGTTGTTCAATTAGCCAGCGGGAATAATAAATGCCTACGTAAAGTTGGTCGCCGGCTCGCCGCAAAAACGTGCGCGCGAGTTCGCTCAGTTCCCGGGCCGATATCCCTGCGAACATCGATAATTGCGCGCAGCGCGTCCGATCAATCAAACAATCTTCGAGATTGACTCCGACCTGCGCGTACGTGCGTTCGAATAATCGCTGGATTTGGCTAAAGAGTGTCTCGTTCACAGAGAAAGCGACGGACGCGCATCTTCGTCCAGATTCAGCAGTTGATCGGAAAGCTGATTCAGCGCGAGCCGGACCTGTCGAAATCGATCCGCCAAGCCTTCGAAGACGTCATCTAGTTCGCAGCGGCGAGCCACCACATGCGAGGACACAAGTTGATAATTCGTTCGGCCGACCTGCTCGTAAAACTCGATGTCCGGTCCGCCGCGTAAACTGCGCCGTTGAGTGTTCTCGTGAAAAATTCCGCTGATAAACAGCGAGTAATTGCCAATGTGCGCCCGAAGCAAAAACGCCTGCTCCGGAGTGGCGCGACTCAGCGCGATCAGGATATCGGAAATGTATTGTTCGGCGAGATGATGTGTCTCCTCGGAAATCTGGAGCCGGCTCGCGCGCGAAAATGTTTCCAGCAACGACGCGACGTAATCGCAAAGCTTGCGGTCGCCGATTCCGCCCTGTTGCAGGACGTGACGAGCGAGCACGTAAAAATAAAATTGAGACGAAATCCGAAGATGCCCGCAGTGGTTTAGAATCGCGTCGACCAGGCGCGGATGATCCAGAATGGAATCGCGCGTCTCGACGTCGCTCAATAAATCGACCAGAGAAACTTGGTCGGTTTGCGAACACGCCAGCGTGCGCACGATGAAATCGAAATCAGCTGCGGTAAACCGCGCCCGACAATTCGCCCTGACCATCGGGGCTTCATAATGAGCAATGAAGCCGCCTATGGCAAGTCATTATATTCACTTTCCAGCGTTCCTGCTTTCGTGATTCAAACCTGCCGTGATACGCGGCTGCAACGGACGCGAATGGGCCGCCAGTTATTTCAAACCTATGGAGGGATTACTTGAAAGGCAGAGGCGCGCGGCCCTCCGACTTGTCTCCCGCCAGTTTAATTCCCAAGTCGCGTAGCTGCTTTGGATCGACTTCCGAAGGCGACTGCGACATGAGGTCCATGCTGCGGTTGTTCTTCGGGAACGCCATAACATCACGAATGCTTTGTTCGCCGCAGATCAGCATCACCAGCCGATCGAAACCGAACGCGATACCGCCGTGCGGGGGCGCGCCGAGCCGAAGCGCGCGCAGCAAATGGCCGAATTGCGCTTGTTGAGCTTCCGAGGTGATGCCCAGCGCTTCGAACATTTTCTCCTGCAACGGCGGTTCGTAGATTCGCATGCTGCCGCCGCCGATCTCCACGCCGTTCAAAACCACGTCATACGCTTCAGCGCGAACCTCAGGAAATTTCTTTGCATCAAACAGCGGCAAATCCTCGGCTTTGGGTCGAGTGAATGGATGATGCATCGCGTTCCATTTATTTTCGTCCGGACTCCATTCGAAAAGCGGAAAATCTTTAACCCAGAGAAAATCCCAGTCCGGCGCGCCCGGCGGTCGCGCCCTACCATGCAAATCCTGCATTTCAGCGATGCGCAGCCGTAATCGCCCGAGCACCTCGCATGCGATCTCCCACCTATCAGCAGCGAAAAAAACGCAGTCGCCCTCCTCAATGTTCAGCTTCGACTGCAACGCGGTTTTCTCGTCGTCACTGAAGAACTTCACGATGGGCGATTTCCATTCGCCGTTCTCAAGCTTGATGAAGGCGAGACCCTTGGCGCCGTGCAGCTTTGCTATTTCAGTAAGCTCATCGGCCTGGCCAATGGTGATTCCGGCAAATCCTTTTGCGTTGATCGCTTTCACGACGCCGCCGGCATCAAGCGCACCGTGAAAAACCTTGAAACTGCTTTTACGAAAGATTTCACCCAGATCGACCAGCTCCATTTCGAACCGGCGATCGGGTTTATCGCTGCCGTAGCGATCGAGCACTTCACGATATGTAAGCCGGTCGAAAGGCGTTTTGATATCGATGCCGCGCGCGGCCTTGAAAATCGCTGCAAGCATTCCTTCGGTGACAGCAAAAATGTCGTCGGGCGTGACGAACGACGCTTCAATGTCGATTTGCGTGAATTCCGGTTGCCGATCCGCGCGCAAATCTTCGTCGCGAAAGCATTTCGCGATCTGAAAATATTTTTCCACGCCCGCGACCATGAGTAGCTGCTTGTATTGCTGCGGGGCCTGCGGCAGCGCGAAAAATCGTCCCGGCATGATGCGGCTCGGCACCAAAAAATCACGCGCCCCTTCCGGCGTGCTCTTCGACAGAATCGGCGTCTCAACTTCCATGAATCCCTGGCTGTCGAGGTAGTCGCGCGTTGCTTTTGCGGCCCGATGGCGAATCCGCAAATTGCGGGCGAAGCGTGGCCGACGCAGATCCAAATAACGGTGCGTCATCCGCAAATCTTCATTCTGCGGCTCGGCATCGAGCGGGAAAGGCAGCGGGTCGGCACGATTCAAAATCCGCAGCTCGTTAGGAATAATTTCAATGTCGCCGGTCGCGAGGTTTGGATTTTCCGTGCCCGGCAGACGTGCGGCGACCGTGCCCGAAACTTGAATAACATCTTCGCCGCGCAGCGTGTGCGCTTGCTTCGCGAGTTCGGCATTTTCCTCTGGGCGAAAAACTACCTGGGTCAGTCCCTGGCGGTCGCGCAGATCAATGAAAATCACACCGCCGTGATCGCGGGTGACGTTTACCCATCCGGCAAGCGTGATTTTCCTGCCGATGTCGCTTTTGCGAAGTGAATTACAGTCGTGTGTGCGAAACATGTTTTCTGTCATTCCGAGCGAAGTCGAGGAATCCCGGTGCGAAACCGTGAGTATCCGCGGGATCCTTCGACTCCGCTGCACTCCGCTCAGGATGACAAGCTGGATTGCGCTTGCAAGTGCACAAGTAGGCGCTGCGCAGGTAATCACGCCGCGGATTCGCGCGGTTGCGAGCGAATGCGCGCGATGTGTAGCGGTGAAAGAATGTGAATAGTCCTTTTGTC
>Ga0209807_1000662_pt1 | contig 15873 bp, 15 predicted proteins | sample GraSoiAngelo_154_FD_186168 | JGI IMG/M metagenome (GOLD analysis project Ga0209807, IMG submission 186168) | Grasslands soil microbial communities from the Angelo Coastal Reserve, California, USA - 14_1009_13_20cm (SPAdes) (version 2) | ecosystem: Environmental > Terrestrial > Soil > Grasslands ... | reverse complement strand
CCGATCCACTGGCACGAGACCTTCCATTACTTCATGGGCGCCAAGTACCTGCCCGAGCTCGGCTACACGCGCATCTACGAGGCCACGTGGGTGGCCGGGCGCGAGCTCGGCGCCTTCGCGCCGATCCGCCAGGTGCGGGATCTCGCCACCTACGCGCCGCGAGACGTCACGACCATCGACGCGGCGGCGGTGCGCGGCCGCTTCGCGCCCGCGCGCTGGCAGGCCTTCAAGCGCGACCTGCTCGTGTTCGGCCCACACATCGACACCTGGGAGCACGTCTTCCTCGACCATGGCTACAATGACCCGCCCCCGCGCGCGCTGATCCTGCACCTGCTCGTGCGCTGGGTGCCGGCGACGCCGCGCGCGCTGTTGCTGCTGACCTCGCTCGACTACGCGATCGTGCTGGGAACGTTCTGGGCGGTGCGGCGCGCCTTCGGCGGCCTCGCCGCCTGCCTCGCTTTCGCCTACCTCGCGCTGAGCTTCTTCGCCCGCTTCGATTTCATCGGGGGCTCGCCCCTGCGCTGGGACTGGATCTGCGCGCTGCTGCTCGGGGCGGCCGCGCTCGCGCGCCGCGCTCCCGTCGTGGCCGGCCTCGGCCTCGGCTACGCCGTCCTCGCGCGCATCTTCCCCGCGCTGTTCCTGCTGCCGCTCGCCGTCAAATGGGTGCAGGCGCGCCGCACGGGCGCGCGCGATCCGGGGCTCACTCGGTGTCTCGCCACCGCGGCGGTCCTCACGCTGACGGTGACCCTGGCCCTGGTGGCCGTGCCCGGCAGCCGCACCCTGAGCGAGGAGTTCGCGGCGAAGATCCGCCTGCACAACCAGAGCGTCTACACGAACCACGTCGGCCTCGGCTCGGTGATCGCGTTCCACACCGCGCCCTGGATCGAGCGTCCCGACGGCACCGTCTTCGTCCCGCACGAGGCGGCGCTGGCGGCGCGACCGCCATCGTGGGTGCTGCTCGCGGTGTCCGTGCTCTATCTCCTGGTGGCGCTGCCGCTGATGCTCAAGGCGCCGCCGCTCGAGTCGATGATGTACGCGGTGCCGCTCGTGTTTTGCGCGCTCTCGCCGGCGGGTTACTACTACTCGTTCCTCGTACTGCTCGTGCTGTTGCCCTGGCGCGACGGCGTCGCCGACCCGGTGCGCCTGGTCGCGATGGGTCTCCTCGCCCTGGTCGGCGCCGCGGCCTTCGCCTTCGAGATGGCCTCTCCGGACCTCTTCCCGCTCTTTTACAAGGTGTCGATCCAGCTCGGCGTCTTCTTTCTCTTCTGGCTGGTCTTCGAGTACGTTCGCCTCGCCGCGCCCGTCGGCCGCCGTCCCTCGGTCCCGGCGGCGGCCGCGTCCACGACCCGAAAAGCTTGACCCTCGTCGCGGCCGGGTGCTACATCTGAATCTGCGACGTATCGCACGCGGCCGTCGCCGCGGCATGTTTTCTCTCCGGGTGCCCGCGGGGTCGCTCACGCCGTCGCGCTCGGACAGGAGGAGGCATCGCTCGCCCATGTTCTTCAGGAAAAAAAAGAACGCCGGCAACCCAGGCAGCGCCGCGCCCCGCACCAACGATCTCAGCGCGTTCATCGACGAGGCCTCCGAGATCGACGGCAAATACACGTTCAGCGGCACCGTCATGCTGAACGGCAAGTTCAAGGGCGAGATCTCCTCGAACGACACGCTCATCATCGGTGAGAAGGCCGTGGTGAAAGCCTCCATCCGCGCGGGTGTCATCCTCATCAGCGGCGAGGTCGTCGGCAACGTGCTCGGCACCGAGCGCGTGGAGCTGCGCGGCACCGCGCGGGTGTTCGGCGACGTCGAGGCGCCGGTGGTGGTCGTGGAGGAAGGCGTGATGTTCGAGGGCCAGTGCCGGATGACCAAGCGCCCGGCCGACGCGCCCGACGTCGCCGTTCTCCCCTTCAAGCGCTAGGGTTCGTCGTCGGTCAGCGTCCTCGCTCGCCAGCACGACGCCGCAGCTCGGCCAGCGTGTGTCGCAGCCGCGGCCGCTCCGGATCCGTGAGATCGAGCTCGTCCCACGGCACCGTGTGGCGTTCGGCCGCGCGGGTGAGACGGCCCAGCACGTTGCGGACCAGCGGCCCCGCGGCCAGCCGCTCCACGAGGCCGCCGATGCCCAGCACGTAATCGCCGACGATCCACTCCGCGTCGCGCCGCTCGGCGCGCACCTCTTCGATGCGTCCGACGCGACGGCCTCGGGCGTCGACGACGCGTCGGCCCACCAGCTGCTCGAGGCGGATCTCCGCCATCACCCGCCTCCGGGCAGGCGGGTGATCAGCCGCGCCAGCCATGCTTCGACGCGCCACGCCGCCGTCTGCGTGGCGTCGACGGCGACGTAGATCTCGCGGCCTACCGCGACGACCGAGGCCTGGGGCAGGCGCGTTGACGTCGCACGCGCGCTCCAGCGCCCCAGCCATCGGGTCAGCCAGCGCGGCAGCCGGCCCAGTCGCGTGGCCGCGCCAACCTCGAGAGCGATCACGCGCAGCGCCGCGCCGTCGCGAACCTCGAGCACGATGCCGTCGACCTTGCCGAACGGGCGCCCCTCGCGATCGACGAGCTGCTTGTCGAGAACGTCGCGCACGAGGTGCAGCACAGCTCAGCCTCCCGCCAGCTCGAGCGGCAGGGAGACGACCGCGAGTACACAGGCGAGCGCCACCACCACGAGCACGAGCACGTTGGCGAGCCGGCCGTTGACGTGCTCCCCGACGTACTCGCGGTCGTTCATGAGCACGAGGAACGGAACCACGGCCAGCGGCAGCGAGGCGGCGTTGAGGGCCATCGCGACGTTGGTGACGCGCAGCGGGTCGAGTCCCACGACCACGAGGGCGGTGGCCAGGACCAGGGCCAGCGTGTAGGAAACGCTGAAGCGCGCTGCGTCGCGCGGCCTTGCGTTCTCGCCCCAGTTCCAGCCGAAGCCCTGGGCGATCATGTAGGCGAGGGCCAGGCTCACCTCCAGCGCCGCGCCGAAGCACGCGATGCCCAGGGCGGCGACGAACAGCGGATAGCCCCACCGGCCGAGCGCGTCGGTGAGCATCGGCGCGATCTGGTCGTAGGAGTCGAGCCGGACGCCGCGCGTGTAGACGAGCGCGGCCACGACCAGCACCGCGGCCGCCAGCGTTGCGCCGAAGCCCATGCCGAATGCCGAGACGAGGCGGTTGGCGGGCACGTCGTCCGCATCCCAGCCATCCTCCACCGCACCCGACGAGTAGAAGTAGAACAGGTATGGCGTCAGGGTGGCGCCGAGGATGCTGACGGCCAGGAACCAGTAGCGGCTCGGCGCGTACGGGGCCGCCGACGGCACGAAACCGGCCGCGACCTCGCCGGCCGACGGGTGCAGGCGCACGGCGGCGATCAGGAAGGCGACCGTGACGAGCCCGAGCAGCGAGACGCCGTCCTCGATCACGCCGAAGGTGCCCCGCCAGAGCAGCAGCCAGACGGCAAGCATCACCGGGAGCGCCCACCACTGGAAGCCGATCCCCGTCGCCAGCTGCAGGGCCATGCACACGCCACCGAGCTCCGCGGCCAGGGTCAGCATGCTCACCGCCACGACGCCGATCAGGGGCAGCAGGAAAAAAGAGAACCCGAAGCGCTCCCGCATCGCGCCGGCGATCGTATGGTGGCTGACCGCGGCCAGCCGCCCCGACATTTCGATGAGCACCACGAGACAGACGACGCCGAGGAGCAGAACCCACAGCAGGCTGTAGCCGAACTCCGCGCCGGCTTGGACGGACGTCGCGATCGAGCCGGCCTCGAGGAAGCCGCCGAAGCTCGTCACGACGCCGAGAGCCACATGGAGCAGCTTCTTCATTCACCGCAGAGCGGTGCAACCGACGTGCCCCGGCGCGCGAATTGCTACCCCATGTGCGCCGGAGAGCAGGGAACGTCGTGGACGGGCGGAACGCGAGACGCGAGCGGAACCGCCGGCTCGCCATCGCCGTCGTGGCGACGGTGGCGGCCGGCCTCCTGGCGGCGCAGGCGTGGACCGACGAACCGGGCCGGACGAAGGCCGACGCCGACGACGGTCAGTGGGTCCGAGCCGCTCGCGACTACGCCTCCACCCGCTATAGCGGCCTGGCGCAGATTACCTCGGCCAATGTCAGGCAGCTCCGGCTCGCCTGGAGCTTTCATACGGGCGTCGAGCGGGGCCAGGAAGCGGCCCCCCTCGTCATCGGCGACACGCTCTACGTCGTCACGCCCTACCCGAACGTCCTCTGGGCGCTCGATCTGCGTCGTGACGGCGCCGTGCGCTGGAAGTACGAGCCGAAGCCGGCGACGGCGGCGCAGGGCGTCGCCTGCTGCGACACCGTCAATCGCGGCGCCGCCTACGCCGACGGCCGCGTCGTCTTCAACACGCTCGACGCACAGACGGTGGCGGTCGACGCGAGGTCGGGACGTGAGCTGTGGCGCACGAAGCTCGGCGACATCAACCGCGGCGAGACGATGACGATGGCGCCGCTGATCGTCCGCGACCGGGTGCTCGTCGGTAATAGCGGCGGGGAGTTCGGCGTCCGCGGCTGGCTGACGGCGCTCGACCTCGCGACGGGTGCGATCGCGTGGCGCGCGTACAGCACCGGCCCGGACCGCGACGTGCTGATCGGTCCGCGCTTCCGGCCGTTCTACGCCGCGGACCGCGTGCCCGAGCTCGGCGTCGCGTCGTGGCCGGCGGAAGCGTGGAAGATCGGCGGCGGGACGGTGTGGGGCTGGATCTCCTACGACGCCGACCTCGACCTCGTCTACTACGGCACCGCGAACCCCGGCCCGTGGAACGCCGAGCAGCGGCCCGGCGACAACAAGTGGACCAACACGATCTTCGCGCGCCGGCCCGCCACCGGCGAAGCGGTATGGGCCTATCAGCTGACGCCGCACGACGTGTTCGACTACGACGCCGTGAACGAGCAGATCCTCGTCGACCTCGACCTCAAGGGCCGCCGGCGTAAGGTCCTCGTGCGGCCCGAGCGCAACGGCTACGTCTACGTCATGGACCGGGCGACCGGCGAGGTGCTCTCGGCGACCGCCTTCGCGCACGTCAACACCACCCGCGGCGTGGATCTCGCGACGGGCCGCCTCACCGTCAACGACGAAAAGACGCCGGTGCTCGGCAAGGTCGTGCGCGACATATGCCCCGCCGCGCCCGGCGCCAAGGACTGGCAGCCGTCGGCGTGGTCGCCACGTACCGGCCTCCTCTACATCCCGCACCAGAACCTCTGCATGGACTTCGAGTCGCTGGACACGAGCTATATCGCCGGCACGCCGTACGTCGGCGCGATCGTGCGGATGTACGCCGGGCCCGGGGGCCAGCGGGGCGCCCTCACGGCGTGGGATCCGGTGGCCGAGCGCGCGGCGTGGTCGCTGCGCGAGCCCTTCCCCGTCTGGAGCGGCGCGCTGGCCACCGCCGGCGACGTCGTTTTCTACGGCACCATGGATCGCTGGATCAAGGCCGTGCACGCGCGCACCGGCGAGCTGCTCTGGCAGTTCCAGACCGCCTCGGGGATCATCGGCCAGCCCATCACCTTTCGCGGCCCCGGCGGCAAGCAGTACGTCGCCGTCCTCGACGGCGTCGGCGGCTGGGCGGGCGCCATCGTCTCCGCCGGCCTGGATGCACGCGATCAGTCCGCGGGCGGCGGCTTCGTCAACGCGATGCGCGACCTGCCGCGGCACACGCCCCGCGGCGGCACCCTCTGGGTCTTTGCGCTGCCGTGAACACCGCGCTCGCCGGGCTCCTGGTCGTCCTCGTCGCGGGCGGTACCACGGCCGCGGCGCCGCCGGCGCTGCGTGTCTGCGCCGATCCCAACAACCTGCCCTTCTCGAACGCGCGCGGCGAGGGCTTCGAGAACCGCCTCGCCGAGCTGCTGGCCCGCGAGCTCGGCGCCCGCCTCGAGTACACGTGGTCGGCGCAGCGCCGCGGCTTCCTGCGCAATACCCTCGAGGCCGGCGCCTGTGACGTGCTGCTCGGCGTGCCGGTCGGCTTCGACCCGGTGCTCCTCACGCGGCCATACTACCGGTCGACGTACGTGTTCGCGTGGCGGCGCGACCGCGCGCTCGACATCCGCTCGCTCGACGACCCGCGGCTGCGCGGGCTGCGCGTCGGCGTCCAGCTCATCGGCAACGACGGCGTCAACACGCCGCCGGCCCACGCGCTGTCCCGTCGCGGCATCGTGGACAACGTCCGCGGCTTCAGCGTCTACGCCGACTACGCCCAGCCGAATCCGCCCGCGCGGATTCTCGACGCGCTGATCGCGGGCGAGATCGACGTCGCGGTCGTCTGGGGCCCGCTCGCCGGCTACTTCGCCCTGCGGCTGCCCGCGCCGCTGGCGTTGGCGCCGGTGACGCCCGCCGCCGACCCGCCGGGCCTGCGCTTCGCGTTCGCCATGGCGGCGGGCGTGCGGCGCGACGACGTCGCGCTGCGCGACGGATTGCAGGCGGCGCTCGATCGCCGCGCCGACGACGTGCGCGCGATCCTCGACGCCTACGGCGTGCCGCGCGCGGCGGAGCCGCCGCGGTGAGGCGGGCGATCGGCGCCCTTCTTTGCGCGGCGCTGGCTACCACGGCGTGCCAGCGCGAGCAGCGGCGGTTCTCGGACTCGCGGCCTCGCGACGCCGAGCGCTCGGCGTGGGCGGTCGCCGAGGGCAAGCGTCTCTACCAGGCGTTCAACTGCGACGGATGCCACGGCCGCGGGGGCGGCGGCGGCATGGGCCCGCCGCTCATGGACGCCGCGTGGATCTACGGCGTCGCTCCGGACAACGTGTACGCGAGCATCATGCGGGGCCGGCCGAACGGGATGCCGGCCTTCGGCGGCCGCGTCACCGAGTCGCAAGCGTGGCAGCTCGTGGCCTACGTGCGCTCGCTGAGCGGACAGCCGAGCCGCGGCGCGCGACCCGGCCGGGACGATCACATGCAGGTCCGCGAATCCGAACAGGCGCGGCGCGCCGAGCGTCCCGTGGCCGCCGGCACGCCGAAGCCCGGACGATGACGCGCGTGGCGCTCACGCTGGCGCTCACGGCCCTCGGCGGCTGCGCCGGTCGTCCGGCCGCGCTCGACCCCGCCGGCCCGCAGGCCGCGCGTATTGCCGGCTTCTGGTCGCTCCTCCTCGCGGTCTCGATCGCCGTGTCGGTGGTGGTGCTCGCGGTCTTGCTCGACGCCCTCGCGCGTCGGCGCGGCGGGAGCCTGCCGCCCCCGCCGGCCGTGGACCCGCGGCTCGAGCGCCGGCTGACGTTCGGCGTGGCGGCCGCCGTCGTCCTCACCGCCGTCCTCCTGCTCTTCCTGTTCGTGGCGAGCCTGCGCACGGCGCGCGCGCTGAACGCGCTCGGCGAGCCCGACGCCTTGACGGTCGAGGTCACCGGGCACCAGTGGTGGTGGGAGGTCGAGTACTGGGACTCGGCGCCCGCGCGCCGCGTCCGCACCGCCAACGAGATCCACGTGCCCGTCGGGCGTCCGGTGCTCGTCAAGACGCGCTCGGCCGACGTGATCCACAGCCTGTGGGCGCCGCGGCTGGCCGGCAAGAAAGACCTCCTCCCGCAGCACGCCACGTCGCTCTGGATGCAGGCCGATCGCCCCGGGATGTTCGACGGGCAGTGCGCGGAGTTCTGCGGCCACCAGCACGCGCACATGCGGCTCACCGTGGTGGCCGAGGCCCCGGAGGCCTTCCAGACGTGGCTCGCCCATCAGCGCACGCCGGCCGCGGAGCCGACCGAGCCGGCGCTCCTGCACGGCCGCGAGGTCTTTCTGGCCGGGCCGTGCGCGCTCTGCCACACGATCGCCGGAACGACCGCCGCGGCGCGCCTCGGTCCCGACCTCACGCACCTCGCGTCGCGAACAACGCTGGCCGCCGGAACCCTGCCCAACGACCTCGGCGCGCTGGCCGCCTGGCTCGTGGATCCGCAGTCGGTCAAGCCCGGCGTGCACATGCCGCCGGCGGCGCTGCCCCCGCGCGATTTCCAGGCGCTCGTCGCCTACCTGGGAAGCCTGCGGTGAGCGTCGTGGCCGCGCCCGATCGCGACGGGGAGGCGCACGACCGCGCGGCGCTCGCGCTGACCTGGGCGACGCCGCGCGGGCTCCGCGGCTGGCTCAGCACCGCCAATCACAAGGCGGTGGCCACGCGCTATGTGGTGAGCGCGTTCGTGTTCTTCGCGCTGGCCGGTGTGCTGGCGCTGATCATGCGCCTGCAGCTGGCGTGGCCCGAGAGCCGGCTGATCGGCCCCGACCTCTACAATCAGATCTTCACCGTGCACGGCAGCACGATGATGTTTCTCTTCGCGGTGCCGGTGATGGAGGCGATGGGGATCTACCTCGTGCCGCTCATGATCGGCACGCGCAATGTCGCCTTCCCGCGCATGAACGCGTTCGGCTACTGGACATACCTGATCGGCGGCGGACTGCTCTGGATCGCCTTCCTGCTGAACGTCGGGCCCGACACGGGCTGGTTCAGCTATGTGCCGCTGGCCGGCCCCGCCTATGCCGCGGGCAAGCGCGTCGACATCTGGGCGCAGATGATCACGTTCACCGAGATCGCCGCGCTCGTGGCCGGCGTCGAGATCGTGGTGACGACGCTGAAGTTCCGCTGTCCGGGCATGTCGCTGAACCGCATCCCGCTGCTCGTGTGGGCGATGCTGGTCATGGCGCTCATGGTGATCTTCGCGATGCCGGCCATCATGATCGCCTCCACGATGCTGGCGATGGACCGGCTCGTCGACACGCATTTCTTCAATCCGGCCGAGGGCGGCGACGTCCTGCTGTGGCAGCACCTCTTCTGGTTCTTCGGCCACCCCGAGGTCTACATCATCTTCGTGCCGGCGACGGGCTTCGTGTCGAGCCTCATCACGGCGTTCGCGCGCCGGCCGATCTTCGGGTACCCGGCCATGGTCCTCGCGCTGATCTCGACGGGCTTCCTCGGCTTCGGGCTGTGGGTGCACCACATGTTCGCGACGGGCCTGCCACAGCTCGGCGAGAGCTTCTTCACCGCGGCGAGCATGATGATCGCCATCCCGAGCGGCATCCAGGTGTTCTGCTGGCTCGCCACGCTGCGCAGTGGGCGCATCGTCGTGCGCGCGCCACTGCTGTTCGCGCTCGGCTTCATCGCCCTGTTCGTGCTGGGCGGACTCACCGGGGTCATGGTCGCCGCGGTGCCCTTCGATCTCCAGGCCCACGACACGTATTTCGTCGTCGCCCACTTCCACTACGTTCTCGTCGGCGGCGCCGTCTTCCCCCTGCTCGGCGCGATCCTGTTCTGGCTGCCCAAGATGACGGGCCGCATGCCCAGCGAGAGCCTGGGTCGGTGGTCGTTCGCGGTGCTCTTCGTCGGCTTCAACCTCACGTTCTTTCCGATGCACCGGCTCGGGCTGGCGGGCATGCCCCGCCGCGTCTACACGTACCTCGCACAGACGGGCTGGGCCGGCGGCAACCTGCTCGCCAGCGCGGGCGCCGGCGTGATGGCCGTGGGCGTGCTGCTCTTCGCTGCCAACATCGCCTGGACGCCCGGGCGCGGAACGCCGGCCGGCGCCGATCCGTGGGGCGCCGACACGCTCGAGTGGTCGGTGCCATCACCGCCTCCCGCGTACAACTTCGTCTACCTGCCGGTGGTGGAGAGTCGCACGCCGCTGTGGACGACCCCGACGCCGGCGGTGGTGACGGGCCTGCGCACCGACGTCCCCGAGGTGCTCGTCACCGACGCGATCGACGCCACACCCGATCACCGCCACGTGCTGGACGGTCCGAGCATGTGGCCGCTGCTGACCGCGCTGGCCTCCGGCATCGGTGTGATCGTCGCGATCTTCACGCCCTGGGGCGTCACGCTCGGCGCCGTGCTGCTGCTCATCACGCTGACGGGCTGGTTCTGGCCGCGCGGGGTGCCCGTGAGCGACACGGCGCGGGAGCGCGCATGAGGCGCGCGACGCTCGACGTGTCGGCGCTGCCGAGCCTGGTGTTCGGAGCGCGCGCGCCGATCTGGTGGGGCGTGGTCGGCCTGCTCCTCATCGAGGGAACCGCGCTGGCGCTCGTCGCCGCCGCCTACCTGTACTTGCGACTGAACTTCGAGGCGTGGCCGCCGCCCGGCACGCCGCCTCCACGCCTCGGCGCGGCGACGGCGGATCTCGTCGTGCTGCTGGCCAGCGTGCTGCCGATGGCGCTGGTCGATCGCGCCGCCCGACGCGAGGCGCGCCGGCCGGCGTGGCTCGCCCTGCTGGTGGTGATCGCGCTCGGCGCGGTCTCGCTCGCGCTGCGGATCCCCGAGTTCCACGCGCTCGGCTGCCGCTGGGACTCGCACGCCTACGGCTCGGTCGTGTGGACGACCCTCGGCATGCACACCGCGCACGTGCTCACTTCCACTGTCGAGAACGTGCTCCTCGCCGCCCTGCTGCTCGCCGGACCGCTCGAGCGAAAGCACTACGTCGACGTCCACGTGAACGCGCTCTATTGGTACTTCGTGGCCGGAACCTGGACGCTCGTCTACGCGCTCGTGTTCCTGGGCGCGCGCTGGCTATGAGCCCCGGTCGCCTCGGGCTCGCCATCCTCCTGGGCCCCGTGACGTGGCTCGTGTGTCTGGAGGCCGACTACGCGCTCGTGCCGTGGGCGTGCTCCCGTGCGGAGGCGGGGCTCGCCGCGCTGTGTGCCGTGGCGGCGGTGGCGCTCACGGCGCCGCTCGTCGGGCTGCTGCTCGGCTGGCGTGCGTGGCGCACGGCGGGCGACGGCCCGACCGACGGGCCGCCGCCGGAGAGCCGCGGTCGATTCATGGCGCTCACCGCGCTCGGCTCGGGAGGATTGTTCCTGCTGGTGGCGCTGGCCAATACGCTCCCGAAGCTGCTGCTCGGCCCGTGCGAGTGACGCTGGTCGCGGCGCTGGTGCTCGCCCCCGGTGTCGCCGCCGCTCACGCGATGGACGCGGCAGCCTCGCGCGCCGTCGGCCACCGCGTCGTCCTCGCGCTGCTGCTCGCCGGCGCCGCCCTGTACGCGCGCGGACTCGCGCGGCGGCGCGGCGCCTGGCCGACCTCGCGCGTGCTCGCGGCCGCCGCCGGTGCCCTCACGATCGGGCTCGCGGTCGCTTCGCCGCTCGACGCGCTCGCGCACGCGAGCCTCGCCGCCCACATGACCCAGCACACGCTGCTCACGGTCGTCGCCGCACCGCTGCTCGCGGCCGCCCGCCCATTGGGCGTCTTCGCCGCTGCGCTGCCACGCGCGGTCCGCCTCCCACGGTTCCTGGTCGTGCCGTCGCCCGGCGTGGCGTGCGCGCTGCACGCCGTCGCGCTCTGGGCATGGCACCTGCCCGGACCGTACGGCGCGGCTCTGGGCTCGCCGGCGCTGCACGCCGCCGCGCACGCCTCGCTGCTCGGCACCGCGGCGCTTCTGTGGTGGTCGATAAGCCGCGGCCGCGCGCGCCTCGCCGGCGTGTTGTGGCTCTTCGCGACGGCGCTGCACGCGGGGGCACTCGGCGGCCTGCTCGCCATCGCGCCGCGCCCGTGGTTCTCGGCGCATGCCGGCGCGCCCGGGGCACTCGCCGACCAGCAGCTGGCCGGACTGATCATGTGGGTTCCGGCGGGGGCGGTGATGACGGCCCTCGCGCTGGCGCTGGCGGCCGGCTGGCTGCGCGACGCCGAGCGCCGGACACCCGGGCTCGAGGGGTTGCGCGACCGGCGCGACGTCGGCGGCTGAGGGACTCTCAGAGGCGCCAGTCGCGCGTGAGCGCCGCCACGCGCGCCAGCAGCTCGGCCTCCGAGACGCGCGCCAGCCGCGCCCCGTCGACCACGCGCTGGCCGTGGACCCAGACGTCGGTCACCGCCTGCGGCGACATCGCGAACACGACGTTGGCCAGGAGGTTCGTGGCCGGATGCAGTGACGCGTGGCCGAGGTCCACGGCCACGAAGTCGGCGAGCCGGCCGGCCTCGATTTGTCCGGCCGGCAGGCCGAGGATGGCCGCGCCCGACTCGGTGCCGAGGCCGAAGACGCTCGCCGCCGGCAGCGCCCCGCCGTCCAGCAGCCGCACGCGCTGGAGCAACGAGGCCATCCGCATCTCCTCGAAGACCGACAACCGGCTGTTGGTGCAGCCGCCGTCCGTGCCGAGGCCGACCCGCACGCCGGCGCGGAGGAGCTCGGGCACCCGCGTGACGCCGTCGCCCAGGAACATGTTGCTCGACGGGCAGTACGCCAGCGCGGCCCCCCGCGCGCCCATGAGCGCGATCTCCTCGTCGTCGAGCCACACCGCGTGTACGGCGATCGTGCGCGCGCCGAGCGCGCCGAGGCGGTCGAGGTGGCGCAGCGGCGTCGCGCCGTGCTCGCGCAGCGTCCGCTCGCCCTCGTAGCGCCCCTCGGCCACGTGGATGTGCATCGGCACGGCCTCCGTCGCGGCCACCTCCCAGCCGGCGCGGATCATGGCCGGCGACGCGCCGTGGGGGCTGTGTGGTGCCACGTGCACGTCCACCGTCGCGTCGTGGCGGTGGGCGGCGATCAGCTCGCGCACGCGGCGGGCCGCCTCCGTCGGGCTCTCGCGGTAGCGCGTGGGCGCGCCCTCCCAGTCGTACATCGTGCGCGCCAGCACGAGCCGGATCCCGACGGCGCGCGCGGCGGCGATCACCGCCTCCGCGTTCTCGTGGCCGCCGTCGTTGAGGTAGAAGAAGTCCACGCACGTCGTCACGCCGTGGCGCAGCATCTCGGCGAAGGCGAAGGCGGCGCCGAGCGCGATGCCCTCGCGGTCGAGCCGCTCGGAGAACGGATAGAGCACGCGGTCGCGCCAGCCCGCGAAGTCGAGGTCGTCGCCGAGCCCGCGCAGCAGTGACTGGAAGGTGTGGCAGTGCGCGTTGACCGTGCCCGGCAGCAACGCCCTGCCCGGCAGGGCCACGTCGCCCGCGCGCGCCGCGCCGGCGGCGCCGACCTGGGCGATGCGGCCGTCGGTCACCGTGATGGCGGTGTCGCGGCGCCAGCCATCGGGCGTGAGCACGATCTCGGGCACGAGTCTCATCGGCGGCCGTCGAGTATACTGCCGAGCCATGACGCCCCACCACGCGACGCCACGTCCGCGCGCGGGCTTCGGCGCGCCGGCCGCGTGCGAGGGCGTCGCCTGATGCGCCTGGGCTTCGTGCTCGCGGGCGCCGCCAGCCTCCCCGCCGCCGAGTTCGCGGACGTGATCCGCGAGACCGAGGCGCGCGGCTATCACACCGCGTGGACGGGCGAGACCGGCGGCTACGACGCCATCGCGGTCATGGCCACCATCGCCGCCCACAGCCGGACTCTGCACGTGGGCTCCGCGGTCGTCCCCGTGCAGACGCGCACGCCGACGCTGCTCGGCATGAGCGCGGCCGCCCTCGGCCATCTGGCGCCCGGCCGCGTCGCGCTCGGCCTTGGGCTCTCGAGCCGGATCATCGTCGAGCAGTGGCACGGCCTGAAATTCTCGGCGGCGCTCGCGCAGATCCGCGAGGCCGTGCAGATCATCCGCCTCGTGAGCGCGGGCGAGCGCGTGAACTTCGAGGGGACGTTCTATCGCGTGAAGAACTTCCGGCTCACCGCGCCTCCCGCGCCCGTGCGCATCGTGCTGGCCGCCCTCGGCCCCGAGATGCTCGAGCTGGCCGGCGAGATCGCCGACGGCGTCGTGCTGAACTGGATCCCGCCGGAGGCGGTACCCGCGTCCATCGCCCACCTCGAGGCAGGCGCGAAGAAGGCCGGCCGCACGCTCGAGGGCTTCGAGATCGCCTCGTTCATCCGCACGTGCGTGACCGACGACGTGCAGGCGGCGCGGGCGGCGCTCGCGCGCGACATCACCGGCTACGCGATCGTCGACGTCTACGCGTCGTTCTTCCGGACGGCCGGGTTCGTCGCCGAGGTCGAGGCCGTCAACGCGCGGTGGGCGGCCGGCGACCGCGCCGGCGCCGTCGGCGAGATCTCGCCGCGCGTGCTCGATGGCCTCGGCGTCGTCGGCGACGAGGCCTTCTGCCGCGCGCGGATCGAGGCCTTCGCGCGCGCCGGGCTCACGCAACCGGTGGTGCTGCCCTTCAACCCGGCGGCCGCCGCCGGCGGCGACCGGCGCCCGGCGCTCCTGCGCACCCTGCGCGCCTTCGGCGGATGACGCTGCGGGTCCTCGGCGTGATTCCCGCACGGCTGGCATCCACGCGTCTGCCGCGCAAGCTCCTGCGCGACATCGCGGGGCGCCCCCTGATCTGCTGGACGTGGGAGGCGGCGCGGCGCGCCCCGGAGCTCCGCGACGTGCTCGTGGCCACCGACGCCCAGGAGATCGTGGACGTCTGCGCCGCGCACGGGATCCCCGCCATCCTCACCTCGCCGGCGCATCCCTCGGGCACGGATCGCGTGTGGGAAGTCGCGCAGGGCCGCGCCGCCGACGTCTACGTCAACGTGCAGGGCGACGAGCCGCTCGTGACCCCCGGCCACGTGGCGCGGCTCGTCTCGCCGTTCCTCACGCACCCCGACACGCAGGTGAGCACGCTGAAGATCCGCGCGACCGACGCCGAGAAGCCGCTGCCGAGCGTGAACAAGGTCGTCGTCGACGCCGATGGCCGCGCGCTCTACTTTTCGAAGTTCCCGATCCCCTACGATCGCGACGGCATCGGCACGCCCGTGTACAAGCACATCGGGCTCTATGCCTACCGCCGGGCCGCGCTCGAGGCCTTCCATCGCCTGCCGCCCTCCGAGCTCGAGCAGACCGAGCGGCTCGAGCAGCTGCGCTTCCTCGAGAACGGCATTCCGATCACGGTGGTGGAGACGACCGAGGCCACGGTCGGCGTGGACACCGAGGACGATCTGCACACCGTGCAGGCGCTGCTCGCGGCGCGGGGGCGGTGAGCCAGCGCTGGGCGATCCTCGCGGTCATCATGCTGGCGCAGACCGTCGCCAACATCGGTCCCCTCGGTATTCCCGCCATCGCCTCGCTGATCCGTGACGACCTCGAGCTGACGCTGACGCAGGCCGGCTCCTTCCTCTCCGTCTACTATCTCGGGCCGGTCGCGATGTCGTTCTTCGCCGGCATGCTCGCCGATCGCTGGGGCACCGCGAAGACGCTCGTGCTCGGCCAGGCGCTCATCGCCGGCGGCCTGCTCGCCGCCAGCGCCGCGGGCTCCTACGGCGTGCTGCTGGCGCTGCTCGGCCTCGCGGGTGTCGGCTACGGCACGCTCAACCCCGCGTCGACGACGGCGGCGATGTCGTGGTTTCCGCCGCGCCAGCGCGCCACGGTGGTCGGGCTCAAGCAGGTCGGCCTGCCCTTCGGCGGCATGCTCGGGGCCGCGCTGATGCCCGCGCTGGCGCTGCGCCTGGGCTGGCGCTGGGCGATCGCCGCCGGCGCGCTGATGATCGTCGTGTGCGCCGTGCTCTCCGCGAGCGTCTACCGCGATCCGCCCGCCGAGGCGCCGCTGCGCCGCGCCGCGGGCGAGCGCGGGGCGGTCGCCGCCGTGCTCCGCTCGCGCGACCTCTGGCTCGTCGCCAGCGCCACGCTCGTGTTCGCCGCGATGCAGACGGTCTGGATGGCGTTCCTCGCGCTCTACCTGCAGGGCGTGGTGGGGCTCGCGCTGCTCGCCGCCAGCCGCTACCTGGCGCTCGCCCAGGCGGGCGGCGTCCTCGGCCGCGTCGCCTTCGGCGTGCTCTCCGACCGCACGTTCGGCGGCCGGCGGCGCGCCCCGCTCGTCATCGCCGGCTGCGGCTCCGCGCTCTGCTCGCTCGCCATCGCCTTCACCGGCCCGGCCGCGGGGGCGTGGCTCCTGACCCCGCTCGCGCTCGTGTTCGGCTTTTTCGGCATCGGCTGGAACGGCGTGCAGCACACGCTCATGGCCGAGATCGCCGGACCGCGCTCGGCCGGCACCGCGGTCGGGCTCGGGCTCGCCATCTCCTCGCTCGGCGTGACGCTGGGCCCGCCGGTGTTCGGCGCCTGCGTGACGGCGGCGGGCGGCTA
>Ga0209807_1000657_pt1 | contig 15892 bp, 19 predicted proteins | sample GraSoiAngelo_154_FD_186168 | JGI IMG/M metagenome (GOLD analysis project Ga0209807, IMG submission 186168) | Grasslands soil microbial communities from the Angelo Coastal Reserve, California, USA - 14_1009_13_20cm (SPAdes) (version 2) | ecosystem: Environmental > Terrestrial > Soil > Grasslands ... | reverse complement strand
CCGCGAGGATCGAGACGCCGCCGGTCTGAAGATATCTGATCAGCCAAGGCCGATCCGACCGCATGATCGTGGCATTGACCGCCGCGGCGACAAACCCGACGGCGGCGCCGATCGCCCCGCCGACGAAGAGGAGCAGGATGGGAAGCGCGAGCCACGCGATCTCGTACCACTGAAAAGGCCGAACCACGCGAATCTGCTGATCGCCGATCTGGACAGTCGGCACGGGATCGACGAAGAACGCTGCGGGGCGGACGCGCGCTACGACCTCGGTCCCGTCGTCGCGGATGAGGGTGAAGGATCCCCGTTTCGGCCCTTTCGGCGCGCGATCCCCATTCTGGAGGAGTCGGGCGCCGCTCAGGAGCCCCGCCGTCTCGAGCTCGATGGGGCGTTGCCGGAACCCTTCGACTGGAATCGCATAACGCACCCGGCGAACTATCTGCCACCGGTCAAGGCCCGCCGGGTCCGCGCGCTAGGTCGCGATCTTCCTCCGGCTCACGGACGCGGTGGCTCGTACGCGCGCCACGCGTCGAGTCCGTGCGCTGTGGAGGGCCAGGCCAGCTCTTCGAGCGATGGGAGCTTCTCCTTCGGAAAGAACGCCGCTTCCGATGCTTCGTCAGGCGCGACGCGCAACGTTCCCGAAGTGATGTGGGCCCGGTAGATCACGACGAGGATCGGAAACCCCGGACGCATCCAGGTCGAGAGCAGCCCGTCGAGCGCCACCTTGAAGCCCGTTTCTTCGGTGGTCTCGCGCCGTGCCGCCTCCTCGATCGTTTCGTCGTTTTCGACGAGGCCGCCGGGAAGTGCCCAGCGCCCGTCGCGCGGGCCGTAGTTCAGACGGACGAGGAGGACGCCGCCGTCGCGCTCCACGATGGTGTTCGCGCCGATCTGAACGAACATGAACTCGGCAAAGCCGCACACCGGGCAGGTGGGCCGATCACGTCCGTCGATTCGCGTCAGCACGAGCCGCGTGCCGTCTCGTGGGCAAAACGTGAGCGTCGAAACGGCGGCGGGGTGGCTCAATTTCCCTTGGCGAGACGGTCCTTCAGGTAATCGATCGACTTCACCGGTGAGGGGTCCGCGCCGTTGAGGAGCGCGATATAGAAGGACACATAGTCGGTGAAGTAGACCATCTGCAGGATCTCCGAGAGCATGTTCCTTCCCGCGAACTGCAGCGTCTTGTGCGGGATCCGCGACCGATCGAGCAGCTCGCGTGTGATCTCGAAGCGGAGCTTATGCCGCGGGTTGTCGCGGTCGCTCCGCAAGAGCAGCACGGTGAGCGCGTCCTTCGCGATCGGCGGGTGCTCGAAGCCGACGACGGCGTTGTGGTTGAGCTCACTCATGACGTCGAAGGCGGACCAATTCTTGGCGTTCTCGTTCCACTGGCCCTTCACGCGGCGCGCCATGACGCCCATCACGCCGGCGCCATACGCGAAGGGGATCCGCCCCTGGAGCTCGAGCGCCATCTTCTTCGCGTCGTTCGTGCGCGCGCCCTCGTGCACGCGCTCCTCGAGCTTCGCGAGATCCGAGAGGGCCGCCTCGATGTCGTCGGAGAGGTCCCGTGCGAAGCCCAGCTTGCTGAGCACGCCGAGCACCAAGCCGAGGGAGTACCCGAGGGCCGCGCGCGGCTGCGCCTTGTAGCTGAACGTCACGACCGGGTAGTTCGACGCGCGCGCGAGCTCAGCGATCTTCCCGCCGGTGGTCAGCGCGAGCACCTTCGCACCACGCTTACGCGCCTCTTCGAAGCTCGAGAGCGTTTCCTCGGTGTTCCCCGAGTAGCTCGACACGATGACGAGCGAGTCACGGCCGACATATGCCGGCAGGCCGTAGTCGCGGTGGACGGTCATCGGGACCTTGAGCTCGTCGGCCAGTAGCGCAGCCGCGAGATCGCCGCCGATCGCCGAGCCGCCCATTCCGGCGACCACGATGCTGCGCACGTCGCTGTAGGCGGGTGGGATCGTCGCCTTGCCGGCGATCGCCCATGCGTCGCGGACTTGCTTCGGGAGATCCTTGATACGGCCGAGCATGTCGCCGGAATCGGCGGCGCGGATGCGCTCGACGGTCTCGATCACCGATGTGTCGCGGTCCTCTGCGATTGCCATGGTTACGCCCCCTTCACGATCTGCACGCCCGCGTCGAGCAGCGGCGCGAGCTCGCGTTCTTCTTTTGTTTCCGCGTAGACGCGCACGAGCGGCTCGGTGCCTGAGAGACGGATGAGGAGCCACGAGCCGTCGTCGAGAAAGAACTTCGTTCCGTCGTTCGTGTCCAGGTGCACGATCCGTGCGACGGCGTGGCCCGCGAGCTTTTCCGGAGCGACCTCGCGAAGACTTCGCATCGTCCGCTCCTTCACCGCGGGGTACTCGGCTGCGCTGAAGTGCAGGTCCCGGCGCAGATAGAAGGAGGGGCCCGCCATCTTCATGAGCTCCGCGATGAGCTGGGAAGGCTTCTTCTTTGTCTTCAGCATGAAGTCGAGGAAGAAGAGGTCGGCCACGATGCCATCGCGCTCCGGGAGGTGCATCGCGAAGCCGAACCCACCGGATTCCTCGCCGCCCATCATCGCGCCGGTCTCCTGCATCTTCGGCCCGATGTACTTGAACCCGACGGGGACCTCGTAGACCTTCACGCCGTAGCGCTCGCCGAGGCGATCGACCATCGATGTCATGTTCACGGTCTTCACGACGGGCTGGCGCAGGCCGCGCACTTCGCAGAGGTACCACATGAGAAGCGCATAGAGCGTGAGTGTCGTGACGAACGTGCCCTTTTCGTCGGCGAGCCCGGCGCGATCGGCGTCGCCATCGACCGCGAGACCGACGTCCGCGTGTTCGGCGGGGATCCGTTTGAGGAACTCGTCGATGTTCGGCGGGATCGGCTCCGGATTTACGCCGCCGAAATACGGGTTGCGCTCGCCGTGGAGCTCGATGACCTTCGTCTTCCCGCCGCCGATGAGCTTGGGGAAGTACCCGCTTGCGCTCCCGAATAGCGTCTCGCACACGACCGTGTAGCCGGCGCCGCGGAACGCGTCGAGGTCAAAGAGCTCGGCGACGTGCGACAGGTAGTCGGGCGCGGGGTCGAAGGTCTCGATCCGCCCCTTCTTCTTCGCCTCGTCGAAGGGGATCCGCCGCACCTTTTCGGGGTGGGCTTCGAGTGGCCGGATGACCGCCTCGAGCTCCTTCAACATGGCCGGGCCCCCGGCCGCGCCCGTCTCGGCCTTCACCTTGAAGCCGTTGTCGGTCCAGGGATTGTGACTCGCGGTGATCACGATCCCGGCCTTCGCCTTCTTGCGCATCGTGGCCCAGGAGAACGACTGCGTCGGTGCGGCCGCCGTCGCCAGATGGACGTTCACGTCGTGGGCCGCGACCACTTCGGCAGCGGCGGCCGCGAAATGCTCGGAGGCGAAACGACGATCGAAGCCGATCACCACGCCGCGATCGGCGCCGCCGTTCTTCACCACCCACTCCGCGACCGACTGCGCGCAGACGCGCACCGCGTCGAACGTGTACTCGTCAGCGATGCGAGCGCGCCAGCCGTCGGTGCCAAAGACGATGTTCACACTCGTGCTCCCTGCCGGATGGACGAACGCCAGAAGTCGAGGGTATCGCGGAGCGAGTCGGCGAGCGCGATGCGGGGCGACCAACCGGTCTTTTGGCGAAAACGCGCGGCATCGAGGGCGATCCGCGTGGGCTCGCCGCCGCGGACCCGCGACGGGTCGAGCTCCGCATGGACGGGGATGCGGGCGAGCGCGAGGAGCGTCTGGAGGATCTCAGCGATCGCGACCGCCCGGCCGGTCCCAACGTTGAAGGTCCCGCTCTCGACTATTTCGAGGGCGGCGGCGTAGGCGCGCGCCATGTCGCGGACGTCGAGGAAATCGCGCTGGGCGTCGAGGCGGCCGTGCTTTATTACGGGCTCAATGACGCCCGCTTCGGCCTCGGCGATCTGCTTCGCGAACGCTGACGCCGCGAGCCCAGGGTGCTGCCGCGGCCCGTTCTGATTGGCCGGGCGGAGGATGACGACGGGCGCGCCGTGACGCGCGCCGAGCTCGCGTGCGAGCGCTTCGGCCGCGACCTTCGTGGCCGAATACACGTTGCCCGGCCGGACCGGCGCGTTCTCGTCGACCGGAACGCGGTCGGGAGCGCCGTAGACGTCGGCGCTCGAGGCGAGCACGAGTCGAGTATTCGGATGCTGCTCGAGCGCGGCGAGCACGGCGGCAGTACCGAGCACGTTAATCCGGACTGCGGCGACCGGATCTGACGACGCGAGCGTTGGGACGGCCATACCGGCGAGATGCACGACGGCGTCCGCTCGCGACCCGGCGAGCGCGCCCTGAACGTCTTCGAGCCGCGTGATGTCACCTTCATGGATACGGATGCGATGCTCGACTGCCGCCAGGTTTCTGAAGGGCGGCGGCTCGTGCGCGAGGCCGTGTACCTCGTCGCCTCTCGACACGAGATGCTCGGCGAGATGACTGCCCGCGAAACCCGTGATGCCGGTGATGAGCACACGGAGCACGGCCGCATCGTGCCACGTATGGTTCGCGGATGCCCCGATCGCTTCTCACTCCGGTCGCCGCGTTTTGTGTCGCGCTGGCTTGGAGTGGTTCATGGATCACCGGGAAGCTCGCACTCGCGAGCGCGCCGCCGCTCGAGATCTCCGCCATGCGCTTCATCATCGCCGCGGTCGTTCTTGCGGCGATCGCGATCGCCACGAAAACAGATATGGGCCGAGGGAGTCTCCGGCCCGTCGCGCTCGCGGGCGTTTTCGGCTACTTCGCGTACAACGCTTTCGTCTTTGTCGGCCTCACGATGGCCCCGGCGTCGGACGGCGCGCTCATCGTTCCGACGACCATCCCGGTCCTCACGGCCCTCGCCGCTTCGTTCGTCGGCGAACGCCTCACCGCGACGAAGCTCGCCGGCTTCGCGCTTGCCTCGATCGGAGCGGCGCTCGTGATCCTCGCGGGACAGACCGGCGACGAGGTGTCGAGCCGCCGGCTCGTCGGCGACCTGCTCATGCTGCTCGGCGCGTGCTGCTGGGCGGTCTACACGGTGCTCGGGACGATCGCGCTCCGAACCCGTTCGCCGCTTGCGATCGTGACGATCGCCGCGCCGGTCGGAGCCGCGCTCCTCATCCCGCTCGGTTTCTTCGAGAAGGGGTACGCGGATGTGGTCGGCTGGAGCACTGCGGTCTGGTTAAACGTCTTGTACCTCGCGCTCGCGGGTTCCGTCGCGAGCTTCATCGTCTTTTACTGGGTCGTGCGCCGGGTGGGCGCCGGGGTCGCTGCGATGACGTCCTACCTCGTACCCGTCCTGACACTCGCCATGGCGGTGGTTTTCCTCGGAGACCGGCCACAGCCGCTGCAGCTCGTCGGAGGTGTCGTCATCCTCGCGGGCGTGCGCCTCGCGACGTGGCGTCTGTCTCAGGACAGCCAGCCTATCCCGGAGGGCGCCGCCTGAGTTTTTGCCGGACGAACGACCGCTCGCGTTAGCTCGCCTTGGGGAGAATTCCCTCGATGCTGGGGGCTGCGACCAAACGCGCAGTGCGCCGCCCGTTGACTGTCGCTCGTTTTCGTGCGGCCAGCTCAGTAGTCCACGCTCCCCGGCGGACGCTGTCTGAGCCACGGTAGTACGACCCGATCGCACAGAAGCCCGTGACGATGGTGCCCAGCGCGATCCCGAGGACGAATGAGAAGTCGATCACGTCTCGACTCTAGTTGCAGCTGCGGCGCAAGTGCATGACGCTTCAGTCATACCTCGATCGCACCGCTGGTCCACACTCGCGGCATGGAGCTCTTCACATCGGACATCGCCCTCGTGGCCGCGGGTCTCGCGAGTCTGGCGCTGACGACCCTCGCGATCCTTCGCGACCTCTCCGCATCGCGGTCCCGGATGACCTCGGACTCGAGCGTCTCGACGATCGGCTTGTCGGCGTAGCAGCGCGGCCGATTAGTGGGACGCCTGAACGCCCCGCCGCGGCACTCTGTCAGACGCTCGCGCGCCGCTCTTCCGAAATCTGCGCCTGGATTCGCTTACGGTTGGCGATCCCGTGATTCTTCGAGGCCTTTGCCTTGAGCCGCGCGATGGTCTCCTCAGGTGTCGTCGTTGCGGCCTCCCCGAGCTGGTTGCGCGGTCGTATTCGCTCCCCCATTTACGAGTCTCCGCGCCGGCCGGTGATGGAGCGAACGATGGCGACGATCAGGGCAGCGACCAGGACAAAGGACACGATCGACAGTAGGGTCGCGATTTCAATGACCGGCGTCCCTCCGGGCTGGGCAAATGTGCCGCGGAAAGGCTCAACAAGCGGACTCGTGAGCCCGTAGATGGCCGAGACCAGCGGCTGATCCGCGTTGGCCCCAAGGAGCTTGAAAGTGAAACGCACGAGGAGCAGCACCTCGAGCACGGTGAACACAAGTGCGATGAGGCGGCTTGCGGTCCAGAGCGATGTGTCTCTTGCAGCGGCTGTTGACTCGTTGATATTCGTCGGGCTCCGAGTGGCTGACGAGGAAACTGTGTCGTTCGGAGTGGTGGTTGTTGTCATGTCTGCATCGTGGGCCACCGGCACCGGGCAGACATGACCGGACCGTCATGCGGAATGGGGAAGGCTGGCTAAGGGTGCCGAATCGGTCGGAGGAGCAACAGCATCCCCAAGCCGGTCAGCGCGACGCCGAGGAGCGTGAGCGGACCCAACGGCTCGTCCGTACTGGTCGATGGCAAGGATTGCACACCGACGACCGGAGCCGGGGCGTCTCGATCGATTGTTGTCGCGCCGGTGTGGGTAATTGCCGGCGCGCCCGCGAGGATGGAGTAGTTTGCGGCCGATCCAAGGCCGACGATGGGGTTCGCCGCATTTGCGCTTCCGCCCGCAATCGCGCCGAGCGCGATGACGAACGCGACGCCGGCCGTGGCGACGAGTGGTCTTAAGTTATTCATGTCGACCCGCTCCCTTGGACGCGCGCGCGGCGTGTCTGTCTTTGATGGATGGTCGACTGTGCGGTCGTGTGTGTCATGACCGTTCCGTCACGCAGAGCGGCGGTCGCGCGAGTGTTTAGCGCGACGCGATCAGAGTCCGGAGCGGAACGTCGTCGACGACGAACGCTAGAAATGCGACGAGAAGAACGACCCCAAAAACCGTCCAGAGCCAGAGAGCGCGCGTCGCGTGCGGATCGTCGGCAGTCATGGCACGCGGTTCTGCCCAGTCTGCGTTTGTTGCGTCGGAGGCTAGCGAGGTAGCCATGGAACCCTCCCTTGCGTGGAGCCTGATGGTCCCCCGGGTCGCAACGTTGCGTCATGACGAAACGGTCATGGCGCCTCCCAAATGACGGGTTCGTCATGCGAGTGGGTCACTCGGTCCGCAGACTGATTGCGTTGGTTCGCAACCGAATTCACCCGACCCCCAGGGTGGCCCCCCTTCGAGTTGGCGATCTTGAGATCGATGCCTTGAACCCGCGCGTTCGAAAAGGGATGCGCGCGATCGGTCTCTCGCCTGCCGAGCACATGCTCCTCTACACCCTCGCCGCGAGGGGCGGTGCGGTCGTCACCTATCGCGACATTGCCGACGCGCTCGGGCGGACCCAGCCCGACTTCCGGAACAACGCGCTCGCGCGTCACCTGAGCAGCCTGCGTCGGAAGCTCGGCGACCACGCCCACAACCCGCGCTACATCGAAACGGTTCCCGGACTCGGCTACCGCGTGCTGTCAGCGCGCCAGCCCTAAAGACCTACCCGCTCGCGGGCGCCGTGGCCGGCTGAAGCTGGTCGAACACTGACGCAGCGTCTTCGATGATCGAGCCCGGCAGGTCGCCGGAAAGTGTGTACCGGACGACGTCGCCCTTGCGCTTCGGCGACGATCGCACCGACCTCGCGTAGGACTCGGAGGTGCTGGCTCGTCGCGGCGCGGTTGCGGCCGATGACATGCGCGAGGTCGCTTGCCGCGAGCGTCGTATCGCGCAGCGCGCGCACGATCGTGATGCGAGCCGGGTCGCACAAAGCCTCGAGCAGCGTGCGCATCCACTTTTCGTTGGGCGGCGTCAGCATCTGGTGCTCGGCCGTCCTGACGGCGAGAGGATCGATCGGTCGGGGAATGTCCTTTGGCGTGAGCCCCGATAGTCCGCCTCTTCCGGTGCCGAAGTATGACGAATCGGTCATGGCGGCAGATGACGGCAAAGTCATGCCAGGTACGCGCACGAATGTCACTGTTCACCATATGGCCACTCACGACCCGATCACCCTTCTCGTAGTCCAGGAGTTCCGGCTCCGCGCGGCTGATGACGGTGCCGCGGCTGCTCGGATCGTCGCGGCGTCACCGCGTGGGATCGAACCGGCCATTCCCCTCCTGACAAGCATCGAGGATCGCCGCGACGTTGCGACGGTTCGGGCACTGCACGCGGGCGAGCTGGCCAAAACTGACGCGGTCGAACGCGCAAGTCTCGACCCTCTGGTCTCGACGTGGGCAGCGCCGAAACTCTACGGACCGCGAGTCACCGAGCGTTCGCAGAGTCCACCTTCGTCTTTCCGGCTCGCCGTGACCGAATCTGGCATCAACGCCGGCGGCGAGCCGATGACTCTCAGCCACGAGGCGAGCGAACTGAGCGATACCACGACCCGTCCGATTGGCCTCGTATGGATCGGAGCGCCCGTCGGAACGCACGCGGGTCTTCTCGTTCTTCTCGGTGGTTACGACGAGCCACACATAGGTGGCAGCGGCTCGTCCGGGTGGCCCCTTCCTCTCAGCCATGAGCTCGGCGTGCGCATTTATGAAAACACCGTGCCTAAAATGGGGTGATGCCCAGAGCATCCGCAGAAACACCGGCGGCGAAACGGAGTGACCCCTCGGTCCGCGTGCTCCTTGTGGTCGGCGACAAGGCCCTCGCAAACACCATCGACCTCACCTTGCAGCACGGGCCGTACGCCCGTCGCGTAGTCGCATCGGTCGCCGAGGGCAAAACCGCGATCGAGGAATGGGAGCCCCATCTCCTGCTTGTCGACATCGACGTCGAGGCCGGGCGCGCGATCCAATTGATCGACGATGCGCGCGCCCGCGCGCCGATGGGAGTGATCGCCCTGACGCGCCGCAGCGACCTCCGCGGGAAGCTCGACGCGTTCGCGCGCGGCGCCGACGACTACATCGGCGTTCCGTTCGTGCCGGACGACCTGGTCGCCCGTGCCCATGCCGTGATCCGCAGGACCCACGGCAGCGCCGGAAAGCTCCTTCCCCGTCTGCGCATCGGTGATCTCGAGATCGACGTTCTCAATCGGAAAGTGCTCGCCGGCGAGCACGAGCTGCATCTCACGTCACTCGAGCAGGCGCTGCTCTACCTTCTCGCTGCGAACGCCGGCACGGTCCTGACCCGCGAGCAGATTCTCGATGCGCTATGGGGAACGGACTTTGTGATCGAGAGCAACGTCGTCGACCGCCATGTGCGCGCGCTGCGTGCAAAGCTCCAGGACGATTGGCACAAGCCGCAATACATCGAGACCGTGTCGAACGCTGGCTATCGGTTCATACCGGTTTCGGGAGACGAGAGGAACTGAGTCTCGTCTGGCCGGCGAGCGGCAACTCCAATACGAACGTGCTCCCCACATCGCCTGAACTCTCCAGCCAGAGGCGTCCACCGTGTTGCTCGGCGAGCCGCCGGCTGATGTGAAGGCCGAGGCCCGACCCGGGAATATCCCGGGTCCGGCGCGTGCGGAAGTACGGCGCGAAGAGGCGATCGCGTTCGTCCGTAGGTACGCCCAGACCGTGATCCTCAACCCGGACCTGTGCTTCGTCGCCTTTCGTCGTCACTGCGATGTCGATCGGCGCGCCCGTGGGGCTGTATTTGATGGCGTTATTAAGGAGGTTGTCGAGGATCTGGGCGACACGGCCTGAGTCCCCACTCACAGGCACGCGCACTACGGGGCGATGGTACCTCAAGCGCGCGGGCTCCTCGTGCTCGTGTCGGATGATCGCTTGCGCGACAGCGTCGCTGAGATCGAAGGTGACGACCTCGAGGCTCATCGCGTTCGACCGGAGTCGTATGGCGTCCTGCAGACCGACGATGAGCCGGTCCATTCGCCCGACTTGCTCGAGCGCAAGTTCCATCGCGGCGCGCCCGCGGTCGGGATCGCTGGCCGTGAGCTTGCGCGCACGCTGGATCTGCGCGCTGATCGTGGTGAGCGGAGCCTTCAACTCATGGATGGCTGTGCTGAAGAAGTCCGTCTTCGCCCACTCCGCCGCGGATGGGCCGCTCGGGTCCGGGAAGATCGCGACCGCGTCGGGGCGGGCCGATGGCTGGCCCCGTACTGCGCTCCGGAGCATGGCGAGGAATTCTTCGACGACGAAGGGCTTGGGCACCGCACCGACGAAACCAGCGTTGCGACTGCGAGGCGAGGTGCCCGCACGCTCCTCCGCGATCGCCTCCGCGTCCGCGGTAAACATCAGGACCGGGAGTGCCGGATGATTGCGCCGGATCGCGGCCGCGTCGTCCCACGATCGCGAGCGGCCGGTTCGGTCGACTTCGCCGTCGAGGATCACGCACCTCGGATCGAAGCGATCGATCGCGTCACTGATCTGATCGTGATCGGCGATCGTGACGATGTGGTACCCCGCTTCTTCGACGAGGGTGGTCACGAGCTCACTGAGGAGCACGTCGTCCTCGACAAGAAGCACGGAGACTGGTCCTGCATGATCGGTGCGCTGGGTGACCACAAGCCAATGCTTGTCCTGAGGACCCACGACGTGCATGACGATTTCGTCACGCGTTTTTTTTACCCCTATCGCCCCGGTATGACGAAGGAGCACCCCCGTCGGAGTGCTCCTTCTCGGTTGCTCGCGAAGGCTCTTACGGCTTGGGCTGGTTCTTGATCCCGAGCTGCTGCATGAGATCCGTCTGATCGAAGTACGTGCGCTCGCGCTGGATGAGGCCGTCGCGGAACGTGCTGACAAGCATCGTCTTCAGCACGACGGGCTTGTTCGTCGCCGGGATCGTTCCGGTGGTCGAGACGAGCGGTCCGGTGTGGGTCGCCTTGTAGACGACCTCGGACGTGACGTGATCGCCCTGCGCGATCTGGTTCGTCACTTCGGCTGTGCCCTGTGGGAACGCGGTCTTCCAGACCCTGAACGAGTCAAGGATCTGCTTCTTGCCCTTGTACTTGCCTGACGGGTCCGAGGTCTCGGCGTCCTCTGCGTACGGCGCGTGATCGAGGTCGCCCTTGACCATGGCCGCAACCCAGGTCTTGATCGTAGCGCCGTTGTTCATGACGGCAGGTCGGTCTTGTGTGAGTGTCATAGATGCCCTTCTTTCTTACTTCACCATACGTCGATACTTGCAAATAGCAAGTAACATCCAATAACGTAAGTTAATGGACAAACTCGCGCGGACACTCGCCGTTGTCGGGCGTAAATGGGCACTTCTCATCGTCGAAGCCCTGCGCGACGGTCCGCGTCGGTTCACCGAGATAGAGCGTTCACTAGGTGATGCGAATCCGAAGATGGTCACCGCGCGTCTGCGTGAGCTAGAAGCGGATGGAGTGATCTCGCGTAGGGTCTATGCGGAAGTGCCCCCACGAGTGGAATACGCGCTCACAGATCGGGGCCGAGAGCTTCGCCCTGCGATCGACGCACTCCGACGCTGGGGAACGCGTTCGAGACGACCAGGTCGGGGCGCCGCCTAGTTTTTTCCAGTAGCTGCGTGTCCTGACCGAAGATGACGAACGCGACAAGTAAACCTGCGATGGGCAGGAGCGTCGCCACGACGAAAACCAGTAGAACTCGTTCGCCTCTCCTCGCCCACACGATGACGAGCGCAGTAAGTATCGCGAGTCCCAAGCGGCGCAGCCCTCGCCCACTCGATCGGCTCCACGAATGCACTCTAGTGAGCGCACCGCAGGAACTGTCAGAGCTTGAGTCCGCGCAGGAGCTGCGCGTTCGCGGCGACGATGATGGTGCTCGCCGACATGAAGATCGCGCCGACGGCGGGCGCGAGCAGGATCCCCTGCGAGGCGAGCAGGCCGGCCGCGAGCGGAATGGCGACGACGTTGTAGCCCGCGGCCCAGAAGAGGTTCTGGATCATCTTCGAGTACGTCGCTCGTGAGAGACGAATGATCTTGACGACGTCCCGCGGATCGTTCCGCACCAAGATGACTCCGGCCGACTGGATCGCGACGTCGGTGCCCGCACCGATCGCGATCCCCACGTCCGCCTGGGTCAGCGCCGGAGCATCGTTCACGCCGTCACCGACCATCGCGACGCGACTACCGTCTCGTTGGAGCTCCCTGACCTTATTGGCTTTGTGCTCCGGCAAGACCTCGGCGAACACCTCGTCGATGCCGAGTTCTTTGGCAACGGCATGGGCCACGGCGTGATTGTCGCCAGTCACCATCGCCACTCGCACCCCCAGCCGCCGCAGCTCGGCAACCGCCTCCCTTGATTCAGGACGGATCTCGTCGGACAGGGAGATCGCACCGACGACCTCACCGTGCCTTGCGACGAAGACAACCGTCTCGGCCTCTTCGGCTCGCTTGACCTTCTCCGACACGTTTCCGTCGAGCTTTCCAGGGAAGTAGCCGCGATTGCCCACCTCCACCAACTCCCCCTCGATCTCACCACGCACTCCCTTGCCAGGGACCGCGGAGAAGCGGTCGACCTTACGCCGCGAGAGGCCCGCATCTTTGGCCTTGGCGACAATGGCGCGGCTCAAGGCGTGCTCCGACTCGGCTTCGACCGAGGCGGCAAGCGTGAGCAGATCGCGTTCGCTTACGCCATTGAGTGAGATCACCTCGTGGACGGCGGGCTCGCCACGCGTCAAGGTCCCGGTCTTGTCGAAGAGAACGACGTCCACCGCTCGAGCCGCTTCGAGCGCTCTGCGGTCGCGGACCAGGAGGCCGCTGCGCGCCGAGATCGATGTCGATATGGCGACGACCAGCGGGATCGCGAGCCCCAGCGCGTGCGGGCACGCGATGACGAGGACGGCGACGGTGCGCTCGATGCTGAAACCCAGGCCACGGCCGACGGCGATCCACGCGACGAACGTGACGACGCCCGCGGTGATCGCGACGAATGTCAGAAGAGACGCGGCGCGATCGGCCAGGATCTGGGCACGCGAACGACTGGCTTGCGCTTCGGCAACGAGGCGCATGATCCCTGCGAGCGCGGTGCTTTCGCCGATCGCGGTCACCGTGACCTTAAGCGATCCGTCGCCGTTGACGGTACCGGCGACCATCTTCGCGCCGCTCACCTTCTCGACCGGACGCGACTCGCCGGTGATCATCGATTCGTTGACAGCGGAGGCTCCCTCGATGACCTCGCCGTCGACAGGGACCCTCGCACCCGGGCGCACGAGGACGAGATCGCCCTCGCGGAGGTCGGAGAGCGACACGGTCTCGGTTCCCCCGTCCCTGATCCGCTCTGCGTCGTCGGGAAGGAGCTTCGCGAGCTCCTGCAGCGCACCTTCGGCCCGGCTGACCGAACGCATTTCCAGCCAGTGACCGAGCAGCATCACCGTGATGAGCGTCGTGAGCTCCCAGAACAGTGTGTCTCCGCCGAACACGACTTGGGACACGACGCTGTAGACAAAAGCAACCGTGATCGCGAGCGAAATGAGCGTCATCATCCCCGGCAGCCGCGCCGCGAGCTCGCTCACGGCACCGCGTAGGAAGACAAGCCCGCCGTAGAAGAAGACGAACGTCGAGATGACGAGTGGGACGAGGTCAGATCCGGCGAACGCCGGCGGCTCGAATCCGAATAGCGTCCTCAGAATTCCTGAGTAGAGGACCACCGGGATCGTGAGAACGAGGGAGACGTAGAAGCGATCCCGAAACATTGCGACCGAATGCCCGGCGTGCTTATTTAAGGGTTCTCCCACGTCCCCTTTGCTGTGTTGTGCATGCGAAGCGTGTTCCTGCGTGCTACGCCCCCGGCCTGACGGGCCTATGGCCCGGTCACGGTCCGATCATCCCACGTCGTTGGGAGACCTCTCTCTTGGGTGGGCCTTGCGTAGAAGGGTCGTACTTCGCTAGAAGAAGCTGCCACCGTTGGCCAGCGGCCGGCCGCGCTGGCGAACCTCAGCTGTCTCGGGCCCGAGAATCGCGCTAGGTGTTCGCGTCGTGGCTGCCACTCGCCCTCTTCGCGCTTATCGTCTGGTCGATTCAGCGCGTGGTCACCAAGCTCGCGCTGATCCGCTGGTCGACCGCCCGCTTCTACCGTCTCAACGCGCTCCTCTCGCTTGGCGTGTACGCCGTCTTCGCGATCACCGTGCCGCCCGATCCCGGCGGCGTGGTTGGCGCGGTTGGCTTGTCGCTACTCATGGCGATGACCTTCTGGGTTACGATCGAAGCGACCCGCCGCGGGCCGGTCGGCGTGGTTGCGCCGCTCACGGCGATGAGCCCGGCGCTGACCGTCATTCTCGCGGTGGCGATCCTGGGTGAGCGGATCTCATTCGAGCAGGGCTTCGGCATCAGCGCTGCCTCGCGGGGAGCGTGCTCCTATCGTTTCGGCCGAGGGCTCCGCAGGCTCTCGCCGGCTGGGTGCCCCTGGCGCTCGCATCGCTCGTTCTGCAGGGTCTCGGCGCATTCATCGCGAAAGTCCTGGTCACCGCAAGCGGACCGACAGACCTCCTTGTGCTCGGCGCGGCAGTTCAGTTGATCGTTGGAATGATCATCGAGCGTGGAGAGCCTCTCGGCGGACGTGAGCTACTTCAGGCCCGCGGGTGGCGACTGCAGTCACTCTCGTGGCCGCGGCGGTGGCGACGATCGGATACCTCTCCGCGCTGTCCGTCGGCCCCGCGAGCGTGATCGTGCCGCTCGTCGCGACGAGTCCGGCGCTTGGCGGACTCCTCGGCGTCGTCACGCTCCGCGAGGCCGTCACCACACGACAGCTCGCCGGTATCGCGCTTGGCGCATTCGCCGCGGTGCTCTTGGCCACCGCGGCATAGCGGCTGATCGAAAGGAGCACGACGTCCGAGTACGCGACGGGTGGCGGCCGCGCCGCGACATGTTGAGCGCCCGAAGCTGCCGAAGGTCGCTTGATCGATTGGCCCGCCCGCGCAACGAACCATGACGCAAAATGATTGGTATCTGGAAGCAACTTACGACGCCCGGTTTCCTTCGCGCGGGTCTCGTCGTCCTACTCCTCGCTGGAGCTTATTTCGCGTCGCACCCGTGGACGACCTGCGCGTTTGCCATGGGGCCGAGATGGGAGCCGACTCTGGTCCGGGTCTGCTCTTTCGGCACAGGGGACCCAGTCTTCGACCGAACAGGTCCAGGCCCGCTCTGGCCGTATCCGCTCTTCGCAGCGATCTACCTCTTTGCTGCTTTGGCGGTCGCCTTCACAAGGCGCATCGGTTTTGGCGAGGCGACGCGCACCTAGAGACCTGAGGTGACCACCTCTGCCGAGGTCTCAATCGACGACTAGCGCGAGACATGAACTGCGAAGGTGAAGGTCCAGGGACCCGGCACATGCGTCGCACCCGCCGAGCCTGCAACGCCGCGGAGCTCGGCGATCGTGAGTTGGAACGAAACGCGTTCGGCGTCTGCGGGGACCGGTGAGGCGTCGAAGCTGTACACACCGACGAGTGGCTCGCCGTTGTAGCTGGCCCCGCTGATGAGGGGGCTCTCCACACCGCGCACGTGTCGGTAGATATGTCCGGCGCTATCGGTGAGGGTGACGCTGCCCCCTGTCGTGAGCGGCGACCTGATCCTCCGTCCAAAGTTCGAGGGCTGTCCCGGATCGTCGGGCGGGTTCTGGACGGTGAACTGCACCACGATCCGGTGCGGATCGGCGTACGCGCGATCGGCCGTGATGGTGATCCCGGCGGCGGTCTGGGTGAGATGCAGCTCCTGAGCACGGCCGCTTTGCAGGATCTCAACGGCGGAAGGGTCGTTCAGGCCGAACACCTGGGGGAGCAAAACGGGAATCGCGTAGGCGCCCCC